>Ga0213875_10001478_pt1 | contig 15149 bp, 8 predicted proteins | sample BarmaccomBMRX_R8_FD_160105 | JGI IMG/M metagenome (GOLD analysis project Ga0213875, IMG submission 160105) | Root-associated microbial communities from Barbacenia macrantha in rupestrian grasslands, the National Park of Serra do Cipo, Brazil - RX_R8 | ecosystem: Host-associated > Plants > Roots... | reverse complement strand
GATTGTGCGATCAAGGCATCGTTGCGTTGGTGTTCGGCGGCGAACAAGCCGATGCCGGCAATGACGAACAAGGCTAGCGCCGCGGCGAGACCGGCTGCGACCGCTCGCAACACCCGTCTCTGTAACCGCGCGGCACGTCGCTGCTGGGCCAGTTCACGGGCAAGAGTCGCCTCCCGTTCCCACCGCGCGGCCTCTTCCCGGTCTCGGCATTGCCGCAGGTAATCGCACGCTTCGGTGGACAGATCGGGGGCGAGGTCGGGGCGCAAGGCAACGCGCTCCGCCTCTTCGAGCCGGCCGCCGGCATGGTTGAGCCAGTCAGCTGCGTGGGCATTGGCGGCCCAATCACGGGCCGCCCGTTTGACTGCTTCGAGCGTCGTAAGGGACGCGAAATCCTCGTCCAACCAGCCGCTCAACAAGCCCCATTGACGCAGCAGCGCCTCGTGCGCCGGTTCGATTGTCCGTTCGCGAGCGCCTTCTGGGGTCTCGACTACGTCCGTCGCGAGCAGCCGTTGCTCAACAAGCAAATCGATCAGGGGCGCCGCTTCGGCCGGAATATCGGCACGGCGCGCGATCCGCCGGCGCGGGCTGCCCGTTTCCGGGTCGATCCCGGCAAGCCAGGGAATGAGGCCGCGCCGCAGCAACACCAGCCGCGCCGCGCGATCGCGCGGAATGCGCGGATCGCCGTCGGCAGCCTGCAGGGCGCGCTCCACCGCGCGCTCGATCGCACCGGCGAGGCCGCCAAAGGACTTTGTCACGTTAACGGACTCGGTCCGACCCCTTCTGTCCTGCTCCCCTCGTTTCGGGGCAGGACAATAGGTGCGCTCAGCGCCTCGCCAACCCAGGACGGCCCGCCACCGACCTGCTCAGCTTAGCACAAAACCTTAACGTGACAATGCCGACGCGGGTCTTTTGCCGGAGCTGTTTCCAGAATGTCCGGTTATCCCGATTTGAGAACGCCCGCTAAGTCGCAGGAGCAGCGGGGCAGGGCTCGATAGGGACGCCGTTGCGGTGGCCAGGCAGCCAAGATACTCGTATGCCCGGGTCATCGACCGAAGCAGGAAGCTCAGCGTCCCTCCGGTGTAGTCTCTCCCATGGCCATTTCGCGATCCGACTATCTCCCGATGATCGTCGCGCACATCCGCGCGAACCACCGTCAATACGGGAAACGCGCGTCGGTCGCGCGATGGCTATTGAGCGGCATTGCCGTGATGCTGGGGTTCGTCGGCTTCGGAGGCTTCGGCGGCTTGGTGTTGCCGCATTCGACTGCCGAATTTGTGCATTCAGTTCAGCTGGTGCTCAACGCCTGGTACAACGCGATCGGCCTTTTGGTGCTTCGCCTGCCAAAAGATTTCGAAAAGCTTGATCTACCATGGTCCCTGCAGATCGCGCGATTACTGCTACCCGCTATGGCGATTTGGGTCTCAATCCGAGCCTATCTCCGGGTGACCCAACGAGGGCTGCGATTTTTGTCGCTGTTCGGGCTCGCTGATCACCTGATCGTCACCGGGCCTGGCGAGCGGGCCCAGATCATTGCACGCCTCGCGAAAGCCGAAGACGAGCGCGGCAGCGTTGTCTATGTCACTGACCGCGAGGATCATGCGGTACTTGCCGATCTTCACTCGGCCGGCGTCGTCATCCTGCGTGCGCAATTGGCAGAGCGCGACACCTATCACCGCGCGAATCTGAAGCGCGCCCGCGCTATTATCCTCGCTGGCAATGGGTCGATGGATAACATCAGCGCCTGCGAGACGATCCGCAGAGTGGCGCTGGATCAGCGCCCCTTCGAACTCGACGCCCTCTCAGTCGTCGTGGCTATTGACAGCCCGGAGATGGCAACAGTTCTCGACGTCTCCTTGAACCAAGCCCGTGACGAACGCATCGAATACCGCTTGCTCGATTCGCAGGACAATATTGCGCGGGGCCGGCCTTGTCACATCTTCGAGGGGTTCAGCAACCGAATATGGTAGGCTCGGCTTGATGCCTGAGCTGTCCTATCGTCGACATCAATTTCCGGCCACCGTGATCCAGCACGCGATTTGGCTCTATCTCCGCTTCACGTTGAGCTACCGCGATGTCGAGGAACTCCTGGCAGAGCGGGGGCTCGATGTTTCATACGAGACGGTGCGGCGCTGGGTGCTGAAATTCGGCCCGCTGATCGCGCGCAGGCTGCGGCAGGGCCGACCGCGGCCGAGCGGCAAGTGGCACCTTGACGAGATGGTGGTCCGGATCGGCGGAAAGCGCATGTATCTGTGGCGAGCCGTCGATCACGAGGGCGAGGTCCTCGACATGCTGGTGCAGCGTCGGCGTGATATGAAGGCGGCGCTTCGGCTCATGCGCAAGCTGCTGCGGAAGCAGGGGTTTGCGCCCAAGATGCTGGTCACGGACAAGCTGAGATCCTACGGCGCGGCATTCCGAAGGTTGGGACTGACCTGCCGTCATGAGCAGGGTTTGCGACTGAACAATCGAGCCGAGAACAGCCACCAGGCGGTCCGGCGACGCGAGCGCAAGATGCAGCTTTTCAAGTCTGCAAGATCGGCACAGCGATTCCTCAGCATCCATGCCGCCGTCCACAATACGTTCAGCGTTCAACGTCACCTGATTTCAAGATCAACCCTGCGGACTTTCAGAACGGAAGCGGCGGTGCAATGGCGTGATGCGGTTGCAGCTGCATGACATCTGCCAATTCGACTTTGCTAATCTGTTTTGAATCGTTCCCGTGACAGAGCCGGTGGCATGCTCCGGGATTTATGTCAGCGGCTCGCCCGCTGCACAACGCGATGGAGCTGTCGCCAGACACCGTCAAGCGCCTCGGCAATGGCCTCGGCGTCGCGCAACGTCGCCGTCAACAGACGCGGTCGCTCGCGCAGAACGCATTCGGTGACGGCCAACGATTCCTCGGCGTGGCGCTCCTCAACCCCCTGCGCAAAGCATTCGGCGAAATAGGGCTCTTCGACGAACTGTGGGAAATGCGCGGCGAGCGCCTCGGCCAACGCGCGCATCCAGTCGTCGGACATCGTCTCGACCGCGCACCAGGGGCCAAGCGAGCTGGCGTAGAGCACCGGTGCCAGACGGACGAATTCAGCGGCCTCGCCGTCGAGATGACGCGCCAATTCCGCCGGATCGCCGAAATCTTCGTCGTCGAGCAGGCAGGAGGCGCCGATATTTCGGAAGGCACGGGTCAGCTGGTAATGATGCGTGTCGCCGCCTGGCAGACCGTCATCGTCGATAAAGATCTGCAGTTTGCGCTTGCGCAACGCTGGGCTGTTCAGATGCGGCAAGAAGTAAACCGCGGCGCGTGTGGCGTGCATCGCCGCCTGGTAGATCAGGTGGATTTCGCCGAGCAGCCGCGAGTCCGTCGCCACTTCGCGCGGCAGCGACCGCAGCGAGTGGAAAAATGGCATCCGCGACGGTCGATGGGCTTCGGCGAGCTCCTGGATTGCGGCGCGCAGCTGTAAGACATGCCGGGCCGAGGCCCTGGCCGGAGACTGCTCGAAATGGGCGACTTTTACCTGCGCGCTCATAGGTTCTTCCTTTTGCAATCGCTGAACGGCTGCGCCGAGCTGAGCCGCCGTGTCGCACGTTTATAGAAATCGGCGATTAATGCTCGGTAAAGCGGGGCCGCACCAGCGGCAAAAAATGAAAATAAGTCGTGTGTGGGCGCCGGGTGGTTCGCTGCTAAACGTCTCATTCACAGCCGGACAATTCGATAACCGGTCATTTACTCCTGCTCGTCTATGAAGGTTTATCCGGCAAAAAGGGGACGACGGTGTCAGCACATTCGATAACAGGCGGCACGGCAAAATTGTTGGCTGCCTGGCTTACGCTGTTCACGGTCGGCACCGACTTGTTTGTCGTCTCGCCGCTGTTGCCGTGGATTGCCGCCGATCTTGGCATTACACCGGGGGAGGCCGGCTTTGCCGTGACCGCCTTCGGGATCAGCTACATGGTCGGAGCGCCCCTGCTCGGACGATTGGCCGACCGCAATGGCCGAAACCGCGTCCTTGCCGCCTGCCTGTTTGGTTTTGCCGCCGCCAACCTGCTGACCGCGCTCGCCGGCGGCTTTGCCGAACTGATCGCCGCCCGGCTATTCGCCGGCGCGATGGCGGCCGGGATTTCGCCCTCGGTCTACGCGCTGATCGGCCAAGCAGCGCCGCCCGGCCGCCGTGCGCGGTGGCTGTCGATCGCGGTCTCCGGGTTGCTGACCTCGTTGGTATTGGCGACGCCGCTTGGCGGTCTCGCCGGCGCGTACTGGTGTTGGAATGCTGTCTTCGCGATTATCGCCGCGGCGAGCCTGGCTCTGATCGGGGCCCACTCCATGCCTTGGCGACCCGCGCCGGCGCGGCTGCCTCAGACGGCGGACGGCGGCTCGTTTGATGTGGCGGCGGCGGCGCCGCAGCTGTCGCTGACCGTGCTGTGGAGCACGGCGCTGTATGGCGTCTACACCTATATCGGCGCGGGATTGGATTCGCTTGGCGTCTCACCCCCGCGGATTGCCGCCACGATCCTGCTTTATGGCCTTGGCGCCGTCCTCGGCAATTTGCTCGGCGGCCGGCTTGCCGACCGGTTCGGGACCGCGCGGACGACGGGCCTGGCCCTGCTCGGTCTACCGTTGGCCCTGCTGCTGTTGCGCCTCGCGCTGGCCGACGGCGCCATGCTCGCGCTCGGCTTCGCGCTGGTGTCGCTGGTCGCACAATTGTTCTTTCCGGCGCAGCAGGCGTCCCTCGCCAAGGCCTTTCCGGTGCGCGCGGCGACCGTGCTGGCGCTCAACAACAGCGCGTTGTTTCTTGGTATTTCGCTCGGCTCGCTGATCGGCGGGCAGGCGATGATCTTCGGCTTCGCGACCGATCTGACGCTGTGCGCGGGCATCGCAATGCTGTCCTGGCCGATCAAATGGCCGCGACTGCTGGGTCGACGCGGGACCGCGGCGCAGGGCCAGACCGTCTAGTCATAGCAAGCGCTGCGTAACCTGGACTTAAGGTCTCTGCGCGATTGTTGCACGACAAAACCGGGGTGGGGCGTCATCGGCCGGCATGATTCGCGCGGCCCGGGGGCGCTGTGTCGGAGGCGCGCATGGCTGGAACGGTTAGCACGACAGGGCAGCGGTGGCGGGGAAGGTTCCGGCCCTTCGGCCGACCCACGATGGGCTTGACCGGCCGCATGTTCGCGCTCGCGGTCATTGCCGTACTGCCGGCGATCGGGATCCAAGCGTATAACGAATACGATCTGCGCAAGTCGCGCGAAGACGAGATCCGCCACCAGACAATCCAGATCACCCGCCAATTCGGCGAGGAAATGGGCGAATTGCGCGAAGGTGCGCGCCAGCTGCTCGTCGCGCTTGGCGAGCTCGACGAGATCACGAGCCGTGACGCCAGGGCCTGCACTGAGCTGTTGACGGCACAGATGCATAATTTCCCGAACTACAACCTGATTGCGGTTGCCGACCCGACCGGGACGGTATTTTGTAACAGCGCGCCGAACGGCTACGCCTCTGTCGAGAACGAACCGTTCTTCCTGAGCGCGCTGCGCCGGCCAGACCTCGCCGTGGGCCTCTACCGCGTGGATTCGCAGACCGGCAAAAAAGCGATCCACTTCGCGCAGCGCTTTACCGACGCGCACGGTCAAGTGGGCGGCGTCATTTTCGCCGGACTCGACCTCGACTGGCTCAACGAGCACCTCAAAGAACGCGGACTGACCCCGACGCAATCGATCCTGATCGCCGACCGCGAGGGCAACATCATCGCTAGGCTGCCGCACCCGGAGACGCTGGTCGGCAAGAACATGCGCAACGGTCACGCCGCGATCATGGACGGCAACACCGCGGGCTGGGAAGAGGCCCGCGGCGTCGACGGCATCGAGCGCATCTTCGGCTACATCCCGCCAGCGCTGCCGCCTTACGATTTGTTTCTGAGCGCGGGTCAGTCGAAAATCGAGGCGTTTGCTGCCATCGACGCGGTTACCCGCCGCGGGATTTTGCTTATCCTGATCGGCCTGTTCCTGGCAATGTACGCCGCCTGGGTAGGCGGCCGCATGTTCATCAAACGGCCCGTCGAGGCGCTGCTCGACGTGGCCAACCAGTGGCGGAACGGCAATCTATCCGCCCGCGCCGCGGTCAAGAACAAAGGCTTGGAGATCGGCCGGCTCAGCCTTGCCTTCAACGAAATGGCCGAAAGCCTGGCGAGGCGGCAGGCGGCGCAGCAGAAAGCCGAGGACGATCTGCGCGATCTCAACGCGACGCTCGAAGAGCGGGTCGAGGAGCGTACCCGCGAATTGGCCGCGGCAAATCGGGCCAAATCGCAGTTCCTGGCTAATATGAGCCACGAGATCCGGACGCCGATGAACGGCATCATCCCGACGATCGACCTGCTGCTGCAAAGCGAACTCAATCCGCGCCAGCGACGGTACGCCGAACTCGTGCAGCGATCGGCCGGTAGTCTCCTCGAATTGCTGAGCCAGGTCTTGGACCTGTCAAAGATCGAGGCCGGCAAATTCGAATTGGACAAGCGGCCGTTCGATTTGCGCGATTTGATGGAGGATCTGACGCGGGCCTTCAGTGCGCCGGCCCAGGCGAAGGGCGTCGAGCTGGCATGCTATGTGCCGGCGAACCTGCCCACGGCGCTGATCGGCGATCCGTCGCGGCTGCGCCAGATATTGGGCAATCTGCTCGGCAACGCGGTCAAATTTACCGAGCGCGGCGAGGTCACCGCCCGCGCCCGGTTGGTCGAAGCCGACGCCGCCACGGCGCTAATAGAGTTCGAGGTTACCGATAGCGGAATAGGTATTTCGCCGACCGATCACGCTCGGATTTTCGACGCGTTCGCGCAGGCCGACGAATCCACCACGCGGCGTTATGGCGGCACCGGCCTCGGCCTCAACATCGCCCGCCAGCTCTGCGAGATGATGGGCGGCACGATCGCAGTCAAGAGCGAAGTTGGCGTCGGCTCGATGTTCAAATTCGCAATCCGATTCGGACAGCAGATCGATGCCGTCCGCAAGATAGAACCATTCGCACGCACGAGCGGCGCGCGCGTCTTGGTGGTCGACGATAACCCAACGAACCGCGAATTGTTAGAGGAGCAATTGTGCAGCGAAGGCCATCAGATTTCATCAGTATCGAACGGGCAGGATGCGCTAATCGAGATCCGCAGCGCTGCCGAGCGCGGGCAGCCTTTCAGTTTCGCGCTCATCGACATGGTCATGCCGGAGATGAACGGGATCGAACTGGCGCGCGCGATCAAGGCCGATCCGAAGATCGCCGACCTGCCGCTGATCATGCTCTCGTCTTTCGACCAGGAGATCAGCGGCATCGACGATCTGCTGGCCGGGCGGCTCACCAAGCCGGTGCGCCAGGTCGAACTGATGGCCTGCATCGGGTCGTTCAGGTCTGCGGACCGGAACCACGCCGCGCCGGCGCCCACGCCCGTCGCGGGGCCTGAGCCCGGGGTTGACAGGGCCGGCTCGGAACCGCTAGCCGGCGCCCTCGTGTTGCTGGTCGAGGACAGCGCTGTAAATCTTGAAGTCGGCATCGGCATCCTGGAGAGCTTCGGCTGCCAAGTGGCGACCGAGATAAACGGCCGTCTCGCGGTCGAGCGGGTCAAGCGCCAGCGCTTCGATGCGATCTTCATGGATTGCCAAATGCCGGAGGTGGATGGCTTCGAGGCGAGCGCGCAGATCCGCGCCTTCGAGGTGGAGACCGGCCGCGAACGCACGCCGATCATTGCTCTCACCGCCAACGCCATTCAGGGCGACCGCGAGCGCTGCTTCGCCGCCGGCATGGATCACTACCTGCCGAAGCCTTGCACCCAGGATCGCGTTCGGGCGGTACTGATGTTGAGCCTCTGCGCGGGGCGGAAGGACGAGGCCCAGCCAAGTGAGAATTTGTCGTTCGCGGCGTCGGGACCGTTGCCACAAACCGACGACCCGATCGACGATAGCGTGCTCGATCAATTGCGGCGACTGCAGCGCAGGGATGGGCCGAACGTGCTGCACCGTGCCATTCGCATGTTTCTCAAGGGCATGCCGCCCGTGCTCCGGGAGTTACAGGAGGGGGCGCTGGCCGGCAACGCCGCCGCGGTCGAGCGGGCCGCCCATCTGCTTAAATCGAGCAGCGCCAATGTCGGTGCGATGCGGTTGACGGCAACTTGCCAGGAGCTGGAGAACCTGACGCGAACTGGTTCGTTAGATCGGGCCTCAGGCTTAGTCCAGGCGATTGCCGAGCTGTTCACCGCGGCTGAACATGCCCTCGCCAGCCGCCTGGAGCCGGCTGCGTGAGCCGAACCAAGCGCACCCGGCCGCTGGTGCTGATCGTCGACGACGATCAGATGCAGCGGTTCCTGTGCGCGGAGGTGCTGAGCCAAGCCGGTTTCGACACGGCGGAGGCGGATGACGGCGTCGCGGCACTGGCGATGGTTCCGAGGCTCGTGCCCGACCTGGTCCTGCTCGATGTGATGATGCCGCGGATGAACGGCTTCGACACCTGTCGGGCGCTGCGCGACACCGTGCTCGGCGCGGCGACGGTGATCGTCATGGTTACCGGGCAGCACGATGTCGAGTCGGTTGAAAAATCGTACGACGTCGGCGCCACCGATTTCATCACGAAGCCGATCAATTGGCCGCTGCTCGTGCATCGGCTGCGTTACGTGCTGCGTGCCGACGAGATCCTGAAGAATTTCGTCCGCAGCGAACGGCGCCTCGCCGAGGCGCAACGGATCGCCGGGCTCGGCCATTTCGAATGGGATTCGGGCGAGCGGGAGGTCAAATGCTCACCGGAAATACTGCGCATTTTCGAGCTCCCCCAGATCATTCCGGCCGTGCCGATGCGAGCTCTGCTCCGCTGCATCCCCGACAAGGATCGACGCCGCATCTTCCGCTCGCTGCGCCATATGGGCGCCGGCGGCTACATTGACCTCGACCACTCGATCGTGACCGCCTCGGGCCAGGAGCGGACCCTGAGCCTACGCGCGGAGGTGATTTCTGCCGTGAGCGGGTTGGTTTCGATCCACGGCGCCTATCAGGACATCAGCGAGCGGGAGCGCGCGAAACGCCAATTAGCCGCGGCGCGCGACGAGGCGCACACCGCGAGCGCCGCCAAGACAGCGTTTCTCGGGGCGATCAGCCATGAAATGCGCACGCCGTTGAACGCGGTGATCGGGTTCAGCGAATTGATCGCGCAGCAGGCTTTTGGCCCGATAGGTAACGAGAAGTATGTAGACTTCGCCGAACAGGTACTGGCGGGCGGGCGCGGCATGCTAGCCATCGTCGATGAGGTGTTGACGATGGCGCAGCTCGAAGCCGGGCGCTACGAATTCAGCTGGGAAGAAATCGAATTGAGTGCCGCGATCGAGAACGCGGTCATGAAGTATGCAGCCACAAACGAGGCACGATCCGCCCGGGCCGTCACCGTATCGGCTCCCCACCCTGTGGTGGTCCGCGGCGACGCGCGCGCGATACAGCAGATGCTGTTCGAATTATTGTCAAATGCGGGGAAATTTAGCGAGGCGCAAACCGAAATACGCGTCGAGCTGAGTTGCGACGCATCCGGCCGCGCCCGTCTGACCGTCGCCGACCGCGGCATCGGCATGAGCGCCGACGTGATCACCGCCGCGGTCAAGCCATTTCACCAGGTCGACAACCGCCTCTCGCGCAAATATGGCGGCCTCGGCCTCGGCCTCAGCATTGTCAAGAAGCTGATCGAACACCATGGCGGAGAAATCGAGATCGTGAGTACGCCGATGCAGGGCACGCGCGTCGCGCTTCTGCTATCGCGGTTCGAGGAGACCGCCAAGCTTAATTCCTCCTCCGCGCACAGTCGCGCGCTCATTTCGGTATAGGGAACGCTCGTTCCGATCATCGCGGTGCGAGAGTGCAATTTCAGCAAGTAGCTGCCGGGCCGCTGCATTCCCGCTAACGGTGTGTTGAGCGTCGCCTCGCGACCGGCTCGACGCCTCTTGATGCCTGTGAACGGGGTATTGTCGCGTTAAGGTCCTGTGCTAAGCTGAGCAGGTCGGTGGCGGACGGTCCTGGGTTGGCGAAGCGCTGAGCGCACCTATTGTCCTGCCCCGAAACGAGGGGAGCAGGACAGAAGGGGTCGGACCGAGTCCGCTAACGTGACAATGCCCGGCGAGTATTCCCGATCCACGTAACGCTTTCCGACAACGACGATGCGGCGCCGCAGGCCATGTTCGCCTTCGTCAGCCCACCGCTCCTTAAATGGTATTGTCAAATTGCGGTGACTAGGCGGAGGGCTACCAGCCTAAGCTGGCATTTAGAACGCGAGGGTTGCTCTGCCCGTTGTTCCGCGGCACTGGTTCGGAAGGTTCGGAGAGTTGAGCGGGAGACGAGGTGACGTTCGAGATTGAAGGCGTTGTATACGGCAGCATGGATACTGAGAAATCGCTGCGCGGATCCCGCTGACTTAAATTGCTGCAGCTTCCGCTCCCGCCGCCGGACGACTTGGTGAGAGTTTTCTGCCCGATTGTTCAGGCGGCGGCCTTGGTGGTGGTCGCAGCCGAGCCGGAGCTGGCGGAATGCCGCTCCGTAGGAGGCGAGCTTGTCCGTGATGATCTTCCTCGGCGCAAAGCCCTGCTTTCGGAGCAGCTTGCGCATCAGGCGGATCGCCGCCCGGCGGTCGCGACGGCGCTGGACCAGAACATCGAGCACCTCGCCTGGCGCTGTCACGCCTTGAGGGCTTGGCAGCCGAGTGTGGTAGGTAGGGCGATGCCTAAGCTGTCCTATCGTCGACATCAATTTCCGGCCACCGTGATCCAGCACGCGATTTGGCTCTATCTCCGCTTCACGCTGAGCTACCGCGATGTCGAGGAACTCCTGGCCGAGCGGGGGCTCGATGTTTCATACGAGACGGTGCGGCGCCGGGTGCTGAAATTCGGCCCGCTGATTGCGCGGAGGCTGCGGCGGAGCCGGTCTCGCCCGAGCGGCACGTGGCACCTCGACGAGATGGTGGTCCGGCTCGGCGGAAAGCGCATGTATCTGTGGCGAGCCGTCGATCACGAGGGCGAGGTCCTCGACATGCTGGTACAGCGTCGGCGCGATACGAAGGCCGCGCTCCGGCTCATGCGCAAGCTGCTGCGCAAGCAGGGCTTTGCGCCGAAGATGCTGGTCACCGACAAGCTGGGGTCCTACGGCGCGGCATTCCGAAGGTTGGGACTGACCTGCCGTCTTGAGCAGGGTTTGCGACTGAACAATCGAGCCGAGAACAGTCATCAAGCGGTCCGGCGACGCGAGCGCAAGATGCAGCTCTTCAAGTCTGCGAGATCGGCACAGCGGTTTCTCAGCCTCCATGCCGCCGTCCACAATACGTTCAACCTCCAACGTCACCTGATTTCAAGATCGACCCTGCGGACTTTCAGGACGGAAGCGGCGGTGCAATGGGGCGATGCGGTTGCAGCTGCATGAAATCTGTCAAGTCGACTTTGCTAATCTGTTTTGAATCGTTCCCGTGACAGAGCCGGGCGCGGCGATGGCCCATCAGAGCGCGCATTTTGTCCGCAAGCGAAACCGTGGCGCGCAGATCCTCGAGGTAGATCAGGCGCACCGACCCACTCAGCGTTTCGGCCAGCCTGTCGAGCTTTCCCTTTTCGATAAAGGCGCGGGAGGTGACGATTGTCTGCACGGCGGCTGCCCTGCAGCCGGACAGGATGTTGGCTGCACCGGCGGTGAAATTGATCATGGCCGGTACGCGAGCCGCCGAGACAATGCCAAAAAGAGTAGCGGCCGCACCATTGGCATTGGGCAGCATCACGCCGATCGCCTCGCCCTTGGCGGCAAGCGGCATCAGCTTCTTGCCGAGAACGCGGGCGCCGATCAGCAGCTTGCGGTAGCTCAGCTTGCCGCTGACCGGGTCTTCGACCGCAATGCGGCGCCAGCCTTGCTCGCGCGCCGCTGCGACGACAGCTTCGATGACGGTACGGTTGGTCGGCGTCGTGCCGAAGAACAGATCGGACATGATCTGGTAGAGCCTCGCGCCGGAGGCCTGACGGCGCGCCTTGCCTTTCAGCTCCTTGTCAACGGCGAGGTGCACCGGTTCCAGCATCGTTACGGTGACCTTGGGAAACCAGCGCCGGCGTACCTGGGAGCGGTTGAGCCGCGAGAAGATTGTCGATTCCAGACCCTCGATGCGCACCGGCACGACCGTCGCCTGGGATTTTTCGGCAACCAGCGCCGCGCCGTCATAGACTTTCATGAGCCGGCCGGTGACGGTAATACGCCCCTCTGGAAAGATGACAAGTGTCTCGCCGCTCCTGACGGTCTGGATCAGCGTTCGCGTCGCCAACGGCCGCGTCGGGTCGAGCGGCATGGCGCGCGTCAATTTCAGCAGCGGCTTGACCCACCAACGCTGCGCGAAATCGTGATCGATCGCGAAGTTCGGTTCCTTGTCGAGAATCGCCAGCACAACGGCGCCGTCGAGAAAGCTGACGTGATTGAGCGCGATGATGGCGTTCGCGCCTGCTTTGTCGAGGTTCTCGAGGCCCCTCACTTCGAGCCGGTAGAACGCACGCAGCAGGATCGACAGGAAATCTCGAAAGGCACTGGTTGGCATGGTCTTGCCGATCCACAGAGCGGCGGCCAAGCCAGCCTGACTACCTCGGATCAGACACCTCGTTTTGTCCCGGGTTGGTTCTCGTGACAACACCCAGGCAGCATCAGCCAGCCTACCACCTACGCCCGCCCCGCAGCGATTCCTGTGACAATGCCGGTGCGCATCATGTGCGGCGCCTGGGTCGAGAGGGTCAACATGACCCGGTCGGTCGCCGGATCGAGCGCGGCTACAGCATCGCAGACTCGCCGGCATTCCGGATGGCGGGTTGAGGTCAGCTCGAATTCGACAAGAACGTCGGCCGCGGCGACGGCGGCATCGACGCCGGCCGTGGCATGGGGGGCATCGATCAGCGTGTTCTCCGGCGGCGCCCGGATAACGAGCGGGGCGCCGGGCGCGAGCGCGCCGGCGATGTCGGGAACGCCCTCTTTCGGGACGATCTCGACAAACGGCTTCGGCCAAGTCGTCGACCTCCGCGCATCACTCAACCCTTCTCCGGGCGGGACAAGGGCCCTGGAAGACCCGGAGGTGTGTCGCCCGTATCCTCGTGTAATCCAGAACGCGCGCGTGGAGGCGGGCGATACAAATCACGCTTTATCAGAGCGGAATCGCGGCGATCCGGCTTCGTGGCCGGCGTATGCCTAGGCCTGCCTCTCTGCCGCGCTCTCAGCTTTCCAGTACCGACCGTGGCTGGCGAGATCGATCAGGACCAGGCGCGTTGCCGCGGGCAACGGCGTGCTGCCGGTTGTCCAGCGGTGGAAGGGGCCCGAACCGCGTTCCGGCCCGTACCAGCCGTCGCATAAAGCGTGGTCGTCGTCTAGCGGGAGATCCCGGCCGTCGACTTGCAGTCGTCCGATGCACAGCCCGAGACAACGGCGATCGTCGCTAGCTGGGATCGTGTGCGCCGGGACGAAGCGGCGCGACATCAGCGCGATCTCGGCGCTGCCTTCGGGCAGCATAAAGGCGAGCCGGTCGCGGCCCAGCCGAACGGCCTCGCAGCGCCGGCCTTCGGCGACGATGTGCGGATCGGCGTCCGTGGTGATCGTCCCGCCCAGCATCTCGCTCGCGCGTGCCATCAGCATGGCCTTCGCCTGCTCGACCGCGAAACCGTAATGACAGAGCGGCACATAGGTCGCCTTTCCCTGCTTCGGTTTGAAATCCGGGTGCAGCTCGAAAAAGGCGCCGCCATTCTCGAAGGCGGTGCGGTTGCCGGTGTCGAGATAGCTTTCCGCCGCCAGCCCCTCGGCTAGCAGAATGTCGTGCCGATCGAGCTCGACATGCCAATAGGTGACGGTAGCGCATGGGGATGGGGCGATGGTGGTGCCGTTCACCAGATGCTCGATCGGGATGAGCACGCCCTTCACGAACACCGAATGCCCCGGGCTCAGATACAGATCGCGAAGCGGCAGCTCCTCCCCGAACGCACCGGCGGCGACGCGTATCGGCGTGACCCGGTCCGGGTTGAGGTGACGGCGCGAATCGATCCTGCGGTGCCCGATCCACTCGATCGCGCGCCAGCGGCGGCCGAGCACCGTCGCCACCCGATCGCCAATCCGCAGATCCTCGACCGCCACCTCGCCGCGCTCGGTCAGGATCATCGTGCCGGCGCAGTAGCAGGGCGGGTTGTAATTGGCGTTGTCGGTAATGAACGAGTCGCCCGCTCCGTCCGAGTAAACGTGCTCGGTCGGCTGTGCGGTGGAGTTGGTCAGGTCGAAGGTGACCGTGTAATTTCCGTCGCTGAATACTAGATGCGAGCCGTCGTCGGTCGCGCTGGCGCCCTGCTCGAAGCCCACGCCCTTCAGCTCGATCACGTCGTCGGTGCTGTCGAAATTGCCGATCGCGTTGCCGAAGGTGCCGTTATTGGCCGGCGCTTCGCCGAAATCGATCAGCAGCGTCTTCGAGTTGCTCGTCGAATCGAAGCCGATCGGCCCGCTCCCGGCAGCGCCAGCATGCGCGAAATCGAGCGTGCCGTTATCGATCGTCGTGCCGCCGCTGTAGCTGTTCTGCTGGTCGAGCTTGAATGTGCCGCCGCCGGTCAGCATCACATCGCCCGGGGTCGAGCCGTCCGAGATCGTGCCGGTCTGGGTCACCGTCGTGCCCGGCGCGACATCGAACGTCGGATCGCCCGATATCGTGAGATTGTGGGTCAGGGTGAAGCTCGCGGTGAAGACCAGCTCCGTAGAGTTGTCGAGCGTCACCGGGCTCGACGAGGCGCCGAGATTGTCGTCGGCCGAGATCGAGACCGCGGCGCCGCCGTCCACCGTCGTCCCGCCGGTATAGGTGCTGGCTCCCGTCAGCACGAGCGTGCCCCCGCTATTGCCGAGGCCGCCGCTCCCACTGGTGGCGCCCATGACGAACACTTGGCCGGGTTGGCCGGTGCCGTCTTTGATCGCGCTCGCGAAGTTATCGGTGTCGCCGGAGGCGACCTGCAGGAACAGGCTGCTGCCCAGCGCCGCGCCGTTCCCGGCACCGAAACCGCCGGCACCGCCCGCCGTCACCAGGCCGCCGGTCAACGAGCCGCCTTCGACGGTAAACACCCCGCCCGCCTGAACGAAGATATCGCCGCCCGCACCGAGACCGCCGCCGCCCGGACCTATCG
>Ga0213875_10001477_pt1 | contig 15158 bp, 9 predicted proteins | sample BarmaccomBMRX_R8_FD_160105 | JGI IMG/M metagenome (GOLD analysis project Ga0213875, IMG submission 160105) | Root-associated microbial communities from Barbacenia macrantha in rupestrian grasslands, the National Park of Serra do Cipo, Brazil - RX_R8 | ecosystem: Host-associated > Plants > Roots... | reverse complement strand
GCAGAAGACCGCCGACGCGCAGAAGACCGCCGACGAGCAGAAGACCGCCGACGAGCAGAAGACGTCTGACGAGCAGGAGACGTCCGACGAGCCCGCCGAGACCACGGCCGTCACGTCCGAGCCACCGCCGACCGACGACGACGACGGCGGAGAGCGCGACGCCCAGGTGGTCGTGCTCGGCTCCGGTCCCGGCGGCTACACGGCCGCGTTCCGCGCCGCCGATCTGGGACTGAAGACGATCCTGATCGAGCGCTACGAGCGTCTCGGCGGGGTGTGCCTCAACGTCGGCTGCATCCCCTCCAAGGCGCTGCTGCACGCCGCGAAGGTGATCGCCGAGGCCGACGCACTGTCCGAGCACGGGGTCAGCTTCGGGCCGCCGAAGATCGACATCGGCAAGCTGATCGAGTTCAAGGACTCGGTCGTCGACAGACTGACCGGCGGCCTCGACGGCCTCGCCAAGCAGCGCCAGGTCGAGGTCGTCCACGGCGAAGCTCGGTTCACCGGCGCCCATAGCCTGCAGGTCGCAGACCGCGAGATCAGCTTCGAGAACTGCATCATCGCCGCCGGCTCGCAGGCGGCGATGATCCCCGACCTGCCCGACGACCCTCGCATCGTCGACTCGACCGGCGCGCTGTCGCCGACCTCGATCCCCGGCCGGATGCTCGTCGTCGGCGGCGGGATCATCGGTCTGGAGATGGCGTGCGTCTACGACGCGCTCGGCTCCAGAGTGACCGTCGTCGAGATGCTCGACCACCTCATGGACGGCGCCGACCCCGACCTCGTGCGCCCGCTGGCCAAGCGGATCGGCGCCCGCTACGACGACGTGCTGCTCGACACCCGCGTCGAGTCGATGAAGGCCCAGAAGAATGGGCTGAAGGTCGAGATCAGCGGCGTCGGCGCCAAGCTGTACGACAACGTGCTGATCGCCGTCGGCCGGGTGCCCAACGGCCAGGCGATCGCCGCCACCGCCGCCGGCGTGAAAGTCGACGAGCGCGGATTCATCGCCGTCGACGAGCGCCAGCGCACGAACGTGTCCCACATCTACGCGATCGGCGACATCGTCGGGCCGCCGCTGCTCGCCCACAAGGCGACGCACGAGGCCAAGGTCGCCGCCGAGGTGATCGCCGGCCACGACGTCGCCTTCGACGCGCGCACGATCCCGGCGGTCGCCTACACCGACCCCGAGATCGCGTGGATGGGCCTGACCGAGACCGCCGCCAAGGCCGACGGAATCGAGTTTGAGAAGCAGAGCTTCCCGTGGGCGGCATCCGGACGCGCGCTCGGCCTCGGCCGCGGCGAGGGAATGACCAAGCTCCTCGTCGAGCCCGAGTCGCGACGCGTGCTCGGCTGCGGGATCGTCGGCGTCGACGCCGGCGACCTCATCTCCGAGGCCGTGCTCGCGCTCGAGATGGGAGCGGACGCCGAGGACATCGCGCTCACGGTGCACCCCCACCCGACGCTGTCGGAGACGTTCGCGTTCTCGGGCGAGCTCGCCGATGGGTCGATCACCGACCTGATGCCGCCGCGCCAGCCCGCCAAGGGGTGACCCGAAGGCCGGCGCGATCAGCGCGCCGGGGTCAGTCGCGGCGCAGCCGGCGGACGATGACCACCGCCAGGGTGGCCACCGCGGCCACCCCCACGGCACCCGCCGCCCAGGTCTTCCACGACGGCCCGCCCGCGTTCGCCTCGCCCGCCGTCAGCGGGACCGACGGCATCGTGAACTCCTCGGCGGCATGCCCGTCGTGGGCCTCGCCGATGCCGCTGGGCTCGCCGGGATCGTCGGGGAGCGCCACCGGGCCGTGCTCGTGCGAGAGCGTCGGATCCTCGGCGGGCACGGCGAACTCCTCGGCGGCGAGCACGTCGTGCGCTTCCTCGACGTGCAGCCCGGGGTCGGGCGCGGGCACGGCGAACTCCTCGGCGGCGAGCACGTCGTGCGCCTCCTCGTCGGTGCGGACGAGCCAGTTCGATAGCCCGGACAGCCAGTTCAGCATCACGGTGAATGTTCCCAGAAATGGCCCGCAAACACGAGCCTTTCGCGCGTGGACTGATAATCTTAGTCTGTTCGACTGAGATCGTCGCCCACCGCCCGGGTGGGCGATGGTATCCTTCACTTATTGCTGGTAAGCACCTAGTGAAAGTGAAGCCTTGATGGTTCGCCTACTTCTCGTCCCGTTGGAGGACGTCGTCGTCTTCCCGGGCATGTCGCTCACGCTGGCCATCGAGGCTGGTGACGAGGAACGCGTCCTGCTCGTGCCGCGGCACGAGTCGGAGTTCGCGGCCGTGGGCACGGTCGCCGAGATCACCGACAAGGTCCGCCTGCCCGGCGGCGGCCGCGCCGTCGCGCTGCAGGGCCTGCACCGCGGGATCGCCGGCGCCGCCCAGACGATGCCCGACGGCCGGCTGTTCGTCGAGGTGCAGGAGCACCCCGACTCGGTTCCCGTCGACGGCAGGACCCGCAATCTCGATCGCGAGTACCGCGCCGTCGTCGAGGAGATCCTCGAAGTCCGCGGCGACGACGGTCGCGTCGCCGGCTTCCTGCGCTCGATCTCCGAGCCCGGGACGCTGGCCGACACGAGCGGCTACAGCCCCGACCTCAGCTACGAGCAGAAGGTCACGCTCCTGCAGACCCTCGACGTCACCGAGCGCCTCGAGCGCGCCCTCGGCTACCAGCGCGATCGGCTCGCCGAGCTCCAGGTCCGCAAGCGGATCCGCGAGGACGTCGAGTCGGGCGCCGAGAAGCAGCAGCGCGAGTACTTCCTGCGCAAGCAGATGGAGTCGATCCGCAAGGAGCTCTCCGAGGACGACGCCTCGATCGTCGAGGAGTACCGGACGAAGATCGAGGCGGCGGGGATGCCCGAGCATGCGCGCGAGCAGGCCTTCAAGGAGCTCGGGCGCCTCGAGCGGATGGGCGAGCAGTCCGCCGAGGCCTCGATGATCCGCACCTACCTCGACACGCTGATCGACGTGCCGTGGAACGAGCGCTCCGAGGAGAAGCTCGACCCGACCCACGCCCGCGAGATCCTCGACGAGGACCACGCCGGCCTCGAGGACGTGAAGGACCGAATCGTCGAGTACATCGCGGTCAAGAAGCTGCGGGTCGACCGCAACATCCAGGAGGACAAGCGTTCCGGCGCGATCCTCACCCTGATCGGACCGCCGGGAACGGGCAAGACCTCGATCGGCGAGTCGATCGCCCGGGCGACGGGGCGCGAGTTCGTGCGCATGTCGCTCGGCGGCGTCCGCGACGAGGCCGAGATCCGCGGCCACCGGCGCACCTACATCGGCGCGATGCCAGGGCGTCTCGTCCGCGCGTTGCGCGACGCCGGGACGATGAACCCGGTGATCATGCTCGACGAGGTCGACAAGGTCGGCGCGGACTGGCGCGGCGACCCATCCGCGGCCCTGCTCGAGGTGCTCGACCCGGCGCAGAACCACTCGTTCCGCGACCACTACCTCGACCTCGAGCTCGATCTGTCGGGCGTCATGTTCATCGCGACCGCCAACGTCGCCGACACGATCCCCGGCCCGTTGCTCGACCGCATGGAGGTCATTCGCTTCGACGGCTACACGACCTCGGAGAAGGTCGCGATCGCCCGCGGCTACCTGTGGCCGCGCCAGCTCGAGCGCAACGGCCTGCGCGACGAGGAGGTCGCGCTCTCCGACGTCCTGCTGCAGACGGTGACGACCGAGTACACGCGCGAGGCCGGCGTCCGCCAGCTCGAGCGCGATCTCGGCACCCTGCTGCGCAAGACCGCGACGCGGATCGCCTCCGATCGGGCCACCGCCCCGGTGACGATCGACCTCGACGCGATCCGCGACGCCCTCGGGCGCCAGCGCCACTTCCAGGAGTCGGCGATCCGGACCGCGGTGCCGGGCGTCGCGACGGGGCTGGCGGTCACCGGCGCGGGCGGCGACGTCCTGTTCGTCGAGGCCACGGCGATGACGGGCACCCCCGGCCTGACCCTCACCGGCCAGCTCGGCGATGTGATGAAGGAGTCCGCGCAGATCGCCCTCTCCTATGTTCGGGGCCACGCCGGCGAGCTCGGCATCGAGCCCGACCGCTTCGAGGACCGCGCCTTCCACGTGCACGTCCCCGCCGGGGCGATCCCGAAGGACGGCCCGAGCGCCGGCGTGACGATGGCGACCGCGCTGACCTCGCTGCTCTCGCAGCGCCCGGTCAGGCACACCGTCGGCATGACCGGCGAGGTGACCCTCCAGGGACGCGTGCTGCCGATCGGCGGCGTCAAGCAGAAGGTGCTCGCCGCCCATGCCGCGGGCCTGACCGACGTGATCCTGCCCGAGCGCAACCGCGGCGACCTCGACGACGTTCCCGAGGAGGTCCGCGACCAGATGGCCTTCCACTTCGCGATGACCATCGACGAGGTGCTCTCCGTGGCGCTGGAGCCGTCTCCGGTCCGCGCCGCCGCCTGACGCTGCGTCTCGGTTCCCGCCCGGCCGTCCGGATGGTGGCCGGGCGGCGGGCGGCCCGGCGGCGGACGGCCGGGCGGCGGACGGCCGGGCGGCGGACGGCCGGGCGGCGGACGGCCGGGCGGCGGGCTGAGACGCGATCCCGCCCGGCGCAGCGCGTTCGCTGGGGCGCGGCGCGGCACCGGGGTATCGGCGACACAAGCTGCGCCGTTCGGGACGCGTCCAGCCCGCCCCCGCCCGGGCCCGGGACATCCGGGGCACCGGCGCTGGGGGGCGGCGGGGCGCGTGGCGGTCGCCGGCAGCGCCCTTGTTTCGCTGGCTCCCTGGCTCGGTGCCGCGCCCTGAACGCGGGCGCTGCCCGGTGACCGACGACGTGCGCTGCCGTCCGGAGCGCGGCGCCCTCGCCACGCGCGCTGCCGTCCGGAGCGCGGCGCCCTCGCCCCGCGGGCGGCCGCGGTGACCTGCCCAGGCGCGGCGGCGCCCTCGCCACGCGCGCTGCCGTACACGCGCGCTGGCGTCCGATACGTCCTCTGCGGCCCTGGCGGGGTAGGTTGGGGGTATGAGCACGATCACCGCATCCCAAGAGCAGGACGTCGTCGACCGCGTCCCCAAGCAGCTGTACATCGGCGGGCAGTGGCGCGATGGCGCGAAGGGCACGCTCGTCGTCGAGGATCCCTCGACCGGCGAGCCGCTGTGCGAGGTCGCCGACGCCTCGGTCGACGAGGCCCGGGCCGCGCTCGACGCGGCGGTCGACGCGGGTCCCGAGTTCGCCGCCATGGCGCCGCGGGATCGCGGCGAGATCCTCCGCCGCGCATTCGAGGCGATCACCGAGCGTCAGGACGAGCTGGCGGTGCTGATGACTCTCGAGATGGGCAAGACGATCGCCGAGTCGAGCGCCGAGATCAGCTATGCCGCCGAGTTCTTCCGCTGGTTCTCCGAGGAGGCGGTGCGGATCGACGGCCGCTACGGCGTCGCCGCCAACGGCGCGAGCCGGGTGCTGACGATGAAGCAGCCGGTCGGGCCCTGCCTGATGATCACCCCCTGGAACTTCCCGCTGGCGATGGGCACCCGGAAGATCGGCCCCGCGGTCGCCGCCGGCTGCACGATGGTCGTCAAGCCCGCGAAGCAGACGCCCCTGTCGATGCTCGCGCTCGCGAGCATCCTCGAGGAGGCGGGCCTGCCGGGCGGGGTGCTCAACCTCGTCACCGCGTCGTCGGCCGGCGAGACGACCAGGCCGCTCATCTCCGACCGGCGCCTGCGCAAGCTGTCCTTCACCGGCTCCACCGAGGTCGGGCGCCAGCTGATGGCCCAGTCCTCCGACGGGCTGTTGCGCCTGTCGATGGAGCTCGGGGGCAACGCGCCCTTCCTCGTGTTCGAGGACGCCGACGTCGACGCCGCCGTCGAGGGCGCCATGCTCGCCAAGATGCGCAACATCGGCGAGGCCTGCACCGCGGCGAACCGCTTCCACATCGCCGGCGCGGTCGCCGACGAGTTCGCGGCCAAGCTCGCCGACAAGATGGGCGCGCTGACGCTCGGCCGCGGCGTGCAGGACGGCGTCGACGTCGGCCCCCTGATCGACGACGCCCAGCGCACCAAGGTCACCGACCTCGTCTCCGACGCGATCGGCCGCGGCGCCCACGCCGTCGTCGGCGGCCAGGCCCGCGAGGGCGCCGGCTACTTCTACAACCCGACCGTGCTGACCGACGTCCCCGGCGACGCCGAGCTGCGTCAGGAGGAGATCTTCGGCCCGGTCGCCCCGGTGTTTGGCTTCGCCGACGAGGACGAGGCGATCGCCGCCGCCAACGACACCGAGTACGGCCTCGTCGCCTACGTCTACACCTCCAACCTCAAGCGCGCCCTGCGCGTCTGCGAGAAGCTCGAGACGGGCATGATCGGACTCAACCAGGGCATGGTGTCCAACGCCGGGGCCCCGTTCGGCGGGGTCAAAGCCTCGGGCTTCGGCCGCGAGGGCGGCTACGAGGGCATCGAGGAGTATCTCGAGACCAAGTACGTCGCCGTCAACCTGTGACCGCCCGGGCGGGCGCGCCCGCTACGCGTGCCCGCCGCCCTGGGCCTGCGCGACGACCTGCACGAGGTGCAGCGCGGCGTTGACCGTCTGGCCGGCCAGGCCGGTGCCGCGCCCGCGGGCGACGATCGGCGCGTCGTGCGAGTGGGCGGCGGGGGCGGCGCCGTCGCTCGCACCCGAGGTCATCGCCTGCTCCGCGACGGCCATCACTCGCCGTCCTGCAGGAGCTGGGCAAGCTCGGAGCGCGCGGCCTGCAGGCCCGGCGAGACGGCGACGCGCTCCTCCTGGAGCAGACGTCGCGCCTTGGGCACGGCGCCGGGGCTGCCGTCGGCCAGCGCCTGGGCCAGGTGCTTGGCCTGCGCGGGCTTCAGCGTCTCCCCGAGGGGCGACTCCTCGGGATCCACGACGCAGTCGACCAGCGCCGGCCCGTCGTGCGCCAGCGCGTCGCGCAGCGCCGCCTCGCAGTCGCCGGGATCGGTGACCCGGGTCGCCCTCAGGCCGCAGCCCTCGGCCACCTTCGCGAAGTCGACCGGCGACAGATCGCACGCGAACTCCGGATTGCCCAGGAACGCCATCTGCTCCCACAGGATGAGGTTGATCGACGAGTTGTTGATGACGACGACGGTGATCGGCAGGCGGTGCTGGGCCAGCGTCGCGAGATCGCCCATCAGCATGCTGAGCGCGCCGTCGCCGGTGAAGGCGACGACCTGGCGGTCCGGGAAGGCGACCTGCGCGCCCATCGCATACGGGATCGATGCCGCCATCGAGCAGTTGGTGCCCGAGAAGGTGAAGCTCTGGCCCCGGCGCAGCCTCATCCGGCCCTGCCAGATCGTCGTCGTCCCCGCGTCCCCGCACACGATCGCGTCGTCGGCGAGCAGCCGCTGCAGGTGGTGGGTGACGACCTGGGGCTTCATCGGCGTCGAGGGGTCGGTGCCCTGCCGGTCCATCAGGGCCCACCAGTCGCGCATGCCCTCCTGGGCGCGCTCGAGGAACGATCGATCCGAGTTGGGCTCCAGTTGCTCGAACAGCTCGGCCAGCGTCGCCCGGGCATCCCCGACCAGCCCGACCTGCACCGGATAGCGCAGCCCGATGCGCTCCTCGCGATCGTCGATCTGGACCCCGACCGCCTGGCCGGGCGCCGGCCAGAAGTCGTAGTAGTTCGACGAGGACCCGACGATCAGCAGCCCGTCGCACGTCTCGAGCGCCTCCTGGCTCGGGCGGGTGCCCGCGAACGCGATCCCGCCGGTCGTGTAGGGCGAGTCGTCGGGCACGCAGTCCTTGCCGAGCGCGGGCTTGGTGATCGGCGCGGCCAGCCGCTCGGCGACCCGCTCGAGCTCCTCGCCGGCGCCCCGGGCGCCGGCCCCCGCGATGATCGCCACCTTCGTGCGTCCGCGCAGCGCCGCCGCGGCGCGCGCAAGCTCGGCGCGTGGCGGCACGGTGACGCGCGGGTCGCGGGTCACCGAAGTGTGGCCGGGGACGTTCTTGTCGGAGATCATGCCCTCGTCCAGCTCCCAGCTCTGCACGTCGATGGCGATCGCCAGATGCGAGGCCGCGCGGTGCGCGAGCGCCGCACGAACCGCGAGATCGGCCGCGTTGACCGCGTGCGCGGGGCCGTTGACGCGCTGGTTGAACGCGCACGCGTCGTTGAAGACGTAGTCCTGGTTGAGGTCCTGCAGGAAGTGGGTGCCGACCATGTCGTGGTAGGTCGTGCCGGTGATCGCGATCAGCGGCGCGCCCTCGATCCTGGCGTCGTACAGCCCGTTGAGCAGGTGGATCGCGCCGGGGCCGGAGGTGGTGACGCATGCCGCCGGACGGCCGGAGAGCTTCGCGTGCCCAACGGCCGCGAGCGCGGCCTCCTCCTCGTGGCGGACGTGGATGAAGCGGATCCGATCCGAGCGCGTGCGCAGCGCCTCGAAGAACCCGTTGATCCCGTCGCCGGCGAGACCGAAGTACGTGTCGATCCCCCACTCCAGCAGGCGGTCGACGATCAGCTCAGAGGTGGTGGGCATCACGGCTCCTTCTCGGTGCGGACTCGTGAAGCACGCGCTACCCGGGTCCCGCCGGGGGCCAGCATTTTCCGTTCGCTGCCGAAACACGCGCCGCCCCGTGCGCCAGCATGCCCGGCAGTGCCCGCGCTGACCACCATCGGCGTCTACGAGTTCGACGCCGACTCGTTCCTGGCGACGCTGCGCGACGCCGAGGTCACGCTCGTCGTCGACGTCCGCCAGCGGCGCGGCGTGCGCGGACCGCGCTACGCGTGGGCCAACGCACGCCGGCTCCAGGGCCTGCTCGCGGACGCCGGGATCGCCTACGCCCACCATCGCGAGCTGGCACCGAGCACCGAGCTGCGCCACCTGCAGTACCGCGACGACGACCTGCAGGGGGTCGGCAAGCGCACGCGGCAGCGCCTGTCGCCCGAGTACGTGGCGCGCTACACCGCCGAGGTCCTCGATCCGGCGCCGCTGTCCGCGCTCGTGCGCGAGCTGCCGGCCGACGGGATCTCGGCGCTGCTGTGCGTCGAGGCCCTGCCCGAGGCCTGCCACCGCTCGCTCATCGCCGCGCGCCTGGCGCAGCGGTTCGGGATCCCCGTCCGCCACCTCCTGCCCGGCTGACCGCGCTCAGGGGTGGTCGGTCGCGGCGGGTTCGGGCACGAAGCCCTCGCAGCGGGTCACCGGCAGCCGCGGATACTTCGGGTAGCGCTCGGGCTGGGCTCGAGAGCGCCGGCAGAGCAGGAACGTCGAGCCGCGCGTGTTGCGCACCTCCTGGCGGTGACGGCACTGCGCGCACAGCCCCGCCGACGGGTCGCGGGCTACTCGGTCCACATCCCCGGCGCGACGGGCACCTGGACGAGGCTCGGTCCGTCGCGATCGGCGATCGCCTCGCGCAGGGCGGCGGTGAGCTCCTCGCGCGTGGCGACCTCGCGCGCCGGAACGCCGTAGGCGCGCGCGACCGCGGCGACGTCGAGCCCCGGCAGCTCGAGGCCCGGAATCCCGGTGAGCCGGCCCGACTGCGCGAACCACCGGAGAATCGAGTAGTCGTCGTTGCGCAGCACCAGGAAGGTGACCGGCACCCGGTGCGCCGCCGCCGTCCACAGCGCCGTGATCCCGTACTGCGCCGACCCCTCGCCGACGACGCACACCACCGGCCGCGCCGCCTGGGCGAGCGCGATACCGACGCTCGCCGCGATCGCGAAGCCGAGTCCGCCGCTGGCGGTGAAGTAGAGGCTCCCCGGTTCCGAGAGACGCAGCCGGTTGCGCAGCGCGCCGAGGCTCGAGGGCGGCTCGACCGCCGCGATGCCGTCCTGCGGCCAGGCGTCGGCGAGAGCCGCCATCGCCTCCGAGCCGCTGAGCCGATCCGGCGGGTCGGCCGGCGGCGGCTCGCCGGGCGCCGCACGGGCCGGCGGCGCGGGCCGCTCTGACTCGGGGACGAGCTCGACGAGCGCACGCAGGGCGAGGGCGACGTCGCCGAGGATCGCGTCGCCCATCGGCGCCCGGGCGGCCTCGCGCGGATCGTCGGTGATCGCCGTCAGCGCCGTGCCGGCGGCGAGCAGCGGACCGGGCACGTAGGGGTAGTAGGGGAACACCGCCGAGCCGACGACGACGACGAGGTCGTGGGCGGCGAGGGCCTGCCCGAGCGGCCCGATCGCCGGGGGCAGGATCCCGGCGAACCGGGGATGGGATTCGGGGAAGCCGATCCGCGAGCCGCCGGTCGTCGGCGGCGCGAACACCGACAGGCGCTGCTTGCCGGCGAGCGCGATGGCAGCCTCCCAGCCGCCGGCGGCGTCGATCCCCGGACCGGCGACGAGCGCCGGGGCGCGCGCGTCCTGGAGGCGCCGGGCGAGGTCGGCGAGCGCGTCCGGATCGGGTCCCGGCGGCGGGCCGATACGCCGCGCGATCGCCTGGGTCGACAGCTCGAGGTCGGCCTCCTGCTCCCAATCGTCCATCGGGATCGAGACGAACGTCGGGCCGCGCGGCGGGAGCGACGCCTCGGCGATCGCGCGGGCCAGCGCCCCGGGCACGTCCTGCGCCCGCGGGGGCTCGATCGCGTACTTGACGTACGGCGCCGGGCCGACGATCGCGTCGCGGTTGGTCAGCAGCGACTCCATCGTCATCTGCGCGCGGACCTGCTGACCCGCGGTGATGACGAGCGGCGCCTTGTTCGCGTGGGCGTTGAGGATCCCCCCGACCGCGTTGCCGACGCCGGGAGCGGTGTGCAGGTTGACGTGCGTGGGGCGGCCGCTCGCCTGGGCGAAGCCGTCGGCCATCCCGACGACCACGAGCTCCTGGAGCCCGAGGACGTAGCGGAAGTCGGGCGGGAACTCGGCGAGCATCGGCAGCTCGGTCGAGCCGGGATTGCCGAAGATCGTCGTCATCCCCCGGGCGCGGAACAGCTCGAAGGTGGCGTCGCGCACGCTCGTCATGAGATCGGCTCCTGGTTGCGGGCCGGCGGCCACAGCCTACCCCGCACCCGGCGGCCACAGCCTACCCCGCACGCGCGAGACCCTTCCTACACTTTTTGAAGTCATGAACACCTTCTGGAGACTGCTCGGCTTCCTGCGCCCGTATCGGCGGGGGGTCGTCTGGTCGTTCCTGCTCGCCGGGGGAGCCCTCTCGGGGACCGTGCTGATCCCGTACCTGACCGGGCTGGCGATCAACGCCATCCGCGGCCACCACCACCACGCGCTGACCCTGCTGGCGACGGTGATCACCGCGGCGGGTCTCGTGCGCCTCGTGCTGAGCGTGCTGCGGCGGCTCATCGCCGGCCAGGTCTCGCTCGGCGTCGAGATGGACCTGCGCACGGCGCTCTACGGCCATCTGCAGGAGCTCGAGCTCGGCTTCTTCGATCACCAGCAGACCGGGCAGCTGATGTCGCGGGCGACCGTCGACCTGCAGTCGGTGCGCTTCTTCCTCGGCTACGGGCTGATCTTCATCGCCCAGTCGGTGGTCACGATCCTGCTCGCGGCGGTGGCGATGTTCCTGCTGCAGCCGGCGCTCGCGGCGATCTCGCTCGCGCCGGTGCCGTTCGTCGTCGTGATCGCCGACCGCTACGGGCACCGGTCGCGCCCGGCGATGCAGGAGGCCCAGCAGCGGATCGCCGAACTGACCGCCGACACCGAGGAGAACGTGTCCGGCGTGCGCGTCGTCAAGGCGTTCGCCCAGGAGGCGCGCCAGCTCGCGCGCTTCGCGCACGCGACCCAGCGCGTGTTCGAACAGCAGGTGTACGCGACCCGCATCCAGGCGTTCTACACCCCGCTGATCAGCTTTCTGCCGAACCTCGGCCTGGCGGCGATCCTGCTCGTCGGCGGCCGCGAGGTCATCGACGGGTCGCTGTCGGTCGGGGCCTTCACCGCCTTCTACGCGTATCTGCTGATGCTCATCTCGCCGATGCGCACGCTCGGGTACATGCTCGGCGCCGCGCAGCGCTCGACGGCGTCGGGGGCGCGGATCTTCCAGATCCTCGATCGCGCCCCGCGGATCGTCAGCGCCGCGGACGCGCCACCACTGCCCGCCGGCAACGGTCACGTCGTCCTGCGCGACGCCGGGCTGACCTTCGGGGGCGCGGCCGGGCCCGCGCTGTCGCACGTCGATCTCGACGTGCCCGGCGGCCAGACGATCGCGCTCGTCGGCGCGATGGGATCGGGCAAGTCGGCGCTCGTATCGCTGCTGGCGCGCCTGTACGACGTCACCACCGGATCGGTGTCGATCGACGGCGCCGACGTGCGCTCGGTCGACCTTCACCGACTGCGCGCGCAGCTGGCCATCGTCACCGACGACCCGTTCCTGTTCTCGGCCACCGTGCACGACAACATCGCCTATGCGCGTGCCGACGCCAGCCGCGAGGAGGTCGCCCGCGCCGCGGCGGCGGCCCAGGCCGACGGCTTCATCGAGCGCCTGCCCCACGGCTACGACACGATGATCGGCGAGCGGGGGCTGACCCTGTCGGGCGGCCAGCGCCAGCGCATCGCGATCGCCCGGGCGATCCTCGCGCAGCCGCGGATCCTCGTGCTCGATGACGCCACCTCGTCGGTCGACGCCTCGACCGAGGCCGAGATCAAGCGCGCGCTCGAGCAGGTGATGGCCGACCGCACGACCTTCGTCATCGCCCACCGCCTGTCGACGATCTCGCTCGCCGAGCGGATCGTCGTGCTCGACCACGGCCGCGTCGTCGCCGACGGCACCCACGACGAGCTGCTCGAGGCCTCCGACCTGTACCGCGAGATCGTCGAGCAGGGTCGGCTCGCCCGGCCAGCGCAGGACGTCGAGGTGGCGGGGCTGTGAGCGTCCTGTCCTACACCGAGCTGGCGCGCCGGCTGCGCGAGACCGGCGGGCGCGCGCGCAAGCTGCGCGGGCTCGGCGAGATCCTCGCGCCGTACCGCTGGCGGGTGCTCGCGATGTTCCTGTCGCTGATGGCGGCCACCGCCGCCTCGCTCGCCCCCGCGCCGCTCGCAAAGTTCGCGATCGACCGGGGCATCCGCCACCACGACGTCGGCGCCCTCGACGTCGTCGTCGTCGTGTTCCTCATCTCGGCGATCGTCTACGGCGTCGCGACGTATCTGCAGACCTATCTCGTCGGCTGGGTCGGCCAGCGGGCGCTCCGCGACCTGCGCCTGCGGCTCTTCGTGCACCTGCAGTCGCTGTCGATCGGCTTCTACTCGCGCAACCGCGCCGGCGTCGTGATCAGCCGCATGACCAACGACATGGAGGCGCTCGACCAGCTCGTCGAGGACGGACTGGCCACCCTCATCCAGTCGAGCCTGACCCTCATCGGCGTCGTCGTCATCCTGCTCGTGCTCGACCTGCACCTCGCGCTGCTGACCTTCATCGCGCTGCCGATCCTGTTCGCCGGCGCGCTCGCGTTCCGCATCGCCTCCGCCGACGCCTACCGGCTGACCCGCGAGCGGATCGCCGCCATCACCGGCTATCTCGCCGAATCGCTGTCGGGGATCCGGGTCGTGCGCTCGTTCGGCCAGGAGCCCCGCCACATCGAGGAGTTCCGCGAGCTCAACGAGGCCAACCGGGCGGCGAACATGACCACGGTCAAGCTCAACGCCGCCTACTTTCCCGCGGTCGAGCTCCTCTCGGCGCTCGTCACCGTCGAGATCCTCGTCATCGGCGGCCTCGAGGCGATCAACGGCCACACCTCGACCGGCGTCGTGTTCGCGTTCATCGCCGCGCTGAACAACTTCTTCGATCCCATCCAGCAGCTCTCCCAGCTCTACGCGACCTATCAGTCGGGCATGGCCGCGCTGGACAAGATCTTCAACCTGCTCGACGAGCCGCCCGAGCTCGTCGACGCGGACGATGCCGTCCCCCTCCCCCGCCTCCGCGGCGAGCTCGAGTTCCGCGACGTCTCGTTTCGCTACGGGTCGCACGACGACGGCGCCTGGGCGCTGCGCGACGTCGACCTGCGGGTCGCGCCCGGGCAGACGCTCGCGCTCGTCGGCGAGACCGGCGCGGGCAAGTCGACCTTCGCCAAGCTCGTCGCCCGCTTCTACGACCCCACGCTCGGCGCGGTGCTCGTCGACGGACACGACCTGCGGACGGTGACCGCCGAGTCGCTGCGCTCGCAGATGGGGATGGTGCCCCAGGAGGGCTTTTTGTTCAGCGGCACCGTGCGCGACAACATCGTCTTCGGCCGCCCCGGGGCGACCGACGACGAGATCGCCGCGGCGGCCCGGGCCGTCGGAGCGCAGGACTTCATCCGCGAGCTCGAGCGCGGCTACGACACCGAGGTCGGCGAACGCGGCGTCCAGCTGTCGGCCGGCCAGCGCCAGCTCGTGGCCTTCGCGCGCGCGCTGGTCGCCGATCCCCGGATCCTCATCCTCGACGAGGCGACCGCGAACGTCGACGTCCACACCGAGGCCGTCATCGAGCAGGGGATGCGCCGGCTGGTGGCCGGTCGCACCGCGATCATCATCGCCCACCGGCTCTCGACGATCCGCAACGCGTCGCGGATCCTCGTCATGGAGCACGGCCGGATCGTCGAGCAGGGCAGCCACGAGGAGCTGCTCGACGCCGGCGGGCGCTACTGGGAGCTCTACCGGGACTGGGAGCGCCCGAGCCAGGCGGCGTAGTCTCCGCCGGCGATGCCCGCCTCGGTCACCGGCCTGTCCACCGCCCCGGTCAAGGGGATGCGGGTCAGCGCCGTCGAGTCGATCGAACTCGACGAGCGCGGCGCGCGCGGCGATCGCGCGTTCTTCATCATCGACGCCGACGGCCGGCTCGTCAACGGCAAGCGGCTCGGCGACCTGCAGGCGATCGTCCCCGAGTTCCAACCCGCGGCGAACGTGCTGGCGCTGCGCTTTCCCGGAGGCGAGAGCGCGAGCGCAGCGCTGCGCTACGGGAACATGCTGGTGACGCGGTTTCACTCGCGAGCCCTGCCGGCGCGCGAGGTGCACGGCCCCTGGTCGGACGCGCTGTCGACGTTCGCGGGCCGTCCGCTGCGCCTGGTCGCGTCCGAGACGGCGATCGACCGCGGGCCGGGCGGGACGGTCTCGATCATCTCGAGGGGATCGCTGCGCCGGCTCGCGGAGGCTGCGCAGACCGACGCGGTCGACGCGCGGCGCTTCCGGATGCTGATCGAGATCGACGGCGTCGCCGCGCACGGGGAGGACGACTGGGTCGGACGGCGGATCGCCATCGGCCCGTCGCTCGTCGCCGTCAACGGCCACGTCGGACGCTGCGTGGTCACCACCCGCGATCCC
>Ga0213875_10001476_pt1 | contig 15174 bp, 13 predicted proteins | sample BarmaccomBMRX_R8_FD_160105 | JGI IMG/M metagenome (GOLD analysis project Ga0213875, IMG submission 160105) | Root-associated microbial communities from Barbacenia macrantha in rupestrian grasslands, the National Park of Serra do Cipo, Brazil - RX_R8 | ecosystem: Host-associated > Plants > Roots... | reverse complement strand
ACATTCTGTTTGCACGGGGGCGCGCCTCGGGAACGGAGATTCTCGAAAATCTTTCCGACCAGCCCAGCTATTCTTCGGTGCGCACAATTTTGCGTGTGCTTGAACGCAAGGGTTTTGTGCGCCACGGTGAAGAAGGACTGCGGTACGTGTATGTGCCCACGGTCGGCAGGGAGAAGGCGCGGCGATCCGCTCTCGAGCGCGTTGTAAACACGTTTTTCGATGGGTCGGCAAAAAAGGCGGCAGCCGCTTTTCTGGACCCTGGCGCCTTTTCGCTGACCAAGGCAGAACTGAACGAGTTGGCGCTGATGATTGAAAAAGCGCGAAAGGAAGCTAAGTAAATGGACGCAAATGCGGTGGTATCTTTCCTGATTCTGTTGACGATCAAAGCCTCAGTCCTTCTGCTCGCCGCGATCCTTTGTCTTGGATTTCTGCGCCGAGCGACCGCGAGCACGCGGCACGTAATTTGCGTTCTGACGATGTGCGGGGTCGTGTTGCTGCCGTTGCTAATGCTAACCATGCCGTCGTGGAGAGTTGGGGCAGATCTATTCCGTCTTGTTGAAATCTCTTCTGCTCAGGGACGGGGTTCCTCGGTGGGTGGAGCAGCTATGGCCAGTCGATGGGAATCAGCGGTTGTTTTGCTCTGGCTGGCCGGAATGGCAATTTGTTTTCTCCGCGCGGCTGCGGGTTGGCTCCTGGTCAGACGAGAGCAGCGGAGATCGCTGCCCTTCGAGGATCAAGTCTGGCAACGGGATGTCGCGCTACTTGCAGAGCAGTTGCGCCTCAATCCCTTGCGCGTTTCGCTCCGGAGAGGTCGTGTGAATTCGAGTTTCGCGTGTGGCGCGCTACACCCGATGATTATCGTGCCAGATGCGGCGGTCGACTGGGATCTCTTCCATCGGCGCGCCGTTCTACTGCATGAGCTCGCGCATATCCGCCGCTGCGATTCCTTATCGCAGTACGTGTCGCAACTCGCTTGCGCTCTGCTCTGGTTCCACCCGCTAGTCTGGATGATCGCTGCGCGTCTCGATCGGGAACAGGAGCTGTCGTGCGATGACGCTGTATTGATGAGTGGAGTAACACCGGCCTCGTATGCCGGGATTTTGTTAGAGACGGCGCGCGAACTGCCGTCACCATTTCTTTCGGCCTGCGGATTCGCCGGCAAAAGCCCATTTACCCGGATTCGAGCTCGTTTTGCGCACGTGCTCGATTCGCGCCGCGATCACGGAACAGATCCTAAACTCGCCAAATGCTCTGGGATCGTTTTTGCTTCGTTGCTACTGCTGCTCGGCTCAGTGATGCCGATGTATGCGCAGAAAGTTTACAAGATCGGCGGTGATGTTTCTGCGCCGAAGCTTCTTGCTCATTCAGAGCCGAGTTACACAGACGACGCTAAGAACAAGGGGATTCAAGGCACCGTTTTGTTGTCTGTGATTGTGGGCGCCGACGGACGCGTGGGCGATGCTCATGTGGAAAGAAGCCTCGAACCCGGTCTGGATGGGAACGCCGTTCACACCGTAGAAGAATGGCGTTTTGAACCGGGCCGCCGTAAAGGTAGCCCTGTCGATGTTAGAGCGAACATCGAGGTAAACTTCCGGCTCAAGTAGCTACTCTGCGATGCTCATTTTTGCCGCAACGTGTTTGCAAACTCGGTGAGCGGCTTGGTGTTGAGAACGTCGGGTGCTTCGAGCCAGCCGCGGCGGGCGGTGGTCACGCCGAAGCGCATGTTGCGGAAGTGAGCGGGGCGGTAGGCGTAGTGAATTTGATCGCTCCGGTTCCATCGCTGCTCGCTCCAGGGATTATCTTTCGGGTGGTCAAAGGCAATCTGCTTCCGCGTTCCGACGGGGTTAGCCGATCAGCGCTGAGGGAAGCCTGAGACAGCGACTCTATAGAGCCTTTGAAGGAACGCGGGCAAACCGAGTACCGCAGCTTTCTCATCACGGTACGGGTGTATCCGAGCCCTAGCTCGTGACCTTCCGAGTTGCAGTAATAAGACCGCGAGTTTTCTGTTCCAATCTTGAATCAGTAGTATGGTCATGGCAATGAAGTTCACGCGAGTACTTGGAATTCTCGCCTGCCTCATAAACGCAGTTCTAACATCGGCAGCGCTTAGAGCCTCAACCTCGGCTCAACAGGTCGCAGAGCTCTCCAACGCATCTATCGCCATCACCGATGTGACCGTGATCGACGTCATCACTGGCGCGCATCGAGCCAACGTAACGGTGCTGATTCGAAATGGTCGGATTGACGCGATCGCACCGACGATCAGCATTCCGCCCGAAGCCACCCGGCTTGGCGGTAAAGGCAAATTCCTGATTCCCGGCCTTTGGGATATGCACACTCATCACCAGGGGACCGGCGCGGATTTTGTGGATCTATTTGTGGCAAAAGGCATAGTCGGCACGCGCGATATGGGGGGCGATGCAGATTTTATTCTGCCGTTGCGTGAGCGAATCAGGTCGGGCGCGGTTCTTGGTCCCGAGATTGTCGCCTCCGGTCCCATACTGGATGACCCTCCTGTGGATTTTCCATACCGCCGCCGGGTCACCAACGCGGCCGAGGCCAAACAGGCCGTAGATGACCTCAAACGGGCCGGCGTCGATTTCATCAAGGTTCACGATCACACTCCGAGAGAGGCGTTCTTTGCGATCGCAGCGGAAGCGCCCAAAGTCGGCCTAACTTTCGCAGGCCATGTGCCGATCAACGTCACGGTCGACGAGGCGGCCGGCTCAGGCATGAAAAGTATCGAGCACCTCGCCAACTTCAGAGTATTCGGTGACTGTTTGACGGGCGACAGCTACAGTCTCAAAGACTGTGCACCGCTGTTCGACAAGCTGGCCAGAAATAGCGTTTGGGAAACGCCGACCATGGAATTTTTTCAAACGCTTCCCGACGTCTTCTCCGGCGCTCCCTTACCTCATTCCGAGTACGCCAGCGATTCGTTACTGAAGCTGACGCAGGACAACGTTCGACTTTCCCATATGAGCGCGACCGCTCTCAACAAAATTCGCCTGGGGGATCGAATGAGTCTTCAGGCCATACATGATATGTATCTTCATGGCAATCGTTTTCTCGCTGGGTGTGATGGGCTGGTTCCAGGTTTTTGCCTGCATGATGAGCTCGAGTGGCTGACGAAGGCGGGCTTCACGGCCCTTCAAAGTCTTCAGACGGCGACGATCAACCCGGCGCGATTCTTGGGCCGTGAAGGGTCGGAGGGTTCGATCGACGTCGGAAAGCGGGCCAATCTAGTGTTGCTGGAGGCGGACCCAACAATCAATATCCGTAATATAGACGAGATCGCCGCAGTAATCATCAGAGGCAAGCTTCTGACGAAGGCCGCTATCGACAGAATCATTTCACGGCACCTGCGCGCGAAAGAATCGGCGATTCCATAATTTTGAGCTTCTCGAACACTCGGGGCACGTCTTCCCTAAAGACGTAGCGCAAGTGAAATTCGCCCGGAAGCGCGATGCCATCTGGATCTTGGATGTAGTGTGTCTCCGATATGGGCACGAACTTGTCGAGCATTCGGTTCACGGCGATGTTTCTGGTTCGCGTCTGATGGATGAGGCGATGGATAGGCGTTAGGTCAAAATACATTTTGATGCGATGAGGGTAGAGGGCGGTCGATAGCCGGGCGCCCCTTAGATGCACTTTCGTGATGTGCCAATGCGAGTAGTTGACTTCGGGCGTGTAACGGTTCAATAGTGTGTAGCCGGCAAGCTCGCCATCCAAAGTGATCGCGAATGCGAGGTTTTGTTGACTTTGATCGCCGCGGAATCGCGCGTCGAAACCGCTCGAACGTATCGTCTCTTGATCCGAGGCGTAATCGGTCTATTCCAAGGTAGTCTAGGAAGTCGTCCCCGCTCTCATGCCAGAAGCGTACGACCTCGCCGAGGTCCTCGATGCAAAGGTCGCGAACTCCGGCTACTCCCAATTTCGTTTGAGTGGACGCGTGGAGCGCTCATGTTGATGCCGTCTGTTGATAAGCGTACACGGCAGTTCGGCCCCGGTGCAATGCTACAGGTTGAGAGACATGTCGACGTACAACTTGCAGGACACAATATCGCTGCTCGCACGTACTCCCGCCGCGCTCGATGCGCTCCTACGCGAGCTGCCAGAAACGTGGGTACGCGGAAATGAAGGCGAAAATACGTGGAGTCCCTTCGAGGTAGTCGGCCATCTGATTCACGGTGAACGAACCGATTGGATGCCGCGAGCAAAGATCATCTTGCAATTTGGCGTGTCGCGCACGTTCGAATCCTTTGATCGCTGGGGACACCTACGGGAAACTCAAGGTAAATCGGTCGCTGACTTACTGGATGAATTTGCGCAATTGCGAACTGAAAATCTATCCGAACTCCGTGCATTGAATCTGAAGCCGGAGGACCTCAAGCTTCGTGGCCAACATCCTGCGCTCGGAGTAGTCACTCTGTCACAGCTGCTGGCGACTTGGGCGGCTCATGACTTAACCCACCTGCACCAAATTTCAAGGGTCATGGCCCATCAATATCGGGAGTCCGTCGGCCCGTGGAGGAGATATCTCGGGGTGCTGCAGTGCGCCGGTCACAGCTCTTCGTCGTAAGATCTCCAGGTGTTATTCCGAATCACTGTGGGACTTGCCGATAGCGCTACTCGCGGGTGGTCGCGAAGGGAAGGGCAAGGGATCGCTTGAGTGGTTCCTCTTTCTTCGGCGTTTCGGGATTCTGGGGAGCCTCCTGCGCCGCCTTCAGTCAGAATGCTTCCAGATCCACCCTTCGCGGTTTGCGGGGTTCCATCCTGCGAAGAGACGAGAATCTCGGGAATTTGTGAGCCTTTCATGTGAGCGAGGTGCAGTACGCCCCAAGTCCAGAGGCACTCAAACACGGGCCCAAGAGTTTTTCCATGAGGCGTCAGTTGATACCCCACTCGATGTCCGGGCTTCGATGCTGGTGCGCGAGTGATGAGGCCGTCGGACTCAAGTTGTCGCAACTGCTGCCGAAGTACTTTGGTGGTTACCCCGGCCATGGACCGTCGAAGTTCGCCAAATCCGAGCGCGCCGGTGCCTAAACGCTGGAAAATTATCGGCTTCCATCGACCCTCTATAACCTGAATTGCCGTGTACAAGGGACACCTGTCACGCTCACCATAACTCGCCGCAGTGTTTTTCATCGGTTCTCCAATCGAACAGGGTACTTCAAAGTGCCTTCTTGCGCTGACCATGGGAGGCCGAGTACTTTTGCAATATGTCCTCAGCTCGACTCTTTCGCGTCATTATGCCTGTTTCCAACATTGATGAGGCGGCTACCTACTACGCTGCCGTGCTCGACAACCCGGGTCGACGAATCTCTCCTGGCAGGCACTACTTCGGTTGCGGCCAATGCGTTCTCGCTTGCTTCGATCCTCGTGCCGACGGTGATCCTTGGGACGCAAAGCCAAATCCGGACCATATTTACTTTGCCGTTGACAACCTTGAGGAATACTTCCTAAGGGTGAGCCAAACGAAGGGCTCCATCTCGCGGCCCATCGAGACACAGCCCTGGGGGGAGAGAAGCTTCTATTGCTGCGACCCGTTTGGCAACAAGCTTTGCTTCGTCGATGGCGCAACGAGTTTCACAGGGGAGCAGATCTAGGCGCCCGAGTTTCCCATCGCGAGAAGTCGCCAACGGTTTACGCATGGCGGTATGTGGCTGCGAAGAAGCCACTAACTGCGCTTTGAAAAAAATTAGTCGGAATTTCGGGGTTAGAGTTGCCAGTGAGCGCGGGTGCTGCGCTTCAACTGAATGTCGTTGGGTCGACTGGACTCCTTCTTACCGACGCGCGGCTCTCATCTTTGCTGCAAAGTGTTGGCAAACTCGGTGAGAGGTTTGGTGTTGAGGACGTCGGCGGCTTCGAGCCAGCCGCGGCGGGCGGTGGTCACGCCGAAGCGCATGTTGCGGAAGTGAGCGGGGCGGTGGGCGTCCGTTGAGATCGTAAATTTGCAGCCTTTGCGTTTTGCGGCACGGACAAAATGGCTGGGCAGGTCGAGCCGCTCGGGACTGGCATTAATTTCGAGATACACGCCGCGTTCTGCGGCTTTGGACGCGATTTGATCGAAGTCGAAAGAGTAGGCGTCGCGTTGGAGGAGGATGCGGCCGGTTGCGTGACCGAGGATCCGTAAGGAAGGAGATTCGAGTGCGCGGAGCAGGCGGTCGGTCATCTGATTCGGCTCGAGGTTCATGTAGCTGTGCACGCTTCCGATAACCAGATCCAGTTGGGCGAGAGCGTCTTCGGCGAGATCCATAGAGCCATCGCGCAGAATGTCGCATTCTAGACCGGAAAAGATGCGCAGAGGTAGGCCGTCGCGGTTCAGCTCCCGAACTTCCTGAGCGAAGGCGATTACGCGTTCCTCATCGAGGCCGTTCGACATCGCCAAGGCTTTTGAATGGTCTGTGATGGCGATGTACTCGTACCCGAGCGCAGCTGCGGCGTCAGCCATCTCGCGGATGGAAGCTTTGCCGTCGGTCGCGGTGGTGTGCATGTGCAGGTCACCGCGCACATCGCCCAGCTCGATGAGTGTCGGAAGATTTCCGTTCTGAGCGGCTTCGAGTTCGCCGCAATTTTCGCGCAGCTCGGGCGGGATCCAGGCATAGCCGAGGCGCTCGTAAACCTCTTGTTCGTACTCACCCGCGACACGTTCGTTATTTTCTATGGTGAAGAGACCGTACTCGTTGAGAGTCAATCCAAGTTTGATCGCGTTGGTTCGCAGAACGACATTGTGCTCTTTACTACCGGTGAAATATTGCATGGCTGCGCCGAAGCTTTCGTGGGGCAAAGCGCGGACGTCGACTTGCAAGCGTTCGAGGCCAAAGCTCACGCTGGCCTTGTTCACTCCTTGCCCGAGAAGCTCCTGGGATTTCGGGTGATTGGCGATGTGGGCGAGGGCGCCGATGGCTTGGGGGCCGGTTACGAGTATGTCCAGATCGCCGACGGTTTCGCGGCCTCTGCGCAAGCTTCCGGCGGCTTCGACTTTTTCGATTCCGCCGAGAGCTGTGAATTCCGCGATCAGCTCATCAGCGGTTCTGCTGACAGAGCTGAGAAGAAAACGGCCTGCGCTCTTCCGATAGGCTTCGATTGATCTGAGGACTCTTTCTTCGAGCTTTGCGCCCATGCGGGGGAGTTCGCGGAGCTTGTGCTCGCGGCAGATGCGCTCGAGATCGTCCACGGTTTTGACGCCGTGATGCTCGTAGAGCAGGGCGATGCTCTTGGGGCCTAGTCCTTGGATCTTGAGCAGCTCGAGAGCGGAAGCCGGATACTTCGCAAGCATCTCGTCACGGCGGTCGAATGATCCGCGCTGGCAAATCTCGTTGAGAACGAAGGCCAGTCCTTTGCCGATGCCGGGGATTTCCGTTACCTTTCGCTCGGGATTACAAACGATGTCGACGATGCGCTCGGGATAGCTCGCAATGACAGACGCGGCATTGCGATAGCTGCGAATGCGGAATCCATCCTCACCGGCGACCTCCATCAGGTCGGCGGTTTCATAGAGGAGCCGCGCAATTTCCTTATTCTCCATCGACTGGCTCGAAGGCAGACCGACGATGACTCACGTGGAGGGAAGGCGTCGAAGAAGGTTCAACATGCACCAGAACGTCGGCGACCCAGTGGAGATGCTGTTTGATTTCAAATTTGACTTGAGTGGCGATCTCGTGGGATTCGCGGACGGTCATTTCGGGGTCGACTTCGAGATGGAGATCGACATGGTACTTGAGACCAGTGCGGCGGGCGAAGCATTTCTCGATTGCCAAAGCGCCGGGCACGCTCAGCGCGACTTGACGGATCTGGCCCATTTTGCCCGGATTGGGCATGGTGTCGACCAGCAGTTCCACGGTACGACGCACGACCTGGATAGACAAGAAAAAGATGACGATGCCGATCACCATGCCACCTGCGTGATCGGCTTTTCCGAAGCGGATGGGATTAGCGAGTGTCAATCCGACCGCGACCAGGGCGACGGAGGTAGACAAGAGATCGGTGAGATCGTGCCATGCATCCGCTTCGAGCGAGGTGCTGGCGATGCGCTTCCCAACGCGGAATTTCGTAGCGGCGAGGCCGATTTTCAGAGCAACGGCGGCAATTAGGGGGTAGAGAGCGTACGGACGTAAGTGAGTTTGCTCTCCCAACCCGGTGAAGCCATGCCAGAATATGGCGGCACCTGCCAATAGGAGCAGCGCGCCCACGGCTAAGCCTGCGAGCGTTTCATAGCGACCGTGGCCGTAAGGGTGTTCATAATCGGGCGGTTTGCTGGCCAGCCAAAGGCCGGCATACACGATGGCGGAGGAGAGCACATCTCCAACGGCCTCAAGCCCGTCTGAGACAACGGAGGTTGAGCCGGCATGGATGCCGACGACGATTTTAGCTGCCGCGAGCAGGACGCCTACGCTCATACTGAGGAGGGCGATGCGGCGTCCGATCAGGTCTTCCTGGTCGGGATAGAGGGGGGGCCGGGCAGCGGGATAGGTAGGCTTCGCGCCGGCGGGCATAGTATCGAGAATATCGCGCGCGGAACAACCTGCACGAAACACGAGGTAGGGAATGAATATCCAGATAGTATGAACACGGAAGGGTCCTTGTCCGCCCAAACAGGGAGCCAGACGGGTGATTGCGCGCGAAAGCTGAGGAAATGATGGAAAAGCTTGCGCAAAACATCCAGGAGGCATTTCTCAATAACGCTAGGAAAGATAAGACCTTTCTGACTATTTACCTGATGAGCGGAGTGAAATTGTCAGGGCGGATCAAGAGCTTCGACAAATATTCGGTAGTGCTCGAGACCAACAACCAGGAGCAACTTATCTTTAAACATGCGATTTCGACGGTGGTGGTCTCGAAGCCGCTCCATGCCGCCGCTGGACATGGGGCGGGAACGGCGCCGGGCGCGCCTTTAGCCGAACCAGAGCCGCCGGAAAATAACCAGTAGTGGAGGCGCGGGAACGTACTCTGGTGGTCGGGCTCGAACTCACCCGGCGTGAGCGGTCCATTGCGGGACAGGCGGGAATTGAATCCGATAGCGACGAGTCACTTGAAGAATTAGCCACGCTGGCGCAGAGCGCCGGGGGCGAGGTGATCGAGCGCTTGAGTCAAACGCGACCGGCGCGCGACGCGGCTACCCTGGTGGGCACCGGGAAGGTGGACGAAATCAAGCAGCGCGTGGACGCGGATGACATCGACACGGTTATTTTCGATCATGAGCTGACCCCCACACAACTGCGGAACCTGGAGCGGCGGCTTGAAGTGAAGGTGCTGGACAGGACGCAGCTTATTCTCGATATTTTTGCGAGGCGGGCGCGAACGAGCGAAGGCCAATTGCAGGTTGAGCTGGCGCAACTGAATTATCTACTGCCCCGTTTAGCCGGACGGGGAGTTGAGATGTCGCGCCTGGGAGGCGGGATTGGCACGCGGGGACCGGGCGAAACGCAGTTGGAAACGGACCGGAGGCGAATCGGGAAGCGCATCGCAAAATTGAAGACTGAGATCGAGCGTGTTCGCGCCACACGTGGCGTGCAACGCTCGCAAAGGCAAGCGGTGCCGCTTTCAACCGTAAGCCTGATTGGGTATACGAACGCGGGAAAGTCGACATTGTTCAACCGGCTCACGGGGGCGGATGTTCTGGCGGATGCGAAGATGTTCGCGACTCTCGATCCGACGGTGCGGCAGGTGCGGCTGCCTTCGCAGAGACGGGTTCTGGTGAGCGATACGGTTGGTTTCATTCGCAATCTGCCCACGACGCTGGTAAACGCGTTTCGCGCCACGCTCGAAGAGGTGACTGCAGCGGCGCTGTTGCTGCACGTGGTGGATGTGAGTGCGAAAACAGCCGAACATCAGACCGCGCAGGTATTGAAGGTGCTTCGGGAGATCAGCGTCGAGAGTACACCGCAGATCCTGGTCTTGAACAAAATCGATCAATTAAACGAGGGCGAAAAGTATCACGATCTGGCGAGGCTCACGCATCGAATGCTGGGCGAGACGGCGCGGCAGAACGCTACGCGCGCGGCGCTGGTGTCGGCTCGCAATGGCGATGGCATCCCCTATCTTTTGGGGTTGATTGACCAGCAAGTCTTGGAAGATGCTGTGGTGCGGCGGCGTTTCCGTCTTCCTCTAGGGGAAGGACGGGCGCTGCACCTGCTCCATGATCGTGCTGCGATCATTTCGAAGCGGTATGAGGAAGAATACTGTGAAGTACTGGCTGATGCCCCGCAATCCTTGGTAGACCGGCTGAGCCAGTTCGCGGTGGACTAAGGCCGTCGGCTCCTTATTGCAACAAATAGGCCAATTCGTTCGTCTTGCTTAATGTAGCCGCTTATGGCGGGTAAGCTGAATGACTAAGTCGCCTACTGTCCGTCTGCTGCTGGGTCTACTAATCACTTTGGCGGCGGTTACCGGGTTTTCTTCGTATGCGCTAGAGCAACTCAGTGGACTACGCAAGCTGCAGACGCAAACCATTGATTTGAACCGGCACGATTCGCTTCTGCTTCTGCAGGTGGAAAGCGATGTGAACACGATTGGGCTGAAGCTTCGGGATATGACGCAGATGCCGCAAACTTCCGGAATTGGCGAGTTTCGGAATGAGTTTGCGCGGTTGCGGGCGGATTTGGAAGGCGCGATTCAGAAGGATGCGCGGTTCGCGCCGGCAACGCGGCGGGCGGAAGACCAGGCGGCTTTGGCGGATTCGCTGAATCAGTTTTGGCGCACGTCCGATCAGGTATTCAATCGAGCCAGTACTGGGCATGAGCGGGCGGCGCGAGCGTTGGTGTCGACACAGCTTTCCAAAGAGCAGTCGATCCTCGCGAATCGCGTTTCGGCGCTGCTCGAGCGGAACAACGAATCGGAAGAGCGGGCCGACATGAAAGTGGCGTCTATCTACGCCGGCGTCGAGCGGGACATTTACGCGTTTTGGCTGGCAACGATGGTGGCGATTGTCGTAACCAGCCTGTACCTTATCTATTCGAACCGGCGTATTTTCGAGAAGCTGGAATCTCTTTCGCGGCAGCGCAGGGTGCTGGCGGCAAGAATGATTACCGTGCAGGAAGAGGTATTGCGCTCCGTTTCGCGCGAGCTGCACGATGAATTCGGGCAGATTCTGACGGCGGTTGGGGCGATGCTCGGGCGGGCGGAGCGAAAGGGCGTTCCTGCCGATTCTCCGTTGCGAGTGGAATTGAGCGAGGTTCGGCAGATCACGCACAATACGCTCGAGAAAATGCGCAGCCTTTCGCAGATGCTGCACCCGTCGGTGATCGACGATTATGGGCTGGCCGAAGGAATCGAGTGGTACGCGCAAGTGTTTCAGCGCCAGACGGGCATCGAAACCACGACAAAGGTGAGCGGGAATGCCGTGCGGATCACCGGGCAACCCGCCATTCACTGCTTCCGCATTGTGCAGGAGGCGTTGAATAACGCCGCAAAACATTCGGGCACGAAGCGGGCGGAAGTGGAGATGACTTTCTCGGCGGACAAGTTGACGGTTGAGGTGAGGGATTTTGGATGCGGCATAGCGCCAGCCCGAAGGCCTGGCAAGTCCGGTTTGGGTCTGATCGCCATGCGGGAACGCGCCGAATTATTATCGGGGAGCTTGAATGTTTCTTCAGTGCCGAATGAAGGCACTACGGTGTCGGTCATCATGCCTCTTCAGCAGGAAGATCACGCGCCCGAAGCGCTGGAAGATGAAAATATTGGGGAATTGGTTATTCGTGAATTATGAATGAAGAAATTACAGTCGTGCTTGCAGACGATCACAGCCTGGTACGCCGCGGTTTCCGGCGCATGCTGGAAGACGAGGAAGGAATGAAAGTTGTTGGCGAGGCGAGTAACGGAGTCGAAGCGATACGCATAGCGAACGAGCTAAAGCCCAAAGTGGTGGTGATGGATCTTTCCATGCCCGAGCTGGATGGCGTGCAAGCCACGAAAGAGATCGTGAAGCATTTGCCCGGCACGGAAGTGCTGATTCTCAGCATGCACTCCGACGACAACTACGTTCGCAATGCGCTGGACGCCGGCGCGAAGGGTTACCTCTTGAAGAGCGCCATGGATGTGGACCTGGTAGGCGCGATCAAAGCGGTAGCGGAAGGCAAACGGTTCATTGGATCAGGTCTGAAGTACGTCGCGCGCGAGCAGGATGACGAGTTGAGCAGGCTGACTGCACGGGAGAAGCAGGTTCTGCAACTCATCGCGCAAGGCAAATCGAATAAAGAAATCGCGACGCTGTTGGATCTGAGCGTTAACACAGTTTCAGTACACCGGGCGAATTTGATGGAGAAGATGAATATCCATCGGACGGCGGAACTAGTATTGTTTGCGATTCGCAAAGGGCTGGTGGTACCTCAGTAACGAACCTCGCGTTTACTGCGTGAGGAAGCAGAGTCGGTTTGGTCTCGGGCGTGCTGTCGATCTAATCGGCGGCTGAAGTTTTCCTGATTGTGCGCATGGCGAGTTCAGAGCTGCTGCGTGACACCAGTAATATTAAGGTCGCGCGCTATCCATAGGGATAACGTAGGTAAGAGCGCTACGTTCCTAGAGAGTACAATGGCCCAGCCGCGGCGGCAGTTCTGGAGATATGCATTCGTCGTGCTGATTGCGAGCATCTCCTTGCGGCTCTGCCTCGCCCAAAAGCCTCAGTCGATAGCTGACTACTTCGTGGGGCATCCCGCGCCCGATCTTCACCTGAAAGACCTGGATGGTCGAGACGTGCAGTTGGGCTCGTTCAAGGGCCAGGTTGTTGTCCTTGATTTTTGGGCGAGCTGGTGTGGTCCCTGTCGCGCCGAAATCCCGGCCATCGAACATCTCTCAAAAGAGTTTGAAAAGAAAAACGTGGTCGTACTTGGCGTCAATTCGGATGAATCGGGAGACACGGTCCGCCGCTTCGTTGCGAAAAATAATATAACGTACCGCATCGTACTGGCGGAAGATGCGGATGTGGTTCGCCGGTATGGCGCTACTGCTTTACCGACCGTCGTGGTAATTGACCGGAATGGAATAATCGCAGCGTATCGCATCGGGGAGCGCTATGACAGCGAAGATCTGCTGCACGGAGATATCCGTCACGTTCTGAGCTCAAAGTACGTCGCGCCTCAGCCGAAACCGATGCAATTGGCGCAAACTCCAGCGACTGCACCTTTGCCGCGCACACCCGCGGCCCCGGTCGGCCCGGATCCGAACTGGAACCCCCAAACGGCAGAAGAATTCCTGGGTAGGGGTTTTGTGCGGCTTAATTTGCACCAGAATGTAGGTGCAACAACGGATGCAGAAGAAGCCCTGAAGTTGTGTCCTGACTCGTCCGTGGCATTGTTCCTGCACGGGCGCGCCGCTTACGAGCAGGAAGACTACGCAACTGCTATTGAGGATTTCAATAAAGTGATTCAAGCCAAACCGGATTGGCCACAGGGCTATCGGTATCGCGGCCTTAGTTACTCCTACAGCGGCCATCATGATTTAGCAATCCCGGATTATCAGAAAGCTATTCAGCTCAACCGATACTTAGCCCAAGCTTATAACGACTTAGGCTGGGCGTTCCGGGAACTCAAAGAGTTCGACAAAGCCACGACAAATCTGGATAAAGCGATTGAGCTAGAACCCGACTATGTGCGAGCCCGCGAGAACCGGGCAATTCTCTTGGGCATGGAGAGCAGATGGGCAGATGAACTGGCCGAACTGACGTTGATCCTTCGCATTGCGCCGAACGATTTCTGGGCGAGACAAGCCGAGAGTGCGGCCGGGCAAGGACAGTTGCCTCCAGCCCACCAGAGTTCCAGGCCGCCGAATCAGCCGGATACGAAACCCGTCATTCTTTCTAAGACCGAACCTGAGTACACAGAAGAGGCTCGCCGTGCCGGAGTCAACGCGACTGTTATCTGCAGTCTTGTGGTAGACACCGATGGGGTCCCGCAACGCATAAAGGTGGAACGCGGCGCTGGCTTCGGATTGGATGAGAAGGCGATGCTTGCGATCGCTTCGTGGAGGTTCACACCGGCGATGATGAAGGGCGTACCGGTTGCGGAAATGGCGCGCATTGAAGTCAACTTCCGTTTGCTGGTCCCGCACCACGAGAGGCAAATCGCTAGTCTTGTGTTGAACCTCCCGCCAGGCGCTATTCGGCCGCAGCTTATACACGGCAAAATTCCGAAAACTCCAAAGGACGATGGGGCGGATTACGACCTGAAGGTCGCTTTAACTGTGGACTCGCAAGGGAAACCGCAGGACGTTTCTCTCCTGAACACAACGACTCCTGATTGGGCTGAAAAAGCAATTGCAGAAATTAGAGGTTGGCGGTTCCGTCCAGCAGAGCTGAATGGGCAGCCGATTGAGGTCAAGGGAACTTTCGAAGTAGGGACAAGGTTTGGAGCGGCCCAAACACCCGCCACACCTGCCGGACCCACGCAAGCGCCCGAGACTGAGGCGACTTGGGAACCCAAAACCGCGGACGAATTTCTCGCTCGCGGCTACATGCGTTTGCATTCGCGCAAATATCCACAGGCGGAAGCGGACGCAGAGGCTGCCTTGAAATTGCAACCCGAGGCGATTAAGGCGTGGTTTCTGCGCGGGCGCTCTGCTTACGACAACAAAGAATATCCGGCAGCGCTTGAGGCTTTCGATAAAGTGGTTCGGCAAGCGCCCGATTGGCCGGAAGCGTACCGGCGTAGGGGTCTGGCCAACTCGCGCTCAGGTCACGACCAACTCGCGCTGGCGGATTATCAGAAAGCCATTCAGTTGGAGCCCGAGTACGGTTCCGCTTACAACGACCTCGGCGAGGCTTATCTGGACCTCGGGCAATTAGAAGCGGCCAGGGTCAACCTGGACAAGGCTATTGAACTCGAGCCCAACCTGATCGCTGCTCGCGAAAATCGCGCCAAACTTTTCGCTAAAGAGGGAGACCTCGAGGCCGAAGAAGAGGAGTTAACCGTTATTAGAGGGCTCTCACCTAAAAACGCATGGGCAAGAGACACTTTGGAAGCAGTTCATCAAAAACTGCAGGCGGAAAACTAAGCTCTCTTGGCCTTGGCGTCGCTTGCTGCTTTTCTCTGGGCCTGCATTTCGCGAGCTTTGGCGTACTTCTTCTGGAAACGATCGACGCGGCCTTCGGTGTCGACCAGTTTTTGACGGCCGGTGAAGAAGGGATGGCAGTTCGAGCAGATTTCAACGCGCAGGTCGCCCTTGTGAGTTGAACGTGTG
>Ga0213875_10001474_pt1 | contig 15189 bp, 10 predicted proteins | sample BarmaccomBMRX_R8_FD_160105 | JGI IMG/M metagenome (GOLD analysis project Ga0213875, IMG submission 160105) | Root-associated microbial communities from Barbacenia macrantha in rupestrian grasslands, the National Park of Serra do Cipo, Brazil - RX_R8 | ecosystem: Host-associated > Plants > Roots... | reverse complement strand
GCTGCTGATCGTGTAATTGCCGGCGGGGTTCAGCGTCAGATTGGAGTTGGAACCCAGAACGATATTGCCGGTGGCCCCGGTAGAGGCCGAGGCGGCGAGGATCGTGTCACCCGAGCCGCCGAAAATAATAAATCCGGTGCCGGACCCTTGGGTGATCGTCTCCGGGCCGACAAGTCCATTCAGCACCTGGCCGCTGCCCGAGCCGCCGACCAGCGAGTCGGTGCTCGCGCCGATAATCGTCTCGTTCGCGGCACCCGTGCCGCTGCCGGCGGTCAGCTTTTCTCCACCCGGGGTGACGTCCTGCATCGAGATCGCGCCGCTCAGTATCTGCTCGGTCGAGCTGATCGTGCCGGCCTGCACTTCGGTGTTCGACAGCGGGAACGAGGTCGTTGGCGCCTGGGCGCCTTGGACGAAGGCGGCAGCCTGAAATCCGCTGCCCGCCGTTCCCGGCGTCGAGGTGAAGATTTCGATATTGAAGGCACCCGCGACGGTTGTCGCTCCGGTGCCGTCGGGGGTTAGAACGAGATTGATGTTAGACGGGCTGGCGCCGGGCGCCAGAAATTGCAGATAGGAGCCGGTTACTGACGCCATTTATTCCCCCGCACAACGATCCCCGAGCGCTCGCAGCAGCGCTGATGCGCAAAATTTTATCGTTACCTGCCGACCCTGTCTCGCCTCAAATGGCGGCGAGTTGTTTCAATTTGATACAGAAATCGCCGGCGACGATGGTGGCGGAAAACCAACAGGCTATGAACCCGCCCGCGCCTGCATGGGCTGGTTTTCCGGCAGCGGTTGGGGCCCGCGCAGCGCCGATAATTTTGCCTGAGCCCCAGCGTTCCCCTGCGAAGCGGCCTTTTCGTACCAGTCACGCGCGAGGCTCTGATCGGCCGTGACGCCGATGCCCATGGCATAGGCATCACCCAGCGCGATCTGCGCCTCCGGCATGCCCTGTTCAGCCGCGCGGGCGTACCACTGAACCGATTGCTCGATATCGCGGGTAACACCCTCTCCGCGGAACAGCATCACCGCGACATTGTATTGCGCCGTGCGATCGCCCTGCTCGGCGGCCAGCCGGTACCACTCGGTGCCTGCCGCGAGATCGCGCGGGACGCCGTCTCCCACGCAACACATCACACCGAGCTGGAACTGGGCGCCGGGGTGTCCAGCCTCGGCCGCGCGGCGAAACCAGGCGGCCGCCGACTCTGCGTCACGCGGTGCCCAGCTCCCCGCGAGATAATGTTGAGCAACAATCAGCTGCGCCGCGACGAGCCCGCTCTCTGCCGCCGCGTGGTAGCAGCGTATGGCTTCGGCGCGGCGGGCGGCAACGGGCGTCTCCCAACACAGATGCCCCAGCTGCAACAAGGCCGGCGCGTGGCCTCGCTGCGCGGCGCTGCGAAGCAACCGTTCCGCCATGGCCGTGTCGCGCACGACGCCGTCGCCGCGCAGATACAGCGTCGCCAATAGTGTTTCCGCTTCGGGATCCCCCCCGGCTACGGCTCGACCAAGCCAGCTCACCGCAAGTTCGACATTGCGTCCGGAATCCTCGCCGCTGAGATAGAGCTGCGCCAGTTTGGTCTGCGCCGCCGGCATTCCCTGCTCGGCGGCGCGCGCGTACCATTTCCCGGCCCTGGCCGGGTCGCGCTCGACGCCGGTGCCGTTCATGCAGAACACCGCCAGGTTGAACTGCGCCGTTGGCAGCCCCTGTTCGGCAGCCTTCTCGAACCATTTGGCCGCGTCGTCGAGACGCTTTGGCACTCCTTCGCCGCGAGCGAACAACGCGCCGAGCTCAAACTGCGCATCGCGATCCCCTGCATCGGCGGCGGCACGGTACCACAACGCCGCTTCGACCTGACTCGGCGCCGCGACGCGGTCTTCCATATGCCAGCGTGCCAGCAGGAGCATCGCCGGGGCATAGCCCTGCCGCGCGGCTTGCCGCAGATGCGTTTCGGCGAGTCCCAGGCTTTGCGGCACGCCATTGCCCTCGACGCGGTGCAAGGCCAGATGGAACCGGGCCCGAGGATTGCCTTGATCGGCGGCCTGCTGAAAGAGCAGGGCGGCGCGCGCCGCGTTCGGCACGACGCCCTGGCCGTTGTCGAACATCAGCGCCAAAGCCACCTGAGCGTCGACATTTCCTCTGGCGGCGGCCTTTTCGTACCACGCCGCGGCGAGCGGCAGGTCGATCTCTACGCCAAAGCCATTGGCGTAGATGACACCCAGGCCCAGTTCCGCCGCGCCGTTGCCCTGTTCGGCGGCGACCTCGTACCAGCGACGCGCCTCAGCGTAATCGATTTCAGTTCCGAGGCCGCGGGCATACAGCAGCGCGAGATCGGCCTGCGCCTGCGGCAGCCCCTGCTCGGCCGCGGCGCGGCACCAGCGCAATGCTTCGGCGTGATCGGGCTCGACCTGGAGCCCATTGGGAAACAGCAGGCCCAGGTTGCTCTCGGCGCTGTCTCTGTCAGCAAGCTGAGCGTGCTGGTACCACGCCGCAAACCCCGCGTCGGCGTGGCCGCCATGCAGATAGATCAGGCCGAGCTGGTGCTGTGCCTCGGGATGACCGCGATCGGCGGCGCGCCTGAACCACGCAAGTGCATCGCCCAGACTGCGGATAAGGCCTTCGCCGCGCGCATAGGCGAGGCCAAGGCGGAATTCGGCCTCCGGATTACCGTGCTCGGCCGAGCGCCGGAATTCACGCGCCGCCGTGGCGAAGTCACCCTGGGCGGCGGCGAGCAGGCCAGCGCGCACGCCGCGGTCCTCGGTGCGGTTGCGCGCGGAACGAAAGCGCGAGACCAAATCAGGGCTCACGCATTGCCTCGTTCATGCCGCGCAATGCGCCGTTGACGATGTACATCATCAGCGAGCGTGTTCCGATATGCACGTCCGCGGTCAGGGTCATGCCGGGGATCAACCGGAAGCCTTCGGGCACATTGCGCAGATCAACATTGGTTAAGGCGACACGGACTTTGTAATAAGGCTCGACGGCGGAGTTGGTATCTTCGTTTGTCGTGAATGCGCCCTCGCTGATCCAGCGCACGGTGCCGTCGACCATACCGTGTTCGACATAGTTGAACGCGTCGAGCTTGACCTTGACGGGGTCACCGGGACGAATGAACCCGATATCGCGGCTGAGGACGTGAACTTCGGCTTCGATCGGCGAGTTCAGCGGTGCCAGATAGAGCAGCGGATCCCCTTCCTTGAGGACCGAGCCGACCGACAACTTGGCCATCCGCAAGACCACCGAATCCTCGTTTGCCGTCAGGCGCACGAGGTCTTTGTGTTTGGTCGCCTTTTCAAGTTGTTGCAATGCGGCGTCCCGCTGATTGCGCGCGGTTACCAGTTCCTGGCTGGTTTGTGCCAGCCATTGCTGGGTGAAGGCGTCGCGGGTCGCGACCGCCGCCTCAAGCTGATGCTGGCTCTCAAGCAGACTGTTGTTGTCGTATTCGAGGTTGCGCAGCAATTCGGTCTTCTGGTCGGTCGCGGCAAGCAGGTTCAGCCGGCTGCCGACTTGGGCTGCCGCAAGGGTGGCGCGCATGTCCTCGACCTCTTTGGCGAGTCTGGCGCGATCGGCATAGCGGCTCTTGTTCTGCTGCAGCTTGGCGATGGTCGCGCTGTACTGGGCGATCTGCTCGTTATACGAACGGACCTGATCGGCGACCTGCCCCTTGCGCTGCGCGTAATAGGATTTTTGCAGCTGCGCGTAGCGATCCGCGACCTCGTCAGCCGTCAGCTGCGGATCATACGGTTTGCCCGCCAGTTCCGCCTCGCAGCGGGCGATTTGCGCATCGAGGCTGGCGACCTGCGTCTTGAGCGCGCTGACATCGGCGGTCACGAAGGTTGGATCAAGCGTCGCCAGAACATCCCCGGCCTTGACCCGCTGGCCGTCATGCACCTCGATCGTCTTGATCAGCGAGGGGTCGAGCGCCTGCACGACCTCGGTCGCCTGGGTGGTTACCACCTGCCCCGAGGTGCTCGTCACCACCCGATCGAGCCGCGTCACCATCGACAGCACGAGCAGCGTGACGAGAAAGACGCCCAGGACATAGACGGTCGCGCGCACGCCCGCGGGTTCGGGCGCCTCGATGATCTCGGCGGTCTCCGATTGGAAGCGGCGGACGACCTGGTTCGCCTCGTACTTACTGGGCAGCGTCTTGGCGGAGCGGAATGACTTCATGCGGTACGGGCCTGTTTTGCAGATGACGATGCTGCAGATGCCACAACCCGGCATAGATGTCGCAACGCTGCAGCAATTGTTCGTGCGAGCCGATGTCGTAGACGGAGCCGCGCTCAAGGACGCAAATCGAATCGGCCGCCACCAGCGCGGACAGCCGGTGCGAGATGATGATCAAGGTGCGGCCCTGGGCAATCCGCATCAGGTTGGCGTTGACGATTGCCTCGCTGTCGGCGTCCAGCGCACTAGTGGCTTCATCGAGCATCAGGATGCGAGGGTTGCCCATCAGCGCGCGAGCGATCGCCAGCCGCTGACGCTGACCGCCCGACAGATTGGTCGAGCCTTCCTGGATGTACGTCTCATAACCGGCCGGCAGGCGCTCGATGAACTCCTCGGCGCCGGCGAGGCGCGCGGCCTCGACCACCTCCTCAAAGGTCGCATCGGGCTTAGTCGCCGCGATGGTGTCCCGGATCGTGCCGCGGAACAGAAAATTCTCCTGCAATACGACACCGAGGCTTGAGCGCAGGTGATCGACATCGATCTCGCGCAGATCGTTGCCGTCGATCTTGATCAGGCCCTGGTAGTTGCTGTGCAGCGCCTGCAATAGCCGGGTAACGGTGGTTTTGCCGGAACCGCTGCGCCCCACGATCCCAAAGATGCTGCCTTCGGGAATGGTGAATGAGATGCGGTCGAGCGCTGGCGCGATCGAGCCGGGATAGCGGAACATGACCTCGTTGAATTCGATCCGCCCGACAAACGGGGTGCGGATACCCCGACCCGAGCGGCCTTCTTCCGGGGGCGCGTTGGCGATCTTCGACAGCGCGTTCACGGCGGTGCGCGCCTCGTCGATCTGCACGATGCCCTGCGCCGCCTGCACCACCGGCATCGTGACGCGCTGGGTCATGATCATGAAGGCGAAGATGGCGCCGAGATACATCGTGTCGTGATTGACCAGCGCGAGATACACCGCGACGGCAATGACGCCGTTGGTCATCAACACCTGCATCGGATGCACCACGGTTTGCACCCAGTTCGACGTGCAGCCCTCGTCAAAGCGAGCCTCGGCGACCCGCGCCACATGGACGTCCCATTCGTGGCGCTGACGGGCGTCGAGGGCCAGCGACTTGATCGCGCGGATGCCGTGCACGGCCTCGACGAGATGGGTGCCGCGCGCGGTTTCGGCCGCAACGGCCCTGCCGACCTTTCTGCGGATTGTCGGCAGCATCACCACCAGCCAGATGCAGATCAGCAGGCAGAGAGCCAGCACAAAGGCTGTCATGATCGTGCTGAACATGAACATGATCGGCAGAAAAATAACCAGCACGAACGAGTCGAGCAGGGTGCCGAACAACTGCCCCGTCAGAAAGGACCGCACCCGATAGAACTCATACATGTCATGGATGATTTCGCCGGTCGGGGTGCGCTCGAAGAAATCGATCGGCAGGTTCAGCATCTTGTTGAACAGATGCGTCCAGGCCTTCGCATCGACCCGTGCGGTGACGAAGTTGACGAGATAGCGTCTGAGATGGCCGAAGATCGTCTCGAAAACCAGCAGCACGAGAAACGCCACGCCGATCATCGTGAACGTACTCATGCTGCCGTAATACATGACGCGGTCGACCATCACGCGCCAATACATCACCGGCGCGATGGCAAGCACGCCCAGTAGCACCGCGCAAATTGTCAGGTCGCGCACCACGCGCTTGTCACGCAGCAATTGCCCGGCCAGCCAGCCGATGCCAAACGGGCGATCTTCGTCGCGCAGGCGGTAATCGCGCTTGACCAGGATGACGTCGCCATCCCATACCGCCGTAAACCGCGCCTCGTCGAGAACCAGCGGGGCTTCCTCGGTGCTGTTGGGGTCGCGCAAGACAATGACGGGCGGCCAGCCCGGCAACTTGGCCTCCGTGCGCTGCAACACCATTGCCGCGCCGTTGCGGAGCATAATGATCGCGGGCAGCGCCGTGCCCATGTTGAACAGATCTTCCCAGCGCAGACGTGTCGCCTGCGCGCGCAATCCGGCCGCGACAGCGATCTTGAGGGTTTCCGGCACGCTGGCATCGCCACCGCGCAATTGATGATCGCGGATCAGCTGTTCGACCGATAAGTGAACGCCGCGATGTCGCGCGACAATGACCAGGCTGCCGAGCAGCGATCCAGTCGCCGATTTCGGCTCCTGGAACGCCTCTACAGGCGCGTTTTCGTTCAGGATCAAGGTCACGGCCTATCCTACCCTTCTCATCGCGGGTGGCGCGTTTGATGGCCCCGCGCACCAGCGGGCGGGCACGCACTCACGCAGAGCGTGCCGTTAATAGCGGTCCCGGGCTATCCATCGCAATCGGAGCGATAAACTCGACATCCGCAATGAACATGTAGCCGCGGCGGAATTCGGTCTTGATGACGCCTTGGGCGGGGCCGCCGCCGAGCGACGCGATCTTCTTGCGCAGCCGGGTAACGATAACGTCAACCGCTCGATCGCTGTTCGGCCGGTGCGGGCCATAAAGCATCTCGGCCAAATCCTCGCGCGTGCAGAGCCGACGCGGGTTATTGACAAAGTGAATGAGCACGCGATTTTCCGATGTCGTCAACTTGACGCTCGCACCATCGCCCCCGCGCAGCCGGTTATAGCTGGGCTCCAGCGTCAGACCCGCGAACAAAGCGGGTTGCGTCTGCTGTGGCTCGGATCGGCTGGCACCGGCCGCCATCGACAGCTGAATAATCTTCTGCACCGTCGCGTTCAGCTGCATGATATCGATCGGCGCCTGCATGCATTCCGCCGCGCCGGCCAAACGGTATTCGCGCAGCTGCACATCGTCGGCGCGGCACACTACGACGATCGGGACGACGCTTTGCCCGCGGATTTTGACAATCGCCGCGACGCCGGTGTCAGTAGGCTCGGTCAGATCGAGGACAATGACGTCAGGATTGTGTTGCCGCAGTATGGCAAAGAAGTTCGCTTCGATTGTATAGCCGCACGGTTCGCTGACGCTGCCCGCATCGACGGCGCCCGGAATCGACAAATCCGCACGCGCCACAACGATTGTCGATGCTCCCATCGCTCCCTGTCTATGAAATTGGCCGGAACGCCAGCGGCGAACCCCATGCCCAAACTACAGGCACAGGGCCGCTGAAGCAAGCTTCGGCAGTAACAGCCTTATGACTTTCCACGCTCTTCAAATCAGCTTCAGTTATCGCGTAGTACGAGTGAATAGTCACAGCTTATTTCGCCTATTCTGATGCCCCCATCATGCATCGATTATCTTTCAATTTTCTTAACACGATGGAAGGTACGACCATTTGTACACCACGCGCTTGCGATAGCGATAATCGGTTCTCGCTATCGTCACCACTGATATCAACAGCGGCGGCGCCCCGGAATGAAATTCGGCCGAGCGCTGTCGCGCAGCTTCTGAACGCGCCTTTAGGATGATACGTAAAAGCCGCTCGTTCAACGTAAAGATGACGGAGCCGCTTTGCCGATCAACCTTACTGGCTGTCACACAAACGCAGTATATTTACCGGGTGAGACCGGGCAAATATCCGCCGATTGGTCTGGGATTTGCGGGTGGCGTTGCGGCTGTGACGCGGCCCTTCCCGTCAAACGGCTGTGGAGGTGGTTTTATGCCGACGGTTGAGCGCTTCGCGGCGGGGAATTATCGGTTTCTCACCCATCAGTTCCAGTATTCCGGTGGCGTCATGGCAGAACCTGGCTATCGCATCGAGCGTGCACGGTTCGTACGACCCATCCCGCTCAGCGAAGGGTTCGACGCGATCGAGGCGCATCTCAGCCGAATCGGCCGGCCGCCGACCGCGATGTGCGCCTGTGAGTTGCGCTCGCCGGGCCAGTTCACCGATGCCGGCTTCATCGCCTTCAACCGGCAATATGTACAGCGGCTCGAGGCGTGGGGCACGTTTCGCGACGATGTCAATCCGGTGGCGCGGTCCAACGTGTGTCCCGAGGTCGATCCGCCCGCCACCCCGTGCTTCTATGCGTTCAGCTACACGGTTCCGGGCGATGAGCCCGGCGGCAAGAGCTTTGTCATCGCCGGCAGCGGCGAGGCGGGAGAGGGTTCCGGGGATTACGCCAGCCGCATCATCCGCCCCGGCGACACCTCGGCCGGGGGGATGCGTGACAAGGCCCGCTTTGTGCTGGGGGCCATGGAACAGCGTATGGCGCCGTTCGGGCTGGGCTGGGCGGATGTCACGGTGACGCAGCTGTATACGATCTTCGAGGTGCATGGGCTGATCGCCGACGAATTCGTAAAGCGCGGCGCGGCGGCTGGCGGCATCACCTGGCACTACACCCGCCCGCCGGTGCAGGGGCTCGATTTTGAGGTCGACGTCCGCGGTTTCGTGCGCGAGCTGATACTCTAAGTCAGCGGCGTATTAGCTGTCCTTGGTCAGCCAAACGTCTTGCCGCCGACGCGGCCGGCATAGGCATCCTCCCAGTTGCGCCCGTCGAAAAACCGCTCGGGCTTCAACGCGACGACATCGATGCCATCGAGGCAGCGCGCGTTGACGTCAATCTTGTCGGGATCGGAGCGCGGTACGTAAAACGGGTGCATCCCGCAATGTTGGCAGAAACTGTGCTTCGCGGTGCCGGTGTTGAACTGGTAGGTCGCGAGCGCGTCCTGGCCGCTGAGCAGCTCGAAATCCTGCGGCTCGACGATCAGGTGCAGGATGCCCTTCTTGGTGCAGACGGAGCAGTTGCACTCGCCGACGGTCGCCAGATCGGCCTTGATGCGGAACCGCACCGCGCCGCAGTGACAGCTGCCCTCATAACTTTGCAACATGGGTCTTGCCTCCGGATCAGCCTGGCGAACCTAGCCGATAATTCCGGAGGCGAGAACCCGCGGCCCCAGGAAGGTCTACTGGGCCGCTTCCTGCGCCCGGCTGGCAATGACTTTCTCGGCCGGCCGTCCGGTAAGTTCGGCCATATGGTCGAATTTCCGCGCAAAGCTGCCAATGCCCAGCGTCAGCGAACGCAGTTCGACAATCAGATCGTGCAATTCGCTGCGCGGCAGGTGGGCGCGCACCACGTCCCAGCCGTTCCAGCCCTCTTTGCCATCATAGCCGAGGATCTGGCCGCGACGGCCTGAGACCAGCCGCTGCACCCGCGCGGTAAATCCGTTCGGCACGGATATTTCAACAAAATCGATTGGCTCGAGCAGGATCGGGTCACATTTCGGCAGGGCTTCCTGCATCGCCTGACGGCCGGCTGTCTTAAACGCCATGTCGGAGCTGTCGACGGCGTGGAACTGCCCGGTCAGCAGAGTGACCGACAGATCGACCACCGGGAAGCCGAGCGGGCCGTGCGCCAACGACTCGCCGACTCCTTCTTCCACCGCCGGGATGTAGTTGCGCGGGATGGCGCCGCCGACCACGCTTTCGGTAAAGGTGAAGCCCGAGCCGCGCGGCAGCGATTTGACGTCGACGGTGATGTCGGCGAACTGGCCGTGCCCGCCGCTCTGCCGCTTGAAGCGCGAATGCTGCTGCGTGCCGCGCCTGATCGTCTCCTTGTAAGGCACCGTCGCGTGGTGCCCCACTACCGCGAGGTTGTGGCGGTTGCGCATGCGGTCGATCGCGATCTGGATGTGCACGTCGCCCTGGCCCCACAGCACCATCTCGCGCAATTCGGCGTTGTGCTCCAATTCGAGGGTAGGGTCTTCGTCGATCAGTTTGGCGATCGAGCCGCTCAGCTTGACGTCGTCGCCGCGCTTCTCGGCATGGATCGCCAGCCCATAAACCGGTTGCGGCTTCTCGGGCTGCGGCAGCTGTGCTCCCTTGCCGGAGGGCGTCAGCGTCGTACCCGTAGCGATGTCTTCCATGCGGGTGAAACCGACCACCTCGCCCGATTGGGCCGCGGCGGCCTTTTCATGCTGCGCCCCCATCATCCTGACGACGCCCGCTACCCGCGTGCCGTTAAGCACCGCGCCTTCCGCGATGGGCCCGCGCCATACCCGCACCAGCGACAGCTTGCCGGTATGCGGCAGGTGGTAGGTCTTGAAGACCTGCGCCATCGGCTCCCCGGCGGCATCGATGCCGAGCCGCTCGGCGGTTTCCGACGCTGGCGGCGTCTCGTGTCGCAGGGCTTTCCATAGCCGCCGCACGCCGTGGTCCTGGCCGGCCGCGCCGACAAATACGGGCACGATCAGGTTGTGGTGCAGATCCTGCGTCAGGTGCTTGTAGATGTCCTCTTTCGAGGGCTGGATGTCCTCCAGCAACTGCTCCAGCAGGGCGTCGTCGAAATCGGCGAGCTTCTCGACCATACTGCTGCGCGTCTCGCCCTCGCGGTCCCAGAAATCTTCCGGCAGGGGGATCAGGTCGGAGGCCTGCCCCGGGCGATAGTGATAGGCCCGCTCGCTGACCAGATCGACATAGCCGGTGATCTCGGATTCCTTGTCGCGCAAGGGCACCTGGCGCAATACCAGCGGCCGTTCGGAAACCGATTGCAATGCCGCCAATACGTCGCGCACCCGCGCGCTGGCGGTGTCGAGCTTGTTGATGAACAGCATGTGCGGAATGTCGTGGCGCGCCAGAAAATGGAGGAGCGGACTGACCGTGATGGCGCGCTCGACTTCCGGCTCGCACACCACGACGACGACATCGGCGACCAGCATCGCCTGCTGCGCCTCGTAGAGCAATTCGACCGAACCGGGGCAGTCGAGAATGGTCCAGGGATCCTCGAGATATCTGGCATGAGCGACGTTTATTTCCGTCGACATCTGCCGGGCCCGGGCCTCGGCGGCATGGTCACCGACCGTGTTGCCGTCGCGGATGCTGCCGCGCCGATTGGTGCTGCCGCTGTCGTATAAAAGAGCTTCGAGCAGGGTCGTCTTGCCGGACAGATAGGGACCGACCAAGGCGACACAGCGAGGGGCGCTAGGCATCGGGTTCCTCCACTCTGCGGCCGCGTTGAGCCGCGCACCGGTTTATTGCAGGATCGTGGCGCTGTGCTCCGATCCAGGCAATCGGAATCTGGCGCCGCGCCGCCAGTCCTTCCAGTGGCGCGCGAATGAGATTGCGAGGGACCCGCTTAAGGCGCAGCCTGAGTCATGCGCCGCGATAAGCTGGCCAGACCTTGGGAGGACACAGCCATGAGCGACAAAACAGCCGAATTCAAATTTCTCGACGGCATCAAGGTCGTCGATTTCACGCAATTCGAGGCCGGCACGACCTGCACCGAGGTACTCGCGTGGTTTGGCGCCGAGGTGGTCAAGATTGAAAACCCCGGTCGCGGTGATCCCGGCCGCCGGCTGCGCCCCGGCAAGCCCGATAACGACCCCTGGTATTTCTATCAGTTCAACGTCAACAAGAAGTCGATCGCGATCAATCTCAAGTCTGCGAAGGGACTGGAGATCGTCAAAGACATGATCAGGCAGGCCGATATCGTCGCCGAGAACATGGCGCCCGGCACGATCGACCGCCTCGGCCTCTCCTATGACGAGGTCAAGAAGATCAACCCGCGCATCATCTACTGCCAGATCAAGGGGTTCGCGAGCGGCAGCCCGCACGAGAAGGGCCTCGCCTTCGACATGATCGCGCAGGCCGCGGGTGGACCGATCAGCGTCACCGGCGAACCCGACCGGCCGCCGGTCAAGCCGGGCCTCAGCTTTGGCGATACCGGCACCGGCATGCTGATGGCGGCGACGATCCTCGGCGCTCTGCATGAGCGCAACCGCACTGGCGTCGGGCGGCGCCTTGAAGTGGCGATGCAGGACGCAATGGTCCACTACATGCGCACCTGCTTTGCAACGACCGCACGTACAGGCAAGGCGGCACGGCGCAACGGCGCCCGGTCCAGCGCCGGCAACAACGCACCCTCAGGTCTGTATCCGGCGAAGGGCGGCGGCCCCAATGACTACGTCTACCTGACCACCAGCCGGGCCAATCCCGAGCACTGGTCGCGGCTGATGAAGCTGGTTGGGCGCGAAGACCTGATCAACGAGCCGCGTTTCGCCACCGGCGACGAACGCTACCAGCACCAGGCCGAGCTCGACGCGATCATCAGCGAGTGGACCGCGCAGCATGAGAAACGCGAGGCGATGGAAAAGCTGATCGCGATTGGCGTGCCGGCCGGCGCGGTGTTCGACACGATGGAGTTGTGGAACGAGCCGAGCTTTGAGGAGCGCGGCTTTATGCAGACCGTCCATCACCACAACGGCGACTACAAGATGGCGAGCTGGCCGGTGCGGGTCGACGGCAAGAGTGTCATCGTCAAAGGCTCACCGGCACTCGGCGGCGACACCGCGGCGGTACTGCAGAGCTGGCTCGGCCTCGACGCCGGTGCGCAAGCCGGGCTGAAGAAAGACGGCGTGCTGTAGAGACTCGTGCGAGCTGCGTTTGGTCGGAAACGCTCCAATTCGGCACCTCCCCCGGGTCAAGCCAGGACGAGCCCGTCGAAAGGGATTGAAGCCGGATCCGGCGAAACGCAGCGTGCTTTAGATCAGCCCTTCTTGTCGCTGTCCGGTGGAGTCTCGCCGGGATGGAAGTCCAGCGATAGCCCGTTCATGCAATAGCGCAGCCCCGTTGGCTGAGGCCCGTCATCGAATACATGTCCGAGATGGCCGCCGCAGTTTTTGCAGTGAACCTCGGTGCGGACCATAAAGTGGCTGCGATCGGTTGTGGTCTCGACCGCGTCCTCCAGGGGCTGCCAGAAGCTGGGCCAGCCGCTGCGGCTGTTGTACTTGGTCTCGGCGGTGAACAGAGGCTGGCCGCAGCCGGCGCAGTTATAAACCCCGGGGTCGTAATTCTTGTCGAGCGGGCTGGTGCCGGCGCGTTCCGTGCCGTGCGCGCGGAGCACCTGATAGCGCTCCGGCCCCAGCCGGCTGCGCCATTCGTCGTCGCTCAGATTGAAATCGAAGTCTTTGTCCTGCGGCTGCTTACCATCGCCGCGCCCGAAAGAACCCGCCATATGCGCTGCCTCGTTCGCCCGATTGCACTAACGCCAATATCGGGCTTGGCAGGGCGATCGTGAAGGGGCGAGGTCAGTGGATGCGCTCGCTTCCCTCAGGTGACGGTCTCAACAATTCTGCTGTTGAACGGGCGATCCAGCACCATACGACGCAGGTCAGTTCGTCATCCTCGCCGCGCAGTCGTTCCGCCTCGCGCTCGGCGATCGCGACAGCATCATTTCCGTGGCGTCGCACGAGTAAAAGGGCCGCTTCCCAAATCTTTCGTTCATTCGTCATCATCACTCTGTAAATCCCGCCGGGATCGTTCGGTTCCATGGAAACGTCCTGCAGAAGCGGCCGTGCGGCGCCGGGCGGCTAGATATAGTTGCGGCCCCTTTTCCGGTACACTGCATGCAGCTTGCACCGGCCGGTTCGGCCCCTATAATCCGTCCAATGGCAGACCTGTTCGATAGTATCGCGCTGCGCGGCGGCGGCGATACCTATTCCGCGAAAGATATCGAGGTTCTGGAAGGGCTGGAACCGGTGCGGCGGCGCCCCGGCATGTATGTCGGCGGCACTGACGAACGGGCATTGCATCACCTCGCCGCCGAAGCCCTCGACAATGCGATGGACGAGGCGGTCGCCGGGCATGCGACGCGGATCGAGCTGGAGCTTGACGCCCGCGGCTATGTCATCGTGCACGATAACGGGCGTGGCATTCCGGTCGACCCGCATCCGCGCTTTCCAAAGAAATCGGCGCTCGAAGTCATCCTGACGATGCTGCATTCCGGCGGCAAATTCGGCGGCGATGCATATAAGACCTCGGGCGGGCTGCACGGCGTCGGCGTCTCGGTTATTAACGCTTTGACTGACGACCTCGAAGTCGAGGTGGCGCGCGATCGGCACCTGTACCGTCAGCGCTACAGCCGGGGCGTTCCGAAAGGGAAGGTCGAGGATTGCGGCGCCGTGCAAAACCGCCGCGGCACGACGATCAGCTTCCACCCAGACCCGGAGATCTTCGGCGAGGCGGGGTTCAAGCCGGCCTTGCTGTACCGCATGGCGCGGTCCAAGGCGTATCTGTTCCGCGGCGTCGAAATCCGCTGGCGTTGCGACCCGAACCTTCCGCGCCCCGACGGCGTGCCGGAAGAAGCACGGCTGCATTTTCCGGGCGGGCTGGGCGATTTTCTGTCAGCGAGCCTCGCCGACCGCGCGCTGCTGACCCCCAAGCCGTTTCTCGGCCAGGCCGAGTTTCCCGATGGCGGCAGCGTCGAGTGGGCTGTCGTCTGGCCCGACGACGAGGATGACGGGTTCTGCCACTCCTATTGCAACACGATCCCGACCCCCGAAGGCGGCACCCACGAGGCCGGGTTGCGCAACGCGCTGACCCGCGGGATCAAGGCCTATGCCGAACTGGTCGGCAATCGCCGCATCGCGCAGGCGATCGGCGACGATGTCGCCTCCGGCGTTGCGATGCTGCTGTCACTGTTCCTCCGTAACCCGCAATTTCAGGGACAGACCAAGGAGCGCCTCGCCTCGGCCGAGGCGACGCGGCTCGTCGAAAACGCCGTGCGCGATCATTTCGACCATTGGTTGAGCGCCGATCCGGCTGCCAGCAAAATCCTGCTCGACCGCATCGCGGAGCGGGCCGAGGAGCGCCAGCGGCGCCGCCAGCAAAAGGAAATGTCGCGCAAATCCGCGACGCGTAAGCTGCGCCTGCCCGGCAAGCTGGCCGATTGCACCCGCGACATCGCGGCGGGCACGGAGATCTTCCTGGTCGAGGGCGACAGCGCCGGCGGCTCCGCCAAGCAGGCGCGCGATCGCGACACACAGGCGATCCTCCCGTTGCGTGGCAAAATCCTCAACGTCGCCAGCGCCTCGGCCGACAAGATGCGTGCCAATCAGGAATTGAGCGATATCGTGCTGGCACTCGGTTGCGGTATCGGCTCGCATTACCGCGACGACGCGCTGCGATACGAGCGGGTCATCATCATGACCGACGCCGATGTCGACGGCGCTCACATCGCCTCGTTGCTGATGACCTTCTTCTTTCGCGAAATGTCAAAGCTGGTCGATAATGGCCACCTCTTTCTCGCGCTGCCGCCGCTCTATCGGATCACCCAAGGCGATGTG
>Ga0213875_10001473_pt1 | contig 15193 bp, 10 predicted proteins | sample BarmaccomBMRX_R8_FD_160105 | JGI IMG/M metagenome (GOLD analysis project Ga0213875, IMG submission 160105) | Root-associated microbial communities from Barbacenia macrantha in rupestrian grasslands, the National Park of Serra do Cipo, Brazil - RX_R8 | ecosystem: Host-associated > Plants > Roots... | reverse complement strand
CACAGCAAAGGTCTCGCGGCCGATGGTGACCTGGTGTTCCTGCATCACCTCGAGCAGGGCGCTCTGCACCTTGGCGGGCGCGCGGTTGATCTCGTCGGCCAGCAGCAGGTTCGTGAACACCGGGCCGAGCTGGGTGGCGAACTCGCCGGTGCGGGCGTTGTAGACGCGCGTTCCGGTCAGGTCGGCGGGCACCAGGTCCGGGGTGAACTGGATGCGCTGGAACTGCCCGCCGACCGCCGCGGCCAGCGACTTGACCGAGAGCGTCTTGGCCAGCCCGGGCACGCCCTCCACGAGCAGGTGCCCGCCGGCCAGCAGCGCGATCGCCATCCGCTCGAGCAGGATGTCCTGGCCGACGATGGCGCGCTTGACCTCGAAGAGCACCGGCTGCAGCGGGTTGGCGGAGGGTGCCGAGGGGGCGGGTGGCCGCTCGTTCGGTATGGTCATTGGGCTCCTTCAACGGTCATATCTGCGGGCCTTTCCCTGTCCCCTGGCTGCCACCGAGCGCGGCGCCGATGGGGACCGCGAAGCCGATGCCGGCGAACGCGTCCTGGCCGTCGGGGGTGGCGATCGAGACGACGATGCCGATGACGAGCCCGCGCGCGTCGAGCAGCGGACCGCCGGAGCTGCCCGGGTTGACCGACGCGTCGAACTGGATGAGCCCGGAGAACCTGCCGTGGTCGGTGTCCGCGGTCCGGTTGAGGCCGGAGATCACCCCGGTGGACACGCTGTCGGTCAGGCCGAGCGGGTTGCCGATGGCGACCACGGACGCTCCCACCCCGGTGCTCCCGCCGAGGGTGGCGGGCACGACCACGCTGGGCAGCTTCGCCGGGGTGAGCGTGGCGATGTCCAGCTTCGGGTCGGCTGCGGCGACGGTGGCGCCGGCCGTGGTGCCGTCGGCGAAGGTCACGGTGATGGCCCCGCCGCGGGCGATGACGTGGTTCGCGGTCACGATCGTGCCGTCGTCGGCCACGATGACGCCGGTGCCCAGGTCGTGGCTGGTCCGGATCAGCACCACGGACGGCGCGACATGGGCGTAGATGTCCGGCACGGCCGGGCTCGACGTGGCGGTCGCCGGGGCGGGGCCCGGCGGGGCGGCCCGAGGTGCGGTGGGGACGCTGGCCAGGCGGGTCGCGAGCACCGCGACCGCCACCAGCAGGACCACAACGATCGCTAGCCCGGCGGCGAGCAGGCGGCGCGATCCGCGAACCCCGGGCGTGTGTGGTCCGGCGTCATCAACGCCAGCAGGCCCGCGATCCATCAACCTCACGCTACATATGGCTTTTGTCAAAAGGATAAGCACATGCCCGGAACGGGCGGAAGGCGGCCGGGCGTGCGGTGCTGCCGGGTGGGGAACACCCGAGTCCCGGATTCCGGGCGGCTGAGTCAGCATAGGTGGTGTGCCGTTACGCCGGCTGGAGCGTCTGCCGGCGAAATGAGCGCATCAGACCAGCATCCGGACCCCACGACACCGGCCGCACGGACCGCCGAGACAGGCAGAGCAGATGACAGAAGCGACAACGCCCGGTGTCCCGGCCACCGCGGGGCTGATCGACAAGCGGACGACGGCCGCCGAGGCCCTCGCCGCCGTCCAGGACGGGGCTACCATCCTGATCGGCGGATTCGGCGAGTCGGGGGTCCCGCGGGCCCTCATCGAGGCTCTCATCGAGCAGGGCGCGACCGGCCTCACGGTGGTGGCCAACAACGCGGGCAGCCAGGACGGCGGCGTGGCCGCGCTGCTCCGCGCCGATCGCGTGATCAAGATGATCTGCTCGTATCCGCGGTCGCGCGGGTCCGTGTGGTTCGAGCGCCGGCACGCGGAGGGACGGGTGGAGCTCGAGATCGTGCCGCAGGGCACGCTCACGGAGCGGATCAGGGCAGCCGGGGCCGGGATACCCGCGTTCTACACGGCGACCGGGGCGGGGACAGAGCTCACGGTGGGCCGCGAAGTACGCCGCTTTGGAGATCGTGAGTACGTGCTGGAGCACGCGCTGCCCGGCGACGTCGCGCTGATCCGCGCCCGGCGAGCGGACCGATGGGGAAACCTGGTGTATCACTCGGTAGCGCGGAACTACGCCCCGACCATGGCGACGGCGGCACCGCTGACCATCGCCGAGGTTCCCGAGCCGGTCGCCGAGCCAGGCGACCTCGACCCCGAGCTGGTCGTGACGCCAGCGCCCTATGTCGATCACGTCGTCTATGCCCCCGCGAACCGGCCTGGAGACCAGCCATGAATGCCGTCCCGGCGCCGGGCGTGCGGCCGCCCGACGGGCTGCGCCCGTGGAGCCTGAACGAGGTAGCCCGGCAGATAGCGATGGACCTGCCCGCAGGCGCCTGCGTCAACGTCGGGATCGGGCTGCCGACCCTGGTCCCGCAGCAGCTTCCACCCGGTAAGGAGGTGATGCTGCAGAGCGAGAACGGGATGGTCGGTGTCGGGCCACCGCCCGCACCGGGCGCCGAGGACCCGGAGCTGATCGACGCCGGGAAGAACCTCGTCACCTTGGTGCCGGGTGGGAGCTACTTCAGCCACAACGAGGCCTTCGTCATGATCAGGGGCGGGCACATCGACGTCGCGGTGCTGGGCGCCTTCCAGGTTTCGCAGGCCGGCGACCTCGCCAACTGGACCGTGCCGGGCGAGAAGCTCCCGGCTGTCGGCGGCGCCATGGACCTCGCCGCCGGAGCGCGGCGGGTGGTGGTCATCACCCGCCACGTGACCCAGGACGGGCAGCCCAAGCTCGTCACCTCCTGCACATACCCGCTGACGGCCCGCGGGGTGGTCGCCCGGGTCTACACGGACCTCGCCACAGTGGACGTGACGAACGGCGGTTTCGTCGTCGCCGGAACCGCGCCTGGCGTCGATGCCGGCTATCTCGCCAGTGTGACCGGAGGCAACCTCGTCTGGCCGGACAGTGGCCCGCGTGTTGTCATCGCCCGGGGTGAGCGCCCGGAGTGAGTGCCAGCGGCAGGTAACACAATCCTTGGTCGCAGCCAGGCCGCGGCGGGATAAACCGGACCTGAGCCCCAGCAGGATCACCAGTACCGCCGGCGTCCGCGTCACGAGCGCGCCGAACGCCATGAAACCCCGCAGTCATGTCGTCCCCACGTACTGAAAGCCCAGGTTCATGCGGTTCGGTGCGGGGTGAGCGGCTGGGCCAGCGTGATCGTCGCGGGCACGGCCACCATCGCGCTGCAGGACGGGGAGTGGGCGGTCGCAGGCCTAGGGCGCGGCTGACCGCGGGCGGAACGAGCCGGCCGCGGCGAAGGCCGCGGCGAACAGCACCACGATGATCCACAGGGAGTGCAGCAGGCCGGCGGACTGGGCCAGCACGCCGATGGCGGGCGGCCCGGCCAGGTTGGCGAAGTAGCCGATGGAGGCGACGACACTGACCCGCGCGGCCGGGTCGGGGCCGCTCTCCGCGGCGGCGGACATGCCGAGCGGGAAGCCCATCGAGACGCCGACCGCCCACAGCAGCACGCCGGCCAGCACGAGCCAGCGGTTCCCGGCCAGGATGAACAGGATCATGCCGGCCACACCGAGGGCGGTGGTGACCCGGATGGTGTTCACGCGCCCGAGGCGGTCGACGATGGGACCGCCCAGGATCCGGGTGACCGCCTCACCGGCCGCGAACGCGGTGGCGAACAGCGCGGCCACCGCGGCGGCCTGCCCGTGGCCGGTCCGCACGGCCAGGGTGAGCCAGTTGCCCGCCGATCCCTCACCGAGCTCGACGCCGAGCATGACCAGGCCGATGAGCAGCAGCCGCCAGTCGGCCCAGCCGCGGAGCCACTGGCGGACCTTGGCCGCCCGGTCCTGGTGCTGCGGTTCCTGCGCCGGCTCCCGGCTCCCGGCCGGGATGCCGGGCGTCATCGCGACGGCGGCGACCGCGATGAGGACCGCCTCGGCGATGAACTGCGCCGAGGGAGCGATGCCGAGGGCCGCGCAGGCCGCGCCGATGCCCGATCCGGCGGCGACGCCGATGGACCAGGCGGCGTGCATCATCGGCATGAGCGTCTTGCCCGCCAGTCGCTCGACCGCGGAACCCTCCACATTGATCAGCACGTCCAGGGCGCCGACGCCCAGCCCGGTGACGACGAAGGCGACCGCGAGCAGCGGAACCGACCCCACGATCAGCGCCACGCCCATGACGGTCAGCGCGGTGGCGATCAGCAGCAGCGAGGCCGCGAGCGCCCGGCGGCTGCCCAGCCGGTGCAGTACCGGGGTCGACGCGACCAGCCCAGCGATGGCGCCGAGGGTCACGCCGGCCAGCAGCAGCCCCATCGTGCCGGTGCCGAGGCCGAGGCTGGCCTTGATGGCCGGCAGCCGCGGCCCCCAGGCCGAGACGGTGATCCCACCCAGGCCGAACGCGCCCGTGATCGTCCAGCGCCAGCGGGTCAGTCCCGGCCGTTCCGTCGTGACCATGGCCTGTGTCACCGCCGTACTCCCATCCAAGCAAAAACCTTCCACTGGAAGGTATCATGGATTTGAGGGAGGTCAGGGCGGGAGCAGCCGCTCCAGGATGGCCAGGGCGCGGCCCACGTCCACCACGCCGGGGTCCAGGAGCCACTGGATCTGCAGGCCGTCGGACGCCGCGATCACCAGCGCCGCCGCGTCCACCGGGTCGATGCCGGCCGCGATCCGCCCGGCCTGCTGCCCGGCCTCGATCCGGGCGGCCAGCGTCGCCCGCAGGTCACGGAACCGCTCCCTGATGAACTCCCGGGTGAGGGGGTGCTGGTCCTGCAGCGCGTCGGTGGTGAGCGAGGCGTACAGCTCGACCAGGCCCGGGATCGAGCGGTTCTGTTCCGCGGCCCGGGCGATCCCGCCGACCGGGGAGTCGCCCGTGGACAGGTCTTCGGCCGCCAGGGCCTCGTGGGTCCGGTACACCTCGACCAGCAACTCGTCCCGGGAGGAGAAGTAGTGCCGCAGCGCGGTGTGCGACACCCCGATCGCCTCACCGACGGTGCGCAGCGACGCCCGGTCCACGCCGCGCTGCGCGAACAGCGCGATCGCGCTCTGCAGGATCTGCTGCCGGCGCCGCACACCCTTCGGGTACGAACGCCGGGCGGGCGAGCCCGCGGCGGCCTCCTCGCTCATGCCGTCATGGTAGGAGCCGGCGCTCGCTAGTCGGTGCTGGTTTGTTCGGGTGCGGTCACGCCGGAGGTGCCGGTGTCCTCCGCTGGCTCGCCGGCCTCGCGGGCTTCGGTGACCACGATGGCATCGTCGGCCGCCTGGCCTGCGACGCCGCGGTCGTGCCGGGACAGGGCGGCCGCGGCCGCGGGGAAGACCAGCACGGAGAGCACGCCGGCGCCGACCATGGCCGCGGCGTTGGCCGGGATCATGACCCCGTCGCTGAGGCCGATCTCGGCCAGGGCGATCAGCAGCGGCATGGTCGTGGCCGTGATGAAGGTCATCTCGATCCGCTGCCGTCGCGGCAGGACATCCCGGTAGACGACCAGGTTCGGCAGTCCCCGGATGACCAGCAGCAGGGCGAAGAAGACCACCAGCCGCAGCGGGTTCTTCGCGATGGACTGGATGTCCAGGGTCATGCCCGAGGTGACGAAGAAGATCGGGATGAAGAAGCCGTAGCCCACGGCGTCGAGCTTTTCCTCCAGCGGCAGCACGTCCACGCCCATCCGGCGCGTCCAGGTGCGCAGCACCATCCCGGCCAGCATGGCCCCGAGCACCGCATCCAGGCCGAAGTGCTGCGCCGCGACCAGGAGCAGCAGCAGCAGGACGATGGACAGCCGCAGGGTGGTCTGCGCGGTCGCCCGCCGCCCCTGCTCGATGACCGCGCGGAGCTTGTCCTCCCCCAGGACGCGGGGCAGCGCGGTGAGCAGGATGGCCGCGACGCAGACGGCCGCGATCGAGATGACCGCGACGAACTCGCCCCGGTCGGTCAGGAACAGCGAGATCGCCAGGATGGGGAAGAGCTCGCCGACCGCGCCTGCCGCGAGGACGAGCCGGCCGAACGGCCCGGAGAGCATGTTGTTGTCGTGCAGGATCGGCAGCAGGGTGCCCAGGGCGGTGGTGGTGAAGGCCAGCCCCACCGGCACGTAGTCGTGGACGTAGCCGAACGCGCCGAAGACCGCCACGGCGGCCACCGCGACCATGGCGCTGAGCAGCCAGCCCACCATGGCCAGCTTGCCGGCCTGCTCGCGCAGCAGCAGCGGGTCGAGCTCGTACCCGGCCAGCAGGAACAGGAAGCCGAGCCCCACGTTGGACAGCAGCTTGATGCTGGAGGTGTCGGCGAGACCCAGACCGTGCGAGCCGATCAGGACACCGCACAGGATCAGCACGACCACCTGGGGGACGCGCGACCGGAAGGCGGCGGCACACACGATCGGCGCCAGCGCGGCGATCAGCACCACGACCAGCAGCGTGTCGAGGCCCTTGGCGTCCATCTTCGGTGATCTCCCCCTGGCACCCGGGCGGTTACTCTCAGCAGGCTAACCCGCGCGGGGGCGTCTGGCTTCTCCTGGGGCCGGGCGTGCGCGTACTGGCGTTCTCGGGCACTCAGTGGCTAGCCTCGGCCCGGTGGCTGACTATTACAACCTCGGCGGCTACACGCGGCCGGTGACCACCGCGTCGCCCTGGGCTCAGACCTGGGTGACCCGGGGCCTGCTGTGGGCCTATGCGTTCAACCACGAGGAGGCGGCGGCCTGCTTCGAGCGGGCCATCGAGGCCGATCCTGGTTGCGCGCTGGCGTACTGGGGTCTGGCCTACGCCCTCGGCCCGAACTACAACAAGCCCTGGGAGGCCTTCGACCCCGCGGAGGCGGCCGCGGCCGGACCGCGGGCCCGGGAGGCCACCGCGGCGGCGCAGCGCCGTGCGGCAGGCGCGGCCCCGGCCGAGCAGGCGCTGATCCGGGCCCTGGCGTACCGGTACCCGGCGGACCAGCCGGGCGACGACGGCGCGGCGTGGAACCTGGCCTACGCCGGCGCCATGCGCGAGGTGTACCGGGAATTCTCCGGTGACCTGGACGTCGCGGCCCTGTTCGCGGACGCGCTGATGAACCTGACCCCGTGGGAGCTGTGGGATACCCGGACAGGCGAGCCTGCCCCGCGGGCGGCCACGCTGGAGATCAAGGAGGTGCTGGAGCGGGCGCTGGCCGAACCCGGCGGCCGGTCTCATCCCGGCCTGCTGCACTTCTACATCCACCTGATGGAGATGTCGGCTCGTCCAGAGGACGCGCTGTGGGCCGGGGACCTGCTGCGGGACCTGGCTCCGGACGCGGGCCACCTGCGGCACATGCCAAGCCACCTCGACGTGCTGTGCGGTGACTACCGCCGGGTCGTGACCAGCAACCGCGCCGCGATCGAGGCCGACCGCAAGTTCGTCGCCGAGCGCGGGCCGATGAACTTCTACACGCTGTACCGCGCGCACAACTACCACTTCGCGATCTACGGCGCCATGTTCCTCGGCCAGGCGCAGGCCGCGCTGACCGCCGCGGACGAGCTGGCCGCGGCGATCCCGGCCAGCCTGCTGGCGGTGCAGAGCCCCCCGATGGCGGACTGGCTCGAGGGTTTCGTGCCGATGAGGCTGCACGTGCTGATCCGGTTCGGGCGGTGGGAGGAGATCATCGCCACGCCGCTGCCCGCCGACCGCGACCTGTACTGCGTCACCACGGCCCTGATCCACTACGCCAAGGGTGTCGCGTACGCGGCCAGCGGCGACGTCGCCGCGGCGCGGGAGCAGCGCGCGCTGTTCACGGCCGCGGTGAGCCGGGTCCCGGCGACCCGGACAATCTTCAATAACACCTGCCAGGACATCCTGGCCGTCGCGGCGGCCATGCTCGACGGCGAGATCTCCTACCGCGAGGGGCGCTTCGAGGCGGCGTTCGGCCAGCTGCGGCGGGCGGTCGAGCTCGACGACGGGCTGCCGTACGACGAGCCGTGGGCGTGGATGCAGCCCGCGCGGCATGCCTACGGCGCGCTGCTGCTCGAGCAGGGCCGGGTGGCCGAGGCCGAGGCCGTGTACCGGGCCGACCTGGGTTTCGACGACACGCTGCCACGGCCCTGCCAGCACCCCGGCAACGTGTGGAGCCTGCACGGCTACCACGAGTGCCTGACCCGGCTGGGCAAGCACGAGCTGGCCGCGGTCATCGGGCAGCAGCTCACGCTGGCCGCGGCCCAGGCCGACGTGCCGGTCACGGCGTCGTGCTATTGCCGTCGCGGTTAGCTGCCGTTCCTAGCCTCTGCCCTAGCTGTTGCTCGGGAAGGGCTGGTAGGCGTAGTGCCCGATGCGCTGGAGCAGGTTGGCCCGGTAGATCAGGACGACCCAGCCAGCGACCCGGTACGTCGCGGCCGGCTTACCGAGGCGGCGCTCGAAATCCGAGACCGAATCCCGCCACTTATCGCTCTGGTCGGCGATCACGAACCTGGGGTCGTACGTCGCTGGGTTGTACCACAGGGCGTTGGTCTCCCAGATGGGCTCGAAGGTCCGGTTCTCGCTGATGTTGTCGACCGCGCGGACCTTGACCTTGTCGCCGGACTGCATGGTGACGATCGAGGCATCCCAGTACCCGGCGATCCCATACGTGAGCCCATGCGCCTCGAGCCACGCGTCCAGGGGGGCCACGGACGGCGTCACGGGGGGCGCGCTGGCCTCGACGGCCAGCGGCACGAGCGCGGCGAGCGCGGCGACGGCCGCCACCACCCGGGCCCGGGCCGCCCGGGCGATCCGGGCCGGGATCAGGGCCCTTGCCGCGAGCGCCGCCCCGATCGGGAGCACCGCGACGATCTCGCGGCTCTCCAGGGCCCCCGGGTAGGGGGTGACCACATACGTAGCGATGTTGACCACGATCGCGACGGACATGATCTGCTCGGCCCGGCCCGCGCGGCGCCAGGTCCAGATCACCCGGGCCAGGCCGAACGCGGCGGCCAGCAGGCAGATCACCCCGAAGACCTCTCCCACCGTGGCCGCCGTGGTGTCCGGCGAGCGGACCGCGCCGAACAGGATGCGGAGGTTCAGCCAGACGTAGGCCAGGTGATGCAGCCATTGCCCAGCCGGGGCGAGATACGCCTTGGGCTGCACCATGGCGTAACCACTCAGGTGCTGCATGGCGGCGCGGAGCAGTGATTCCAGCGGCACGGACACCGCGGCCGCGACAGCCAGCAAGGCGTCGCAGGAGCGGATCTTGCGCTCCATCAGCACCCGGTACAGGCAGATCAGCACGATCGCCGGCACCGCGACGTAGCGGACGGTGAGATCGCTGAGCTGCCCGGCGCACAGGAGCACGCAGAGCAGCGGCGCCGTGAACCGCCGGGCCGGCAGCCGGTCGATCAGCAGGAACGACGCCAGCACGAACGCGGTGGTCCCGGTGTGGTCGGGATCCTCCAGCAGCGTTATCAGGCCCGAGGCTCCGGACGCCAGCTCCCCGGCCACCAGCGGCGCCGCCAGTATCGCGACCACGACTCCGGCGCGGGCGACCCGGGCCGCGCCCCGGCTGCCGGTGACGGCCAGGGCCACGGTGAATATCACGACGATCAGGTAGGTCAGCGAGGACGACACGTGGAAGGCGAGGTTGCCGATGCCGAACAGCACGTCGCTGATCCCGAGCAGGGGCAGCTCGAGGAAGTAGAACGTCGCGTCGCCGATCATCCAGCCGTGCAGCAGGAGATGGCCGTGCACCAGGTCCCATCCCTGCAGCGCGTTGTTCGCCCCGTCCGAGTCCACCCGCCCGCTCAGCGAGATCCGCAGCAGGAAAGCGAACAGGGCTACGCAGCCGGCGATCCACGCCGCCGCGGCCCACCAGCGGCGCGCGGTCCGGCGCGTGTCTTGGTCTTCCTGGCGGGCACGCTGGTCGAGGTCGTCCGGGGGTAGCGGCGCGTCTTGCGTCGCCGCCAGTTCAGGCCCACCTGGGTACCGATCACCAGGATGCATACCAGGACACTACCGGCTGATCCGGCATGGCCCCTGCCCAGACGGCGCGATGTCCGGTTTTTCGGCTCGCCCGGCCCGGCGACGCCTAGCCTGCCGCCCGCCGCGATCGCTCAGGACGCCGTGAAACCGCATATTCATGTCGTTCCTGCGTACTGAAAGTAGAGGGTCATGCAGCCGATCGGTCCGATATCTACCATCCGGGGCGCTAGCCGGGCGGGCTGGCCACCTCGGCGGAAGGCGCCGGCGTCCTTTCCTGAGCCCGGCTGTCTCCCAAGCGGCGCCATCGCCGTGCTGCTTTACCTCGCTCGCTTGTATACCTCTACCCGGACTGCCGGAAATCTGCCTGGCAGGCGATAAGCTTTCGCCGCATACCACGCGCGCCTCAGACTCGCCATCTGCTGGCGAATGGGTCAGTGGGGGGCGCAATGGCGTCGGTCTCCGGATACGACGGTTTTATTTCCTACAGCCACCAGCATGATGCCGTGCTCGGGCCGGCCCTGAAGGTGAACCTGGAACGGTTCGCGAAGCCCTGGTACAAGACGCGGGAGCTGAGGATTTTCCTCGACGCCGCTAACCTGGCCGCCAATCCGGGGTTGTGGCCGTCAATCGTGGAAGGCCTGAGCTCGTCGCGGTGGTTCGTCCTGCTCGCCTCCCCCAGCGCCGCCGAGTCCAGGTGGGTCAACCGCGAGGCCCAGTGGTGGGTCGAGAACGCGCCGCTGGACCGGCTGCTCGTCGTCGGGACCAGCCCCGGGCTGGCGTGGGACGACCAGGTCCAGGACTGGGCCGCGGGCGCCCCGGTACCCGCGGCCTTGCGCGGCGCGTTCCGGGACGAGCCGCACTGGATTGACCTGAGCCAGGTGCAGGTGGGGAGCGGCAGGCCCAGAATCCCGGTCAACACGGTCGCGGCCATCGCTGCTCCCCTCCGGGGCAGGCACCTGGACGAGCTCGTCGGCGAGCATCTGCGCCAGCACCGGCGTGCGATGCGTCTCGCCGAGGCGGCAGCCGCGATCATGGCCGTGCTGACGGCGCTCGCCGTTATCGTCAGCATCCTGGCAATCCGGGAGCGCGATACCGCCATCACCGAACGCAATCAGGCTCTGTCGAGCGCGGCGGCGGCACAGGCGCCCGGTCTCGAGACCGCCGAACCCGGCCTGGCCCGGCAGCTGATGGTCGAGGCCTACAAGCTGGCTCCCACCCAGCAAGCCGAGAGCGACCTGCTGACCGGCCTTTCCACGCCTGGATCGCTCGTCCAGCCGACATCGGTCAGCGCCGTGGCCTACGACCCCAAACGGCCGGAGCTCGCGGTCGCCACCGCCGCGACCATCGAGCTTGACGATCCCGGTACCGGAGCCGTCGTCGGCGGTATCCACGACGCCGGCAGCACGGCCCTGGCCTTCAGCCCGGATGGGCGGCTGCTCGCTGCCAGCAAGCCGAACGGAACCATCGACATCTGGAACGCCAGCCAGCCAGCGCACCCGGCCCTGGTCACCCGATTTCCCGGGCCCGGTTCCGGTGTCGGTTCGCTGAGCTTCAGCCCGGATGGCAGCCTGCTCGGAGCCCTCGACGACAATGCCACGGCCTGGGTCTGGAACCTCGCGTCGGCGGCTCGCCCTGTGGTCGTCGCCCGGTTCAGTCACGCCGGCGCGATCGCCTTCGGCTCGGGCTCGCTGTTCGCGGTCGGTGACAACTACAGCCAGGCGGATAGCGTGGCCACCGGCTTGTGGAAGCTGACGGCTGCCGCTGCGCCGGTGGCCCTGACGACGATCCGCATCACCCAGCCAGCTGCGTACGGCGGCGTCACCGCGCTGGCGTTCAGTCCCGATGCCAGCGCCCTGGCGATCGGCACCATCCGCGGTAATGCCGTCACCCCGACCGGCGGCGGCGCCGTCCTGGCTGACCTCGCCGGGCTGCCGCATCCTCGGCTCGTCTCCCTACCCGCCGTCACGCAGCCCCCGGCGCAGATCGCCTACAACCCCCAGGGGACGGTCCTGGCCGTACGCGCCACCTCGGCCGGCTCGGGGAACGGCGACATCAGCCTGTTCAGCGTGGCTGGAGCGAGACCCGTCGCCGGGACCGTGATATCCGGCAGCTCGGGCACATCGGGCGGCATGGCCTTCAGTCCGGATGGCACCGTCCTGGGCACGGGCAGTCCCGGTAACAGCGTCCTGCTGTGGCGAGTGGCCGATCCGCTGAGCAGCTCGGCTATGGCGACGCTGCCGGCCGACATCACCTCACAGCTGGACGACAGCGTCGACGCCGTCGCGTTCAGCCCCACCCGGCACCTGCTGGCCACCGGCAGCCGTGATGGCCTGGCGCACCTGTGGAACATGGCCGATCCGGCGCATCCCGCCCTGCTCAGCTCGGTTCAGGAACCCGGCAGCAGCCCGGTAATCTACAGCGTCACGTTCAGCCATGACGGGGACTACCTGGCCACCGGCGGCGACTCGGCGCGGCTCTGGAACATCACGAATCCAGTCCGGCCCTCGCTGGTCTGGGCCGACAGCAGCACCGGCGGCGTGGCCAGCCTGGCCTTCAGCCCCGACGGAGACACCCTCGCCGGCGGCGGCTTCTACCAAGATGGCTTCGTCTGGCCGGTGGCCCAGCCGGGCCGCGTCACGACGATGTCCCCGAAGGGCGATGCTTATGGCGCCCTGCTTCCCGTGTTCTCGCCATCGGGCCGGACACTCTGGCTCCTCGATGGCCAGAACCTCCGCGCCTTCAGCGTCTCCTCCGCTGGCCACGTTTCCCCGATATCGCGGGCAACAGTGATGCTCAGCGGGAATGGCTACGTGCTGTCCGCGGCGTTCAGCCCGGATGGCCACACGCTGGCAGTCGCCGGCCTCAGCAGCGGCGTCGAGATATGGCACCTGGCCACGGACAGCTCGCGTCCGGTCCTGAGCGGGTCCCTGCCGGTGAAGTCGGGCGGGGCCGTCTCGTTCAGCCCGGACGGCAAGGTCCTCGCCTTTGACGGCGGCACGATGGGCCTGTGGAATGTCACCGATCCCGCTCACCCGATCCTCACCGCGTCGCTGCCCACCGAGCCCAGTGAGCTCAGCGCCGTCGCCTTCAGCCCGGATGGCCGCATCGTCGCCAATGCCGCCGGCGGCGGGACCGTGGAACTGTGGGATGTCAGCTACGCCGACCTGACGCAGCAGCTGTGCCGCGATGCCGGCACGCCCATTACCGCCGCCGAGTGGCATACGTATCTTGGCAGCATCTCCTATGCACCGCCCTGTCGTTAAGCCGGGCCGCCTACCGGGACGAAATCTGGCGCGTGGTGAGTGCTGGCTGTAACAGCAGGTCGGCGACCAGCACGTCGACGGTGAGTTCCTCGTGCACGGCGACGTCGGCGGCGGCCATCGCCGCGCTCAGCCCCTCGTCCCACGGCGTGGGCTGGGTCTGTCCGCTCAGGCCGAGCCGGCTGCCGGCCGGGAGGCGGTCAACCGCGTCGAGGTAATCCAGGCGGCCGAAGCGCCAGGGACGGGCGCCCCGGCCGAAGACACTCTGGGCGATGGCAATGCCCGGCCAGTCGAAGTCGCCGTGGTAGACCACGGCGGTACGTGCGAGCAGCGCCATGCCAGCAGCCGCCGGGCTGCCGGATAGGCAGGCCACCGGGCGCCGCACGGCGGCCGTCGCCAGTCGCTGCAGGACCTGCGGGTTCTCGCAGGCGTGGATGATCTCTCCCGGCCGGGTGAGATCCGCGGCACGCTGCAGCTCGTGCACGGTCAGATGGGTCATCAAGCCCAGCTCGGCACGGTCGCGCATCATGGCGGACCAGCGGTCCCGGCCGGGTGGCCGCAGCCCCCAGGTGATGACCGTGCCCGATATCTCATCGGTGGTGACACCGGCCCGCTGCCACAGGACCCGGCGTTCGGCGGCCGAAGCAGCGGGCGGGACGTCGAGGGCGATCGCGAGCGCTCGCAGCACCAGGGCGGGGGCGACGCCGCCGTCGAGGCCGTGCGCGTCACCACTGACCTGGCTGGCGAGTTCGGCGAGGCCGATCGCCGGGTGAGAGTCATCCAGGACGTGCGCCAGGACCTGCACGGCAATCGAAAGGGCAGCGTCGGCTTCAGCGGCGGGAAGCCGGGCCAGCAGGCCACCGCGCCGGCACCACTCCGCCCACGGCGCTACCCACGCCTGGCTGGTCAGGTCGTGCTCGGCCAGCAGCAGGTCGAGGTGAGCCCAGAGCCGCTGCCGGCCCGCCCGGGCGGCCTCGCGCTCGGCGGGCCGGTTCCGCAGCGGCGCACCGGTCAGGTCCGTGACTAGCGCGACCAGGCCGCGCTCGGCTGCGCTCGACCGCAGGGACGCGTCGAGATCAGCCAGCCGGACCGCGGGCTGCCCGGCTGGTACCGCCCGGCCCAGCAGGCCGCTGAGCCGGTCCGCGCCATCGTCGTCGAGCGGCACCGAGATGGAGCCGCGTACCGCGTGCCCGTTGCGCTCGAGGCGCTCCCGCAGCCCGGACCAGAGCGGTTGCAGGGACGGGGTCAGCAGGTAGTCGCGCAGGGATGGCGGGATGCCGCTCATGCCGTGCTGCGCAGGTAGTGGCGGTTGCGGCCGTCCCAGTGCACGTGGGTGGTGACCGCGGAACTGCCGTCACTGCGCCGGATCTCGTACACGTCGAGCCGCGGTACCTGCGGGAAACAGCCCCACAGGGCATGACCGGTCATCACGAAGTCGAGATCGAGGGTGACGAGCAAACCCATGAGCTCGGCCACGGTGCCGTCGTCGACCTTGGCGAACGCGTCGTCGAGGAGAATGACCCGCAGCGCCCGGCCGTCGTCGCCGCCGAGGCTGGTGAGATAACCGTCGGCGGCGGCGAACAGCGTCACGTAGGAGACGAAGCGGGTCTCTCCCTGGGAGAGCTTGGCGCGCCGGGACAGGCGGCGCTGCTGATTTTCTTCCGGTCCCAGGATGGTGACGGTGACCTCGTGCCACTGGCGGTAGTCCAGGGCGGCGGCGAGGTGGATGGCGTACCCACCGCTCGGGTCGGTGCCGTAGGACTGCTCTACCCGCTGGCGCAGCAGATCGGTGAGCTCGGCGTTCTGACCTTCGGATCGGACGACGTCTGACGTGGCTACCAGCTCCAGGATGCGGCCGAGGATGGCGTGGTCGTCGCGCAGGCGCCAGCCGAGGCGCACGCCGATGCCGTTGCTGGTACGGATCTCGCGCAGGCTGGCATTCATGACGCCGATCAGCTGCCCGGCCTGGTTGACCCGGCGGCGTAGCTCTTCGGCCACGCCGCCGAGGACGAAGCGGGTGAAGACGGCGCGTTCACGCTCGCTCAGCGCGGCCCGGCCCGATTCGACCCGGGCGGCCAGG
>Ga0213875_10001472_pt1 | contig 15207 bp, 11 predicted proteins | sample BarmaccomBMRX_R8_FD_160105 | JGI IMG/M metagenome (GOLD analysis project Ga0213875, IMG submission 160105) | Root-associated microbial communities from Barbacenia macrantha in rupestrian grasslands, the National Park of Serra do Cipo, Brazil - RX_R8 | ecosystem: Host-associated > Plants > Roots... | reverse complement strand
GTTAAGTTCCTCGACTTCCTTCGGGAAATCGACGGCGCAGACATTCATCCGCTCGGCCAATGCCTCGTCGACCAGGTTGACGACGAACTCGCCGGTGTCGCGGATGTTGCGCTCGGTGTCCTTGTAGCCCTCAAAGCCGGGGTTCAGGGCCGGGTCGCCGGGGCTGATCCCCAGCACGACGACCGGCGGGTTCGAGCTGACGGCATTGAAGAAGCTGAACGGTGCGGCGTTGATCTGGCCCGCGGCGTTGACCGTTGTGGCCAGCGCGATCGGCCGCGGCACCACCGTGCTGACGAGCAATTTATAACCCTCGGTCGGCGGAATCGCCGCCAGGTCGAAATGCATCTGCGTGTCTCCCGTAAGTAGGTTCAGATGATCTTGCGCGCCCGCAGATCGGCGATCTGCGCCGCAGAGTATCCAATATCGCCCAGCACCGCCTCGTTATCGGCACCCAGCTGTGGGGCGATGCCGTATTGCGCCGGCGTCTCCGAGAAATGCCACGGCGAACCGTGCACCTTCAGCGTCCGGCCGTATTGCGGGTATTCGACCTCGGTGACGTAGCCATTGGCCAGCACGTCGGGATCGTTCGAGGCTTCCAGCAGCGTGTTGATGGGTGCCGAGACGATGTCGGCGGCGCGCAACCGTGCCACCCAGTCGTCGCGCACTCCGGTAGCGAACAACTGGTCAAGCGTGGCCAGCAATTCGGTGCGTTTATCGGCCGCCTCGACGACCACACCGAGCTTGCCAAAGCCGGCCAGCTCAAGCCGCTCGTAAAATCCCAGTGCGGTCATTGCATCGCGCCAATGGCGCTCGCTGTTGAGCTGGAAAACCAGTGGCTTGCCGTCCTGGTCATTGAAGCTGGCGCTGATGCCGGGGCGGTCGGGCGTTCCGGTGATGCGGGCCTGGCCGGTGACCGGATCCCGGTCGCGCCACATCGCCGTGGTCAGGGTCCAGCCCATCAGCCGGATCTGGCCGCCGAGCAGGGAGCAGTCGACCTTTTGTCCGATCCCGGTAGCGCGAGCGTGGGTCAGCGCCGCGAGCGCGCCACCAAAGGCCAGGATCGCGCAGGTCTCGTCGGCCACCGACACGATCCCGGTACGCAGCGGCTGACCCGGTGTCGAATAGGCCTGGGCGATGCCACCGAGCGCCTGCGCCATCGAATCGGTGCCGGGCAGATGCGCGTTGGGGCCTTGCGGCCCGTACCCCGACACGGAGATGTAGACGAGCTTTGGATTTGCCTTGCGCAGTTCCTCATAGCCGAAGCCGTTTTTTTCGGCAGCGCCAGGTCGGAAATTCTGGCCGAAAATGTCGGCCGTGGCGGCCAGTTTGCGCAGGATTTCGCGACCTTCTGCCTCTTTCAGGTTCAGCGTGACGCTTTTCACGCCGCGATTATTTGTTTCAAAATAGGTGCTCGGCATGCCCGGCAGGATCGTGGAACCGCGTGAGTTGTCGCCGACCCCCGGCACCTCGATCTTGATGACCTCGGCACCGAGATCGGCCATCAGCATGTACGGCACGGTGCCGGCCTGGGCGGTCGAGCACGCCACCACCTTCACTCCTTGCAGCGGACCATGCGGTTGGGTCATGCCGACACCTTTCCTCGTTGCCGTGGATTGAACCGGCTATTCCAGCCAGAGGTCGTAATGCTGCAGCGCGAGCTTGAGAAACAGCACGCTCATGGCCAGGGCATAAAGTGCCAGCCATGTCGACAAGATGATCACGTCGCTGGCCACATGCGACAGCAGGGCGCGCGCGAATAGCAGCGCGGCGATCGCACACCCGAACCACAGATGCTGCGGGTCGCCGCAGCGCAGGCTGAATGACGCCGCGAGAAACATCAGCCCGATACCGAGCGCCCATACGGAGGCGATATTGCCGAGCAGCAACGGCGACATGTGGGGCCAGACATAGGCCGTGCCGCCGCCGAGCATGCTGATGAAGCCGCCGGTCAGCAGAGGCCAAACGCGGCGATATGCCGGCGACCAGCCGCCGCCGCTCACCGTCAGCGCCCCGTCGAGAAAGGCATATCCGGCAAACAGCCAGACGAGAGCGGCTTCGCTCAGGCTCGGCCAGAGAAATCCGACACCCGCGGCCAGGGCCGCCGCGCTGCGGGAGGCGAGCACCAGGCGCCGGCCGCGCAACAGGGCCTGGGCCGAAAGCGGCATAATGGATGTTGCCGCCGGGGATCGCTCATCACCGCGCAGGCGCACCGGAATGTCGTCACCGGGTCGAGGCATTCAGGTCCGCTATTGCTTGCCGGCTTTATTGTACCAGCCACGCTCTATAGCACGTCAGCCATGGGGCGGACGACCCCGTCGGTTATTCTCGTGGGGAAGGGCGGGGCATGCGTTAAACACAGGTCCCCATGCAGCAGCGCGAAACGCGTTGACACATCGTTAAGCGGGCCGGACGATCAGCCCTTAACGACATGGCTGCCTTGCTCGGGCATGGCCCGGGTTTTGTACGGAGAGAGCGCCGCCGCTGATTGGATTTGCCCCGCAGGCTGTCACGACGAAGGAGAAACCTCATGCCGATGCCGGAACGCGTACAATATTCCTCGACGATTGAACCCCTGGTCCAGTTCGTCGAAGACACTCCGCCGAGCGAAATCATCAACCGTACGCTCGAGAAGCTGCGCGCCGGCCTGCCCTTGCAGACGATGCTGACCGCCTCCGCTCTCGCAGTGACACGCTCAGCCGACAACCCGCCGGGCCATCACGGCGGGCCATTGCATCCGCTCGCTGGGCTATATGCGCTCTCGCATCTCGTCAAACGGCTCGAAGGCCAGGGCGAGGAGCGGTTCCTTCCGGTACTGCAGCACGTCGCACTGTCGAACAAGCACATCAACGATCCGGTAACGGGGCCGTTTCAGCTTCTCAAGTTCGAGCCTCTCAAATTCGCTGATTTCGATGCTGCCAAGGCGGCCTTTCTGATGGCGTGCAGCCGTGGCGAAAGCAATAAGGCGGACCACATCTTTCAGTGGCTGTGGCAGAACGTGGAGCCCATCAAGGCATTCGACCTGCTGATGAGCGTTGCCATCCCGAAGAACAACATCGATGACCACTACTTCGTGTTTCCCGGGTACACGTGGCGGGCGATCCAGGCCGGCTTCCTGGACAAGCAGTATCTGCCGCTGTTGATGCGGCCGTCGGTGCGCTATGCGGCGCGGTTCCCGGTGGCGCCGCCGCAGCCCGAGCTCGACGCGCTGATCGAAGACAACAAGCTTATGGAACGCGTCACCCGGCAGCAGAGCGGCGACGATGAGACGGTCGCGATCGGCCGCCTCGGAAAGAATATCGGTCAGGTCGAAGAATTTGCCGAAATCCCGGTGATGATCGCCAGCGCGTTGCGCAGGGGCTTGTCGCTGGATGGCGCGGGCGAGGCATTGTCGATTGGTGCCGCCGGCCTGTTCATGCGCTCCCTTGGCGGCAATCCGATGGATGTGCACCTGCACACCAGCATCAATCTCCGCCGCTACCTCATCAGCCTGGATGGTCTCAATCTTCGCAGCAAGCTGCTGCTGTTGATGAACTGGCATCTGGGCCCCGAAATCCGCTCGACGGCGACCCGGATGGAGCCGCCGGGCGCGCAACCCGACATGGCCGAAGTGGCGGCTTTGCCGGAGCGTTCGCAGGAAGCGCTGCTCGATGCGATCCAGCACAGCATCTACAATCAGCCGCCGACGGACTGGTCGCAGGTGACCAATCTCGGCCTGATGCGGGCTGTGCCGGAGGTCAAGGAGACGATCAATCTGGCGACGCAGTACATGCAGAAGGGCTACGATCCGCAGGCACTTATTGCCCGCCTCGCCGAGATTGTCTGCCACGACAACTTCACCGAGATGCACGCCTTCAAGCACCACAACGCGATTGTCGAGGAATACCGCAACACCCGCGAGGCTTGGCGCTGGATGCACCTGGTGTGCGGCGCGCAGGCTGCGGCGATCTCCTTCGGCAAGAACATGACGGTTTACGAGCAGTATCTCGATCTGCTGCACGCCGCCTGAGGCAAGAAGCAACGGGAAGGGCGGGGAGCGATCCCCGCCTTTTTTGTTTGTCCGCCCTTTTGCCTTGTCCGGTGATCGCGGTGTCCAGTCCGCCTATCTGCAGGGATGGTGCATTTGCAGGCCGGAGCAACGTGACCATCGACGCAAAGATATGCGGTCTTTCGAGTGAGGACGCCGTTGCCGCCGCCGTCGAGGGTGGCGCGGCCTATATTGGCTTCGTCTTCTATCCGCGCAGCCCGCGTTCGGTCACGCCGGAGCGTGCCCGCGCCCTATGCGACCGGATTCCCGTCTCGGTGCGCCGTGTCGGGCTGTTTGTCGATGCATCCGACGACGAAATTGCCGCGGTGCTCGACGCGGCGCCGATCGACCTTTTGCAACTTCACGGCCACGAAAGTGCCGAGCGTATCGCCGCGGTGAAGCGGCGTTTCGGGCGGCCAATCATGAAGGCTATCGCGATCGCCGGTGAGAATGATCTGCCGGCGGCAGCCGCCTACGAGGATGCCGCCGACATGCTCCTGTTCGACGCCAAGCCGCCGCGGCGCGAGGGCGCCCTGCCCGGCGGCAACGGGCTCACCTTCGACTGGCGCCTGCTTGCCGGGCGGCGGTGGCAACGGCCCTGGATGCTGTCGGGTGGTCTTACGGCCGATTTGCTGCCCGAGGCGGTGCGCATCTCCGGCGCGACCGCGGTCGATGTCTCTTCCGGCGTCGAGCACCGTGCCGGCGAGAAGGACCCGGGCAAAATCCGTGAATTCCTCGCTCGAGCGCGTCAGTTGTAACCCTGCTATGATGGGACAGCCTGCCGCACGTTAAGCCGCATTCCCGACGCCTGGCGGGCTCCATGCCTCGGCTATGAAGTGGTAGGGGGCGGGTCCCGGATTTTCGCCGGTAACGCGGGGTGAGGCCGTTGGCGGCTCACTCGTTTGGGGCCCAGCCCGCTGCTCCGCTGCTTTCGGCGGATGATGGTGGCGTCGTTAAATCCTCCGTGACCTCATTGCCTCGGTGGTGCATACCAAGGCGATGCAGACACCCAATACCTATCGCGGCGGCCCCGACGCTCGCGGTCATTTCGGGCTTTATGGCGGACGCTACGTCGCCGAAACCCTGATGCCGCTGATCCTGTCGGTCGAGCGCGCGTACAATGAAGCCAAGGACGACCCGAATTTCCACGCCGAGCTGGCCTATTATCTCGAGCACTATGTCGGGCGTCCGAGCCCGCTCTACTTCGCGGAGCGGCTGACCCGGCATTTCGGCGGGGCCAAGCTCTATTTCAAACGCGACGAGCTCAACCACACCGGGGCGCACAAGATAAATAACGTGCTCGGCCAGGTACTATTGGCGCGTCGCATGGGCAAGCGCCGCATCATCGCCGAGACCGGCGCCGGGCAGCACGGCGTCGCCACCGCGACGGCCTGCGCCCTCTTCGACATTCCGTGTATCGTCTACATGGGCGCCACCGATATCGAGCGGCAAAAGCCGAACGTCTTCCGCATGAAATTGCTCGGTGCGGAGGTCATGCCGGTGCATTCGGGCACCGCGACCCTAAAGGACGCGATGAACGACGCGCTGCGCGACTGGGTCGCGCATGTCGACGACACGTTCTACGTGATTGGTACGGTAGCGGGACCGCACCCCTACCCGGCGATGGTGCGCGATTTTCAATCGATCATCGGCCGCGAAACCCGCGAGCAGATGCACAAGGCAGAGGGGCGGCTGCCGGACTCGCTGGTCGCGTGCATTGGGGGCGGCTCGAACGCGATGGGGCTGTTCCACCCCTTTCTCGACGACCCAGGCGTGCGCATGATCGGGGTCGAGGCGGCGGGGCACGGCATCGACACGGGCATGCATGCTGCGTCGCTGAATGGCGGTCTGCCCGGCGTCTTGCATGGCAACCGCACCTACCTGCTGCAGGACGATGACGGGCAGATCAAGGACGCGCACTCGATCTCGGCCGGTCTGGACTATCCGGGCATTGGTCCGGAGCACGCCTGGCTGCACGATCTCGAGCGCGTTGAATACGTGTCGATCACCGACCGCGAGGCGCTCGAGGCGTTTCAGCTGTGCAGCCGCCAGGAGGGGATCATCCCGGCCTTGGAGCCGGCGCATGCATTGGCGCATGTCGCCAAGATCGCGCCAACCCTGCCGCGCGACCATTTGATGGTCATGAACATGTGCGGGCGCGGCGACAAGGACATCTTCGCCGTCGCCGATCATCTGGGTGTGAAGCTGTGAAGGCGCGCATCGATCCTCCCTTGCGAAGCGGGGGAGGGGGACCAGGCGCAGCATGGTGGAGGGGGCATGCGGCACCCGCCACCCACAGCCCCCTCCGTCTCGCTGCGCGAGCCACCTCCCCGGCAAAGGGCGGAGGATCCACTAACAGCGAGCACATGCCATGAGCCGCATCGAAAAGCGGTTCGCGAAACTCCGCCAAGAGGGCCGCGCGGGTCTCGTCATTTATCTGACAGCGGGCGACCCTGATCCGGCGACCTCGCAGCAGCTGTTCGAAGGGCTGGCCGGTGCCGGGGCCGATCTGATCGAGATCGGCATGCCGTTTTCCGACCCGATGGCCGATGGACCCGCGATCCAGGCGGCGGGTCTGCGGGCTCTGAAGCAAGGCGCCACCTTGCGCAGCACGCTGGCGATGGTGCGCACCTTGCGCGCGCGCGACAACGACACGCCCCTGGTGCTGATGGGTTATTACAACCCGATCTACCGCTATGGCGCCGAGGCATTTGCGCGCGACGCGGTGGCAGCGGGGGTGGATGGCGCGATCATCGTCGATCTGCCGCCCGAGGAGGATAACGAACTCGCCGTCCCGGCGCGGGCCGCCGGGCTCGACATTGTCCGGCTTGCCACGCCGACCAGCGATGAGGTCCGGCTGCCGACGATTGTCGAGCACGCCAGTGGCTTTGTTTACTACGTGGCGATCGCCGGCATAACCGGCACCCGCTCCGCCGAGGCGGCGAGTGTGACGTCGGCTGTCGAGCGACTGCGTCGCTTCACCAAACTGCCCGTCGCGGTCGGGTTCGGGATCAGGACGCCGCAACAGGCGGCCGAAATCGCCCGCGCGGCGGATGCGGCGGTGGTCGGCTCGGCCGTGGTCGAGCGCCTGGCGCTCAATCTCGACCCTCATGGTAACGCCAAGCCGGGATTGGTCGAGGCGGTGCTTGGCGATATTCGCGCGCTAGCCGCGGGAGTGCGCGGCGCCCGCTCAAGCTGAACCGGCCGACATGAGCGACGGCTGGCAGTGCCACGCGCTGCTTTCTCCCACCGAGATGGGCGAGGCAGACCGGCTGACCGTTGCGGGCGGCACTCCCGGCATCGAGCTGATGGAAAATGCCGGCCGGGCGGTGGCGGATGCCGTGTCGCGCCGCTGGACCAAACGGCCGGTCGCCGTGCTGTGCGGCCCCGGCAACAATGGCGGCGACGGATTTATCGCGGCGCGCATTCTGGCCGAACGTGGCTGGCTGGTGCGCCTCGCGCTGCTCGGGGTGCGTACGGGGCTGAAGGGCGACGCCGCGATTGCCGCCGACCGGTGGGACGGCCCGGTGGAGGCATTGGCGCTGTCGAGCATCAAGGGCGCCGGGCTGGTCATTGACGCGCTGTTTGGTGCCGGGCTGGCGCGGCCGCTCGACGGGACGGCCCACGAGGTCATCGCGGCCTTGCGCGATCGGCCGCTGCCGTTGGTCGCGGTCGACGTGCCAAGCGGTATTGATGGCGCCAGTGGGGCGGTTCGCGGCATCGCGCCTCGGGCGGCGCTGACCGTTACCTTTTTTCGCCGCAAGCCCGGCCATCTACTGCTTCCTGGTCGGCAATACTGCGGTGAGACGGTGATCGCGCAAATCGGCATCCCTGCGCCGGTGCTGGATCAGGTCAGGCCGCGCACCGTGGCGAACGAGCCGGCGTCCTGGCTGGCGCGATTTCCGTGGCCGGGAGCGGGCAGTCACAAATATACGCGCGGTCACGCGCTGATCGCCGGCGGCGCGGTGATGACCGGGGCCGGGCGGCTCGCGGCCCGGGCGGCAGCGCGAACCGGCGCCGGCCTGGTAACGGTCGCGGCGCCTCAGGCCGCCTTTGCCGTCTACGCCGCCGCTCTGACCGGGATCATCGTCCAGCCGGTCGATGGTATCGAGGCGTTTCGGGCGGCGCTCGCCGACAAACGGCGCAACGCTGTGCTGGTCGGCCCGGGGGCCGGTGTCGGTGCCGAGACACGCGACAAGGTAGTGGCCGCGCTCGCCGCCAAGAAACACATGGTACTCGATGCGGATGCCCTTACCGTTTTCGCAGACGATCCATGCGCCCTGTTCGCGGCGATCGCGGCGGACGATGTGCCAGCCCCGGTGTTGACCCCGCACGAGGGCGAATTTGCCAGGATTTTCAATCATCAGGGCGACAACAAGCTGGATCGCGCGCGCCGCGCCGCCGCTGAAAGCGGCGCCATTGTGCTCCTGAAGGGTAGCGATACAGTGATCGCCGCGCCCGATGGACGCGCCGCGATCAATTGCAACGGCGTGCCCGAGCTGGCGACCGCCGGCTCTGGCGATGTACTGGCCGGTATCGTGCTTGGGCTGATGGCGCAAGGCATGCCGGCGTTCGAGGCAGCCTGCGCCGCGGTCTGGATGCATGCCGATGCGGCGCACCGCTTCGGCGCGGGACTGGTTGCCGAAGACCTGATCGAAACTCTCCCAGCCACCTTGTCTGGGCTCCGGGCGGCAGGCTTCAAGCCCCGTGCTCTGACAGCGGGAACACCGTAAGCTATGGCCCTCCGTGACGCGCCCCGTAACCTCGGAGCCTATATGAGTGATCGCGCTTCTGCTGGATTTCTCGACAGTGTTCTCGACCGCGTGGGCAGTCTGCGCACGGCGTGGCGCGACATCGCGGCCTCGGCGCGCGGCGTGCTGTCCGGAGGCGCTCCGCGACCCGATCTGCCTGACGATGACGTCGCCAAATTGCGGGCGCAGATGCTGAACTGCCTCGACGGTCGCGGCGGCGAGGTCGGCGCTCGCGCCCGCGCCGCCGAACTCGGCCGCACCTATCTGGCGCTCAACCCGACCGGGCGCGAGCGCTTCCTGCGCTTGCTGGCCGAGGATTTCGATACCGATGCCGATGCGGTCGCCGCCTGCTGCGGCCGGTTGACACGCGCCGCCGACGCCGTGGAACGTGCCGCCGCGCAGCGCGCCTTGCGAGCGGCTCTGACGGCGCCGCGCGTCACCTTATTGCGCCAGTTCAATGCGCTGCCGGAAGGGGTCAAGTTCCTCGTCGATCGCCGCGCCGAATTGCTGGCATCCGGCAGCAAGGATCCGGCGTTCCAAGCACTCGCCGATGATATGCGCGAGCTCCTCGCCAACTGGTTCGACATCGGCTTTCTGCAATTGCAGCGGATCACCTGGGACTCATCGGCGGCACTTCTCGAAAAGCTGATGGCGTATGAAGCGGTGCACGAGATCCAGGGCTGGTCCGATCTGAAAAACCGGCTGGATGCCGACCGACGCTGCTTTGCCTTTTTCCATCCGCGGATGCCCGACGAGCCGCTGATCTTTGTCGAGGTCGCGCTCGTCAACGGCATCGCCGGCAATATTCACACGCTGCTCGACCAGTCGGCGCCGATCGGCGACCCGCAAGCCGCAGATACCGCGATTTTCTACTCGATCTCGAACTGTCAGCGCGGCCTCAACGGCATCAGCTTTGGCGATTTCCTGATCAAGCGGGTCGTGGACGCCTTGGCGAGCGAACTGCCGCGTCTCAAGAACTATGCGACGCTGTCGCCGATCCCGGGGTTCCGTCGCTGGCTGGCGCGCGAGGCCGAAAGCGGCGGGCTGCTGCTCGCGGCGGAAGCAAAGGCCATACAGGCCATCCTTCCGGAAGCGGATGACGATAACGCGGACCGGCAGCTGCTGGGCGTGCTCGATCGGCCGGATTGGGTGGAGGATAGCCGCACCGCCGCGGTGCTGCGCGAGCCGCTCCTGCGGTTGTGCGCGCGCTATCTGTTGCAGGCGCGTGCCGCGTCCGGGCGGGCGCTCGATCCGGTGGCGCATTTCCATCTGACCAACGGTGCACGGGTCGAGCGGCTCAACTGGCTGGGGGACGTGTCCGTGAAGGGACTGCAGCAATCCGCTGGTGTCATGGTCAATTACAATTACCGGCTCGACCATATCGAGGCCAATCACGAGGCTTATCGCTCCGAGCACAAGGTCGCCGCGGCATCGGCGGTGCGCAGTCTCGCTCGCGTTTCGTGAGCGGGGCTGGAGCAGGCCGAATTTCGCGACCTGACGCCTCGCTATTTTCCGGCTGCCGACTATGTTAATGACGCCCCCGCGGGAGCGGGCGTGGCGAAACTGGCAGACGCACTGGATTTAGGTTCCAGCGATGAAAATCGTGGGGGTTCGAATCCCCCCGCCCGCACCAGCACGGCGCGCGCAAGGCGCCGGCACGTAATGAATGAATGGATGTGAGCACGCCAAGATGAACGTTACCGAGACCATCGCCGAAGGGCTGAAGCGCGAGTTCAAGATCATCGTCCCGGCCAGCGAGCTTGAGGACAAGATCACCGAGCGGCTCACCGAAGTTGGCAAGCAGGTTCGCATCCCCGGTTTCCGTCCCGGCAAGGTGCCGCTGACGCTGCTGCGCAAGCGGTTCGGCGCGCATATCCGCGGCGAGGTGCTGGAGCATGCGGTGCAGGAAAGCTCGTCCGCCGCGATGCAGGAAAAGAACCTGCGGCCGGCCTTGCAGCCGAGGATCGAGATCGTCAATGCCAATGAGGGCGGCGATTTTGAATACACCATGTCGCTGGAAGTGTTGCCGGAAATTCCGGAGGCGGATTTCTCGGGGCTCGCGCTCGAAAAGCTGGTCACCGAAATCCCCGATGACGATGTACAGAAGGCGCTCGAGCGGCTCGCCGAGTCACAGCGCAAGGCGGAGCCGGTCGAGCGCGCGGCGCAAAGCGGCGACCTTCTGATGGCGGATGTTGTCGGCCACATGGGCGAAACCGAAATCCCCGGAAGCCGCGGCGAAGGCCGTCAGATCGAGCTGGGCGCCGAGGGATTGCTGCCCGGCTTTACCGAGCAGCTGGTTGGCGTGTCGGCGGGCGAAACGCGCAATGTGAACGTGACCTTCCCCAAGGATTACGGAAATCCCGACATGGCCGGGAAGGAAGGGGTGTTCGAGGTCGCGGTCAAGGAAGTGCGCGAACGCCAGCCCGCCAAGATCGACGACGAGCTTGCCGAGCAGATGGGCCTCGAAAACCTCGACGAGCTGAAGCAGGAAATCCGCCAGCGCATGCAGCGCGACTACGAGAATGTCGCACGCCAGCGGCTGAAGCGCGCTCTCCTCGACAAGCTGGCGGAGCGCTTCGACTTCGCGGTGCCGCCGGGGATGGTCGAGCTCGAGTTCAACCAGATTTGGTCGCAGTATGAAGGCGAGAAGGAAGCGCGCAAGCAGATGGCGGCCCGCGGTGACGCAGCGGTAGGCGACACGGCCGAGAGCGACACGGGGCGGGCGATCGATGGCAGCGCCGTCATTGCGCCGGAAGAAGCGGCGTTGGAGGGCGCTTCCGACCGCGCCTCCAAAACGCTGGAGGGCATGAGACCGGCCGAGCACGAGGATCATGGGCATGGTCATGGGCATCATCACGGCCTGCCCGGTGGAGCCGATGCGCCGATCGACGGAGCCTCGCTGATCTCCTGGGAAGAGACCGCGCTCGAAGGCGCGTCCGATACCGAAGCAGACGCTGACGATCAAGAAGAGGCCGATCAAGAAGAGGGCGGTAAAGCCGAGGGCGATGCGGACGAGGAAAAGGCGCGCGGTGAATTCCAGCGCATAGCCGAGCGGCGCGTTCGCCTAGGGCTGCTGCTTGCCGATATCGGGAGCAAGAACAATATTACCGTAAGCCAGGAGGAGCTCAACCAAGCGTTGACCCAAGAGGCGCGGCGCCACCCCGGTTATGAGCGCCAGGTCATCGACTATTATCGGCAGAACCCGGATGCGCTGAATAATCTGCGTGCTCCGATCTTCGAGGAGAAAGTCGTCGATCTGATTGTCGAACTCGCGAAGCCGGAGGAGCGCAAGGTGACGCCGCAGGAACTCGTTTCGGCTGATGACGCCGAGGCCGAAGGCGACGCTCCCGCAGCGGCCTGATACGGCACGTCAGGATCGGTTGCCCGGCGCCGGTGGGCGCCGCGGTTTTAGGAGAATGAGATGGCGGATCATTTCGAGCAGTACATGAACAACCTGGTGCCGATGGTGGTCGAGCAGACCAACCGCGGCGAACGTGCCTACGACATCTACTCGCGGTTGTTGAAAGAGCGGATCATCTTTCTGGTCGGCCCGGTGCACGACGCGGTCGCCAGCCTGATATGCGCGCAGCTGCTGTTTCTCGAATCGGAGAACCCGACCAAGGACATCGCGTTCTACATAAACTCCCCAGGGGGTGTCGTGACGTCCGGCCTGGCGATCTATGACACCATGCAGTACATCCGCTCGCCGGTCTCCACCGTGTGCATCGGGCAGGCGGCCTCGATGGGCTCGCTGCTGCTCTGCGCGGGGGCTCACGGCAAGCGGTTCTCGCTGCCCAATTCACGAATCATGATTCATCAGCCGTCGGGCGGCGCCCAAGGCCAGGCAACCGATATCGAAATTCAGGCGCGGGAGATCCTCGCTCTGCGGGCCCGGCTCAACGAAATTTATGTGCGTCACACCGGCCAGGCGCTGGAGACCATCGCGACCGCTGTCGAACGCGATAAGTTTCTGTCACCGCTGGAAGCCAAGGAGTTCGGTTTGGTCGACGAGGTCGTGGAGGCACGTCCGACGGGTCCCGAGGAACGTGGCTTCCGCGCCTGACCAAGGTACGACGCGTGCGACACAAGGCAACGTAACTGTAATCTAGTTGTTGATCCGCCGGGACAACATATACTTTCATACCCTGTGCTGGGCTGACAGGCTTGGCATCAGGGCATGGGGTCCGGATGCGTCGGCCGTGGCTGACGTATCGGACGGCGGGATAGCCCGCCTGACCCGGCGATGGAGTGGCGATGACTAAGTCCAGCGGCAGCGACTCAAAGAATACGCTGTACTGCTCGTTCTGCGGCAAGAGCCAGCATGAGGTTCGGAAGCTAATTGCGGGTCCGACCGTGTTTATCTGCGACGAATGCGTCGAGCTCTGCATGGATATCATCCGTGAAGAGCACAAGACGACGCTGGTAAAGTCGCGTGACGGGGTGCCCGGACCGCGCGATATCTGCCGCGTTCTCGACGATTACGTAATCGGCCAGGACCACGCCAAGCGCGTGCTCTCGGTGGCGGTGCACAATCATTACAAGCGACTAGCCCACGGCTCGAAGAACAACGATGTCGAGCTGGCCAAGTCAAACATTCTGCTGGTCGGGCCGACCGGCTCGGGCAAGACATTGCTGGCCCAAACCCTGGCGCGGATCATCGACGTGCCGTTCACCATGGCCGACGCGACGACGCTGACCGAGGCGGGTTATGTCGGCGAGGATGTTGAGAACATCATCCTGAAGCTGTTGCAGGCCGCCGATTACAATGTGGAGCGGGCGCAGCGCGGCATCGTCTATATCGATGAGGTCGACAAGATATCGCGCAAATCCGATAACCCGTCGATCACTCGCGATGTCTCGGGTGAAGGCGTGCAGCAGGCATTGCTCAAGATCATGGAGGGCACGATCGCCTCGGTTCCGCCGCAGGGCGGCCGCAAGCATCCGCAGCAGGAATTCCTGCAGGTCGATACGACCAATATTCTGTTTGTGTGCGGCGGGGCGTTCTCGGGCCTGGAAAAGATCATCGCGATGCGGCGGCAGGGCACCTCGATCGGTTTCGGTGCCGAGGTGCGCGGCCCGGACGAGCGCAAGACTGGCGAAATCCTACGCGATCTCGAACCGGAAGATCTGCTGAAGTTCGGGCTGATCCCCGAATTCGTTGGCCGTTTGCCGGTGGTCGCGACGCTCGACGATCTCGACGAGGATGCGCTCGTCGATATCCTCACCAAGCCAAAGAACGCGCTGGTCAAACAGTATCAGCGGCTGTTCGAGATGGAGGATGTTCGCCTCGAACTTACCGAGGAGGCTTTGCGCGGCATCTCGCAGAAGGCGATCGCCCGCAAAACCGGCGCTCGGGGCCTGCGCTCGATCATGGAATCGATCTTGCTTGATTCGATGTTCGAGTTGCCGAGCCTTGCTGGAGTCAGCGAGATTGTCATCAATCGCGAAGTGGTCGAAGGGCGCGCTAAGCCCTTGCATATCTATTCCGACCGCCGCGGAGACGTCGGCACGGCCGACTGATTTCGCCTCATCGAAACGGGAGGCTGGTTCGCCGCAGAAGCATGCGGCATCCTGGCATTTGCCTTGACGGGGGAGGCTGGAAAGCCAACCTAAAACAGGCCTGACCACGCGTCGTGCACCCGATCTGGGTGCCCGAGCCTTGGCAAATTACGAGGTCTCATCTTGGAAACTGCACGACCTGCACTCTATCCGGTCCTGCCCCTCCGCGACATCGTGGTGTTCCCGCACATGATCGTGCCGCTCTTTGTCGGCCGCGAGAAGTCGGTGCGAGCGCTCGAAGATGTGATGAAGGACGATAAGCAGATCCTCCTCGTCACCCAGAAAAACGCGGCACAGGACGAGCCGTCGACATCAGACATCTTCACCATCGGCACCATCGGCACCGTGCTGCAGCTCCTCAAGCTGCCGGATGGCACCGTCAAGGTGCTGGTCGAAGGCGGCCAGCGTGCGCGCATCGTGCGTTTCGCCGAAAATGACGCGTTCTTCCAGGCGCAGGCCGAGATGCTCGGCGAGCAATCAGGTGCCAATCAGGAGATCGAGGCGCTCGGCCGCACGGTGGTGGCTCAGTTCGAGCAATACATCAAGCTCAACAAGAAGATTCCGCCGGAGGTGCTGGTCTCGATCAACCAGATCGAAGATCCCGGCAAGCTCGCCGACACCGTCGCGTCGCATCTCACACTGAAGATCCCCGAGAAGCAGGAATTGCTCGAGACCGAAATCGTGTCCGAGCGGCTGGAAAAGGTGTTCGGCTACATGGAGGGCGAGATCGGCGTCCTGCAGGTCGAAAAGCGCATCCGGAACCGCGTCAAGCGGCAGATGGAGAAGACCCAGCGCGAGTACTACCTCAACGAGCAGCTCAAGGCGATCCAGAAGGAGCTCGGCGAGGGCGAGGACGGCAAGGACGAGATGGCC
>Ga0213875_10001471_pt1 | contig 15219 bp, 12 predicted proteins | sample BarmaccomBMRX_R8_FD_160105 | JGI IMG/M metagenome (GOLD analysis project Ga0213875, IMG submission 160105) | Root-associated microbial communities from Barbacenia macrantha in rupestrian grasslands, the National Park of Serra do Cipo, Brazil - RX_R8 | ecosystem: Host-associated > Plants > Roots... | reverse complement strand
GCTTCATCGGCACGCCCGACGAAGCCGCCGAGTGGCACCAGGTGACCGGCTATCTGCCGGTGACCACCGCCGCCTACGAACTCTCGCGCAAGCAGGGTTTTTACGACAAGAACCCCGGCGCCGACCTGCCGATCCGCCAGCTCACGCGCGGCCACGTCACCGACAATTCACGGGGTTTCCGGCTCGGGCGCATGCCGGAGATACGCAACATCATCGAGGAGGAGATGGAGCGCGCGCTGCAGGGCGGGCAGACCGCGCAGGCGGCGATGGACAACTCCGTCGAGCGCGGCAACCGCGTGCTGCGGGAATTCCAGCGCTCGGTGCACACCTGATCGCGGCGGAGCCGCACCCGGATCGCTGAACGGTGCAGGAGCGGCGCGCGGTTTTTCCTGGCCGGCTGCTGCCGGCCGCGCTGGTGCTGCCGCAGCTCGCGCTAACCGCGGTGTTCTTTCTCTGGCCGGCCGGCCAGGCGGTGTGGTCCAGCCTGACGCGCGCCGACCCGTTCGGGCTCAACGCGGTGTTCGTCGGGCTGGACAACTACGCGGCGCTGTTCAGCGATCCGCTGTATCGCGACACCATCCTGCGCACGCTGGGTTTCGCCGCCGCGGTCACCGCACTTTCGATGGGGTTCGCGCTGCTGTTCGCGGTGTTCGCCGATCGGGAAATCCGCGGCCGCGGCTTCTATCGCACGATGTTGATCTGGCCGTACGCCGTGGCGCCGGCGGTCGCCGCGGTGCTTTGGGTGTTCCTGGTGCAGCCGCAGATCGGCCTGTTCGGCCCTGCGCTCGACAGGATGCTGGGGCGGCTGGGGCTCGGCTGGAATTATCAACTCAACGGGGCGGAGGCGATGCTGGTGGTGATCCTCGCCAGCGCCTGGAAGCAGGTCAGCTACAACTTCATCTTCTTCCTGGCCGGGCTGCAGTCGGTGCCGCGCGCCGTGGTGGAGGCGGCGCGGCTGGATGGGGCCGGAAGCTGGCGCCTGCTGCGCGCGATCATGCTGCCGCTGCTGCTGCCGACCACGGTGTTCCTGCTGGTCGTCGACGTCGTCTATGCCGCGTTCGACACGTTCGGCACGATCCAGGCGCTGACGCAGGGCGGCCCCGGAAAGGCGACGGAGACGCTGGTCGTAAAAGTCTATCGCGACGGCGTGGTGAACCTCGACCTCGGCTCCTCCTCCGCGCAGTCGGTCGTGCTGATGCTCGGCGTGATCCTGCTGACCGCCGTGCAGTTCCGCTTCGTCGGCCGCCAAGCGGACTGAATGAGGGCCGACTGAATGAGGGCGGACTGATGCGCGGGCGGACGGACTGGACGGCGCATGTCGTGCTGATGCTCGGCGTACTGGCCTTCGCGCTGCCGATCTGGCTGGTCTTCGCGGGATCGACGCAGGACGCGGCGGCGATCAGCCGCGGCGAGCTGTCGCTGCTGCCGCGCCTGTCGCATCTCGACGTCTATGCGCGCGTGCTGGGCGAGGGCAGCGGCGGGTCGGGACCGGTCGGGCACATGCTGCTGGTCTCGGCCGGGATGGCCCTCGGCATCGCGCTCGGCAAGATCGCGGTCTCCGTGCTGTCGGCCTACGCCGTGGCGTTCTTCCGCTTTCCCTGCCGGATGCTGGCGTTCTGGACGATCTTCATCACGTTGATGCTGCCGGTGGAGGTGCGCATCGTCCCGACCTACCAGGTCATGTCCGACCTGTCGCTGATCAACACGTTTACCGGCCTGACGGTGCCGCTGACCGCCTCGGCGACCGCGACCCTGCTGTTTCGCCAGGTGTTTCTTGCCGTGCCGGACGCGCTGATGGACGCGGCGCGGATCGACGGCGCCGGGCCGTGGCGGTTCCTGCGCCACATCCTGCTGCCGGTCTCGGCGCCGAACATCGCGGCGCTGTTCGTGATCCTGTTCGTGTACGGCTGGAACCAGTATCTCTGGCCGCTGCTTGTGGCCACCGATCCGCGGCTCGATACCGTGGTCATCGGCATCGTGAAGAGAATCGGCGTGAACGCCGACACCGAGTGGGACCGGGTGATGGCGACCGCCATGCTCGCGCTGCTGCCGCCGGTCGCGGTGGTGCTGCTGATGCAACGCTGGTTCGTCAAGGGGCTGACCGAGGGCGAGAAGTGAAGGAAAGGCCAGGGGCGCTGCCCCTGGACCCCGCTGGGGCAATGCCCCAGGCCCCGTCAGTTAAGATGCCGCAGTCCCGCCCTGCTGTCGCCACGTTCGCACGGCGTGTTGCGGCATGGCGATGCGGCACCACGAGGAGATCAAGGCGCTGACCGGCCTGCGCGGCGTCGCCGCGCTGCTGGTCGCCGTCTATCACGCCTATCCCTACGCCTTCATCCCATGGCCGGCGCTGTCGCGCGCCGACAGCAAGGGCTATCTGTGGGTCGATCTGTTCTTCGTGCTCAGCGGCTACGTGATGGCGCTGAACTACGCGCATCTGTTCGCGCAAGGGCCGAGCCGCGCGGCCTTCGCCGAGTTCATGCGGCGGCGCTTCGCGCGCATCTACCCGCTGTACGGGGCGCTGCTGCTGGCCCGGCTGCTCTACACGTGGCTCGTCATCGGCAATTTCCACGACGAGACCGCCTGGGCGGCGGTGCATCTGCACCACCCCGCGCGCGACGTGCTGGCCAATCTGGCACTGGTGCAGTCCTGGGGCTTGAGCCAGAGCATCAACGGGCCGGCCTGGTCGGTGAGCACGGAGTGGGGCGCCTACTTCGCGTTCCCGCTGCTGGTGGCCCTGGTGCTCGCCGGCGCGCGGTACCGCGCCGTGCTGGCGGCGATCGGCTGCGCCGCGCTGCTCGCGACGGTGCTGCGGCTCGACCTGCACGACGGCGCGTTCCACAGCGGGCCGCTCGACGCGTATGACGGCACGCATCTGGCGCCGCTGCTGCGCTGCATCGCCGGCTTCGTGCTGGGGCTGCTGACCTATCGGGTTGCGCAGTGGCGGCCGGCAACGCGGATCGCCGGCTCGGACGCCTTCGGGGCGGCGGTGCTGGTCGGGCTGGCGGCCTGCCTGTTCGCCGGCGCGCCGGATCTGGCGATCTACGCATTCTTCCCGCCGCTGGTGCTGTGCCTCGCCGGCAATCGCGGCCTGGTCGGGCGCGCCTTCGGCTGCCGGCCGGTGTTCGCCCTCGGCGTGCTCTCGTACGCGATCTACCTGCTGCACGTGTTCCTGATCGGGCCGCGCGACGCGGTGCGGGCCTGGCTGCTGGCGCGCATGCCACAGGCGCCGGCGCAGCTGCTGGCCGGGCTGCTGGCGCTCGCGGCGCTGCTGGCCTTGGCCGCCCTCGCCTACCGCTTCGTCGAGCGGCCGGGACGGGGATTGGTGCGCAGGCTTGGCCCGAAAAATCTTGGTCGGAGTGAGAGGATTCGAACCTCCGGCCCCTGCGTCCCGAACACAGTGCTCTACCAGGCTGAGCTACACTCCGGCCGAGCCGCGGCATATACTGCCCCCGGAGAGTAGCCGCAAGCATCGGCCCTGGCGCCGGGTTTGTAACGACCCTTCCCTTCGCACGGGCTTGTGTACTGACGTTTGCGCATCCGTCCACTTTGCTGCGCCGATCGAGCCAGGAGCAATTCGCATGCGCACTCCAAGTCTTACCCGGCGCGGCCTGCTCGGGCGGAGCGCGGCGACGGCCGGTGGGCTCGCCGTGGTGCCCTTGGTCGCCCGCGCCGCGCCCGAAATTCCGGCGACGACCGCGCCGCCCAACCCGGTGCGCACGCCGGAGATGGTCGACGTGGTGCTGCAGGTGAACGGCAAGCGGCTGCCGCTTGCGATCGAGCCGCGGGTATCGCTGCTCGATGCGCTGCGCGAGCAGGCTGGGCTGACCGGCACCAAGAAAGGCTGCGACCGCGGCTCTTGCGGCGCCTGCACGGTGCACGTCGACGGGCGGCGGGTGAATGCCTGCCTGACGCTGGCGATTCGCTGCCAGAACAAGGCGGTAACGACGATCGAGGGGCTGGCGGCCGGCGACACGCTGCATCCGATGCAGGCGGCGTTCGTCGCGCACGACGCGTTCCAGTGCGGCTATTGCACGCCCGGCCAGATCATGTCGGCGGTGGCGCTGATCGAGGAGGGGCACGCACACTCGGACGGCGACATCCGCGAATGGATGGCGGGCAACATCTGTCGCTGCGGCGCCTACAACCACATCGTCGATGCCGTGCGCGACGTGGCGGGCCAGACCGACACGGGGAGGGGCTGAGCCATGCAGTCCTTCAGCTATCTCCGCCCGGCCGACGCCGACGCCGCGATCGCGGCCGCCGCGCAGCCCGGGAAGAAATACATCGCCGGCGGCACCGACCTGATGCAGCTGATGAAGGACGACGTCGAGCGGCCGGCGCAGATCGTCGACCTCGATGCCCTGCCCTACACGAAGATCGAGGCCGGGCCGGACGCGCTGCGGCTCGGCGCGCTGGCGACGATGAGCGACGTGGCGGCGCATCCCGAGGTCGCCCGGAAATATCCGGTGATCGCGCAGGCGCTGCTGGCTTCGGCCTCGCCGCAGCTGCGCAACATGGCGACGATGGGCGGCAACATGCTGCAGCGCACGCGCTGCGGCTACTTCCGCGACACCGGCTTTGCCTGCAACAAGCGCGAGCCCGGCTCGGGCTGCCCGGCGATCCATGGGCAGAACCGGCTGCTGGCGATCCTCGGCGGCAGCGGGCACTGCATCGCGACGCACCCGTCGGACCTGGCGGTGGCGCTGGTGGCGCTCGACACGGTGCTGGAACTGCGGGGAGCGAACGGGGCGACGCGGCAGGTGGCGCTCGGCGATTTTCACAAGCTGCCCGGTGACACCCCGCATATCGAAACGGTGCTGCAGCCGGGCGAGCTGATAACCGCCCTGGTGGTACCGGCCTCCGCGGCGGCGCGGCGCTCCGGCTACTTGAAAGTGCGGGACCGCGCGAGCTTCGAGTTCGCGCTGGTCTCGGCGGCGGTGGCGCTCGACCTGGACGGCGGCGTGATCCGTGACGCGCGCATTGCGATGGGCGGCGTGGGCACCAAGCCGTGGCGGCTGCCCGCGGTGGAGGGCGCGCTGCGCGGACACCAGGCGGGTGATGTGGCGTTCGCCGCAGCGGCGGCGCAGGCGCCCGAAGGGGCGATGCCGGCCGTGCAGAACGCCTTCAAGGTCAAGCTGATGCAGAAAACCCTGGTGCGCGCGCTGCGCACCGTCGCGGCGTAAGGGAACGAGCCATGAACGCACTCATCGGCCAGCCCATCAACCGCGTCGACGGTCGGCTGAAGGTGACGGGCGGGGCGAAATACGCGGCCGAATTCGACATGCCCGGCCTGGTGCACGCGACCCTCGTGCAGAGCACGATCGCGGCCGGCACCATCATCGCGATCGACAGTCGGGATGCCGAGGGCATGCCGGGGGTGCTCGCGGTGATCACACCCGACAATGCCGAGAAGCTGAAGCTGGAAAAAGCCGGGCAGGAGATGGTGACGCGGCCGCTGCTGCAGGACGCGCAGATTTTTTACAACGGCCAGCCGATCGCCGTGGTGGTGGCCGACACGCTCGACCGCGCGCTCGCGGCGGCGGCGGCGGTGAAAGTGACCTATCGCCAGGGCGAGGCGGTCACGATCATGGATTCCGTGCTCGACCAGGCGTACCGCCCAAAACATTTCCGCAACGGCGAGCGCTCCCCGGATTCCAATCGCGGCGATGCCGACGCGGCATTCGACGCTGCGGCGGCGAAGGTGCAGGCGACCTACACGACGCCGGTCGAGCACCACAATCCGATGGAGCCGCACGCCACGGTCGCGCGCTGGGACGGCGAGCGGCTGACGGTGTGGACGGCGACCCAGGGGATCGCCGGGACGCAGCGGACGCTCGCAACGCTGTTCGGCGTGCCGGTCAGCAGCGTTCGGGTGATCTGTCCGTTCGTCGGCGGCGGTTTTGGGTGCAAGGGCAATACCTGGCCGCCCGCGACACTGACGGCGATGGCGGCGCAAAAAGTCGGCCGACCGGTCAAGCTGAGCCTGACGCGGCGGCAGATGTACAGTTCCAATGGCTACCGCCCGCGCACAGTGCAGAAGCTGCGGCTCGCCGCCGACGCCCAGGGGAAACTGGTGGCGATGCGCCATGACGGGCTGACGCAGATGTCGATGCCCTCGCTCGGCGAGTTCGCCGAGCCGGTCGGGCTGGCGACGGAGATGCTGTACGCCTGCCCCAATGTCGCGGTGACGCACCGGCTGGTGGCGGTGAACCAGGGACTGCCGACCTACATGCGCGCGCCCGGCGAGGCGAGTGGCGTGTTCGCGCTGGAATCCGCGATGGACGAGCTTGCAGTGGCGCTGAAGATGGATCCGGTCGAGCTGCGGCTGCGCAACGACACCGACCGCGACGGGCATGCCGAAAAACCGTTCTCCAGCCGCAAGCTGGCGGAGTGCTACCGGGAGGGAGCGGAGGCATTCGGCTGGAGCCGGCGCAATCCCGCGCCGCGCTCGATGCGCGACGGCAACGCGCTGATCGGCTGGGGCGTGGCGACCGCAACCTATCCGGCGAACCGCCGGCCGGCGAGTGCCGCGGTCCGGCTGAACGCCGACGGCAGCGTGCACGTGTTCTCGGGCACGCAGGACATCGGCACCGGGACCTACACGGTGATGAGCCAGGTCGTGGCGGACACGTTGGGCGTGCCGCTGAACCGGGTACGATTCCTGCTCGGCGACAGCGCCTACCCGCCGGCGCCGACCTCCGGCGGCTCGACCACGGTCGCCAGCGTCAGCCCGGCGGTGCAGGCCGCGTGCGCGGCGGTGCGGCAGAAGCTGTTCGGACTGGTCCTGGCTGATCCGGAGACGGGGGGCGGGTTCACGGCGGCCGATCTGAGTCTGCAGAACGGTGCGGTGTATGTGCCCGGGCGTCGGCTGCCGCTCGCGCAGGTGTTGGCGCGGGCGGGCGTGGAGTCGGTGGAGGCGGGTGCCAGCAGCGGGGAGGCAGAAGGCAAGGCGGGCTACTCCCTGCATTCCTTTGGCGCGCAGTTCGCGGAGGTGCGGGTCGATCCCGAGCTCGGCGAGATACGCGTGAGCCGCTATGTCGGCGCGTTCGATGCCGGGCGCATCCTGAACGCCAAGACGGGGCGAAGCCAGCTGATCGGCGGCATCACGTACGGCATCGGCATGGCGCTGCTGGAAGCGACGGAGACCGACGCCGAGACCGGGCGGTACGTGAACGCCAACCTCGCCGAGTACTTGGTGCCGGTGCATCCGGACGTGCCGACCATCCAGACGATCTTCGTTGCCGGCGAGGACACGCAGGTCGATCCGCTGGGCGCGCGCGGCATCGGCGAGTTGCCGATGGTCGGCGTGGCGGCGGCGATCGCCAATGCGGTGTATCACGCGACCGGCGTGCGGGTGCGCGATCTGCCGATCCGGCTGGAGCAGGTGCTGGCGTAAAGCCGCAAGTCTCCGATAGCACCAGCTCGCCGGTCGAGCGTGCATATATAGCAAAAATGCTATATCGTGTCGATGACGTGGGCAGTCGAATTTCTCGATGACCGGGTGCGGATGCGAGAGCCGTATGTGAAGCATCTCGAAGGCCCCGTCTGGGAGATGCGTATGAAGGGCAAGGACGGCATCGCCCGTGCTGCCTATGTCACCACTCGCGGCCGCCGCGTCGTGGTCGTCCATCTGTTCCCGAAGAAGACCCGTCGGACGCCGCGCCGGGAGGTCGAGATCGCCCTGCGAAGGGCCAAGGAGGTGCAATGACCCGCAGGTTTATCCCGGTCGAGGAATCGTTCCGGGCCTGGGAGACGGACCCTGAATTCAGAGCCGGATACGACGCGCTTGAAGAGGAATTCGCGCTTGCTTCCGCACTGATCGAGGCCCGTGGACGCGCCGAGATGACGCAGGAGCAGGTCGCCCGGGCGATGGGAACGACGCAGACCGCAATCGCACGGCTTGAAAGCGGCAAGTCGATGCCATCCACCCGCACTCTTCAGCGGTTCGCCGAGGCAACCGGGACGCGCCTGCGCATCCGCTTCGAACCGGGACAGCCCAGGGCTAAATCAGCGCGCAGATGATCGGCTTCAGGAGCGACGTGTGCTTGCGCTCCATGGAAAGTTGCGCAAGCAGTCGTGAGACGGCGGGCGCCGACGTCGTGCGTTCCCGGCAACGCTGCGGCCGTCGGATCGACAGGATCGGCCGGCGTGCCTATTCTACGCGCAACACATTGCAGTCGAGGACACCATGTATCCGCAGGTCTCCCTCTATATCAACGGCGCCTGGACCCCAAGCCTCGCCGGCCGCACGCTGGAGGTGCTGAACCCGGCGACCGCCGAACCGCTCGGCACGGTCGCCCACGCCGGAACCGACGATCTCGATCGCGCGCTCACGGCGGCGGAGAAGGGATTCAAGACCTGGAGCAAGGTCTCCGCCTACGAACGGGCAAAGATCATGCGCAAGGCGGCCGGCCTGATGCGCGAGCGTGCCGATGGCATCGCCCGGCTGATGACGATGGAGCAGGGCAAGCCGCTGCCCGAGGCGAAGCTGGAGACCGCCGCCGCCGCCGATGTCATCGAGTGGTTCGCCGAAGAGGCGCGCCGCACCTACGGCCAGGTGATCCCGGCGCGCGCGCCCGGCATCTATCAGCTCGCAATAAAAGAGCCGGTCGGTCCGGTCGCCGCGTTCACGCCCTGGAACTTTCCAATCAACCAGGCGGTGCGGAAGATTTCGCTCGCACTGGCGGCCGGCTGCTCGATCATCGTCAAGGGACCGGAGGAAACCCCGGCATCCTGCGCGGAGCTGGTGCGCGCCTATGCCGACGCCGGCGTGCCGGAAGGGGTCGTGAACCTGGTGTTCGGCGTGCCGGCGGACATCTCCGAATACCTCATTCCGCATCCGGTGATCCGAAAAGTCTCGTTCACCGGGTCGACGGCGGTGGGAAAGCATCTTGCAGCACTCGCCGGCCGGCACATGAAGCGCATCACGATGGAGCTCGGCGGCCATGCGCCGGCGATCGTGTTCGACGACGCCGATCTCGAGCACGCCAGCAAGATCCTGACCGCCAGCAAATTCCGCAACGCCGGCCAGGTCTGCATCTCGCCCACCCGCTTCCTGATCCAGGAGAAGATTTACGAGGGTTTCGTCGATCGCTTCGTGAGCACGGCCAAGGCGGTGAAGGTGGGCGACGGGCTGGCCGACGGGACGACGATGGGACCGCTCGCCCACGCGCGGCGGGTCGAGGCGATGGAGGGGTTCGTGCAGGACGCGGTGAAGCACGGCGCCACCGTGCGCACCGGCGGCAGCCGCATCGGCAACAAGGGCTACTTCTTCGAGCCGACGGTGCTGACCGACGTGCCGAAGGAGGCACGCATCATGAACGAGGAGCCGTTCGGGCCGGTGGCGGTGGTCGCACCGTTCCGCGACTTCGACGAGGTGGTCAGCGAAGCCAATCGCCTGCCGTTCGGTCTCGCGGCTTACGCGTACACGAAGTCGGCGAAGACGGCGAACGCCATCGCGGCGGCGGTGGAGAGCGGCATGATTTCCATCAACCACCACGGGCTCGCTTTGCCGGAAGTGCCGTTCGGGGGCGTGAAGGATTCCGGGTTCGGCTCGGAAGGCGGATCCGAGGCGATCGAGGCGTACCTGAACACAAAGTTCGTGTCGCAGGCGGGGCTCTGAGGTCGCGCGGGGAATTGTAACTGCAATTCCCCGCCGTTTTTCTGAATTACCGGGTTGGCGAGGCTTGCAGCCTGCGTCTAAAAGACGCCCCGCTCGGATGGTGGATTGTCCCGACGCCGTCCGATCGGGTTGCTCGTCGGCTGTTTCGGTCCGGCCTGACTCGAAAAACCGGCGCGGGGCACTGCAGGACAGGGGAATTCATGTCGAAGGCATTCATCGCACAGGTGATCCAGGACTCCGCCGACCTGACCGGCACTGCCGCCAACCGCGCTGCCGCCGACCTGATGGCGGCGATCGTGCACGAGCTGAAAAAGAGCGGCCGGTTCACGCTGCCGAGCTTCGGCACCTTCATCGTGCGCAAGACCAAGGCGCGCAAGGCGCTCAATCCGCGCACCGGCGAGGCGATACGCGTGAAGGCCGGCAAGACCGTGCGGTTCAAGGCCTCGCCGTCGTTGCGCAAGACGGTGTGAAAGGCCGTCGCCATATAGCGATCGGCGGACCGGTGTCCGGAGCGGCGTTCGTTACGCGAGCGAAGACCAGGGGCGCTCCCTCCGCTGGCAATTCCACCGGCTGCGCCGGCGGAACCTTGGCCAGCTCCGCCCCTGGACCCCGGCAAAGGCAGAGCCTTTGCAATCGTCACTTGAAGTAATGGGGCCAGGGGCATCGCCACGGCGGGTCCAGGGTAGAGCCCTGGACTGCCGCTAAGCGGCCGGCTCCTCAGCCATCTCGCGCTCGGCCTGCGCCTCGAGGCGGTGCTCGTTGCGCTTGAGGAAGACCACCGCGGCGATGATCGCCGCCGCCGCCGCAATGCCGATCGCGATGCCGAACGGCCCGGCCACGCGCTTGGCCGCGTTGCCGAGCAGGTAGGCGCCAAACCCATAGAGGCAGCACCAGGTGACGCCGCCGAGCGCGTTGAACAGCAGGAAGCCCGGCCACGGCATGCGGTTGGCGCCGGCCAGCAGCGCGGCGAAGGTGCGCAGCACGGCGATGAAGCGGCCGAAGAACACGACCTTGCCGCCGTGCCGGCGAAACAGGAACTGGCCAAGCAGAAGCCGCCGCCCGGTCAGCCCGATCCGCCATCCATGGCGCGCCAGCAGCGGATAGCCGAGGCTGCGGCCGATCAGGTAGCCGATATTGTCGCCGACGACGGCGCCGAGTGCAGCCACCGGCACCACGATCGCGATGTCGATCTGGTGGGTGGCGGCGGCGTAGAGCGCGGCGGCGATCAGCAGGCTCTCGCCCGGCAGCGGCATACCCATGCTCTCGAGCATGATGATGAGCCCGACGGCGCCGTAGCCATAGCGGTGCAGCAGCGCCACCAGGACGTGGTGCGACAGCATGGGCTCTATCGTGCCGGGGCGGCGACGGTCAGCGGCGCCACCAGCCCCGCTTGCGCTCGACCGCAGGCGCGCCGCTGTCGATCACGACGGGCTTCACGGCCGGTTCCGGCTCCAGTTCGGGCGCCGCGTCCGCGTGCGCCGGCAGCACCTGCTGCGCGGCACCGTTGGGCGGCCCGTACGCGAAAGCCGGCGCCGCGTCGGGCTGCTCGGCCACCGGCGCTTCCGCCGGCTCGGGCGGGGCCGGCACGGCCGCCTCGGCCGGCTGCTCGGGCATTGGCGGGGGTGGCGCGCGCAGCGGCAGAGGCGGCTGCTCGGCTTGCTCGATCGCGTCGAATACGTCGAACGCCTGGCCGCCATATGGGTCGGCTGGGGTCGGCCCGATGACGATCGGCCCAGGGATTGGCTCATTGATTGGCGCATCGATTGGCCCATCGATGGGCCCGGGGATCGGCGCGGGCGCGTCGCGGCGGCGGCGGCGGCCACCCCGCCGGCCGCGATGCCGGCCCCGCTGATCCTCCTCGCCGGCTTCATCGCCGGCCGGCGCGCCCTGCGCCTCCACCGGCCGCTCCGTCGCACCCGGCTCGCGCGGCGGAACCTCGCCGTCCGGCTGCTCGGCGCCTGGTTGGGCGAGTTCGGGCAGCGCGCCGTTGGCCGATCCCTCGTCGCGACGGCCACGCCGGCGGCGACGCCGGCGGCGGCGCTGCTCGCTCTCGTCGGCGCCCTGCGCCTCGGTCGCCTGCTCGGGCGATTCCGCCGCGGTCGCAGCCTCGGCCTCGGCGGGCTCCACCACCTCCGGCTCGCTCGCCGCGACCGGCGGCGCCGGCTCGGCGTCCGGCGCTGCGGCAGCGGCCTCGGGCGCGACCGGAGCGCGCAGCCGCTCGAGCCGCACCTGCGGCGGGATCAGGGTGGGGTCCGCGTTGAACAGCACGCGCAGGCCGTAGCGCGCCTCGACCTCGTGCAGCCGGTCGCGCTTATGGTTCAGGATGTACATCGCGATCGGCCCGGCGACGTGCACCATCACCTCGGCCGTGCGCCGCTTGGCAGCCTCCTCCTCGATGCCGCGCAGCACGTGGATCGCCGCACTCTCGGTATTGCGGACGTGGCCGGTGCCGCCGCATTGCGGACAGGTGACGAAGCTGGTCTCGGCGAGCGAGGGCCGCAGCCGCTGACGGCTCATCTCCAGCAGACCGAAATGGCTGATATGACCGACCTGGATGCGCGCACGGTCGCCCTTCAGCGCGTCCTTCAGGCGCCGCTCGACCATGCCGTTGTGCTTGCGGCTCTCCATGTCGATGAAGTCGATGACGATCAGGCCGGCGAGATCGCGCAACCGGAGCTGGCGCGCCGCCTCCTCCGCCGCCTCCATGTTGGTGCGCAGCGCCGTCTCCTCGACGTTGCGCTCGCGTGTCGAGCGGCCGGAGTTCACGTCGATGGCGACCAGCGCCTCGGTCTGGTTGATCACGAGGTAGCCGCCCGATTTCAGCTGCACGTTGGGCGTCAGCATCGCGTCGAGCTGGGCCTCGACCTGGTAGCGCGCGAACAGCGGCTGGCCGGCGGCCTGTCCCCAGTGCACGACCTTCTGCTGGTGGCCGGGCATCAGCATGCGCATGTATTCGTGGGCGGCGCGCCAGCCGTCCTCGCCGTCCACCAGCACCTCGTCGATGTCGCGCGAGTAGCCGTCGCGGATGGCGCGCTTGATGAGCGCGGCCTCCTCATAGATCAGCGCGGGCGCGACCGAGCGCAGCGTGGTCTCGCGGATCTGGTCCCACAGCCGCAGCAGGTATTCGCAGTCGCGCTTGATCTCGGGTTTTGGGCGGTTGGCACCGGCGGTGCGCACGATGAGCCCCATGCCCTCGGGAATGTCGAGCTCGGCGGTGATCTCCTTGAGGCGCCGCCGGTCGGCCGCCGAGGTGATCTTTCGGGAAATGCCGCCGCCGCGCGGCGAGTTCGGCATCAGCACGCAGAAGCGGCCGGCGAGCGAGATGTAGGTGGTCAGCGCCGCGCCCTTGGTGCCGCGCTCCTCCTTGACGACCTGCACGAGGAGGATCTGGCGGCGACGGACGACCTCCTGGATCTTGTAGTTGCGCAGGTAGCGCGAGGGAATGCGGCGCTCGCGCGCGTCCTCGACGCCGTCGGTCTCGCCGCCGAGCGTCTCGGGCGGCGGCGCGTCGGCGGACACGCTCTCCACCTCGTCGTGTCCGGCTTCGGCGTCGGGTTCGGCGTCGGGCGTTTCGGGCGGGAACAAATGGGCGGCCTGCTCCGGGACGATCTCCACCTCGGTCGCGGCCGGCGCCCCGACGGCGACCTGCCCGGGGAGCGGGCCGGCGCCGGATTCGTCGAGCGATTCGCTGGCGGGCGGCGCCGGCTCCGCGGGACCGTTCTCAGGCGCCGGGCCGGCGCCGGACTCATCGAGCGTCTCCGACCCGGCGGACGGGTCAGGCTCGGCAGGAGGCGCGGGAACCGGCTCGGGCGCTGGCTCGGGTACCGGGCCGGCCCCCGACTCGTCGTGCGACTCGGACCCGGTGGGCTGGTCCGGCGCCGCTTCGGGCGGCGCGGCAACCGCGACCTGCTCCGCGATCAGGCCGGCGCCGGACTCGTCGAGGGATTCGCCGGCCAGCGATGCCGGCTCGGCTGGCGACGCATCCGACGCCGCATTGCCCTGCACGGCATTCGCGTGGGCAGCGTTCCCCTGGGCCGCGGCCTCGTCGGCCTCCTCCTGCTCGCGCGCCTCCTCGGCTTGCATCGCCAGCAACCGCTGCCGGTCGGCGACCGGGATCTGGTAGTAGTCCGGGTGGATCTCGCCGAAGGCGAGGAAGCCGTGACGGTTGCCGCCGTACTCGACGAAGGCCGCCTGGAGACTCGGCTCCACGCGAACGACCTTCGCGAGATAGATGTTTCCCTTGAGCTGCTTCTTGCTCGACGTTTCGACGTCGAAATCGTCGAGACGGTTACCGTCCAGCACCACCACGCGGGTCTCTTCCGCGTGGGTGGCGTCGATCAGCATGCGCTTGGTCATTGCGTGGTGGACTCCGGTGGGCCGCCCGCATGCGCGCGCCAGGCGCGGCGCAGCAGCGGCTGAATGGGCTTGAGAAATGCGCGCTGCCTGCGCGCCCGTCCGGGGAGTGCGCGCGCGGGCCCGGACCGGTCGGCGCGCAAGGCGCTGTCGGGCGGGCTGGCGGGGCATCGGAGGGTCGCTGGGGCATCGGTCCCTGGCTGAGGGGCAGCCGCTCGGCGAGCGCCGCCCGGGTGGTGGTCGCCCACCCGGCGCCACATCGCGAAGCTGATGGGACGCCGGAGTGACGGGCGCGCGGCCGCCGACGGGGGGCGATTCGCTGCCCGCCATATGCGGGGCCGGGCGTGAGCGGACCATGAAGCAAACCGCCGGTCCCCGCAAGTCGGCGTGGCTTTCGCGTGACACCTGGGCCTAATGAGAGGACATTTCAACGTGGAAGATGCAGAAGTGAACCTTCTGCGTTAAATGTGCCGACCATGGCGCTCGGCCCGCTCCTGTCGCGTCGCCTGTTGCTCGGCTCCGGCGCATTCGCGAACTGGCTGGCGCCGGCCCGCTTCGCCGACGCCGCCAGCCTGGCCGCTGCCCGGGCCGCCCACCCGCCGCGCGCGCGCCCAGCCGCGCCGAAGCTCGTCATGCTCGACCCCGGACATGGCGGCAAGGATCCGGGGGCGATCGGCGTCTCCGGCACCTACGAGAAGCACGTCGCCTTCGCCGCCGCGACGCAGCTATGCCGGCTGTTGCAGGCCGATCCACGCTATCGCGTGGAGATGACGCGCGGCACCGACGTGTTCATCCCGCTCGAGGATCGGGTCGGCTACGCGCAGTCGCGCGGCGCCGACCTGTTCGTCTCCATGCACGCCGACGCGCTGGCCGACCACGACGTGCGCGGGGCCAGCGTCTACACCTTGTCCAACACCGCGTCGGACGCGCAGACCGCAGCCCTGGCGCGGCGCGAGAACAGCGCCGACCGCTTCGCGGGGCCGCAATTCCGCGCGACCTCGCCGGAGGTTGCGCAAATCCTTGCGAGCCTGGTGCAGCGGGAGACGCGGATCGGTTCGGCGCGCATGGCGCACGACGCGGTGGCGGCGCTCGGCGCGGCGGTGCCGCTGCTCGACAACCCGGCGCGCCACGCCGGCTTCGTCGTGCTGAAGGCGGCGGACATCCCGAGCGTGCTGGTCGAGATGGGGTTCATGTCGAACCCCCTGGACGAAGCGGCGTTACGCCAAGCGGAGCACCGCGCGCGC
>Ga0213875_10001470_pt1 | contig 15229 bp, 13 predicted proteins | sample BarmaccomBMRX_R8_FD_160105 | JGI IMG/M metagenome (GOLD analysis project Ga0213875, IMG submission 160105) | Root-associated microbial communities from Barbacenia macrantha in rupestrian grasslands, the National Park of Serra do Cipo, Brazil - RX_R8 | ecosystem: Host-associated > Plants > Roots... | reverse complement strand
GCCAGGTCGTCGGCCGCCTGATCTACGAACCCCTGATCGCCCGCCCCGACAAACTCTACGGCGGCGGCATCGGCTCCTCCTACCAGCGCCAGGGCCTCGCCCTGTCAAAACATTTCAAGAAAATCAATTTCGGGTAACCGGCCCGAAGTTTCATCCGTTTATTCAGCGCGATCGGCTTTCGAGGGCGGCGCGGTTCGGCTATTCCTGCCGGCAGCCCACAAGGAAGCAGCCGAAGGAAACGCCATGCCCCAAACCGTCGCCCGCCTGCTGGCGCAAAGCCTCGAAGCGCATGAGGTCGACAACATCTATTGCGTGCCCGGCGAGAGCTATATCGGGCTGACCAGCGCCTTGCTGGAAAGCAACTCGATACGCGTCATCGTCTGCCGCCACGAGGGGGGCGCCGGCTATATGGCGGTGGCGGACGGGCGGCTGCGCAAGCGCGCCGGGGTCGCGATGGTGTCGCGCGGCCCCGGCATGTCGAACGCGATGGTGGCTCTGCACGCTGCCTATCACGACGCGACGCCGATGGTGATCCTGGTCGGCCAGGTCGAGCGCAAGGATTTCGGCCGCATGGCGCTGCAGGAGCAGAACTATTCGCGCCTGCTGGCCGATGTCACCAAGCAAGTCATCGAGGTCAACGAGCCGGAGCAGGCCTCGGAGGCGATTGCCCGCGCCTTTCACCTCGCCGAGAGCGGCACGCAGGGACCGGTCGCGGTGATCCTGCCGGAAGACATTTTCGACGCCGAGACCGACGCCGAGCTCGACCAGCCGCGGCCACGCGCCGCCGCCGGCCCGCGCGAAGCCGATCTCGATCAGCTCGCCGACATGCTGGCGAAATCGGAGCGGCCGCTAGTGCCAGTGGGCGGCGCGCTTTTGGCCGATGCCCAGTATGACGAAAGCCTGTTCGCCGACCTCAACCGGCTGGCCGAGGAATGGGTGCTGCCGATCAACCCGACGCATCGCCGGCCGCAATGTTTTGACGCGCATCACCCGAATTACGGCGGCTACATGGGCATCCGCGTACCGCCGCCGCTGATCTCGGAAATGAAGAAATCCGACCTGATGCTGTGCCTCGGCGAGCGCATGACCGACTCGGTCAGCCAGTCCTACAGCTTCCCGGCGGCGCCGACGCCGCAACTGCCGTTTGTCCATGTATGGCCCGACCCGAACGAGGTCGGCCGCGTCTGGCGGCCGACTCTGGCAATGCCGTGCAGCCCGCACGAGGTCATCAAGGCACTCTTGAAGCGCGGCGCGCCGCCTGATGCCGCCAAGCGCAAAGGCTGGGTCGATGGGTTGCACGCGATCCACCGCAAATTGCTGGCAAAGGAATGGGAGCCGACCAGCGACGGCATCAATTTCGCCGCCATCGTCTGCGAGGTCGACAAGCACCTCGAGCCCAACGCCACGATCACCACCGATGCCGGCAATTTCGGCAGCTTCGTCCATCGCTATATCGGCTTTCGGCAGACGCAGGTGTTTTTGTCGGCGGTAGTGGGCGCCATGGGCTCCGGCATGCCGATGGCGGTGGCGGCTGCCCTGCGCCGGCCGAACACGCAGGTCGTCGCGTTTATGGGCGATGGCGGCACGCTGATGGCGGCCAACGAGCTGGCGACGGCACGGCAATACGGCGCCAACCCGATCGTCATCATCTCCGACAACTCGATGTACGGCACGATCGGCATGCATTCCTATGTGCGCTATCCGGAGCGCGCCTTTATGGAGGGCACGCGCCTCACCAACCCGGATTTCGCCGCGTGGGCGCGCTCCTTCGGCGCGGAGGGCATCACGATCCGCAGCGAAGCCGAGGTCGCCGATGGCATCGCCCGCGCCTTTGCCATCAAGACGCGGCCGGTGGTGGTGCATTGCCTGACCTCGGGCATCCAGATGAGCGCGTGGCGCCGCTACAGCGGCGAGACATTGCCGTGAGGCGCAGGCGCCTCGCCCTGCGCGGGTTAACCATGCAACAGCGCCGGGTTTAAACGATCGGCTCAACCCTCCATATCGCGAGTGTCACGCGCGACTCGCCCGTCGCGCGCGCAACAAATGGTGCTGCGCGGCGTTAGCCGGGAAATCTGGCGGGGAGAACCGTGTTCGATACAGCCGTCCAAGACAAAGAGCGGGACGAAGCGCGATGTACGGCCCGCCAGCGCTTTGTGGCGGTGCGTGCCGAAAGCGCCGGCCTGGCGGCACACCTGATGCCGGAAGATCAGGCGATCCAGTCGATGCCGGATGTCAGCCCGACCAAGTGGCACCTGGCGCACACCAGCTGGTTTTTCGAGACCTTCATACTGGCGCCGCGCGACGCCTCCTATCGCACGTTCGACCCGGCCTTTGCCTATTTGTTCAATTCCTATTACGAGGCCGTTGGCCCGCGGCACCCGCGGCCACACCGCGGGCTGCTGTCGCGTCCGACCACCGATGCGATCGGCGCCTACCGCGACCATGTCACCGCCGGCATGCTGCGACTGATCGACGGCTCCGACGATGCGACCTGGCGCGAGATCGCGCCGCTGCTCAAGCTCGGGTTGCACCACGAGCAGCAGCATCAGGAACTGATCCTGATGGACATCAAGCATGTCTTCTCGGTCAACCCGCTACTGCCAGCGTATCAGGCGTCGCGGCCGCAGGCGCTGCCGGCCGCCGCCCCGATACGCGCCTGGGTCGAGTTCGCCGGCGGTCTGCGCGAGATCGGTCACGAAGGCGACGGATTTGCCTTCGACAACGAAGGGCCGCGCCACAAGGTCTGGCTCGAACCGTTCGCGCTTGCGACCCATCCGGTCTCGTGCGGCGAGTATGCCGCCTTTATCGAGGATGGCGGCTATCGCCGCGCCGAGTTCTGGCTGTCGGAAGGCTGGGCGACCGTGCAGCAGCAGGGCTGGGAGGCACCACTCTACTGGCGTCGCGATGGCGCTGAATGGCGTGTGTTCACCCTCTCAGGCGAGCAGCGTCTGGTTGACAATGAGCCTGTCTGCCATGTCAGCCTGTTCGAGGCCGACGCCTACGCGCGCTGGGCCGGCAAGCGGTTGCCGACCGAGGCGGAATGGGAAGTCGCCGCGTCGGGCCTCCCCCTTACCGGCAATCTCGCCGACAGCCGCCGCTATCATCCGGCGGCCCCGCACGGCGCAACGCCGGATGCCGGTGCCTCGCGCCTCCGCCAGATGATCGGCGATGTCTGGGAATGGACCGCAAGCCCCTATACCGCCTATCCGCGGTTTCGCGCCGCGGGGGGTGCGATCGGCGAGTACAACGGCAAGTTCATGTGCAACCAGATGGTACTGCGCGGCGGCGCGGCGGTGACGCCGGCCGGCCATATGCGCCACACGTACCGCAATTTCTTCCCCCCTTCGGCGCGCTGGGCCTTTTCGGGTCTGCGCTTGGCAGAGGATATCTGATGGACGGCGATTTCGCTTTTCATGACCTGGCTCCGGGCCAGGAGAACTTTCGCGACGCGGTCATCGCCGGTCTCGACGGCAATCCGCGCTCGTTGCCTTGTAAATTCTTTTATGACGCGCGCGGCTCTGAGCTGTTTGAAGAGATCTGCGACACCCCCGAATATTATCTAACGCGCACCGAACTCGCGATCCTCGACGAGTTCGCCGATGCAATCGCGGCCGAGATCGGCCCGCATGCTCGTCTGGTCGAGCTTGGCAGCGGCGCCAGCCGCAAGGTGCGTCTACTGCTGCAAGCCCTTAAGCAGCCAGCGGCCTATGTACCCGTCGACATCTCGCGCGAGCATCTGCGCGAAGCCGCTGGGCTTCTCGCCGCTGATTTTCCCGATTTGCCGGTCATCGCGGTCTGCGCCGATTACACGAGGCCGTTTCGTCTGCCGCCGATGCCCGGTCCCACCGGCAAGCGGGTCGGGTTTTTCCCGGGGTCGACGATCGGGAATTTCGAGCCTGAGGCCGTCGTACGGTTCCTGCGCAATTGCGCGGAGTTGCTCGGTCCCGGCGGCGAGATGCTGATTGGCGCCGACCTCAAGAAAGAGTCGGAGCTTCTCGATGCCGCGTATAACGATCGGGCGGGCAAGAACGCCGCCTTTAATCTTAATATGCTGGAACGTATCAACCGTGAGTTGAGTGGCGATCTTGACATCGATCAGTTCGAACACCTCGCCTTCTACAACGAGGATGAGCGGCGGATGGAGTTGTACATCCGCAGCCTCGCCGACCAGACGGCGACCATCGCTGGGCGCTCGTTCCGCTTTGAACGCGGCGAACGCATTCACACGGAGAACTCCTACAAATACCCGCAGGACGAATTCTGCCGGCTAGCCGGCCGCGCCGGATTCTCACCCGTCCATAGCTGGACCGACAAGAACGAGCTGTTCTGCGTCTATTACTTCCGTCAAGGCTAAGCCCGCTTGCGTGGCCTTGGAGCTGCCAGCATAGTCGACTGAGGCGAACGATCAGGGATCGAACCAGTGAAAATGACCGAGTCCGCCGTGAGCGACGTATGCATCCTGCATCCGGTCGGTCGTATCGACGGCTCGTCCAGCGCTGACTTTCAGACTAAGCTGCTCGAGGCCATTGGCAGAGCATCGGGCGGTGTGGTGATCGATTTCAATGAGATCGATTACATATCGAGTGCCGGACTGCGTGCCTTGATGACAGCGGTGCGTCAACGCAAGGATAGGCATCTCGCGGTGGCGGGCTTGCGGCCGGTGATCGTCGAGATATTCGAAATCGCGCGGTTTCAGCACGTCATCAAGATATTCGGCACTGCGGCTGAGGCGATCAGCTCCTGGTCGACGCCGCGACCATAACCTGGCAACGCTAGAACTGGCGCTCTGACCAATCGATGTCTGCCGCACTCCGCGCTGTCATGGCATGGTGGGCGGCCCCCGGCCGGTTGATCGCGCTCGGTATCCTGATCGTCGGCATCGGGCTCCAGTGCCTCAATCCGCAATCGCTGCGCCAGCTGCGCGACGTCGGCTTCGATGTCGAGCAACGCCTTTCTCCACAGCCGGCGGGCAATATCACCGTCCCGATTGTCGCGGTTGACGAAGACAGCCTGACAAAACTGGGGCAATGGCCATGGCCGCGCTCGCTGATGGCCGAATTGGTCAGGCGCATCGCCGCCGGCAAACCTGCCGCCCTGGGTGTCGATGTCCTCTACCCCGAACCGGACCGCTTTTCGCCGCCGCGCCTGGCGCAAACCCTGCCGGGCCTACCCGAAGCGCTCGCCGCGGAGCTGGCACAGCTGCCGTCGAGCGACAATAAGCTGGCCGAGGCCTTTGGGGAGCTGCCGACGGTACTCGGCGAAGGCCCTAGCGAAGAGCCGCCGCGCGAGCCGGTGGCGCCACAGAACATGACGCTGATCCGCCAGTTGGGCGGCGATCCAAGGCCGTACATCACCGGCTATGCCTCGCTGATCCGCAGCCTGCCGGAGATCAGTCGCGCCGCGCGCGCCGAGGCCGCGCTGACCAGCCAGCCCGATGCGGATGGCGTTGTTCGCGCCGTGCCCCTATTCACGTCGTTCCGCGGGCAGCTGATCCCGACCCTGGGGCTACAGCTCATCCGCATCGCGGCCGGCATCAACTTCATCGACGTCACGACGGGCAAGGCCGGCATCGCAGGTGTCGGGCTTGGACCGCTGATGATCCCGACGGATGCGCAGGGCCGCGCCTATGTTCACTTCGCGGCGCCGCGAGGCCGCTATATCTCTGCCGCCACCGTGCTCGACCCATCCTTTGACCCGGCGCAGCTCACCGGTCAGATCGTCCTGCTCGGGGTCACCGGTCTGGGACTGGTCGATCAGAAATTGACGCCGATGGGCCTGACCCAGGGCATCCAGGTGCACGCCGAGCTTATCGAATCGATTTTGGGAGAGAAATTGTTGCACCGGCCGGTAGCCGTGTTCTGGATCGAGCTCGGCCTGATCATCCTTGCCGGGCTGCTCACCATCGCCGTCCTGCGCGGCGATGCGCCGAAGCTTGGCGCATCAATCGCCGCGGGATTGATCGTGCTGCTGATTGGCGGTGAGTTTCTGGTCTTCCGCTTCACCGGGTGGCTGGTCGACGGCATCTATCCGGCGGTCATTGCCGTGGCGACCTCGGCCGGGATGCTGCTCGGTCATTTGCGAGCCGCGCAGGCAGCCCGTCGACATCTCGCCACCGAGCTGGCGCATCAGCGCGAGCTGACAGCGCGTACCGAGGGTGAGCTCGCGGCCGCGCGCGAATTACAGCTCGGATTGCTGCCGCACCGCTTCCCGGCCTTTCCGGATCGCCTCGATATCGACCTCTTCGCTCGCATCGAACCCGCCCGCGCGGTCGGCGGTGACTTCTTCGATTTCAGGCTCGTCGACGACAAACATCTCTTTTTCCTCATCGCCGACGTTTCGGGCAAAGGGGTACCGGCGGCATTGTTCATGGAGATGACGCTCCAGATCATACGTGCGTCAGTGCAACAGTACCGCTGCGATCTGGAACAGGTCGTCAACGAAACCAATGCCAAGACAGCAGCCGCCAGCATCGACATGGGCGAAGTTGGCAGCGGCATGTTTGTGACCGCATTCGCCGGCATCATCGATACGGATACCGGCGCGGTTAGCTTTACCAGCGCCGGACACGACTCGCCTTACATCGTCGATCGCGCCGGCCACGTGCGCCAACTCACGACCGCAGGGGGCCCGCCGCTGGGTGTGCTCGACGACTACTCATATCCGATTGACTCAGACCGGCTGCATCCGGGCGAGGTCCTGATGCTGTTCACCGATGGCGTCACCGAAGCGCAGGATGCCGCTGGTGAACTGTATTCCGCGCGGCGTCTGTCCGAAGCGCTTGAGCAGATTCCGGCCGATCACGCACGGACGGTAGTCGACGGGTGCTTCGACGCCGTCGGCGCCTTCGTGAAAGACGCCGAGCAGGCCGACGATATTACGGTGCTCGCCTTGCGGCTCGATGCGGAGGCGCCGCTCGCCGCGTAGCTGCGATCCGCCAAGGCGTCAGAAGCGTAGGTTCAGCGACAGGTTGGCGCGGTAGCCGCCACGGTAGGCGGGAATGTCGGATATCTTGCGGGCGAATTCGGCACCGATCGAGGCGCCGGCGATACCGGCGATTCCCGTATCGCTCCGGATCCCGACGCCAAACGAGCCGCCGACGATATCGCGCCGCTCTACAGCCGTCGGCATCACCAACTCGCCCCAGCCGCCAGCCCCGAACACATAAGGCGACATCAGGAAGCTCTGCCCGAAGATCGGCAACGCAAAAGGCCGCGCCAACTCGATCCGCAACGTCGTGCCCTGATCGACGCTGAAGGTCCCCTGCGCAAAGGCGGACAAAGCATTGCTGCCATCGAGCGAAAACTGCTCGGACAACATTAATGGCGAGCCGAAACTGGACTGGGCGCGGCCGGTGAGGCTCAGCAGCAGCGACTCCGGGAGCGGGAACGACGCATTGCCCTCGAAGTAGGCCGCAGTGAAAGTGGGGCTGGCGCCCAGCCGCGATAGCGGAATTGCCGCCGTCGCGTCGCGTCCCGAGAGTCCTTGGGACAATACGCCGGTCAGTTGCACGGGAGTATTCTTCCATGGCGAAAACGAGTAGATCGCACGCAGCCGGGCGGCTTCGTAACCGTCGGAGTAAAGCTTGGTCGCAAACCCGATCGGCACGAGATCTTCGGTCAGGTACTCGATACTGGCTTGAAAACTCAAGTTTTCCTCGCGGCCGCGGATCATCGGATAGGTCCCGCGGACGGCAAATCGCTGGAAGTCACCCTGAGTGGCGGGCACGCCCGCCGGGGCAATCGGGCGCGCGATCGAGTTGGTATATTCCGGATTGACCGTAAAACCATCGTCCCCGAGCGGTAACAACACACCCCCTCCGAGAACCCGCAGCCGCGGAGGGAACATCTCGGGGCTGGTCAGGATCGAGGCATACGCCTGCTCTCCCAACCCCAGGACGCTGTTCAGCGATGCCGATGCATTAAGGCTGGCGGTACCGAGGGACGATGGCAGCCGATTATCCACACCGAATGTGCCACTCGCGTAAGTCTGGGTACCTTGCAGGACGACGAGGGTCGTCCCGGTCCCCTCGCCCGGGCTGAGCGTACTCTTTACCTGCAATCCCGGGATGTCCGAGACGAGCAGGAGGCGGCGCTCGATCTCGCTCAACATAAGCTGTGGGCGGCCGACAAGTGGCGCCAGCCGCAGCATCACTGCATCACGCTGCCGTTCGGGGATCTCGTTGACATCGATGCGCGAAATGACGCCATCGATGATGGTAAGGCGCACCGTACCGCCATCACCCAGCTGCTGCGGTGGAATGAGGACACGTGCGAGGAAATAGCCCGCGTCGGCATAGGCGCGCTCGAGATCGTTCGCGATATCGTAAATCCGCGCCACGGTCACGCGCCCTGCGGCAAGCGGCGCTAATATCTCCTGCGTCTTCTGCTCGAACCCAGGGAAGGTGCCCTTGACGTCGTACCCGCCAAGGGTGACCGACAATTTGTCGGCATTTGGCGGCGGTGACAGCCCGACGGCTTCAGGAAGTGCTATCTGCGGCGGTGCCGCTGGCGCTTGGGGCTGCAGTGTCTCCGGTGTGACGCGGCTGGGCGCCACCTGCTGAGCATGAGCGCACGGCAAGGCAACCGCGCCAAAGCCCAGAATGGTCGCCACTGCCATAACCCTGATTCCCGCGAGACGAATCGCGAAATCCCCCATTCGCGTCGGCTGAGCGGGGCTCGCCAGTCCCCGAGGATCCCCAAACCATCAAGGAGGCCTGCCGCCAGACACAACCTACTGGCGAAGATATGGCTTGTAAATGTCAGACGGCGATTACCCGACCACGCCCCGCTCTAAGCAGCGGCATGTAATAAATCTGCATCGCTTTAAAATCGGGCGGGTTGATGTTGTCACAATGCCGCACTGGGCCACATTGCGAGTCCGCACCGGTTCGCGCGCCTCCTGCCCGAATACGCAACGTGCTTGTGAGTCAATGCACTTCGATAGCGAACGTCGTACCGCGCACACCCAGGATCGCTGTCGGTGTCTGAATTTTCATGTTGCCCGGAGCGCTGCGGGCGATATCGCCCGAAACCACCGTCAATGTTCCTTTTTGCAGCTTCGCGAGCATGTCGCCCTTAAAGCTTCCCGAGTCGAAATGGAATTGATCGAGCGCCAGACGGCTCTCGGGTCCCGTCGAAAACACACTGTTATCAACAAAGGTGATCCCGGCACTGCTGTCCTTGCCGGTCTGGACCACGTCCTTCTGATAGACTTGATCGCCCACCTTAAGCGGCAGTGTTTGGGCACCGCGTGTGACCGATACCGTGCCCGTGGCCGTGTTTATCTGGCCGATCGACTGCTCCTGCGCCGCCGCTGGCAAAGCCGCTGCAATCAGTGCAAATAGAGCGACGCACCACCGTGTCATGCTGACCTCCTTAGGTGCTGGTCGAGTCACTCTATCTCTCTTGGACCCATCTTGCGAGGCCCGGTTTGCTACGCGTCTAGAACTGCCCCTTCTTGAGGCGGTAGATATCGGGATTGCGCGCGTCCATGATGTACGAAAGCGACAATACGGCCTCCGTGACTTTGTCGGGTGTCACCTTGTCAGGCTTGCCTTTTTGCTGAGATGCGGCGGCGACGGCGAGCCGCAGCGTGGTGGTATGCTTGTCGGGGTCTGCGCCTTCGAAAACCAGAACCGAGCCATCATTAAGACGCACATTGCTGGCGATCGTTTCCGGTTCATACGAAGAGTCCAGGAAAAGCTGCCGCAACTGGTTGGCGGCGGCGACGATCTTTTCGGGAGCCGCTTGCGGATCGACCGGCGTCCCCCACAGCACATTGACCTGAATGAGTTTTTTGGACGTGAACCCGAAGATGTAGGAAACGCGTCCCGGACCGACCCCCTCCAGCAGGTCGGGCACGGTCACCGTCAGGACAGTCGTCCTTTCGGCGAGGTTCTCCTCCGGCCTGATCTTGTCAGCGGCGACGTTGAAGTCCTTCTGGACCGCCGCCTTTACCTGCGGCTCGGTCATGCCCCATTGGGCAGATCGAAACCCCTCGATATGGATGCGCTCGGCGGGGGCGGCCGGTGTCGTCGCCGCCCCAGGGGCTGACGCTCCTCCTGGCGCGGCGGGAGCGGATGTGGCCGGGGCGGGCGCGGCCTGCGCACGCGCCAGCACCGGTGCGGCGACCGCCAGCAACAAAGGCATAACTATGGGTACAAGACGTGGCATTCAGCCTCCTCAGCCTGGCGCCGCGTCCGCAGCCGCCGATGATGTTGCGGCGACCATTTAGCCAAACCACCAGCCCCACGCAACGCAACTACGCCCTAATGCGCGAACCCGAACAGCGATTGCGCATTGTGGTTGAGGATTTTGTCGAGGTCCTGCGCCGGCAGCCCCAACCGGCTGATGTAGGCGAATGTTTCCTTGTAGGACTCGTAATCCTGCAACACCGGATAGTCGCTGCCCGTCACCAGATGATCCGCGCCAAACGCCTCGTAGGCGCACATAAAGGCCGCTTTCGAGCCGTAGCAGACGGTGTCGTAATAGAATTTCTTGGCGGTGACGCTCGGCGCTTCGGCGAGGCCGGGATTGTGCTGCGGATTCTGCCCCTGCTGGTCGAGCCGGTTTAGCAGCATCGGGATTGGCCCCCCGAGATGCGGGACGATGAACTTGATGTTCGGATAACGGTGGGGGATTTGCTTGTTGATCATATGCAGGACAAAGCAGGCATCCTCGATAGAGGTGCCCACCGCGGCGGTGAATTTATAGTCATTGATCAAGGGCGAGCAGGCGCCGTTGGTCGACGGGTGCACGAACAATACGGCGCGGCGCCGGTTCAACTCCTGATAGATCGGCTCGAACTCGGTTTCCGCCACCGAGCGATTGAAGCACGTAACATGCATGTTGACACCGACGCAGCCGAGCTGGTCGAGGCCGCGCTCCATCTCCTTGAGTGACGCATCGATATGCGGCAGCGGCAGCATCACATATGAGGAAATGCGCTCGGAATAGCGGTGCGCCAGATCGGCGTATCCGTCGTTGAGCAGCCGGATCGCCTGTACACCCTCGGCCTCATCCGGCAGATAGGGAGGTCGGTGCGGTGACAGAACCTGCTTTTCGACACCGGCCTCATCCATCAGTTCCAGCCGGCCCTTGATGTCGTCGATCGAGTCCGACACCGGGTGCTTGGCGATCCCGGCCTTGGCAAAGGCCGCGCCGACCCGCGGCCCCCACCGATCGCCCATGAAGTCACCGAAGGGCTTCGGGATGAAATGGGCATGCACATCGCAGATCATGGCGTCCTCCTCATTTATCGGCGGCGCGATGGCTTAAAGCCACGGCCTTGGTCGTGACATGGTATTTGGCGAGCAGATTAGGCCGATCACGCGCCGGCAGCGATTCGGGCCGCCTCGCATACTCAAAAAATTGCCGGGCGAAGGCGGCGAACTGCGCCTCGTGTCCTATCCGCAACGCGTCAGGCACGATGACACGCCAGTCCTGACCGCATCGCTGCAGATCCAGGCCGGGAAGATCAAACGCAGTTCGCTGCGCCCATTGTCCAATTTCGGCATCGAGCGCACGGCGTGGCACGATATAGAGCTCGGGGCGATAGTGTTCTTCCGCCCCGTGCCGCAATTCGATATCGCAATAAGCGCCGCGAAACAGGGCTGCCTGCGTATCGTCTCGTCCAGGCGCGGCCTGCCATCCCCAGACAGTCTCAAGCCGGGCATGGATGCCACGCACGCGATAATCGACCTGGCCATTACAGAAATACCGCAGCCGGTCACCTTCCACCCAGGGCTGCAATTCCGCAGGCCAGGCCGGCACACCGCTCACCTGCTCGAATTGCGCCGATGTGATCTCGGTCGGCCAGCGCGACGCCGCGATTACCTCGACATCGCGCCGATAATCCAAGGCAAACCCCGGAAACAAAATCTCGTGTACCCGATCGACAAGATGCACACCGGTATCCGCCAACCCCTCGCCTTGCTGGCCGATGTCGAAATACCAGGGCCAGCGGCGGTTCACGACACCCGACACCGTCTTAAGCAGGTGGTGGACACCGCCTAGAACAACCGCCGGCTCGGTGACCGTGCCGGTCTGGAACCCACCGAACAGATCGGCGTCGTTGGTGAGCGAGCGGATCAGGCGCGGCATGATCCCGACGCGGCCGGACATCATATCGGCGACCGCTAATTTCTTGGCCGCCGCCGCCGCCAGGACTGCCTCGAACCGCGCAAACTGCTCGCGCCGGATGATGGCCGGCTTATCGCACAGCACGTGCAGACCGGCGTCGATCGCCACCTCGATCAAATCGATCTTGGCTTGGTTCCGCCCCGACAGGACCACCACTCCGCCGGCCTTCTCTTCACGCAGGCGTGACGCGGAATAGGGAGCGGCGTACAGATCGACCTGCCATGCGGTCGGCGCCGCGGCTCGTGTGTTGAAGCGCGCGATACGGTCGAGATAGTCGAGCAATTCCGCCTCGAGCGGCGCATGTACCCGCACCAGTGGCGATAGCCCGTCGAACATCTCTCGCTGCACCAGGGCCGCGTGGAAATGGCCGGGGTCCACGACAATCAGGCTGATATTACGATCGCCCAAGGCCCACCTTCCCGCGACAGAAGCGACAGCTATAGAGTGCCGGGCTTCATCGCACCAGATGCGGGCATGCCCGGCTTGCGGCTATATGAAGAAGCGGCGGGTCGCTTCGATCACGCGCCGGGCCGCGGCCACGCCCAGCTGCGGGTACATCGGCAGGCTGAGAATCTGGGCCGCCATTTGCGTCGTCCGCGGCAGGCCGGCGGGGAATTCGGTAAGTCGGCCGCGATAGGCCGGCTGCGCGTGAACCGGCGACGGGTAGTGGATGCCGGTGCCGATGCCGGCGGCACCGAGATGCGCCCGTAGCCCATCGCGGTCGCCGGCACGCACAACATATTGGTGGAAGACATGCGTGCAGCCCGGGCGCCGGGGTGGCAGTGCCAAGGGCAGGCCCGCCAACCCGTCATCGTAAACCGCCGCGATGGTTTGCCGGCGAGCGTTATCGGCCGCAAGATGCGGCAGTTTCTCGGCGAGCACAGCGGCTTGCATCGGGGCCAGCCGAGTGTTGATGCCAACCCGGGCGCTGATGTAGCGCTCGCGCCAGCCATATTCCCGGATCTCGCGCAGAGTGGTGGCCAGTCCGGGGTCGCGGGTCGCGGTCATCCCGGCATCGCCGAGAGCGCCGAGGTTCTTGGTCGGGTAGAAGCTGAAACAGGCTATGTCGCCGAATGTGCCTGTGAGCCCGGCTGGCGCAGCAGCGCCGTGGCTTTGCGCGCAATCTTCGATGACCCGCAGTCCGTGGCGCCGCGCCAGCGGAAGGATCGCGTCCATGTCGGCGGGTTCGCCATACAGGTGCACCGGGATCACCGCCGCGGGCCGGCCGGGCGGCGATTGCCGCAGCGCCGCTTCCAGTGCGTTCGGGTCCATCGCGAACCCGTCCTTTTCGATATCGACCAGGACCGGAGTCGCGCCCGCCCGCTCGATCGCCGCAACCGTCGCTACCGCCGTATGCGACACGGTGTAGACCAAATCACCGCTACCGATATCGCAGGCGCGCACGGCCAGTTCGAGCGCGTCCGTGCCGCTGCCAACCCCAACCGCGTGTGCTACCCCCAGCCATGTTGCAAAGGCTACCTCGAACGCCTCGACCTCGCGCCCAAGAATGTACTGCCCGCCGGCCAGCACGCGCGCGATGGCCGCGTCGATCTCGGCCTGGTGTTCACGATAGCTGGCACTGGGATCGGTTTGGGGAATGGCGGCCAAACTCATGTCCTACTAACATATTCATCGAAGTGGCGGCGGTAGTAGTCGAGCGAGCGCCATAGCCCCGCATCGAGGCCGATATACGGCGCCCAACCCGTTACTTCACGGAAGCGCGTGTCATCGGTAATGAAATCGCCGATATCGATGCGCTTGCGCTCATCGGGAAACTCGCGGCGGACAAATTCTCCACAGCCATTCACCCGCACCAGGGTCTCGGCCAACGCCAACAGGGAATAGGGCTCGCCGCCGCCGACATTCAGCGCCAGCCCCGCGGTCTCGCGCGACACAGCAGCATGCAGAAACGCCTCGACCGCATCCTCGACAAACAGTAATTCGCGACGCTGCTCGCCGCCCCATAACTCAAATTCGGCGCCTTCGAGAACTCGGCGCAGCCAGATGCCGAGGAAATTCTGCCGCGCATCCTGGATGCGCATGCCGGGTCCGTACACGTTGGTGAGCCTTAGAGACCGGGTCTCGATGCCATACACGTCGTGAAACAGCAGGTGATATGCCTCGCCCGCCATCTTGTTGACGCCATTGATATCCACCGGGCGCAGCGGATGTTTTTCGTCGACCGGCAGATAAACTGGCCGCCCGTAAATCTGGCGTGTGCCGGCATGCACAATCGAGACGCGTGGGGCCACCGCACGGCACGCCTCGAGCAACTGCAGTTGCGCCGTGCAATTCACGGCGAGGTCGTATTCCGGCGCCTGCATCGAATCGAGGTGGCTGGTCTGACCTGCTAGATTGAACAGGAAATCGCAGTCCCGCAGCAGGTGCCGGAGCGCCGCCGTATCACGGATGTCAGCGATATTGAGCCGGACCTGCTCGCGAATATCAGCGAGGTTTGCCGGGTTGCCACCGGCTTCCGGCACCATGCTGTCGAGCAGAAGAATCTCGGCACCCAGCCCTGCGAGCCGTCGCGCCAAGGCCGACCCGATCAATCCGGCACCGCCCGTTATCAGCACCCGCGCGCCGGAGTACGCCGCTAACCGTTTGTTCTGGCCGCTCTCTGCCCCTGTTCCCACCGAACGCGTCCTGGATCGCCACCAGCCTCGGGCCTCGAACTGTGCGCCTGCCGACGCTGCGAGGGCGAGTGCAACATCGGCGAGAACGCCACGCCGCTTGGTCTATTCCAGCAACATTGTGACGCCCCGCGGATATCGGAATCCAGCGCTGGTTCGTCTATGATGTACTTCATGAACCTTCGAGACGCGGTCGCGATCGCCAAACACCATGTCAGCGACACCTTCGCGGCGGACGCGCCGAGCGATCTCAGACTTGAGGGGTATCTTTACGACGATCACCTGATGGTGTGGTCGCTGACGATCGGCTTCGCTGCCGTCAGCATGGGTGGGGCGCGTACTGCGAAACTGGTGCGCGTGTCCGAAGCGAATCAGACCGTCCTCTCGGTGACCGATCAACCCTGAGGGCGAACCTGCAGTTTCCCTCGAGAAGCGAGTGCTCTACGGTCCGACGGC
>Ga0213875_10001469_pt1 | contig 15255 bp, 14 predicted proteins | sample BarmaccomBMRX_R8_FD_160105 | JGI IMG/M metagenome (GOLD analysis project Ga0213875, IMG submission 160105) | Root-associated microbial communities from Barbacenia macrantha in rupestrian grasslands, the National Park of Serra do Cipo, Brazil - RX_R8 | ecosystem: Host-associated > Plants > Roots... | reverse complement strand
GGACCTCGAGCGCGATGTCGCTGATGCCGTCGCCGTGCCGCCGGTGGTGGTCGGCGACCGGGCTGGCGGGGGAGACCGCGCCCTTGAGCACGAACCGGACCGCGCCGCTGCGCAGCACGTAGGCGTAGTGGTCGCGGTTGCCGGTCTCGGGGCCGGAGTAGGCCACCAGCTCCATGCCGTAGGCCAGCTGGTAGGCCAGCGCGGCCTGGTTGGCGTTGCCGACCGCCCACACCACCGCGTCCCAGCCGGTGACCGGGAACGGGTCCTGGTCGGCGTCGTACTCGACCAGCCCGACCAGCTGCTTGAGCTGGTTCACGTCGAGGTCCGCGAGCTGTTCCTGCCCCGTAAGGGCCGAATCAATGGTCATGACCGCACCTCTCGTCCACGTCGCCGGTGGCCGGGTCGCTCCCTCCCCGACGCCGTTGGCGGAGAAGGAGCGGGCCGTGAGGCCATCACAACTCGCGCACCCGTTGCTGCGCAACCAGACCGCTCAGCACTGCCCAGGTTGGGCAATCTGAACGGATCAATGGGACAGTAGCTATACAGATTGCCCAGTTCTTTGCCTTGGAGATGCCATGGCCGACGATCCGGTGCTCGATCCGCTCGACCTGGCCCTGCTGACCACCATGCGCGAGCGCCCGCGGGCGGGCGTGCTCGAGCTGTCCCGGCTGGTCCGGGTGGCCCGGGCCACCGTCCAGTCCCGGCTCGAGCGGCTGGAGCGGGCCGGCGTGATCACCGGCTACGGCCCCGATATCGACATCGCCGCGGCCGGCTTCAGTGTCCAGGCGTTCATCACCCTCGAGATCGCCCAGGGCTCGCTGGACAAGCTGCACGACGACCTGTCGGCCATCCCCGGCGTGCTCGAGGCCTACGCCACCACCGGCACCGCCGACGTGCTGTGCCGGGTGGCGGCCGCCTCCAACACCGAGCTGCAGCAGATCCTGCTGCAGCTCAACGCCTCACCCTGGGTGGCCCGGTCGACCAGCGCGGTGCTGCTGTCGACGGTGATCGAGCCTCGGGTGCTGCCGTTGCTGGCGTCCCGGCCGCGGGCGTCGTCGACCCGCGCCCCGGCTTTCCGCCGGGCGCCTGCTGCCGACTAGGCCGCTAACGAGCGCCGGGCTTCGCCCGGCAGCGCCGCCGGCTCACCCCGCACCGGTCCGCCGCCGCGGCGGGCCGAGTCGAAGTCGCCGGTGCCGTCCGGGGCCGCATGGGCCGCGTCCTGGGCGTAGGCCCTGGCCCCTTCGGCCGGGACGACTTCCGGATGCCCCGAGCTTATTCGCCGGATGGCCACGTACCGCTTGGCGTCCGGGAAGCTCAGGGCGGCGAGCGCGCCGATAGCGGCGGGAGCCGCGAACTTGAGCAGTTTGCCGATCATCCCGTGCCCTCCTCACCGAGGGGTTGGTGATCTCTTTCCCTGCTGGTGCGAAAGTTAAGCTTCGTGTCATGACGGAATCGCGCCTGCCCGCCGTGCGGCAGATCGGGTCCACCCTCTGGACCCGGGAAGTCACACCGCTCCGCCGGTTCCTGCGGACCGAGACCGGCAGCGCCGCGTTCCTGCTCGGGGCCACCCTGGCCGCGCTGGTCTGGGTCAACATCAGCGCCCACTCCTACGAGTCGTTCTGGCGGACGACGCTGTCGGTCCACCTCGGCCGGCTGAGCCTCTCGCAGGATCTCCACGGCTGGGTCAACTCCGGCCTGATGACGCTGTTCTTCCTGGTCGTGGCCGTCGAGGCCCGGCGCGAGTGGGACATGGGGGAGCTGCGCGAGCGCAGCCGGCTGGCCCTGCCGCTGGCGGCCGGGCTGGGCGGGATGATCGTGCCGGCCCTGCTCTACCTGGCCTTCACGGCCGGGAGCCCGGCCGCTCACGGCTGGGGCGCGGCCATGTCGACCGACACCGCGTTCGCGCTGGGGGCGCTGGCCCTGGTCGGGGGCAAGCACCTGCCCGACCGGGTGCGGACCTACCTGCTCACGTTCTCGGTCGTCGACGACCTGGCCAGCATCGTCGTCATCGCCGTGGTCTACAGCAGCCACGTGCGGGTCATGCCGCTCGTCATCGGCTTCCTGCTGCTGGCGGCCGAAGCGGTGCTGCGGTTCCGCGGCGTCCGCTTCGGGGCCCTGCACCTGCTGATCGGGCTGGCCGCCTGGGTCGCGGTGTTCGAGTCCGGCATCGACCCGGTCACCGTCGGCCTGGTCATGGGCCTGCTGGCCTACGCCCGGCCCGCCGCCCGCTCCGACCTGGAGCAGGCCACCGACCTGTTCCGGCTGTTCCGCGAGCAGCCCACGGCCGAGCTGGCCCGGTCGGCGTCCGAGGGGCTGCAGGGCGCGCTGTCGCCCAACGACCTGCTCGAGGCCCGCTTCCACCCGTGGACCAGCTACGTCATCGTGCCGCTGTTCGCCCTGGCCAACGCCGACGTCGTGATCACCGGGCATTTCCTGGCCGAGGCGTTCACGTCCCCGATCACGCTCGGCATCCTGGTCGGCTACGTGGTCGGCAAGCCGGTCGGCACCGGGATCGGGGCCGTCCTGGTGACCTGGCTGAGCCGGGGCCGGGTCCGGCCGCCGATCGGCTGGGCGGCGGTGGCCGGGACCGGGGCCATCGCCGGTGTCGGCTTCACCGTGTCGCTGCTCATCGCCTCACTGGCCTTCCACGGCGACGCCCTGGCCGAAGCCAAGGTCGGCGTGCTGTCGGCCGTTCTGTGCGCGTCCGGGCTGAGCTGGGCGGTGTTCAAGGTCACGGCCAAGCTGCCCAAGCGGCTCAAGCTGCTCGCCCTGCTGGGCCGGTCGGACACCATCACCGACCTGGCGGTGGCGGTCGACCCGCGCCGCGACCACTTCCGCGGGCCAGCCGCATCCCCGGTCACCGTGGTCGAGTACGGCGACTTCGAGTGCCCCTACTGCGGCCGGGCCGAGCCGGCCGTGCGCGAGCTGCTGGGCGACTTCGGCGACGTCCGCTACGTGTGGCGGCACCTGCCGCTGACCGACGTGCACCCGCACGCCCAGCTGGCGGCCGAGGCGGCCGAGGCGGCCGCCGCCCAGGACGCCTTCTGGCCCATGCACGACGTGCTGCTGGACCATCAGGGGGCGCTGACCATCAAGGACCTGGTCGGCTACGCCACCCAGCTCGAGCTGGACCTCGACCAGTTCCGGACCGACCTGCGCCAGCACGCCGGGGCCGGCCACGTGGCCGAGGACGTCGACTCGGCCGACCTGTCCAGCGTCTCCGGCACGCCCACGTTCTTCATCAACGGTATGCGCCACTACGGCGCCTACGACATCGACTCGCTGTCGGCCGCGGTCCGGCTGGCCCGGGCCCGGGCCCTGCTGGGCGAGCCGCCGCAGCCCACCCACGCCGAACAGCCGGTCACCGTACCCGCCGAGCCCGCACCGGACGAACCGCTGGCCGAGCCGGCCCCGGGCGAGCCGCAGCCCGCACCGGAGTGACCGGCCCGTACCGGGCTCAGTTGTAGCGCTGCTCGGCTTCGTCCTCGTCCTCGACGTGCACCGCCGCCTCCTCGGCCCCGGCCCCGCCCGCGTCGATCCCGACGTCGGTGGCCACCAGGTCCGACTCGGCGTCGGGGTGCGCACCCTCGTCCTCGGCGACCAGCCGCCCGGCCCGCGGGTCGGGCTCGTCGGTCTCCTCCAGGTACTCGCCCTCGGAGTCGGCCTCCTCGTCCTCGGCCTCCGCCTCGGCGTAGGGGTCGACGTCCGGCCGCTCCTCGGCCAGGTGCTGGTCGAGGGACTCGCCCTCTTCCTCCTCGGCCTCGGTGGTGCCGAACCGGTCCGCGGCCGCCCAGCCGTCAGGGGGAATCACTCCCGGCTCGAGCTCGTCGTCCCCGGGGTCCCCCTCGAGCGAGTCCGCGTCCGGGATCACACCGTCGTTCTCGGCCCCGATCGTCATCTCGTCAGCCTGGTCCAGGCCGGTGGGGTCGTCGGGCTCGTCGTATGACTGCGACATGGGAAGTAAGGCTATACCCCCGCGGTCAGCCCTCCTGATCGCCTTCCTGCAGGCGCTGGCTCTTGCCCTGCAACTGGTCGATCAGCTCGGATGCCTGAGCCTTGGACAGGCCCTCGGGCACGTCCTGGCCGGCCTCGCGCGCCAGCGTCTGCAGGTAGGACTCCTGCGGCCCGGTCATCGGCTCGTCGCCGGTGCTCCAGTCCGAAGGATCCTTCTCCACCGGCCCGTTGCTCATAGTGGTCCTTTCTCGAAATCATATTCGATCATACCTCATCCTCGGTCGGCCTACCCGAATCTCCGCCCGTCAATCCGGATGTTTCTGGCCGCCGCTGTGGGCGATACCGCAGGCGACGAACCGCGACCGCGACGAGGAGCCCGCGATGCGTACCTTCGGGGTCGAAGAGGAGCTGTTGCTGGTCGACGTGGACACCGGGGTCCCGGTCGCGCTGGCCGACCTGGTCACCCGGCCGGAGACCAGCGACGGCGCCCCCGAGCCGGGCCACACTGCGTCGGCCAGCTCCGGGCCGGCCAGCACCGCCCCCGCCCTCGCCGCCCCGGGCGGGGCGATGAGCGTGGCCGTCGGCGTCCGCGACGCCCCGGCCCAGGCCGCGACCGACGAGCTGGCCGACGACCAGCCGGTGCACGAGATGCAGCGGGAGCAGATCGAGACCGGTACCACTCCCTGCTCGTCGCTGGACGAGCTGGCCGCCCAGCTGATCGAGCGGCGCAGCGTGGCCGGCCAGGCCGCCCACAAAATCGGGGCCGAGGTCGCCGCCCTGGCCACCTCACCGCTGCCGATCCAGCCGTCGGTCACCCGCGAGGACCGGTACGTGCGGATGACCGAGCTGTACGCGATGACCGCCCAGGAGCAGCTCACCTGCGGCTGCCACGTGCACGTGAGCATCGAGTCGGAGGAGGAGGGGGTGGCGGTGCTGGACCGGATCCGGCCCTGGCTGCCGCCGCTGCTGGCGCTGACCGCCAACTCCCCGTTCTGGCACGGCCGCGACACCGGCTACGACAGCTACCGGCGGCAGGTGTGGGGCCGCTGGCCGTCGTCGGGGCCGACCGAGCTGTTCGGCACGCCCGAGGTCTACCACGCCACCATCGAGGCCATGCTCGGCACCGGCACGCTGATCGACGAGGGCATGGTCTACTTCGACGCCCGGCTGTCCCGGCACTACCCGACCGTGGAGGTCCGGGTGGCCGACGTCTGCCTGCGGGTCAACGACGCGGTGCTGCTCGCCTCGCTGGTGCGGGCGCTGGTGGAGACGGCCGCCCGCGAGTGGCGGCTGGGCCAGCCGCCGGTCGCGGCCCGGCTGGAGACGCTCAACCTGGCCTACTGGCGGGCCAGCCGGTCCGGGCTCGAGGACCAGCTGATCCACCCGGTCACCGGTAAGGCGGCGCCGGCCGAGAACGTGCTGCGGGCGCTGCTGCGCCACCTCGGCGACGCACTGACCGACGCCGAGGCGGCCACCGACCGCCCCGGGGTCACCACCGACCTGCTGCAGGCCCTGCTGGCCCGGGGCAACGGCGCCAGCCAGCAGCGCCGGGTCTACGCCGAATCCGGCGACCTGCCCACCGTCGTCCGCAACGCCGTCGCCCACACCCTCACGGTCGAGTGAGGCCTACTCGGTCGCGAGGATCAGGTCGGACGCCTTGACCACCACGGTCACCTCGGCGCCCTCGCTCAGCCCCAGCTCCTTGACCGCCTCGACCGTGACCGATGACACCAGCCGGGTGCCGCAGGCGTCCATCTCCACGTTGGCGATGGCCTCGCCGTAGTTGATCTTCGTGACCCGGGCCGGGATCTTGTTCCGGGCGCTCAGCTTCATCGTGGTTCCCCTCTTCGATAAAGGGCTCTGGCTACTTGGGCAGCCCCACCACACCCAGGCTGTCACCGTTCTCCAGGATCTCAGCCGCGCCGCGGATCACGCAGCGCAGGGGGTCGTCGACCACCAGCGCGCCGATGTCGGCCGACTGTTCGATCCGGTTCACCAGGCCGGGCAGCAGCGCCCCGCCGCCCGCCAGCCGGATCTTCCCGCGCACCACGTCCTCGGCGATGCCGGGCGGGATGTCGGACAGCGTCTCCTGGATGGCGGAGATGATCGCCGCGATCGTGTGCTCCAGCGCGGTCGCCACCAGCTTGCCCGGCACCCGCTCCATCCGCGGCGTCCGCGACGCCGCGTCGATGCCGACCGCCTCCGCCCAGCCCAGCTCGCCGCCGGTCAGGCCCAGCTCCATCTTGAGCGCGGCCGCCGCCTTGCGCCCGAGGATCAGCCCCAGGTCGGTCCGGGCGGCGTGCATGATCGCGTCGTCCATCGCGTTGCCGGCCACCCGCAGCGACTGGGCCCGGACCACCCGGCCGCCGGAGACCACCGCGATCTCGGTGGTGCCGCCGCCCAGGTCGACCACGAACGCCCCGGCCCCGCTGGCCAGGTCGACCCCGGCCCCGGCGGCCGCCGCCACCGGCTCGTCCACCAGCCGGACGGCCGCCCGCGGGCGCCGCGCCTCCAGCGCCGCCGCCACCGAACGCCGCTCCACCCAGGTGGCCCGGCTCGGTACGCACACCAGGGCCTTGGGCCGCAGCAGGCCCGGGTGCCGGTAGGAGCGCTTGAGGAAGCCGTTCAGCATCAGCGCGGTCGCGTTCAGGTCGGCGATCACGCCGTCCCGCAGCGGATAGATGATCTCGATGTCTTCGGGCTCCTTGCCGGCCAGCGCGTCGGCCTGCTCACCGACGGCCGCGACCTTGCCGTTGGACACGTCGAGAGCGATTGCGGAGGGCTCGTCGAGCACCAGGCCCCGGCCCGCAACCCAGATGAGCGTGGTCGCCGTCCCGAGGTCGATGGCGATGCTTCCCCGCAAGCGCATGTGGCTGTCCCTACATCCGATAATGCTGTATGCCTACATAAGTATGGAGCGTCAGCTCAAGAACTGAGGTGCCGGATTAGCGAACCTGTGACCTGCGGCCGCACCGTCGGCCCGGCCCGGACGGCCGCCGGCCCGGTCTGCGGGGCCGGGGAATGTTTGACCGGCCACCGCCGTTCGGGTATATAGTCATTCCAGGCGTGGAGCCTTGCGGCATTCGCACTCAGCTCCGCCGGAATATGTTTGACCGCTCCGCCCAGTGGGCGTCGAGCCGCTTTTAAATCCATCGCTTTCCCGGCGCGTTGTGCCCGCTCAGCCAGGCCTTCCGCGTTCCCGGCCGGCCGGGCCGCCTGCGCCCCGCCGCTATTTCGCGCTGCCTTCATTAGGCACTGTCCATACCCCACCCTTTTTCAGAAAAGAGAACTTATGACGACCGCAACCCAGACCAGAAAAGAACAATCTCAGCCCTCGGAAAACCCTGAAAAGGTCTCGCCGCGCCCGGTTTCCGGCGTGCTCGACGTCACCAGCCGCGGCGGGGCGTTCCTGCGCACCGCCGGCTACCATCCGGGCCCCGACGACGTGCTGGTGCCGACTGAGCTCATTAGGCCGTACGGCCTGCGCCCGGGCGACCAGCTCACCGGCACCGCCCCGGCCGCCCCGGCCGGCGCCAGGCCCGGCGGCCGTAACGGCCAGGCCAAAACTCCGGCCCTGATCACCGTCGCCACGATCAACGGCGTCCCCGCATCCGGATCCGCCGCCGCCCACCGTCCGCACTTCGACCAGCTCACTCCGGTCTACCCGGACCAGCGGATCCGGCTCGAAGCGGGCTCGGCCTCGGCCACCGCCCGGGTCATCGACCTGGTGGCCCCGATCGGCCAGGGCCAGCGCGGCCTGATCGTGGCCCCGCCCAAGGCGGGCAAGACGCTCCTGCTCAAGGAGATCGCCCGGGCCGTGACCGCCGCCCGGCCGGACCTGCACCTGATGCTGGTACTGGTCGGCGAGCGACCCGAGGAGGTCACCGACCTGCGCCGCTCGGTCAACGCCGAGGTCGCCTGGTCCACCTTCGACCGCAGTCCCGAAGACCACGTCCGGGTGGCCGAGCTGGCCATCGAGCGGGCCAAACGGCTGGTCGAGGCCGGCCGCGACGTGGTCGTCCTGCTCGACTCGATCACCCGGCTGGCCCGCGCCTACAACCTGCTCGCCCCGGCCAGCAGCCGGATCCTGGCCGGCGGCGTGGCCACCGCCGCCCTGCCGCCGCCCCGCACGTTCCTGGGCGCCGCCCGCAACCTCGAGGAAGGCGGCTCGCTCACGATCTTGTCGACCGCGCTGGTCGACACCGGCTCGCGCATGGACGACGTGTTCTTCGAGGAGTTCAAGGGCACCGGCAACCTCGAGCTCCGGCTCCGCCGCGACGCAGCCGAGAAGCGGCTCTACCCGGCCGTCGACCTGGCCGCCTCCGGCACCCGCCGCGAGGAGCTGCTGCTCGACCCGGACGAGTACCAGGCCATCACCGCCCTGCGCCGCGGGCTGTCCGGCCTCGATCCCCAGCAGGCGCTGGAGCGGCTGCTGGGCTGCATCCGCCGCACGTCCTCCAACGCCGAGCTGCTGCGCCAGATCCAGCTGGCCGCCAGCCCCGCCGCCGCGGCCGCCTGACGCACCCCGCGCTAACGCACCCCGCGCGGCCGGAACTGCACACTGATCCGCGGCCCGCCCGGCCGTGTCGTCTTCGGTACCGCGTGCTCCCAGGTCCGCTGGCAGCTGCCGCCCATCACGATCAGGTCCCCGTGCCCCAGCTCGTAGCGCCGGGCCGGCCCGCCGCCGCGCGGCCGCAGCGTCAGCGCCCGCGGCGACCCCAGCGACACGATCGCCACCATCGTGTCCTCGGTGCTGCCGCGCCCGACCGTGTCCCCGTGCCAGGCCACGCTGTCGCGGCCGTCCCGGTACAGGCAGAGGCCCGCGGTCACGAACGGCTCGCCCAGCTCGGCCCGGTAGTGCGCGGTCAGCACTGACCGGCAGGCGTCCAGGGCCGGGTCGGGCAGCACGTCCTCCTCGCCGTAGAAGCACTGCAGCCGCGGCACGTCGACCACCCGGTCGTACATCTGCCGCTTCTCGGCCCGCCACGGCACCTCGTCCACCAGCCGCGCGAACAGGTCGGCGGCCCCGGTCCCGGCCAGCCAGCCCGGCCGCACGTCCACCCACGCACCCTGGGTCAGCGGCGCCCGCCGCACCGTCCCGCCCAGCGGCCCGGGCCGCGCCTCGCTCGCTGCGGTGTCGTCGTCCATGAGGTCCAGCAGTGAACCCTGGAAGTCAACGGTCATGCTCGCAGTATAGTGACTTTTTCAAAATCATGTTCGACTAACTCCATCCACCAGGGCCACCTCAACTCCGCGAGCCACTCCAGCCACTCTGGCTACATCACCAGCCGACTGGGGTCGCCGACCATCTTCGACGGGTCCATGATCCGGTCGAACTCCTCGGCGCTTATCTCGCCCGCGTCGACCGCCGCCTCCCGCAACGTGGTCCCTTCCTCGCTGGCCCGGTGCGCGATCTCGGCCGCCTTGTCGTACCCGAGCACCGGCGACAGCGCGGTGACCAGCATCAGCGACCGGTCCACGTCGCCTGCGATCTGGCTCCGGTTCAGCTCGGTGCCCTCGATGCAGAACTCGCGCAGCTTCGCGCAGGCGTCGGCCAGGATCGTGGCCGAGTGCAGGAAGTTGCTGATGATGACCGGCCGCATCGTGTTCAGCTCGAAGTTGCCCTGGGCGGCCGCCATCGCGATCGCGCTGTCGTCCGCCAGCACCTGCACGCACACCATCAGCGTGGCCTCGCACTGGGTGGGGTTGACCTTGCCCGGCATGATCGAGCTGCCCGGCTCGTTGTCCGGCAGGATCAGCTCGCCCAGCCCGCAGCGCGGCCCCGACGCCAGCCAGCGCAGGTCGTTGGCGATCTTCATCAGCGGCACCGCCACCCCCCGCAGCCCGGCCGAGGCGCCCGCCATCGCGTCCAGCCCGCCCAGCGCCGAGAACTTGTTGTCGGCGCTGACGAACGGCTCCCCGGTCGCCTGGGCGATCTCGGCCGCGACGGCGTCGCCGAACCCGGGCGGCGCGTTCAGCCCGGTGCCGACCGCGGTCCCGCCGATGGCCAGCTCGTACAGCCCGGCGACCGAGTCGTCGAGCCGCTCGATGGCCTGGGTCAGCTGGTGCGACCAGCCCGACCACTCCTGGCCGACGGTCAGCGGCACCGCGTCCTGCAGGTGGGTGCGGCCGGTCTTGACCACGTTCCGCCACTGGATCGCCTTGGCCGCGATGGCCTGCTGCAGCTCCTGGACGCTGGGCCGCAGCCGCTGATGCACGACCTCGACGGCGGCGATGTGCATGGCGGCCGGGAACGTGTCGTTGGAGGACTGGCCCAGGTTCACGTGGTCGTTGGGGTGGACCGGGGTCTTGCTGCCGAGTTCGCCGCCCGCCAGCTGGATGGCCCGGTTGCTGATCACCTCGTTGACGTTCATGTTCGACTGGGTGCCGGACCCGGTCTGCCACACGTACAGCGGGAAGTGCTCGTCCAGTTGCCCGTCGATGACCTCGCCGCTGACCCGCGCGATCAGGCCGGCCAGCCAGCCCGGCAGCCGCCCGGCCCGCCCGTTGACGATGGCCGACGCCTGCTTGACGTGGCCGAGCGCGCGGGCCACCGCCACCGGCATCCGGTCGTCGCCGATCGAGAAGTGCACCAGCGACCGCTGGGTCTGCGCCCCCCAGTAGCGGTCGGCCGGGACCTCGATCGCCCCCATCGAGTCGGTCTCCCGCCGGCTGCCGGTGGCGTCCAGGCCGACCGGCAGGTCCAGGATCTTCGGGCCGTCGTCGCTCACGGGCACTCCTTCGCTCATCGATCCCTAGCTCCTACCCACGCGCACGCCAAAGCCCCGGGCGTGATCACACGCCCGGGGCTTCACGGCCTCACCAGTCGCGGGGCCCGCGCCAGTTCTGGCCCTGCCACTGCTGCCACTGGCCCGCGCGGTCGCGGAAGAAGCGGCGCGCCTTGTGCCGGAACACCAGGCCCACGGCCATCCCCGCGATCGCGACCAGCAGCCAGAACAGCAGGAACACCTTCAGCAGGGCGAAGAACACCCAGCCGCCGGGCAGCAGGATCGCCGCGACCAGGAGCAGCAGCAGGATCGGCAGCACCCGCGGCCCGCGGCGGCGGGAGCGTCCCATCGCCCACCCGGCCCGGCCCGCCCACGGCGTCCCGCCGTAAGGAGCGCCGTACGACGGCGTCCCCGGGCTGCCGGCCGCCGGCGCCGCGGCCGGCAGGTCGGTCATCAGCCGCCGCAGGTCGCCGGCGGTCCTGGCGTTGAGGGCGGCGGTCACCCGCTCGTCCAGTTCCTCCGACGTCAGCCGGCCTTCGGCGTAGTAGTCACGCAGCTGGGTGGCCACCCGGTCCCGGTCGCTGTCGGAAATTCGTATCCGGTCGTTCAGGTTCATCACGGACCCCGTCTCTCGTTCCGCCGGTGGCTACTCGCCGGAGCCGTCGGCCTCTTCCTCAGTCTCGTCGGTGGGCTCGTCGTCGCCCGCCAGGATCTCGTAAACTTCGCGCCGGGTGCGCTTGATCAGCCGTTCGGCCGCCCGGATCTGGTCCGGGTGGCCGGCGTGCGCGAGCTGGGCGATGGCCGCGCCCAGCCGGGCCGCCTCGCCGAACAGCCGCGGCAGGTCGCCGGGCCCGAAGTCGCCGGCCCCGGCCATCGACTCCCAGGCGCCCCGCGCCATCGCCGGGTTGCTGTTCACGTACTCCTGGCCGGCCTCGGTCAGCCGGTAGGTCCGGCGGCCGCCGGACTCGTCGCCGATGACCAGCCCCTCGTCCGCCAGCAGCTGGAGGGCCGGGTAGACCGCGCCCGGGCTCGGCCGCCAGGCCCCCCGGCTGCGCTCCTCGACGTCGGACATGATCTGGTAGCCGGTCCGCGGCCCCTCGTTGAGCAGCGCCAGGATCGAGGCCCGCACGTCCCCGCGCGACGCCTTGGCCCGCCGCGGCCCGCCAGGTCCGCCGGGTCCGCGCCGTCCCGGGCCACCCGGCCCGCCGGGCCCGCCCCAGCCACCGCGCCGTGGTCCCGGGCCACCCGGCCACCAGCCGCCGCGCGGGCCGCCGAAGAAGCTGGCCCAGTCCTTACCGGAGAACCCGGTCGCCCAGCTGCCGCCCCACGGCCCGCCCCAGCCGCCTTCGCCGGGCTCGTCGCCCTCGTCCGGCCCCGGTCCCGGCTCGGAGTGCGCGCTCGCGTGCGCGTGCGCGGCCGGCCCCGCACCGTGCGGGCCGGCGTGCTCGGGTCCGTACGACTCCGAGTCCTCGTCGGCCTCCGGGTGCGGGTTTGGCCCGGGGTGCCCCGGCCCGAACGGCTCCGCGTGCTCGTGCGGTCCCGGGTGCCCCGGGCCGAACGGCCCCGCGGGCCCGAACGGCCCGGCCGGCCGTGTCATCCGCTCGCCGCCGAGCTGCAGGTCGCGCAGCAGCCCGCGCGCCCGGTCGACCGCCTCGTTCAGCTTGTCCTCGAACTGACCGTCCTCAAAGCCCGGGAATCCCTGGGCCCCGAATCCAAACCCCGCCATCGCGCGCCTCCACCCGTTGATCTTGAGATACAGTCTCGATATATCTGCACTGTACGCCAACTGCCCCTCATTGACAAGATATTACGTGTTTCCCGAAACGCGACTGGGTAAGCCGCCTGGCGCTTGAGCCCACAGCGAAACCCGTCACGTGGCTGACGTGTCACTTGCGTTCGAAGGCGCCATCGAGCGGGTTCGGGTTGCCTCGCCCGGGGCCGATCCGCCTCAACTCGGCCGCCCGCCCGGCGACCACCCCACCGCCGTTCGCCCCGATCGCCCCGCCCCCGTTCGCCCCGCTCCGCCCAACGCTGCCCCACACTCACCGCATCAGCCACTTGCGCACCCTCAGCCTCATGTTGTCGCTTTCTGCGGAAGTGCTTACGAACGTGTTACGGGCGTGGTTAATTCAGGCTTTGTAAAAACCAGAACTGATCTATTGACGACACGAGCCTGCGGCGATACGTTCAGTAACACCCAATAGGAAACTTTCCTTTTAATAATCGAGAGAGTGGGCGCCGATGATTGGATGGCTACGACAAGTACGGGGGGACCGACCACTACCGAACCACCTCATCCGTGCCGAGCGCGCAGGGCTGGACCCGCAGACCAGCCTCTTCGCCGCCGACCCGGACGAGCCCGCCGCACCCGGCCGCGCAACCCGCCGGCCCGGCCGCGGCAACACCCGCACCAGCACCCGCACCGCGCGGACGATCCGCATCGCCCGGCGCACGGCCATCACCCTGGCCGCGGCCGCGCTGCCGGTGTTCGCGCTGACCGCTCCGGCCGCGTCCGGCGCCGTCGCGGCCACGGCCCACCCGGCCACCGCGACCACGCTGACCGCCAAGACGACCACCAGCAACAAGAGCGCCGCCAGCGTCGGCACGATCCCCGCCAGCGCCCGCACCCGGGCCTCGGCGTCGGACGTCCCGGCCCCCCCGTCCGGCTGGACCACCCAGTTCAGCGACGACTTCAACGGGTCGTCGGGGTCCGGGGCGGACAGCAACTGGCAGTACGACACCGGCCCGGGCTCGAACTTCGGCACCGGTGAGATCGAGACGATGACCAACTCGACCAGCAACGTCCACCTGGACGGGAACGGCGACCTGGACATCACCGCGCTCGGCTCCGGCAGCAACTGGACGTCGGGCCGGATCCAGACCACGAGCGCGAACGTCGGCGCCCCGGCCGGCGGCGAGCTCGAGGTGACCGCCTCGATCGAGCAGCCCAACCCGGGCAACGGCCTCGGCTACTGGCCCGCGTTCTGGATGCTCGGTCCCGGCCAGTGGCCCGAGAACGGCGAGATCGACATCATGGAGGACGTCAACGCGCTCTCCGAGGTGTCCGGCACCGTGCACTGCGGCGTCGACCCGGGCGGTCCGTGTAACGAGACCGACGGCATCGGCAGCGGCCTGCAGCCCTGTTCCGGCTGCCAGACCGGCTACCACACCTACACGATGATCGAGAACCGCACCAACCCGTCCGACGAGACGATCACGTTCTACCTCGACGGCAACCAGTACTTCCAGACCAGCGAGGCGCAGATCGGCACCTCGACCTGGCAGGCCGCGTTCGACCACAACATGTCGATCATCTTCGACCTGGCCATGGGCGGCGGTTATCCGAACGGCGTCTGCAACTGCACGTCGCCGAGCAGTTCCACCACCTCCGGCGGCACCATGAGCGTGCAGTACGTCGCGGCCTACACCACCTCGGGCAGCAGCTCGGGTGGCGGCGGGGGCGGCACCGGCGGGGGCGGCACGACCGGCAACGGGACCGGCCCGATCGTCGGTTACGGCGGCCTGTGCGTGGACGTCCGCGGGGCCAACAGCACCAACTTCACCCCGGTCCAGGTCTACACCTGCAACAACACCAACGCCCAGCAGTGGACGGTGGTGCAGGCGGGCAGCACCCTGCACGCCCTCGGGAAGTGCCTGGATATCAACGGCGGCGGGACCGCCGACGGGACCACCGTGGACCTGTACGACTGCAACAACACCGCCGCCCAGGTCTTCATCCCGCAATCGAACGGCTCGCTGTACAACCCGCAGTCGAACAAGTGTCTCGACGACACCGGCTGGTCGACGACGCCCGGTACCCAGCTGGAGATCTGGGACTGCACCGGCGGCGCCAACCAGCAGTGGTCACTGCCGTAACGATCACACCGAACTGACCCCGACACGGTCATGACCCGGCGGCCAGCCTCCCTCCCGGGGGGCTGGCCGCCACCCGTTAAGGTCGCACTATGAGCGAAGCGAGCCGCCGCGAATCCAGCGACAAGGGCAGCCAGCAGGCCGACATCGGCGTTACCGGCCTGGCCGTGATGGGCCGCAACCTGGCCCGCAACCTGGCCCGCCACGGGCACACCGTCGCGCTGCACAACCGCTCACCCGAGCGGACCCGCAGCCTGGTCAAAGACCACGGCGACGAGGGCACGTTCCTCCCCAGCGAGTCGCTGGAGGATTTCGTAGCCAGCCTGGAGCGGCCCCGGGCGATCATCGTCATGGTCCAGGCCGGCCCGGCCACCGACGCGGTGATCGACGAGCTCACCCCCCTGCTGGACGAGGGTGACATCGTCGTCGACTGCGGCAACGCGCACTTCATGGACACCCGCCGGCGCGAGCACGCGCTGCGCGAGCAGGGCCTGAACTTCGTCGGCTGCGGCGTCTCCGGGGGAGAGGAAGGCGCCCTCAACGGGCCCAGCATCATGCCCGGCGGGTCCAAGGAAGCCTACGAGAAGCTCGGCCCGATCCTCGAGTCGATCGCGGCCCAGGTCGACGGCACCCCGTGCTGCGTGCACGTCGGCCCGGACGGGGCCGGCCACTTCGTCAAGATGGTGCACAACGGCATCGA
>Ga0213875_10001468_pt1 | contig 15258 bp, 11 predicted proteins | sample BarmaccomBMRX_R8_FD_160105 | JGI IMG/M metagenome (GOLD analysis project Ga0213875, IMG submission 160105) | Root-associated microbial communities from Barbacenia macrantha in rupestrian grasslands, the National Park of Serra do Cipo, Brazil - RX_R8 | ecosystem: Host-associated > Plants > Roots... | reverse complement strand
ATCACGGCCGCTTGGCGCATGACGCGTCGCTCCGACTCGTCGAACGGACGCAGCCGGTCGAGCAGCGTCGCGCGCACCGTCGGCGGCACCGCGGGACGCGCACGCTCTTCGTCGCGCGCGGCGGTGCGCTCGACCGCGCTCTTCAGCAGCTCCTCCGTGAAGAACGGGTTGCCGTCGCCGGTGAGCGCGATCGCGCGCCGCGTCTCGTCCGGAAGCGGGATGCCGCTCAGGGCCTCGTCGATGAACGTTCGCAGCTCCACGCCGGCGAGCGGACGCAGATCGATGCGGCCCGCGTGCGCGCTGCGCGCGATCTTGGCGATGCTGCGCGTCGCGGGGTGCTCGGAATGCAGCTCGTCCGGACGGAACGAGACGATCATCAGCACCCGCAGCCGCTGCACGCGGCTCGCCAGGTACGCGAGCACGTCGAGCGTCGCGGCGTCGGCCCAGTGCGCGTCCTCGAGCACGAGGACGACGGCGTTGCGGGATGCGATCGTGGCGAGGCGATCGTAGATCGCGTCGAACTGCTCCGTCTTGCTGGCCGCGGGCGCGAGCTCCGCGGGCGCGCCGTCGAGGCGCGCGAGCGCGTCGAGGACCGGCCCGTACGGCCGGCGCCCGTCTTCGTGACACGGCCCGTCGCCGATGCGCCATCGCAGCGTCGCGAGCGTTCCGCAGAACTCGGCGATCAGACGGGACTTCCCGACACCGGCGTCGCCGGCCACGAGGACGAGAGCGCCGTGTGACGAGCCCGCGTCGACGCGCTGCTCGCGAAGATACGCGAGCTCCTCGCTTCGGCCGATGAACCGCCGGCACAGCACCGGACGTACGATCACGGTCGTCCGAACGTTCGCCCGTCCCGAACAGCCGGCCTATCGGCCATGCGGGTCACGCCGGCGCGTGCGCGACCGCCGCCAGCTTGAGCGTGAGACGCGCGTACGCGTCGGAATCGATCGCGAGCAGCGCGCGGGCGCGCGTGTAGAACGCGTGCGCGTCGTCGCCGGCGTGGATCTCGGCCGCGCGGTCTCCGGCGAGCTCGTTGTACCGCACGCCGCGGCGCACGTCGCCGGCGGCCCACGCGTGGTATGCGAGGTCGTTCAACTGCGCATCGCCGCCGGCCAGATCGTCCTCGAGGACCCGTGCGATGCGACGGTGCAGCGCGCGGACGCGCCCGTGCAGCAGCTCTTCGTAGATCACGTCGCGCGTGACGGCGTGCCGGAAGACGAACGCGTCCGCGTCCGGCTCGTCCTCGACGAGCTGGAGGTCCCGCGCGTGCGCGAGCGCCTCCCGCACGCGGGGCTCCGGATGACGGGACATCGCGGCCAGGAGGCGCACGTCGAATCGCCGGCCGATCACGGACGCCCGCAGCACGATGTCGCGCTCGACGCGATCCATCGCGCGAATGCGTCCGAGGACGGTGGCCCGCACGGCGTCCGGAATGGTCACGGGCTCCACGATAGGGCTCGCGCGCGCCGCGCGGGATGGGGGCGAACCCTACTTCTTCGCTCGTCGCGGGCTCGTGGACCGTGCTAGCGGCCGACGTGCGCGGCGAGCTGCGCGCGCGACGCGAAGCCCAGCTTGTGATAGGCCGAGCTGAGGTGCTTCTCGACGGTCTTGTGGCTGATCGCGAGCGCGCGCGCGATCTCGACGTTCGACTTTCCCCGCGCGACGAGCACCGCGATCTCGCGCTCGCGCTCGGAGAGCGCCGGCGACGACGCGTCGCCGGTTGCGGCGCCCGGCTGCGGCGTGTGCACGCCGGCGAGCCGTCGCACGTCGTGCGCCGCGCCGCAACCGCGGTAGAGGGCCAGGGCTCGCGCGTCCTGTCCGGCCGCCTCGCGCGCCGCGGCTTCGAGCAGCGGGAAACCGAGGCGCGCGAAGCCGTCCGCCGCCCTGCGCGCCGGAGCGACGGCGCCGGCTTGCCGGCCGCGTCGATGCGCCGCGTACGCGTCGAACAGCTCGAGGGCGTAGCGCTCCATGAGCTCGCACGGCGCGTCGGCGCTCGCGGCGAGCTGCGAGCGCGCGACGGGAACGTCGTCCGGCGCGCCGTACCGCGCGACCGCCAGCAGCGTGAGCGCGTTGCCGCGCACGCGCTCGCACGCGATCAGCGAGCGGTGCAGCAGCGCTTCGGCCTCGGCGCGACGTCCGCGGCGCACGAGCACTTCCGCATAACCGGCGCCGCACGAGCCTTCCGGATCCTGCAGCACCGCCGCTCCCGCCGCGTCGAACCATCGCTCGATCAGCTGCGGATCGTCGAGGTGGAGTCCGGCAAGCGTGCCCCACGCGGCGCCGTGCGCGATCGTGACGTGGTTCTCGGCCGCGGGCGAGACGCCGCCCAAGGCGTCACGCGCGCCCGCGAGGTCGCCGCGCATCAGCGCGCAGAACGCGCCGATCGTGAGCGTGCTCTCCTCGCCGTGGCGGCTCCGTTCCGCGCGGGCGACGGCGAGCGCGGCGTCGATGTTCGCGCGCGCGTCGTCGTGCAGCCCGAACATGGAGAAGCACGCGGCGCCGTTGTAGTGCGCGGACGCGAGCGCACCGGCGATGCCGGCGCCGCGCGCGCTCTCGATCCATCGCGCGTGCTCGCGCCGGAACGCGTCGACGTCGCCGAGCGTCATCGCGACCCACGCGGCGACGTTGTGGTACCGCAGTGCGATGTCGCCGTGCGCGGCGACGGCACGCGCGTCGACCTGCGCGAGATGGTACGCTGCCCGCGACGGGAACCAGAACGTCGCCGTGAGCCACGCGATGCCGAGGTGAACGCGGCTGCGCGCGACGTACGCTCGCGCGTCGAGCCGCTCGAGCATCGATTCGAGCGGTGCGATCGGATCGGGGCGGCTCAGCGTGTACGCCGTCAGCGCCGCGCGTACGCGACAACGCGCTTCCGCTTCGTGGTCGCCCGCGGCCGCGAAGTCGTCCGCCGCTTCGACGAACGCCTCCAGCGATGCATCGGCGAAGCCGAGCTGGCCGCGGTGGTAGGCGACGCTCTCGACGAGCCGCGCGCGTTCGCCGCGTGGGAGACCGCGCGAATCGAGGGCGCGCTGGTAGCACGCCAGCGCTTCGTCGTGTGCGTGCACGGCGGCGGCGGCGGCGCCTGCGAGCGCGTTGTACCGGAAGGCGCGCTCGTGGTCCCCGGCCGCCCACCAGTGGTACGCGAGGCCGTCGACGTGACGTGCTTCGCCGTCGCGCTCGAGCGCCAGCGCGATGCGCCGGTGCAGCGGGCGCCGCTGCGCGCTCAGGAATCCGTCGTAGATCGTTTCGCGCGTGAGCGCGTGACGGAAGCGAAACTGCGTCTCGCTCACCTCCTCGACGAGCTGGAGGTCGCGCGCGCGCTGCAGCGCCGGCAGAACGCCCGGCACGTCCGCGTCGAGCGTCTCGGCGAGCAGCGCGAGATCGAACGTACGCCCGACGACCGCCGCTTGCGCGATCACGCGGCGTTCGCGCTCGTCGAGCGGACGAAGACGGTCGAGCAGCGCGCCGCGCACCGACGAGGGCAGCGTCTCCGCGCCGGCCGTTGCGCCGGCCGTCGCGTGCTCGACGGCGCTCTTCAGCAGCTCCTCGGTGAAGAACGGATTCCCGTCGCCCATGCGCGCGACGGAACGGCGCGTCGTCTCCGGCAGCGCGTGTCCGTCCAACGCCGCGTCGACGAACGTCCGCCGTTCGGCGTCCCGGAGCGGTCCGAGATCGATGCGGCCGGCATGCGGGGCGCGCATCAGCCGTCCGAACGCCGCGTGCGCCGCCTCGTCTTTGCGGAGCTCGTTGGGACGCGCCGTCACGACCAAAAGGATCCGCATCCGTTCCAGTGACGGCGCGACGAACGCCAGCGTGTCGAGCGTCGCGACGTCGGCCCAGTGCGCGTCCTCGATGACGATGACGGCCGCGTGCTTCTGCGCGATGCGCGCGAAGCGCGCCGCGATCGCGTCGAGCTGCTCGCGCTTCGTCTCCGCGCGCTCCAGCGCACGCGCGGACGCTTCCAGCGTCGCGAGCGCTTCCACCACCGGCCGGTACGGCGTCTGCACGTACTCCAGGCACGCGCCGCGTCCGACGCGCCAGCGGGTTCGCTTCAGCGGCGCGCACAGCTCGGCCACGAGCCGCGACTTCCCGATCCCCGCCTCGCCGACGACGAGAACCAGGCCGCCGTGCGAGGCCGCTGCATCCAGCCGGCGCTGGTTGAGGTACGCCAGCTCGTCGCGACGACCGACGAACGGCCGGCATACGACCGGTCGAACGACCATCGCGGCGCATTCGCCCGGTAGGGTGTCGCCCCATGCGCGCCGCGCGATGCCTGCTTTAGAGTGGCAGTGCTCGTCGTCGTCGCTTGTTGAGGAGATCGCTCATGCGGAAGCACCACCTCGTCGTCGCGGCGGCCGCGCTTGCCGCGGTCGTGCCCGCGCTTGCCGCCGCGTCGGCGATGCATGCGTACGCCATCGTCGACCCCGCGCTGAAGATGACGGCGTGGACGCTGGACGTTCCCGTGGGCTGGAAGGTCGACGGCACCGTGCTGCCGCCGCCGTCGTGCACGAGCGGCTCGACGCCCGTGTACAAGGCGACGAGCGCGGACGGTACGATGGCCTCCTACTTCCTGCCGCAGGTCGCGTGGACGTGGGGTGCGGCCGCGAGGCCGTCCTCCGACTGTCAAGGCTGGACCGGCGCGGTCAGCGCGTCGACGTTCCTGAACTACCAGCTCGCCGCGGAGAAGATCGGATACGTCGGCGCCCTGACGCCGGAGCCGAAGCCGAATCTGCCCGGGTACACGACGGACTCCGCACGCGACCTCGCGCGGTACGTCGTCGGCAATCGCGAGTACGACGCCGTCGTGTCCGCCGTCATCATGTGCCACGCGCGGTCGATGCCGGCCCTGCAGTCGTGCAATGCGTTGGTGCAGCGATGGGACGGCCCGAAAGGCACCGTCGTGCCGAACATTCCGATGTTCAGGGCGATGCGGCTGACGCAGAATCCGGCGTGGCTGAGCGCGTGGACCGACGCGATGCGCCGCAGGCTTCAGGGCATGTACGGCCCCGAGACGCAGACGCTCCTCCGTCAGGGTGACCTCGCCCAAGCGGCGCGCATGCAAGAGCACAACGCGTTCATGGCGTCGCAGCAGAAGGCCGCCGACCAGCGCAGCATCGCGTTCAACGCGCACGAGAACCAGAAGCAGTCCAACACCGACAACTTCGTCGACTACGTCCTGGACTGCAGCCGCGCGTACAGCGGCGGCGGTACGGTGCGCGTCTCGTCGGCGAGCTGTCCGAACCGGCAGACGTTCTGATCAGACCGCGTTCGAGCGCGCCCGCGGCCGCCCCACGTGCGCGGCCAGCTGCGCGCGAGACGAGAACCCGAGCTTTTGGTACGCCGAGCCGAGGTGCTTCTCGACCGTCTTCTGGCTGATCGCGAGCCGGTGCGCGATCTCCAGGTTGGAACAGCCCTCCGCGACGAGCTCGGCGATCTCACGCTCGCGCGCGGAGAGCGACGCGTCGCGCGGTGCGTCGACGCCGTTCGTCGCGACGGCGGCCGACACGACGGGCGCCGAACGCCGCGCGAGCCGCCGCACGTCGTACGCGGCACCGCACCGTCCGTACACGGCGGACGCGGCGTCGACGTCGCCCGCGAGCTCGAGCGCCATGGCCTCCAGCAGCGGAAACCGCAATCGCCGCAGACCGGGCACCGCGCCGCTCGCGTGCTGCGCGCACTCGGCGTGCCGTCCCAAGCGCCGCGCGACGATGGCGTCGAACAGCCGTAGCGCGTGCGTCTCGACGATGTCGTCCGGCACGTCGCCGGCGACACGAAGGATCTCGCGAGCGCGCGGGATGTCGGCCTCGTCGCCGTAGCGCGCGACCGCGAGCATCGTCAGAAGGTCGCCGCGGCGGCGCTCGCCGGCGCCGATCGCCGCGTGCAGCATCGCTCGTGCTTCCTCGAATCGGCCGCGGCTCGCGAGCACCGCCGCGTGTCCCGCCGCGGCCATCTCGACGAAGTCGGCCGCCACGCTCGTGCCGCGGCGGTCGAACCAGCGCTCGATCATCGCGCGATCGTCGAGGTGAAACGCCGCGAGCGTGCCCCACGCGGTGGCATACGCGTACATCACCTCGTTGTCCGTGCGCAGCTCGGCGATACGCTCGACGTGCTCGCGCGCCGCCGGCAGATCGCCGCGCAGGATCGCGCAGAACGCGGCGGCGCCGAGCGCGCTTCCCGCGACGTGCGGGCTGCGCTCGCGCTCGGCGATCTCGAGCGCCGCGGCGATGTTCCGGTCGGCGTCTTCGTGCAGTCCGAACAGCGCGTAGCAGTACGCGCCGTTGTAGTGCGCGGCCGCGAGCAAACCGACGCCGCGTTGACGTGCCGCCGCGACCCACGCGTCGTGCTCGGCGCGAAAGCGCGCCGCGTCACCCAGCAGCATCGCCACCCACGCGCGGACGTTGTGGTACCGCGCGGCCACGTCGGGCGCCGCCTCGAGCGCGCGCAGTTCGACCGCGTCGAGGTGACGCGTGGCGCGCGTCGTCTCGTGAAACGTCGCCGCGATCCACGCGATGCCGACGTGGACCCGAGCGCGCGCGGCGGCATCGTTGTCCGGCAGGCGTTCGAGCATCGCTTCGAGGCCGCGCGTCGGTTCCGGACGCCCGAGCGTGTACGTCGAGAGCGCCACGCGCATGCGACAGCGCGCCTCCGCGTCCGTGTCGGCCGCGTTCCGGTACGCGTCCGCCGCCTCCGTGTCCGAGGCGACGGCCTCGGCGTACTGCGCCAGCGCGAGCCGACGGTCCGCGATCTTCTCCGCAAGCCGCCCGCGGCGCGCATGGTCGTTGCGCACGGCGGTCAGCGCGCGCTCGTAGAACGCGATCGCGTCTTCGTGGGCGTGCACCGAGGCCGCGGCGTCGCCGGCGTCCTCGTTGTAGCCGGCGCTCTTGTCGGCGTCTCCCGCCGCCCACCAATGGTATGCGAGACCTTCGAGCGAGTGCGCGGCGTCGCCACCGCGCTCGATCGCGAGCGCGATGCGGCGATGCAGCGGGCGCACCTCGGCGGAGAGGAACCCGCCGTAGATCGCTTCGCGCGTCAGCGAATGGCGAAACTCGAACGAGCCCGTCCCGCGCTCCTCGATGAGCTGGAGATCGCGCGCGCGCCGCAGCGCCGGCAGCAGCGACGCCGGCTCGTCGCCGAGGCTCTCCGCGAGCACGTCGAGCGCGAAGCGACGACCGATGACCGCGGCTTGATCGACCACGCGCCGCTCCGGCGCGGTCAAGGGACGCACGCGCTCCATCAGCGTCGCGTGGATGGTCGGCGGCAACGGCGGCCGGGCGCCCGCGCCGTCCGCCTCGGTGCGCTCGACGGCGCTCTTCAGCAGCTCTTCGATGAAGAACGGGTTGCCGTCGCTCGCGCGCGCGATCGCGGAGCGCGTGTCGCGCGGCAGCACGATGTCGCCGAGCGCTTCGTCCATGAAGACGTGCTGTTCGTCGGCGTCGAGCGGCGGCAACTCGACGCGCGCGGCGTTCGCCGTGCGCGCGAGCTTGGCGAGTCCCGCGTACGACGCGTGCTCGCTGTTGAACTCCTCCGGGCGGAGCGACGCGACGACGAGCATGCGCATCGTCGTCAGCTGCGAGCACAGGTGGATGAGCAGCTCGACGGTCGCGACGTCCGCCCAGTGGACGTCCTCGACGATCGCGACGATCGCGCTCTTCGCGGCTGCTCGGCGAAACGCGTCGACGATCGATTCGAACTGCTCGTACTTCGACGAAGCGGGCACGAGCTCGGCGCTCGCCGGATCGAGCCGTGCGAGAAGGCCGAGCACCGGCCCGTACGGGCGCTGCGCGAACTCGAGGCACGCGCTCGGTGCGACGCGATACCGCGACTTCGTGAGCGAGCCGGCGAACTCGGCGAGCACGCGCGACTTGCCGACACCCGCCTCGCCGGCGAGCAGCACGAGCCCGCCGTGCGACGTGCCCGCTTCGCGCCGGCGTTCGTGCAAGTACGCGAGCTCGTCGCGGCGTCCGATGAACCGCCGGCAGACGATGGGACGCTGGATCACCGTCCGCCGCACGTTCGGCCTGTCCGGCGTACCCGCCTACGCCCCGTCGTCCGGCTGCCGTGCAAACGACACCGTCGCCGATGCGGCGGCGATGTCGGCGATCTTGCGCTCGAGGCGCGCCCGCACGGCGGAACGTTCGGGCAGCACGTCGAGCGCGCGACGATACGCGCGAACGGCTTGATCGTGCGCGTGGAGAGCCGCGGCGCGGTCGCCCGCCTCTTCGTTGTAGCGCGCGCCGCGGATCGCGTCTCCCGCCGCCCACCAGTGATACGCCAGCTCCTCGAGCTCCGGGCGGCGTCGCGCCGCGAGGCGTTCGATCGCGAACGCGATCTCGCGGTGCAGCGGCTGAAGTTGCGACGCCACCAGCTCGCCGTACACGGCGTCGCGCGTGAGGGCATGCCGGAAACGGTAACGCGGCGCCGCGCCCTCGACGCGTTCGACGAGCTGCAGGCGCGACGCGGCGCGCAACGCGGCGCGCACCCGGGCGGCCGACGTGCGCGACAGCTCCGCCAACACGTCGACGTCGAACTCGCGCCCGATCGCCGCCGCGCGCAACAACACGTCGCGGTGCTCGCCGCGCAGCGGGCTCAGGCGATCGTGCACGGTCGAACGGACCGGGTCGGACGGCGGTCTCATGTGGGCATCTCGGCAGCGTCACCGTATCGGTCGGCGCGCGCCTCCACAATGGGGAGAACCCCTACCCGGTGCGCGCTTGGTGGGGTAGGGTTGCTCCCCATGTTGCGACGCGCTCCTCGGCGCTAGCGTGATGCCGAGCTCGCCGGTCGAGCTCGACCGTACAGCAGCGAAAAGGAGCGCGAAACCTCATGGACTACCAGGCTCGCACGTGGGCGGCGTGCGCCGCGCTGACGTTGGCCGTCGCGATCGGCGGCTGCGGCGGCACGGCCGGCACACCGAACGTCGTCTACACGGGAACGCGCTCGACGCCGGGCGGATCCCCGACGCCGAGCGCGGCGCCGACCACGACGCCGAGCGCGGCGCCGACGTCGACGCCGACGACCGTGCCGACCGCCACACCGACACCGACTCCGTCGGCCGCGCCGACGAGCTCGCCGGGCGCGATCCAGCTCAATCCGACGACCGTATCGCCGACGCCGCAGCAAGGCGCGTGCGCCGCGATCGACGCGTCGTTCACCGCGACCGAGTCCGGCTACACCGGCAACTTCAACGCGGTGAGCAACAACACGTCGGTCGCGACGGTGTCGCCGGCGACATCGAGCGGCTCGTTCAGCGTGCACGCGGTCGCGAGCAGCGGTTCGACGACGATCACGGTGAGCGACGCGAACGGTCACGTCGCGACGGAGAACGTGCAGATCCCGAACGTCACCTGCCTGCCGTAGGCGGTTCCGGCATGGGCGCGAGCGCTTGCGTCGAAGCGCTCGCGCCGTGGCCTCGTTCGTCCTCGCCATGGTGGTGTGCGCCGACCTCGAACGGTCGAAGCGCTTCTACAAGAACATCCTCGAGCTGAAGCTCGGCACCGACGCGGTGCCGCACTGGGTCGACTTCGATCTCGGCGACGGTCGCATGCTGGGGCTGCATCCGGCGAGCGAGAGCCTCACGGTCAAGCCGGGCTCGTTGCAGCTCGGCTTCTCCGTCGACGACGTCGACAAGTTCGTCACGGACGCGCGCACCGCGGGCGTCACCGTGCTGCAAGAGCCGCACGACGACAGCTTCGGTCGCATCGCCGTGATCGCCGATCCCGACGGCTATCCCGTCCAGGTTGCCACGCTGAAGTCGTGGCGCTGAGCGCGCTCTCCAAGCGCGCTCGCGACCTGCGCGCGACGATCGACGACGCGAACTACCGCTATCACGTTCTCGACGATCCGCAGATCAGCGACGCGGACTACGACGCGATGCTGCGCGAGCTGCTCGACCTCGAGCTCGCGCATCCCGAGCTCGCGACGCCCGACTCGCCGACGCGACGCGTCGGCGGCACGCCGGCCGCGGGCTTTCCGCCGTACGTGCACGCACGCCCGATGCTTTCGCTCGCGAACGCGTTCGGCGCCGACGAGCTGCGCGCGTTCGACGCCCGCGTCCGGAAGCTCGGCGGCATCGACGGCGACGTCGCGTACACGTGCGAGCTCAAGATCGACGGCCTCGCGGTGTCCCTGCGCTACGAGGACGGCGCGCTGACGGCCGGCGGGACGCGCGGCGACGGCAGCACCGGCGAGGACGTCACCGCGAACCTGCGCACGATTCGCTCGATCCCGCTGGCGCTGCGCGCGCCCGGCGCGCGCAAGAAGGTGCCGCGCCGCATCGACGTGCGCGGCGAGGCGTACATGCGCAAGAGCGACTTCGCGCGTCTGAACGCCGGTCGCGAGGAACGCGGTGAGGCGCCGTTCGCGAACCCGCGCAACGCCGCCGCGGGCGGCATCCGGCAGCTCGATCCGAAGGCGACGGCGGAGCGGCGGCTTTCGTTCTACGCGTACGCCGTCGGTGAGATCGATGCCGCCGCGCCGCCGCGCTCGCAGCACGAGCTGCTCGCGTACCTGAAGGCGCTCGGCTTTCGCGTCAACGAGCACGCGCACGCGGTGCCGTCGATCGACGGCGTGATCGACTTCGTCGCGCGGTGGGAAGACACGCGGGACGCGCTGGACTACGAGATCGACGGCGTCGTCATCAAGGTGGACGATCTCGCGCTGCAAGCGAAGCTCGGGAGCTCCGGCAAAGACCCGCGCTGGGCGATCGCGTTCAAGTTCCGCGCGCGCGAGGCGCGCACGAAGCTGCTGGACATCACCGTGAGCGTCGGGCGAACCGGCGTGCTGAACCCGAACGCCGTGCTCGAGCCGGTGCGCATCGGCGGCACGACCGTCGCGAACGCGACGCTGCACAACCTCGACTACATTCGTGCGAACGACATCCGCATCGGCGACGTCGTCACGGTGATCCGCGCCGGCGACGTGATCCCGCGCGTCGTCGGGCCGGTGCTCTCCGAACGGAAGGGCAACCCGCCGGAGTACGCGATGCCCTCGCATTGCCCGGTGTGCGGCGCCGACGTCGACCACCCGGAAGGCGAGCCGATGGCACGCTGCACGAACGCGTCGTGCCCGGCGCAGCTCGTCGAGCGGGTACGCCACTTCTGCTCGCGCGGTGCCATGGACATCGAGGGCGTCGGCGACCAGCTGTCCGCATCGCTCGTCGACTCCGGCTTGGTGCGCGACGTCAGCGACGTCTACGCGCTCGACGTCGAAAAGCTGCTGGCGCTGCCGCGGATGGCGGAGAAGTCGGCGTCGAACGTGCTGGCCGCGATCGAGGCATCGAAGAAGCGCGGGCTTGCGCGGCTCTTGAACGGCCTCGGGATCCGGTTCGTCGGCACGCAGAACGCCGCGATTCTCGCCGGCGACTTCGGATCGATCGACGCGCTCGCGAAGGCGACGGAAGACGAGCTCGTGCGCAGCGAGGGGATCGGTGTCGAAATCGCGCGCAGCGTCGTCCTGTTCTTCGCGCAGGAACCGAATCGCGTGATGATCGCGCGGCTGAAGAAGGCCGGCGTCGACACCAGGGCGCCGCTGCGGCCGCGCGAGCCCGCCGGCGCGCTCGCGGGGAAGACGTTCGTGCTCACCGGCACGCTGCCGACGCTGACGCGCGACGAAGCATCGGAGCTGATCGTCGCGGCGGGCGGAAAAATCAGCGGATCGGTGTCGAAGAAGACGGACTACGTCGTCGCGGGAGACGAAGCGGGCAGCAAGCTCGCAAAGGCCGAGCAGCTGGAGATCCCGATCCTCGAGGAAGCCGGCCTCCGAGCGCTGTTAGACTGACGATTTCGCGAGGCGGTGCCGTGCCGTCGCGTGCTGTGGCGTCCCGTCACGTCACGTCACGTCACGTCGGGTCCTGTCCCGTGAGCTCGTCGAACGGTGAGAGCGCGACGTGCCGCCCGAGTCGTCGACGCCTGATTCGCGATCGCGGTTCGTCGGCGCGAAGCGTGGCGCACCCTTCGACGCGCTCATGGTGACAGGAAGAGGACGGCGTCGTGCTCGTCGGGAGCGACGATCGACGATTCGCCCAGCGCGTCCGCGACGTCGTGTGCCATCACGCCGCGCGGACGCCGCTGCGCCGCGAGACGCCCCGCACGACCGTGCCAGTACGCGCCGGCGCGCGCCGCGTCGACGGGCGTCAGCCCCTGGCCGAGCAGCGTCGCGATCATCCCCGTGAGCACGTCGCCGGTGCCGGCCGTGGCGAGCGCGCTCGAGCCCGTCGGGTTCACGTGCGTCGCATCGCGAGAAGCGATCAGCGTCGTTCGCCCTTTGAGCAGCGTTGTGATGCCGTGCTCGTCGACGAACGCGCGCAGGCGCGCGAGCCGCTGCCCCGGCGCGATCGTGCCTTTCCCGCTGATGCGAGCGAACTCGCCCGCGTGCGGCGTGATCACGATCGGCTTCGCGCGGTACGCGGGCAGCTTCTTCGCGAGGTGGTACAGCGCGCTCGCGTCGGCGACGACCGGCAGCGACGTCCCGGAGAGCACGCCGTTCACGATCGTTCCGAACGCGTCCGAGAGGCCCAAGCCCGGGCCGATGCCGATGCTGTCGCAGCGGTTCGTCAGGTCGAGGATCGTGCGCACCGCGGCGTCGGGATCAGTGTCGTCGTACGTCACGACGACCTGCTCGACGAGGTGCGCGCGCAGCGCGTCGGCCGCGCCGCGCGGCGCGGCGACCGTCACGTAGCCGGCGCCCGCGCGCGCCGCGCCCCACGCGCACAGCACCGCGGCGCCGGGAAACTGCGTCGAGCCCGCGACGATCAGCGGCGCGCCGGCGCTGCGCTTGTCCGCATCGTCGTCGCGCCGCGGCAGCAGCGACGCGAACTCCGGCGCATCCAGCACGTACGACGGCGTTCCCGCGACGTCGAGCGGTGCATCGTCGTCGCGCATCCCGATCGGCGCGCACCAGATGGCGCCGCTCGCCGCGCGTCCGCGCTCGAGGAAGCATCCGCGCTTGGGACGGCCCAGCGCGATCGTCGCAACCGCGTGCACGACCGCGTCGTCGCGCGTCTCGCCGGTCGTGGGCTCCAGCCCGGTCGGCACGTCGATCGCGAGCACCGGCGCGCCGCAGTCGTTCATCGCCGAGACGAGCGCGGCGCCGTGCGCGTCGAGCGGCAGGCGTGCGTTCGCGCCGAGCACCCCGTCGAGCACCAGCGATGCGCCGCGCAGGGCGCCGGCATCGCAGGGGAACGGCCGCATCTCGACGCCGGCGATGCGCGCGCGCTCGCGGGCGTCACGGCGCGCCGCGCTGCCCTCGACCGCCGGATCGCCGTACACGACGCGGCGGCGCGCGCCGGCGTACGACGCGAGCGCCGCGTACGCGTCGCCGCCGTTGTTGCCGCGGCCCGCGATGCCGATCACGGGGCCGTCGTCGCGCGCGTAGCGGTCGATCAGCGATGCGATCGCCTCGCCCGCCGCGCGCATCAACGCGACTTCGCCGTCGCGTGCGACGGCGGCGGCGTCGATCGCGTGCATCTCGGCGGCGGTGACGGCGCGCACGCGCCCTACGCTTCGAGGATGACGACGGCCGCCGCCGTCGTCGCCGTATGCGTGATCGTCACGTGAACGTCGCGAACGCCGCGGCGCGCCGGCAGCGCGTCGTAGCCGCGGTAGAAGCGGATGACCGGCTTTCCGCTGCGCTCGTGCGACACGCCGACGGCGTTCCACGGGATCGCGTGCCCGAACGCCTTGCGCGTCGCTTCCTTCGCGGCGAAGAATCCGGCGAGGCGCTCCGCCCAGTTCCGCTTGCGCATCGCGTACGCCATCTCTTCTTCGGTGTACACCTTCCGCGCGAAGCGCGCACGCTTCACCTCGTCGAAGCGATAGCGCTCCACTTCCGCGAGGTCGATTCCAATACCGACGATCATCCGCGGTGTTTCGACGTTATCCACACCAAGGACCGCCTTCCGCGCGAACCGAACGTCGTGCACCGGCCGTGCGCGAGATCAGCATCGTTCCGATCAACGCGATCGACGCGGGATTGCTCACCCGGCTGGCATTGTGCCTCGAGGAGCGGTTCCTCGCGACCGCCGTCGTGCGAGCGCCGCTCGTCGTTCCGAAGAGCGCGCTCAACAGCACGCGCGGTCAGCTCTTCTTCGGATCGCTCGCGTCGCGCATCGGCGCCGCGTACGACGCGCGCGAGGCGCTGATCCTCGGCGTGACGGACTTCGATCTGTACAAGACCTCGCATCCGTTCGTGTTCGGGTCGTCGAGCGAAGCGCAGCGCTGCGCCGTCGTCTCGCTGCATCGCCTGCGCTCCGAGTTCTACGGTGACGCCGCCGACGAGAACGCGCTGTTCCAGCGGCTGCTGAAGGAGAGCGTGCACGAGATCGGCCACGCGCTCGGCCTGAAGCACTGCTACAACGCGCGTTGCGCGATGTACTACTCCAACTCCGTGTTCGACACCGACAACAAGTTCTCGCACTTCTGCGAGGCCTGCGAGCGGCGGAGCCGGGCGAACCGGTCGGCGTAACCGGCCCGAACCGCTCGCCGGGGCCCTCATGCGGACCGACGGTTCGTCCGATGCATGAGAAGGACGATGGCATTTCCACGATGGGCCGTGTGCGCGGTCGCTTCGCTCTGTGCACTCGGCGCTGCTGCATTCGTGGCGGTCGCCACCGCGTCGCCGTGGGGCGCGCTCGCCGCGCTCGTCATCGCGGCCGGTAGCGCAACCGCCGCGCGCAGCATTCCCCCGCGCTCGCAAGCGATTCCCGCGCCCGCCGAGGCGCTCGGGGTGGACGCCGCCGCGCAACCGGAGACGGAGGCCGACGCGGACGACGGCCTGCGCGACGTCGTCGCGTCGCTGCAGCGCCAGATGGCGTCGATCGGGAACGCGGGTGAGGAGCTCGAATCGACCGCGGCGTCGTCGCTCGCCGTCATCGAGGGCGGCACGCTCGCCCAGAAGCAGCTCGAGGACGGCATCGCCGAGCAGACGCAGATCGTCGACGGCGCCCGCGGTAAGGTGCGCGCGATGGCGGGCGCGATCGCGGAGCTGGCGAGCTCGGCCGAGCAGCAGCGGCGCACGCTCGACGAAACCGCGCTGAACGTCACGTCGATGTCGGCGTCCATCGAAGAGGTGTCGACGCAGGTCGATTCGCTGCTCTCGGCGTCGTCGGAGACGACGATGAGCGCGGACCGCGGCGGCGCGGCGATCCATACGATCGTCGACGCGATGACGACGATGCGCACGACGATCGCCGACTTCGGCGCCGACATCGGGCGACTCGGCCGCAACTCGGAGCAGATCGGCGACATCGTCAAGGTCATCGAC
>Ga0213875_10001467_pt1 | contig 15268 bp, 12 predicted proteins | sample BarmaccomBMRX_R8_FD_160105 | JGI IMG/M metagenome (GOLD analysis project Ga0213875, IMG submission 160105) | Root-associated microbial communities from Barbacenia macrantha in rupestrian grasslands, the National Park of Serra do Cipo, Brazil - RX_R8 | ecosystem: Host-associated > Plants > Roots... | reverse complement strand
GACGGTGGACCGGGCACTGGGCCCGCAGTTCCCGCAGCAGCTCGGGAGGGTCGAAAGGACCACTGCGGGTGACCGGCAGGTCCACCGGCTCCGACGTGGACCCGGTGACGGCGGGTTCGTCTTCGTGGTGATGGCGGTCAACCCTGGACATCGTGCAGACGCTCCCGTTCGGCCGCGGCGAGCGCGGTGACCAGAGTGGGGTGGTAACAGGTCCGGAACACGTACGCCGCGGCCTTGGCTCCGCAGCGCTCGGCAAGGACGGACGGCCGAAAAGGCGGACCGGGAACCGATCCGTCCTCGCGCTGGGCGGCAGCAAGGTGACGCCAGCCCTTGTTGGCGAGCTCGTCGTCACCGTCACCGAGGGCTTGCGCGCAGAGCAGAAGTTCCGCACACAGGTCCCAGTGTCCCTCGGTCAGATAGGTGTCGAGCAAAGTGCGGACGACGGTGCGCAGCCGTTGCCTGCCTTCCTCGCCGCCTGGCAGGACAGGTCGTGCGGCGAAGTCGGTGACATAGAACAGCATATGGGTCACCGTGTACACCTCGTCATCGTCAAGCAGCGACGGATCCCCTTGCAGTGGAAGCGCTTGCCTTACTTCAGGTCCATCCGGATCGGTCTGTCCACAGTCGATGTCCGCGAGTCCGAGGATGTAGTTGAGCTCGATGCTCTTCTGCGGAGACATGCTGGCGCGGCCCAGTTCGCGACGGTGGGACTCCACCAGTGCTCGCACGGTCGAGCGCAGTTGGCCGGCCGGCCGGCCAAGCCGTTCCATGAGGACGACCAGCCAGGCATGGTAGGGAAACTGATCGTCGAGTCGGTGCAGGCCGGCTGTGAAGTCCGGGTGGTCCACCACGTCCTCGGCGATGTCCAAAGCGGACTGGACAAACTGGGTGACCCGAGCGGCCCGTGGGCCCCGCAGCAGTGCCCTACACACCAGCAGCAACTCGAGTGCGGTGGTTCCGGGAAACGCGCGGACCGGGAAGAACTGGTCCCACCGGCCGGGTCGGAACCACGCCAGGTTGGCAGTGAGCCAGTCCAGCGCGCGGTCGAGGACGGCGGATTCCGCCGGTATCAGTCGCCCATCCTGGCTCTCTGGACCACGCATGGCGTCCTTTCCGACCGTCGTCTCGTCATACGGCCGCTGTGGTCGTTGTGTTCGCGAAATTGTATCTTTTTGTTATTGTTTGTTCGTGCCTCATTGGATATTGGGGTCGCGCTTCGTGGTCGGGGGAAGGATCGGCTTTCGATTGAAACGGCCTCCTCGGCTGCTCCTTACCGCGGGCATGGCGGGCAGGCGGACCCCGTGGCCTCGCCGGCTTGGAGCCGCGCACTGGACTCGGGTGACACGCGGGTTCGGACGACCTTTCGGATCGCCAGTAGTGAGGAAAAGGTCGGTACGCGTTCAGTTATCGATTCACGTCGCCACGTTTGCAAGATCGTTTGTTATCACACGTTAACAAGATCAAAATCGGGACGGTACAGGAGAAAGATTTATCGCACAACCCTTGATTCTGGGCAGGCTGTCAGGTTGACTTCGAGCTGCCGATCAGCGTCAACGCTGACCTAAATCGGCTCGGGGTACATAAGTTGGAGGGGCGATGGCTACTCGGAACCAGGAAAAGAACGCCGGCAAGGTCGACCTCACGGTGGATGCCAAGACGTTCTCCGCACCCGGATCCGGAAAACTGTCAATTGACAAGGGCGCGCCACAGGCGAAGGGCCCGGTCACTCTCGGGACGACCTGCTGGGGAACTCCCTGCCCGAGTGCGAACACGATTTCCTGCTGAGCAAATGCTGTTCGCCGATGTGTCCGCGTGTCCGGACACGCGGACACATCGGAATGTCTGCCCGAAGTGGCGGTGCGGCCACTTCGAGTGAGCGAACTGATAAGGTGCGGTGGTTCTGCGGCCACCGCACCTTTTCGGCGATCTGGCGGTCCATCAGGGGGCAGGATGACTGTGACTGAGTCGGTCACCGTCCGCACGCGTGCGGACGAGATGAAGGCGGTCCCTCCGCTCGGGGTCCTGGAATATCTCGATCTGTGCGATGACAAGCCGGTGCGGATCAAGCGGGAAACCGCCTTCGCCAGCGCGCTGCTCGCCGATCAGATCGGATACCGCCGGCTGTGGCTTCCCGAACACCACAGCACCGGTGCGCCGAGCTCGAACCCACTTCTGCTCGCCGCCGTGCTCGGCAGCCACACCAGCAGGATACGGGTGGGCACCGCCGTCACTCTCGTCCGAATCCGTGACCCCCACCTGACCGCGGAGGACATCGCCGCCGCCGGCTTCTTCTGCGGTGACCGCCTCGACGTCGGGTTCGGCCGTGGCGACGTCGGCGGGCCAGGATCTGAGGTGCTGAACTATCTCCGCAAGGACAACCGGGAGACCGACGAGGCGATCAGGACCATCGTGTCCATCCTGGACTCGGGCTGCTCCTGGATAGATCCCATCGAATCGTCCTACCAGCGCTGGATGCACGGCGCCGGAACCAAATCCGCGGAACTGGCCGGTGAGCTCCGGTTCAACTACTGCCACGCCCTGTTCCTCAATCCCGACCTCGGTGCGTGCCTTCGTCCGCTGGAGAGGTACCGGGCGAGCTTTCCCGCGGGACGTACGGCCGTCGCGGTCGCCCTGGTGGCCAACGATGATCCCGCCAAGGCCAAACGCGACGGCGAACGGGATGGCGTTGTCGTCATGTGCGCCGGCAGCGCGCAACGGTGCGCGGACACGGTGTGCGCGCTGCTGGAGTCCACCGGCGCCGACGAAGTGATCATCACTGAGCTGTCCAGCGACGCCAAGGACCACCACCGTGCGCTGAAAGAGATATTCGCGCTGGTGGCCGAGTCGCTCGCCCCGAATACCCAGGCATGTCCATGATTCCCGCGCGGTTCGGCATGGTCAGAGTGGCATTGCTCGGTATCGACACGGCCGCCCGAATGATCGCTGAGGACGGACTCGGCGATCCGGTAGCGGCGATGGCCGTGTCACTGGCGACCGACTCGTACGTGGTGACGTCGGCGGCCACAGAGGAGCGCGCCAAGGTTACCGTTCTGCGCTACCTTGCCAGGATGGGCGGCAGAGCGACCCCGTACGGCCTGTTCGCCGGCACGGCAGTCACGTCGTTGGCCGAGGACCGCGCTCTGACGCTCGCCTCCCAGCCCGAGGACCATCGGGTTCGGGTTCGGGTCGACGTGCAGGCACTGGAACTCCTCGTGCGCGAGGCTCTCGCCGACGCCGAGCTGGACCGGCTGCCGCTGTCAGCCAATCCGACGGCCCGCGTCGAAGGGGAAACCCTGCGCTACTCGCGGTCTGGTGATGCCAGCGCGGACGTTGTCAGCCTGAGGCTCACACCGGTCGTCACCGAACTGCTGCGGATCCTCGGTGCGTCCTCGGCCACCGGCGCGGACTTGGTCGACGCACTGATGGAATGGAGTCCACAACTGTCGGCGGACGCCGTACGCGACTTCCTCATTCAGTTGCTGGACAACGGATTGTTACAGCGAGCTGTGGGACTCATCGAACCGGGCGTCGAGCCCGCGCAGCGAGCTGTCACCGTGCTCGAACTGCTCGGTGACCCCAAACGGGCGCAGGCGGTGCGAACGCTGGTGTCGCAGGCGTGCGGAACCCATCCGCTGGACACCGCACTGCTGGGACGACTCGACTCGGTGTGGCGTGCGGCGGCGGAGCATGCGCCCTCGCTCACCAAGGTCAAGCCGGCCGAACGGTTCCATGTGGACCTTGAGTTCGTGATGCCCGAAGCCACGGTGGACCAGCGCACGGTCGAGGAGATCCAGCGCGCGGTCAGACATCTCGAGGCACTCACGTCCGGACAGGGACGGTCGGAGGACTTCGGTGACGGGTTCGACATGCACGCCTTCCGCGAGGCCTTCCGCGCGCGTTACGAGGATGCCGAGGTCCCGCTGCTGGCCGCGGTCGACCTGGAATGCGGCGTACTCACACCGCGACACAGGCAGGTTTCGGAACTGGCGATCGCCGCCGGCATCCGCGCGAACGACACGGCGTCCCCCCTCCAGGTGGGGCACACCGCGCTGCGGGTTCTCCAGCTGTGGCAACGGCACGGCGGCTCCGTCGACATCGGGGCGTTCACGCCCCACGACGCGGACAGCGGGAACGACACGGCCGAGGACACCAGCAGGGTGCGGGCGGTTCTCGCGGTACTGCTCGACGACCACGAGGGCGGCTACCGCGGCATGCTCGTTGGCGGGCTGAGCAGATCACCGTCCGCGCTGCTCGCACGGTTCTGCCTTGGCAGACCGGAGGCCGAGCCACTCCTGTCGGCGCTGACCGGGGAGCATGCCGATTCCGAGGCACGCCCGATTCACGCCGAGCTCGTCTACCATCCCGGTGGCCGGATCGGCAACGTGCTCGTCCGTCCCCGTCTCACCGCTGACGTCCTCGCGCTCACCGGTGCCGCTGGCGGCACGCTGACCCTCGACCGGCTGCTCATCAGCCTGCATGACAACGACTTCCGCCTGCGCGACGCGGTGTCAGGGCGGCAGGTTTTCGTGGAGCTGAATACCGCGCACAACGTCGACTTCCATGGACTGGACCCGGTGTACGCCGTGCTCGGGCATCTCGCCTCGCCCGGCGGAGTCGGATGGTCGTGGGGGCCGCTGGCCCGGCTCCCCCACCTGCCGAGAGTGACCTGCGGCTCGATCATCGTGGCACCCGAGCAGTGGCTGCTGAGCAAAGCCGAGGTCGGCACGACGATGGCGGCGGCCGACCCGGCTGCACAACTGCGCGGACTGCTCGACGGCGTCGGACGACGGCGCTGGGTCGGCGTCGGCAACTACGACCAGGTGCTGCCGATCGACCTGGATAGTGCCCGTTCGGTGCGTGCGGCGCTGGCGCGGGAGACCGACAAGGAGCACGTGCAGATCGTCGAGATGCCCCAGCTGGAGGCGCCGGCCGTGCGCGGTCCGGATGGGGGTCACGTCGCCGAGATCGTCATCCCGTTCGTCCCGGAGAGCGGTGGCCCACCCACCTCCGACGACGACTGCTCCTTCGACCCCGCGCGAGGCGGCTCGTGGGTGTATCACAAGTACTACTGCGGCCAGGCCAGCGCGGATGTGATCGTGTCGAAGGCCAGCGACCTGGCCAGAACCCTGTCCGACAGTGAGTTGATCACCGACTGGTTCTTCCTGCGGTACTCCGACGACGGGTACCACGTGCGGGTGCGGATGCGGCCGGCGCAGCCAGATCTGCGTGGCACGGTCCTCGCCGCCATGGATGAGCTGCGTCGCACACTGCGCGCCGAAGGACTGGCCAGCCGTGTGGTGACAGACGACTACGTGCCTGAGGTGACCAGGTACGGCGGCGCGGAGAACCTGCGCCTCGCCGAGTCGCTGTTCACCGCCTCCAGCGCACAGGTGGCCGACTTCGTGGCCGCCGGTCCGCAGGAGGACCTCCGGCTGTACCAGGCCGTCGCGGACATGCTGCACTGGTGCTCGGTCCTGTTCAGCTCCGCGGCGGACCAGCAGCGCTTCCTCAGGATGTGTCAGGGCGGACTCGGTGTGTCGTTCCTGCCAGCCGGCAACCAGCACGGCAAGTTCTTCCGCGCGCACCGGCCCATGCTCGAACGGCACCTGGCCGCCGGGGGAGGCGACGATCGCGTCGTCAAGGCGTTGGCCGAGTTGGCGACCTCGGTCCGGATGAGGCTGCCCGAGCGGCGCGTCCTCTCGGCCCTCGGATCGGCGCTGCACCTGCACTGCAACCGGCTGTTCGCCTTCGACGCGGTCCGCCTGGAATTCCTCGGCTACGAGCTGGCCCAGCGCGTGATCCGACAGCGCATGGCACTCTTGGACAAGGAAAGCCCAGCAGGACAAGGACGACTGCCATGACAGCGGACCAGCCGAACGATCAGCTCGCACTGGCGAGAACCCTGTACCAGGACGCCGCGGAGGGCACCGCACGGCAGCCGACCTTTCCGCTGCTCCTGGACCACGCGGTCATGTCGCTGGAGTTCTCCCGTGCCCTCGGTGAGGACTTCGATCCCGAGACCCCGTTCCATGCTGCCCTCGACCTGCTGAACTCGGCCAGTGAGGTGGGGCCGTGGCTGTACCGGGGTGCCGCGCAGGCCGGCTGGACGGCCATCCAGCTGGCGCGGTTCCGCGGCGTGCGGGCCACCGGATTGAGCCCGATCGACGACACCGTGCTGGGGTGGCTCTCGGCCTTCCCGGACCACCTCGACGTCGACCTGCCCATGGGAGCACTCGGCCTCGGCGTGTACGGCCTCGCGCACCCGGATGCGGCGGTACGGGAGAAGCTGACCAGCGGCGTGCTCGACGTGATCGAGGCGAGGACCGAACAAGACCAGCACGGCCTGTTCGTCCGGCTGTGCCCGTCACCGGCACGCCTTGCCGACAGCTCGGCCGGCTGTCGCATGGTCGGAGTCGCGCACGGCACCGCCGGGCTCGTGTCCTATCTGGCCTCGGTGGTCACGAGTGGGCTGAGTGCCCAGCCAAGAGCAAGGCTGCTGCTCGACGAGACGCTGCGCTGGCTGCGCGCACAGCGCACCGACGTCGGGGCGACCATCTTTCCGCACCGGGTCGAAGCGCCGGACGCCTCGCCGCGCGCCACCTGGTGTTCCGGTGATCCTGGTGTGGCGTTGGCGCTCTCGGTGGCCGCGCGGGCAACCGGTTCGGCGGAGGTCTCGGCGCTCGCGCGAGAGGTCGCCGCCGCGGTGCTTGCCCGCCCACAGGAGGACTGCGGTGTTGTGGACGCCTGCATCTGTCACGGTGCCGCCGGCCTGTGCTGGTTCGGACACCGCGCGCGGACCACGTTCGGCGCGCCTGCCGCGGACGCCGTCGTCGCGCAGTGGTCGCGTTATCTCGCCGAGCAGCGCTCCGCCGGGCACCTGACCTACTTCGGACCCAACGGCATGGAACGGAACTTCTCCTTCCTGGAAGGTGACGGGGGAGTGGCGCTCGTCCTGCTGTACGCGGCCACTGGTGTCCAGCCGTGCTGGGAGGACCTGGTGCTGGCCGTGCCGATCACGGCGGTGGCCTGAGTGCGGGCCCGCGGCCTCGCCACGTGGGGCGGGTGGATCGGCCGGCTCGTGCGCAGCTGCTGGCGGCACCGCGGACTGACCGTCGGGGTGGTGCTGGCCTCGGTTGCGGCCACCGGGTTGACGGCGGCCTTCCCGCTGGTCATGCAGCTCGGCGTCGACGAGGCGGTCGCCGGCCACACCGACCATCTCGGCTGGCTCGTCGCGGGCATGCTGGTGGCCGCGCTGATCGGGTTCGGCGGTTCCTTCGCCCGACAACTACTCGGCGGGACTCTGGCCCTCGGGGTCCAGCACGACCTGCGCACCGAGGTGTTCCGGTCGCTCCAACGGCTGGACGGCGGCAGTCAGGACGCGCTGCGCACCGGCCGGGTGGTGGCGAGGGCGAACACCGACCTGCAGATGGTCCAGGGACTGCTGTCGATGGCCCCGCCGGCACTGGGCAGCGTGGTGCTGATCCTCGCCTCGGTGGCCGCGATGCTGTGGCTGTCCCCGGTACTGTCGCTGGTGGCACTGGCCATGGTGCCGGCGTTCGGCGTGGTGACCTTCCGGGCGAGCCGGCGGCTGTACCCGGCCACCTGGGTGGTGGAGCAGCGGACCGCGCGGATCGCCCAGCACGTCGAGGAGACCGTGACCGGCGTGCGGGTGGTCAAGGGATTCGGGCAGGAACAGCGCGAGGCCGACCGGTTGCGGGACCTGGCCCGCCAGCTGTTCGCCGCGAGGATGCGGGTGGCCAGGATGCAGGCCACGCCGAGTGCGACACTGGGCATCCTCCCCTCCGTGGGGCAGGTCGTGGTGCTGGTGCTCGGCGGGTGGCTGGCGGTGCGCGGCCAGGTGTCCCTCGGCGGCTTGCTCGCCTTCGTGAACTACACGGTCACCCTCACGGCGCCCTCCGGCGTACTGTCCAACCTGGTCATCTCCAGTCAGCTGGTGCGCCCGGCGGCCAACCGGGTGTACGACCTGATCGACGCGCGGCCGGACGTCGACGATCCGCCCCACGCCATCGAGCTGCCCACCGGTCCGCTCGGCGTGCGGCTGGACGACGTGAGGTTCGGGTACACCCAGGACGAGCCGGTGCTGGACGGCCTGTCGCTTCATGTGCGTCCCGGCGAGACGCTGGCGATCGTGGGACCGGCCGGTGCGGGCAAGTCCACGATTTCCCTGCTGCTGCCCAGGTTCTACCAGGTCGGCGAGGGCACCATCGGGATCGGTCCGGAAGGGGCCGAGGTCGACATCCGGCGGGTACGGCTGCGATCGCTGCGGCGGACCGTCGGTGTGGTGTTCCAGGAGGCGTTCCTGTTCTCCTGCTCGGTGGCTGACAACATCGCCTACGGACATCCTGACGCCACCGAGGAGCAGATTCGCGCGGCCGCGGTCGCGGCCGGCGCGGACGAGTTCATCTCCGCGCTGCCCGACGGCTATCGGACCAGGGTGGGGGAACGGGGACTGACGCTGTCGGGCGGACAGCGGCAACGCATCGCGCTGGCCCGCACCCTGCTGTCGGACCCGAGGGTGCTGGTGCTCGACGACGCCACCTCCGCGGTGGACGCCGCGACGGAGGCCGCCATCCACGCCACCCTCAGTCGGGTGACGGCCGACCGCACCACGCTGCTGATTGCCCACCGCCAGCCGACGCTCGCACTCGCCGACCGGGTCGCGGTCCTCGACCGGGGCCGGGTGGTGGACATCGGCACGGTGGCCGAACTCACCGCACGCTGCCCGCTGTTCGTCAAGCTGTTTCCCGCCGCGGGGGATCCGGCCGGTGCCGGGCACCCTGCCGTGCCCATCGGTGGGCTGGAGGGATTGTGGCCGCCCGAGCGGCTCATGTCGGCCGACGAGGAGGCCGCTGACGATCCGCGTCTGCGTGACCAGATTCGTCGACTTCCGCCGGCCACCGACGAGCCGGCGATAGGCGAGGACACCTCCCCCGCGCACCGACGGTTCGGGCTGGGGAACGTGCTGCGGCCGGTGCGTCGCGTCCTGCTGCTCGCCGCCGCCCTCGTGCTCGGCGACGCACTTGCGGTGACCGCGGTGCCGATGCTGATCCGGTTCGGCATGGACAGCGGTGTCGGCGCCCGCTCGATGGCCGTCGTCCTGGCCATGGCGGGCCTTGCCCTGCTGGTCATCGCCGGCAACTGGGTGGTCCTGCGTGCGCTGCCGCTGGTGACCACCCGAGGCGGGGAGAGCGCCATGTTCGCCCTGCGGATGCGCAGTTACGTCCACCTGCAGCGGCTCAGTCTCGACTACTACGAGCACGAGCTCGGCGGCCGGATCATGACCCGGATGACGACGGACGTGGCGGCGCTGTCGATGTTCGTCGAGAGTGGACTGACCATCGCGGTGGTGAGCGTGGCGACCATCGCGGTGATGACCGTGGCGATGGTGGCCACCGACCTTACGCTCGCCCTGGCCGGGCTGACCGTGCTTCCGGTCCTCGCCGTGGCCACGGTGGTCTTCCGGCGCTGCTCGCTGGTGGCCTACACCCGCTCGCGTGAGCAGATCGGGGAGGTCAACGCGGATCTGCAGGAGAACATCGCCGGTCTGCGCACCGCACAGGCCGGCGCCGGTGAGGAGATCGCCGAGCGGCGGTTCAGTGGCCTGTCCGACGACTACCGGCGCACCAGGGTGCTCGCCCAGCGCTACATAGCGCTCTACTTCCCGTTCGTGACCCTGCTCGCCGAGACGGCCACCGCGATCGTGCTCGGTGTCGGCGCGCACCGGGTCGCCGCCGGCACGATGACGGTCGGTGTCCTGATCGTCTTCATGCTCTACCTCAGCCTGTTCCTCGCGCCGATCCAGCAGCTGTCCGTGGTGTTCGACGGCTACCAGCAGGCGAGGGTGGGTGTCGACCGCATCGGTGAGCTGCTGACGACCCCGGTCTCGGTGAGGACGCCGCGGCGCCCGGTGCCGATGCCGCCTCGGCTGCGCGGCGAGGTGACCCTCCACTCGCTGGGATACCGGTACGCGCCCGCGGGTGAGCCGGCGTTGAGCCAGGTGTCGCTGTGGGTGCGGCCGGGCGAGCGGATCGCGCTGGTCGGTGCGACCGGTGCGGGCAAGTCGACCTTGATGAAGCTGCTCGCCCGCTACTACGACGCCACCGAGGGGCGACTGCTGGTCGACGGGGTGGACATCAGGTCGTACGCCATCGAGGACTACCGCCGACAGCTCGGCGTGGTGCCGCAGGAGGCACACCTGTTCGTCGGCACCGTGGCCGACAACGTCCGCTACGGCCGCCCGGAGGCTAGTGACGCTCAGGTGGAGGACGCCGTGCGGGCCGTCGGCGCGCTGCACGTGGTCGCCGGACTGCCCGGTGGATTCCGGTTCCGGGTGGGGGAGCGGGGCCAGGGACTGTCCGCCGGGCAGCGGCAACTGATCGCGTTGGCCCGCGCCGAACTGGTGGACCCCGCCGTGTTGTTGTTCGATGAGCCCACCGGGGCGCTCGATCCGACCACCGAGGCCATGGTCCTGGCAGCGAGTGATCGGGTGTCCCGGTCTCGCACGACGTTCGTGGTCGCTCACCGGCTGGCCACCGCGGCCCTCGCGGACCGAATCGTGGTTCTCGAGCGCGGCCGGGTGGTCGAGGTCGGCACCCATGCCGAACTGCTTGCAACTGGGGGCCATTACGACCGACTGTGGCAGCACCAGACCCGGCACGCGGCCGCGGGATAGTAGCCGGCCACCAGTGGCTGTGACAGGGTGGAAGCCATGGGGGACAGATGGGTTTCATCAGACCACCACCTAATTCACGGAGCTTCCGATGACGCCCCCGCCCCGTTTGGTTCCGCTGCTGAACCAGTTCGACTTCGCGCGTACGCGCCTCGTCGACCGCATGACCGGGCCGATCATGGACAGCGGCAACGGTATGCAGGTCGAGGTCGGTCCGATGACCGACGAGGAGTACTTCTGGGAGCCGGTTCCCGACTGCTGGTCGGTCCGTCCGCGTTCGGACGGACCTGGGCCACGCGCCGTCTTCCTGACCGGTGCGGGCGACTGGGGGTGCGACGCGGCGCGCGCGCCGCACCCCTTGCCACCGCCCTTCACCACCATCGCGTGGCGTCTGAGCCATCTCAGTGAAGTGCTGACCCTGCGTGCGGACTACACCGCGGGCACTCGAGCGCTGACCCGGGACGGCTATCGCATCAGCGGCGACGCCGCCAGCGCCATCGCGGCCTTCGACGCCGGCGCCACGGCGTGGCGGAAGGCGCTGCTCGAGGCCGACGACACCGCACTCGACACGGTCGGGCACAGCTCCTACCCGTACGGCAGCGATCCGGACGATCCCTTCATCGAGGTCGTCTGGTGGGTCAATCAGGAACTGCTGCACCACGGAGCCGAGATCGCGCTGATTCGCGACCTCTACCGGGCACGTCAGCGCTGACGGTCCCGGCAAAGGCGGCAAAGAAGGTCCTATTTGCCGGACAGGGCGCGGATCTCCTCGGGTCCGACCTTGGCGTCCCAGTCGATCTGGTAGCCGGCCAGCCAGGCCTGCTTCTCGGGTTTGGTCAGGATTTTCATGACCATCGGCATCGTCATGTCCCGCAGCACCCGGGCGATGGGGCCGGCGGCCTTGTTCTGGTTCCTGTGCTCGGCTTCCTCGGTGATCCGGGTGCGCCGGTTGCGGCGCAGCTGTTCGTAGGCGGAGAAGGCCCCGGCCGCGTCGGGCAGGTCGCGCAGGCAGCGGGCCAGCTGGATGGCGTCCTCGACGGCCTGCGAGGCGCCCTGCCCGGAACTGTTGGACGGCGCGTTCAGCGCCTCACCAACCAGCACGACGCGGCCACGATGCCAGTGGGGCACCGGCGGAAGGTATTCCAACGCGCCGAAGATGAGCAGGTCCGCCGGGTCGATGCGCCGGACGATGTCCGGTGCCGCCGTGCGGTCGTCGGCCACCGCCTCGCGCAGCAGGGACAGCCACTTGTCCGCGCCCATGGCCACGGCCTCGGCGCTGGACATCGGCCGCGGCTGTGTCATGTTGGCGAACCAGCCGACACGTCCGTCGTCGAGCACCTGGTAACTGAAGAACGCGCGCTTGCCCTGTGTCATGTACATCGACCCGCCGGTGCTGACCCGGCCGCCGCCGGCGGCCGTGGCCGCGAAGCCGGCAAGGGCGTTCAGGCCGGTCCGCTGTGGCTGCGGGGCCGACGGGTCGATCAGTGAGCGGACCATCGAGCGGATACCGTCGGCCCCGACCAGGATGTCGGCGCCGGCTCGCGAGCCGTCGGCGAACAACGCGGTGATGCCCGCGCCGGTGTCCTGCAGCCGGACAAGACGCTTGCCGTATGAGGTCTTGACTCCCCGGCTCGCCGCCTCGTCGGCCAGCACCTTCTGCACCTCGTCGCGCCACACCATCTGCGCGATGGGCGGATCGGCGGGACCGCCCCCGAACTGAGCGAGCCGTTTGCCGGTCCAACTCTGCATCACGAACGACGATATCGGGGTGGCGATGTCGCGCACGGCATCGTCGAGTCCGAGGAGCCCGAGCGCGTTCATACCGTTGGGCGCGATGCCGATCATGCCGCCCAGGCCGATGCCTGGCCCAGTGTGGGCCTCGTACAGGCTGGCCTCGATGCCGGCTCGCCGCAGTGCCATCGCCGCCACCGGGCCTGCGATTCCGCCGCCGACGACCAGCGCTGTCCTTACCTCAGTCATCTTGTCCCCATGGAGCTCGCGCCGGAGCCGGTCGCGCCGGTCTCCAGCTGGTCATCCGGATCTGTGTGTCCGAACCGACCCGGGAACGTCAGCCCAGCTACCCTGGGGTTGCCACCTCGTCGCCGGGATCCGTTCCGCGGGTGTCGGTTCGAGAGTGAGGGCCCCGGCGGTGGTGTTGCCGCACCCCGCCGGGGCCCGTTGTCTGGTCAGTCCCTGGTGCTGCCCCTTTCGGTGATGTGGGCCAACTCCGGGGGCACCTCGCCGGTCTCGTGGAACCGCCGCCACTGTGCGAGACCGGGGAAGGAGCCGGTGGTCAGCTCCTCGAGCAGTGTGGAGACCCAGGTCAGCTCCGCTTCGCGGACGGCGAGGTCGTACTCGACCTCGACGAGGAACAGCCGTGGCAGCTCACGGCGGTGGTGGGCCATCGACTCGCGCTGGTGGACGATCTGCTCCCGCATCCGGTCCAGCCGTTGCCGCAGCAGACTGGTGGCCTCGTCCGGGGTGAGTGCCCCCAGTACGGACAGGGCGACCCCGAACCGCGGGTACTCCTGTTCGGGCGTGGACACCAGTTCGCCCACCCAGTCCTTGAACTCGGCGCGGCCGGCGTCGGTGATCCGGTAGACGGTCCGTTCGGGGCGGCCACCATGCCGGGTGTTCTCGATCGCCTCCAGCAGACCGTGTTTCTCCATGTTCCGCACGACCGTGTAGAGCGAGCCCCACTTGATCTTCATGTCCTGGTCTTTGTCGCGCGCGCGGAGCACGGAGGCCATCTCGTAGGGGTGCATCGGCCGCTGGATGACCACTGAGAACACGGCGAGCGCCAGCACGTTGCCGACTCTGCGCCGTTTGGCCACCGATTCCACCTCGCCTACGATTACTCGTGTGCGAGTATATAGTGCCGGTGGCCGAAGGCAAGGGCGTGGGCCGATCAGCCGGCGTCGACCAGGGCCACCCAGGTGCCGTCGGGGCCGGCGACGTAGGCCCGCCGATGGCCACCGGGGTGGTCATAGGGCTCCCGCAGTACGGTAATTCCCGCAGCCCGCAGCCTGCTGATGTCCCGGTCCACGTTGGCGCAATGGACCAGCAATTCGAACGTGTTGCCCGTGCCGGGTTCGAGTCCGGCGGCGTGCACGGCGCGGGGTGTGGACAGCGCGAGCCGCGAGTCGCCCCGGTGCAGGACGGCATGTTCGAGCCGGTCCCCATCCGCTCCTTGGCCCTCATCCGCTACGTGGTAGGAGACCGTGAAGCCGAGATGGTCCCGATAGAAGGCCACGGCCCTCTCGACGTCCGCAGTGAAGACGTTGGGCATGCTCCAGTCGGTCATCTGTCACCTCGTCAATTCGTTGCTATAGAAGATGGTAAAGTACCACCATAATGGTGGACGGCTACAGTTCCGGACATGGCGGAACAGACCGGGTTGTCCGACCTGTGCGGCGAGGACACCGAGCTGGCCCAGGAGGTGATCCAGCTCCTTGTCGCCATGGGCGGACGGCTCGGCCAGCACTTCGCCGCACGGGCCGCCGAGTTCGGACTCTCCATGGCCGAGGGCAAGGTCCTGCTCGCACTCGAGCCCGGTGACCCGGTCCCGATGCGGGTGCTGGCCCGCAAGCTCAACTACGACGCCTCGAACCTGACCGGCGTCGTCGACCGGCTGGAGAACCGGGGCAGGGTGGAGCGCAGGACCAGTCCCGGTGACCGACGGATCAAGGCGATCGCCCTGACCGCCGCGGGCCTGCGTGTCCGGGACGACCTGTGGCGGCGGCTGCGGTCGGACGGGGGACCGGTGGACACTCTCACCGACACGCAGCTGCGCGATCTGCGCCGGCTGCTCCGGTTGGCGCTTGATGACGGCGGCAAGCACTGAGACCGGTCGCCAACCGATCGGCGCGTCCCATGCGGCAGCTGCGGATACCCGTTGTTCAGCGCGGCCGCTACCTTCCCTATAATTCCCTAAACGCTAGAACCGTAGAGTACTTTGAGGTAAAGTAGCGGACGTTGCGGGCAGTTGAAGGGGGATGCGTGGCCGAGCAGCTGTACTCGGTTGACCAGGTGGCTGGTCTTCTCGGTCTGCATGTGAAGACGGTGCGCACGTACGTGCGGGATGGCCGACTCAGGGCCGTCCGGGTCGGCAAGCAGTACCGGATCGCACGCGAGGACCTCGAAGCGTTCACCGGCCGGCCGCTGCCGGCGTCGGCGCGGCGCGCGCGCCACGTCGAGGCCTCCAGCATCGTGCAGATCGACGCGATCAGCCCGGAGAACATGAGCCGCCTGAGCACCATGGTCACCAGCCTCGCGGGAAGCTCGGCCCATGATGTCCCGCTGCGGGTCGAGGCCGCCTATGACCTGGAACGGGCCAGTCTGAAGATCATCGTGTTGGGCGGGCTCGCCGAGACCGCGAACCTGTTGAAGATCATCGAAACACTCGTGGAGCAGCTGTGAGCGGAATTTATTCGTCTACCGAGGGCGCCCGGCTTGTGCGGAACCGCTACCAGGAGCTGTTACGCCGCTGGCCGGTGCCCCACGACCAAATGCGGGTGCCGACCTCGCAGGGGGAGACGTTCGTGGTGGCCTGCGGGCCGCCCATGGCGCCGCCCGTGG
>Ga0213875_10001466_pt1 | contig 15270 bp, 15 predicted proteins | sample BarmaccomBMRX_R8_FD_160105 | JGI IMG/M metagenome (GOLD analysis project Ga0213875, IMG submission 160105) | Root-associated microbial communities from Barbacenia macrantha in rupestrian grasslands, the National Park of Serra do Cipo, Brazil - RX_R8 | ecosystem: Host-associated > Plants > Roots... | reverse complement strand
ATTTGGGCGATGCTTACCGGACGAGCTACTAGACCGGATGTGGCGCTTCAGCTAGCTGCAACAGTCGCGCATTTTTTGCTCATCATTGCATGCGCCGCAGGGTTTATGCGATTGAAGCCGGGTGCGAAGCAATGGGGGATGTTCCTCGCAGGCGGAGTCGTCGCTGTAACCTATTTACTTGTGCTGATGATCACACTGCGACCGGAATATATACCGCTGCTGAAGAAGTGTTTCGGGATGTGATGTTTATCGCCGATCCGCAGTCGATTGTTGCGCCAACGTGGCGGCTGCGTAGAGATCGACGCGAGAATATACGCCGAACGGAGATCCATTATCCAGAAAACCGCCGCCCGGTCCCTCCGTCTCAGTTAAAATCCGATTAGCCTGCTCAAGCGTCAAGTACGGGAAGGCGACGGTCAGAAGATATCCAGCCTCGGGAGCTAGTTTGGCGATATCTTCGACAGTACCGCTGACCTTCGAATACACAACCGGCAAGTTATAAGTTTGTGTGCACAGGTAAAAAGTCTTACTTGCGGCGGGGTTGTTGAAACGTCCGATATCCTTACGCGCGCAAACGTCTATCGTATTGCCGCACGCCGCCTCCAGCACTTTCGTCATCTCACGGCGCGCGGCTTCCACGGCCCCGCGGAAGTCCGTGATGACGGAAGCGCGCCTCAACGAGCGCCCGACATACGCCGGATCATTCGCGAGAAGATGCGCCATATCGTACAGCGCGAGCGTGCGCCCGCCCATCACGTCCATTGCGTAATGCGCCCCGACGAGAATGCGGTCATTCCCGTACTCTGCGCCGCGTGCGATCATCTGCTGGTATCGTTCCGGCACGAGCAGTGCGAAGATGAGAGCCCCTGTGTAACCGTAAGTGGTGTGACCACTCGGGAACGAAGGGCTGTTGGTTAAGTCCATGATCGGTCCACGGTTGTAAACGATGTTGTCGGCAGGAACGTTCAGATAATCCGGCCCTACAATGTGCGATAGGGTGGCTTCTGTCTGGAATGGGCGCGAATTGCCGTACGCATCGGCGCCATCACTCCCTGCCGGCTTGCCGTAAGTCGTGCCGAAGAAATCCGGATGTCCACCTATCTCCCTGAGGATCGCCTTCGCCTCAGCGGAAACAGGTTTTTTCCCATCGATGGTCTCGTTAGCGAAGAAGTATTTGCTGGCGTTTGAGTCGCCGCCACTCGCCGCGCTGGCGTAGGCGATCAAGTCCGTGACGGCTTGGGACAGGGTCGTGAAGTGTTCCCGATCAATATAGTGCGCACGCGTCTGATAGGCGGCGCCGAGCGTGCTCCCGAGACCATCCGCCAGTTCGGCGAGGTTGCCGCTCGTGATAAAAACGTCTCTCAGCGCCTGCTGCTGTTGCTCCGCGTAAGGTAGCAGTGTCGGCTGCGGAATAATACCGGTCTGAATGCCTCCCGTGACCGTGTAATTCGCGCCCAAGGCTGCTTGACCTTGCGGCGTGTTCGACAACACAGTAACCGGGGCAAGCCCCCGAAATGCGGTCAAATTGGTTGGGGACTGCCCGGCGACCAGACAGGGCCGAAGCGCGCAAAGTGTTCCGATGAACAACGAACGAGCAGTAACGCCGAGCAACGAAAACAACTCTGCTTTCTTCATAGCCAATAGTATCTACGTAGCGCCGCGTCGCGTTCGGTATCCTGCTTGTTTCGACTTTGAGGTCTCGAAACTGATGCTGGGCAAATGGCGGCTATGCGCGATATGCGTGGTGCTTTGGGGTCGAGGGTCACTCGGGCAGAGTGTTCCAACACCGGAATCCGTCCTCGGGCACAAACCGGGCGACGATTACTATCTGGCGAACTACGACGAATCGCGCGATTACTTTCGTAAACTTGCGGCGAGTTCAAACCGCATCAAGCTGATCAATGTCGGAAAGACCACGCGCGGCCTCGACTGGGAGATTGCAATCATTTCGTCGCCGGAAAATCTGGCGAAAATCGACCGCTACAAAGAAATCGCGCGGCAGCTTGCATTAGGGCAGGCGCCGGACGAAGCGACGGCGAAACAACTGGCCCACGAAGGCAAAGTGTTCGTGCATATCGATGGAGGCATGCATTCGAGCGAGGTGGCGGGCGCGCAGCAGTCGATTGCGCTCGCCTACAAGCTGGTATCGAGCGTGGGAGATCCTGAAGTCGACGCCATCCTCGATAATGTCATTCTTCTGCTTTGGCCGACACTCAATCCGGACGGACAAAACGAAGTCGTGGCGTGGTATCGCAAGAATCTCGGCACCAGTTATGAAGTTAGCCCGTTGCTCGATCTCTATCAAGAGTATGTCGGCCACGATAATAATCGTGACGGCTATATGCAGAATATGCTGGAGTCGCAGGAAGTTACTAAGGCCGAGTTAGAGTGGAACCCTGCGGTTTTTTACTGCCATCATCAGACGGCCCCCTTCCCGACGCGTATTTTCATCCCTCCGTTTACAGAGCCGATATCTTCGAATATCAATCCATTGATGGCGCGCTGGTTGAACGTGTTAGGAATGAACATCGCTGCGTATCTCGATGAGCACGACATGCCGGGAGCCGTGCACCGCGTAGGCTTTGATAACTGGTACCCGGGTTTCCTGGACTTTACGCATATCTTTCGCAACAGTATTTCGTTCTTCACGGAAACGGCGCTCTACCATTACGCAACACCTCATTTCTTTACGGTCGACGAGTTTCCCAAAGACCGGCAGGATCTGCGAGCGGAGATGTTTTATAGCAGTCCTTGGAAAGGCGGATGGTGGCGGCTTGCCGATGCGGTCCGGTACATGGAAGGCGCTTCGATGTCCGTCTTGGATACCGCCGCGAAGTATCGGGAAGTTCTGTTGTTGAATCGCTATCATGCAGCACAACAAAACATACAGCGCTTCCAGAAGGAGCCTCCCTATGCGTACATCATTCCTCAAGAGCAAAGGGATTTGCCGGAAGCGGCCGTACTCGTCCAGAAGCTACTCTTAAACGGCATTGAAGTGCATCAAGCGGCTCAACCGTTCCGCGCGAACGGACGCGAGTACAAGAATGCTTGGGTGATTTTGATGGACCAGCCTTTTTCTCCTTTGGTGAAAGAGTTGTTTGAGCCGCAGCAATATCCGGATTTGCGCCTGACACCCGGCGGACCGCCCATCAGGCCGTATGATGTTGCCGGTTGGACGTTGCCGATGCAGATGGGCGTCGATACTGCCGTTGTGCTCGAGCCGGTATCGCAAGAGCAAAGGGCGTTACTGCGGCGAGTCAGCTCAGTTGCGGTTCCACCGGGAACTGTCGATGGACATGGGAGCGCGTATCTGATGTCGCACGACGCAAATTCCAGTTTTGCCGCGATGAATGACGTGTTCAGTGCGGGAGGGAAGATTGCGTTTGTATCGGGTTCGGGGCGCATCGTTGTCTCGGGTGTGGATAGTTCGGGGGTTGCTCAGATAGCGGCGAAACGGGGTGTCACGTTGGATGCGCAGTCGAGTATGCCGGCGGGCGCAATCTCGGAGAAGAAACCGCGCGTGGGGCTGTACCGTTCTTGGGTTCCGAATATCGACGAAGGATGGACGCGGTGGATCTTACAGAACTATGGATTTGCGCCGATCACGCTGCGCAATGGCGACATCGAAGCGGGCCATCTGAGCGATCGCTTCGACGCGATCATTCTGCCGGATGAGATGCCGAGATCAATCAGCGACGGGTTCAGTGTGGGAATCGTGCCCGGAGAGTACGCCGGCGGCTTGGGCGAGCCCGGGGGTGAGGCGTTACGCCGATTTGTAGCAGCGGGAGGAACGTTGATCGCATTCAACAACGCTTCTCTATATGCGATCTCAATTCTGAACCTGCCGGTTTCCAATGTGCTCGAGAAACTGACTTCCGATCAGTTCTATTGCTCGGGATCGCTCTTGCGAGTCGAGTTGAAAAGCACGTCCCAACAGGGCGTATGGGGCTTACCGCCGGCGCCCGTCGTCATGTTTGAGCGCGGCCCGGTATTCGACACGAAAGCGGACTTTAAGGGAAATATACTCGCAACTTACCCGAAGCAAAGAAATCCGCTCGCGAGCGGATACTTACTACATCCCGAGGTCATGCAAGGCAAAGTAGCCGCTTTGGAAGCGTTCTACGGCAGTGGGCGCGTGTATCTGTTCGGCTTTAGACCTCAGTGGCGCGGTCAATCGCACGGCACTTACCAATTTGTCTTTGATGCTATTTATGACTCGCCCGCTTCGTCGCAACCCACTCGTTTGCCGAAGCAAGACAATGACCGCGAATCGCGTGACTGGGCCGCTACGTTCACAAAAATTCATGCCGACCTGACTAGCCTCATCGAAGCGAACCAAGCGTTTGCGTCTGCGAAGGGCGCCAAGGCAGTGGACGGGAAAAGCAAATTGAATGAGGCGGTAGACCGATTCGAAGAGACGGACATTCGAAGCCTTGAAGACAAAGGAGCCGAGATGGCGGATGCCGCTCGGCGGCGCGTTGTGGTGTACGCTCACCGGCTACGTAAGGCCGCTGAAGACGTGCGAGCAACGGAGCTCGAGGCCAGTATTACGCTGGATGATTTGCTCGCCAAATATCAGATCACGCAAAGCGAAAGGCAATTGGAAGCAGCAACCGGCCCGTGAAGCGCCAGCGAGCTGCCGTTCGCGATCAGCCGCCCTCAATCACGCTCATCAGGTCGCGAATCGTGTGGTAAATCGACGCCTGCACTTCTTGAATGCGCGGAATGTAATCGGACCGGACGATCAGCGGGTGATCAGCCAGGCCGCGGCGGATAATCTCGCCGCCATCGTAGCCGAGTAACGCGACGGTCAGCAAGTTACGCTTCCGCGCCTCTTCCAATGCCATCACAACGTTACGGGAACCGCCGCTCGTCGAGATAGCGACTGCAACGTCGTTCGGGCGCGCTTGGGCGATCAATTGCCGCAAAAAAATGACCTCTGTCCCGACGTCATTCGCGAGTGCGGTGATGTTCGCGGGTTCGAGGGCTAGCGACACGGCGGGAACAGGACGGTATCCGGGAGGAGGCGCGACGCAGTCGATGGCCCAATCGTTCGCGTCTGTAGCGGAGCCGCCGTTACCGAACAAGATGAGTTTCCCACCGTCTTGGACGCGCTCCGATATTGCTACCGCTGCGTTCGCTATAGCGCCGGCTTGCTCATGCGCGACCTGCAGACGAAGATTCGCATCATCGGCGACCTTCATTTCAATAGAAGTCGCGACGTCTTCTATAATTCCGGCTGTTTCCTGCTTTTCCTGGCCCAGGAACGGATACAGAAAACCGGCGGCGCCGACGTCGAGGCCGAGTTCGCGGTGCTCGAAGAACACGTGCACGGTTTCCCACAGCGTGTGATAGAGAATCTCGATCAGTTCCTGGTGAATGAATGAGTCCTCGGCGCCGGTATCACAACTGTAGGAACCGTTCGTTCCAGGCAGCGCAAAGGTCATGGCGCCGCGAGCGGCTGCGGACGCAAGCGCATCGCTAATTTCTGGATCGCCGCCGGGCGGTCCAAAGCCTATGACGATGTCGTTAGGCTCGAGCAGCGCCTCGAGCCAAGGTCGAAAGACCAACGACAAGTCGATAGCGGGCAGCGCGCGTTTGCCGACGATCACCGGATGAACGAATTCCACCGATACGTGCTGCGCATCAGTGGCGTAAGGACCTCGACCGAAGGCAAGCAGGCGGCCGCCTGAGAGAAAGCGTTTCGCCATCTCGCGACAAGCAAGTGCGAGACGATGCGATTGTTGCGAGAAGAACGCCTCAAATATTGCGTTACGTTTGCGTAGATTTGCGTCTACTTGTACCGCAAAGGAGGACGCAGCAGGCATCATACTGGCACGTAAATCACTCTTCGAGTACGACCTGCTGATCTAGTATCCGCGTGTTGTGGCCGCACGCAGGAAATCTTACTACTTTGATCGCGCATAACTGAAGCGTACGATTAGCGTGTGTGAGGACGCGGAGTATCCTGATTGTCGAGGATGAAATGATCCCGGCGCTTGACTTGTGTAACCACGTGCGTGACTTGGGATACACGGTGAGTGCTCTCGCGAACTCAGGCGAGGAGGCGGTCCGGCTAGCAGAAGAGCTAGTACCCGACCTCGTTCTTATGGACATACACTTGCACGGTCCCATGGATGGCATTGAAGCGTCCCGTCGCATTCAGGAACTGAAACACATTCCGATCGTTTATTTGACGGCGTATCCGAGCATCTTCATTCAGAGTCCTGCATCCATGCAACGCCCTTATCTATGCATCTCGAAACCGTTTTCGGTAGCCGACCTGCGCGCGGTGATTAGAGTTGCCTTGGCAAACTGACACCTTCCTGGAATCGCAGTACGAGGAAGAGCACACATCAGGCGTCTCGCGAGCCGGCTACGTTTCCATTGCCGAGATGCAACACCGCGTGCGGAATCACTTTCAGATCGTCGCGAGCCTGCTCAACCTGCAAGCTAGCCTCACCTCGGCTCCTGCGACGGTCAAAATGCTCGAATCGATGCAACTCCGGGTGCGCGCGATCGCGAACCTGTACGACAGCTCGTTCAGCATTGATGATTTCTCGGCGATGCATTTCGGTCAGTACGTAACGAATCTGACAGGCGAGCTGGAGCGCGCCTGGGCGCCATCCGACCGGGTTCAGACACAACTCTCGATCGCCGATCTAGCCGTGGACATGGAGCAGGCGTTGCCGCTTTCACTCATTAGCAACGAGTTAGTTTCGAACGCCTTCAGACATGCCTTTCCCGGAAATCGCTCCGGGAAGGTTCACGTGTCCGTCGAGTACAAGAGCCAGGATGAAGCGGGCGAGCTTTGCAGACTCGAGGTGAGCGATGACGGCGTGGGTTTGCCGCAGAATGTTGATCCATCGACTGCGGTGTCGATGGGCTTCCACATGGTCCGCGCGCTAACCCGGCAATTACGGGCGAAGGTGGAGGTGGATCGGAGTCCGGGGACGTCCATTCGGGTCTCGTTTTCGCTGGCGAAGGGGTGAGGAAACACCGATTCAGAAACAAGCGCGAGTGCTCGTCCGTATGTGACAAAATGACCTGATTACATCAGGCGAGGATGAGGCGAGTCGCGGCGATCATCGGGTCCGCTATCTTCCTTGTCATCGCGCCTGGCTTACTCGCGGGTTTGGCGCCATGGTGGATCTCTCATTGGCAACTGAAACCTGGGCTAGTGTTTGTTCGGATTGTTGGTGGCGTGCTACTCGGCTTCGGGCTCGTTGGCCTCCTCGATTCGTTTGCGCGGTTTGCAGTGCAAGGCTTGGGCACACCGGCGCCGGTTTTTCCGACGCGCCATTTGGTGGTCACCGGCCTGTATCGCTATGTCCGCAATCCGATGTATTTAGCAGTCGTTACCGCCGTAGTTGGTCAAGGCCTCATTCTCGGAAATGCAACGCTTCTCGAATACGGCGGACTTATTTGGCTGCTCTTTCATGCTTTCGTACGGCTTTACGAAGAACCAACACTCAGAAGAGACTTTGGCTCCGAGTACAACGCCTACTGCAACGGGGTCCGGAGGTGGATTCCCCGATTTAGCGCGTGGACGGGTCAGCCTGATGCGCCTTGAGTCAGCTTGTGAACTGCAGGGCGCCGAACGATACGACGCTGTGGGGATCGATTTGCCACTGCTGATAATTCAGCAGTTCGCCGCGTGTAGCGGGTAAGACCTTCAAGAACGTGTACAAGGGCGACGCGCCGCACCATTTCAGATCGTCGTGGCGCTCTTGCACTAACGACCAATATCCATCGCGGTCGCCCTCCGCGATACGCGCGATGCGCGCTTTGTCGCGCTGCTCGACCGACAGCATTTCGCCCGAGTTCGCAATTGCGCGCCGCTGATCGCCGTACCGGCGGCCTATGTGCGCCATGTCGATGCCGAGAATCCAGAACAGCTGAGAACCCTCTCGCGCTGCAATGTTCGCGAGCGCATCGCAGAAGCGCGCGACAGCATCGTTGTGTTCAGGCAGGCCGCCCTCATAGATGCTCTTGACAAACGGACCACACAAGATCGGGAGAATGCGCACATTTGGTCCATAGAAATGCTGGAGAAAGATGATTTGAAACTCGATCGAGTGTTCGACGGCGTGGCAGTAATCTTCCATTCGGACAGCGCCGGCTGCGGCAGCGGCGAGTTCGTCCACCAGTTTGGTATTGGTGCGAGCTTCTCCAAACGGAGTGATAAAGTTTTTTCTCGTGAGGCCGAAGCGGTCCGGCGCGCCATAGTGAGACGTCCCGAGTACCACGAAGGTTCGATCAGCGGCGGTTTCCGCCGGCGGCAGCGATCGATACGCGGCGCGGTAAGTTGCCCAGCCACCGTCCGGGCTCGCGTGCGGCGCTGCGATTCCCACAACGTTCGATACACCTTCGAGTGGGCCGATGCGGGCGGCAAGCAATGTGGCGAGCTGCGATTGATCCTCGGGATACGCGGAACCGGCGAACGTGGCTTCGCGCGTGGCGAGACCCGCGAATTCAGCTTCTCTTTCGGCTTTTAATTTCCGGTACGTGTCGTTCTCGAGGAAGCCGGCTTCGTCGAGCGAATCGAAGAGATGCCGCTCGAGATCGCCGACCTGTACTTCGCCCGTAAGACGAACCAGCTCGGAGCGCAGGTCGAGCGCGGACTGACATCCATCGAAACATTCGAGGACTTGAACAAGCGGGGGCGGAACGAGCAGTGTCGAACTCGAATAGCGATACGGGTCACGAATATACAGGCCTGGGTGCTCAGGATCGGGTGAAGGAAGGAAGTCGAGGTTCAACCGCAGGCGAGGGAGGAGTTCAGACACGACTCATTGTACGAGCCAAGTGTGCCCTACCGAAGATTTTCGGGCGGAATGCGGTCGATCAGATCGCGCATCGCGCTGGTAAGGCTCGAAATCTGGGCAGTAAGATTCACCTGCAAGTCGCGCAATTTATCAATCGCGCTCCAGATTCGTTTATGTTCCTCGATATTGCGCAGAGATTCTTCAACGAGATCCTGGAGGATCTTGCGATAGTCGCCGTTCTCCTCTGGCATGCAAACCTTTATTCTACTTAAGGAAAGACGGCATGGGTCGTTGAGCCAAATCACGGCAGATAAACACGCGCCGACGCTGATTCGCGCAGTCGGATTGCGGAGCGCGGTGCTGATGGTCATCACCAACGTCATCGGTACCGCGATCTTTCTGACGCCGGGATCGATGGCGACGACTCTACCTTCTGAACCGCTGTTGCTGCTTTCGTGGATCGCGGGCGGGGCGATATCGCTTTGCGGCGGGCTGACATACGCGGAAATGGGCGCTATGTATCCACGCTCCGGCGGCCTCTATTTGTTTCTGAAAGAGGCATTCGGACCGCTGGTCGCGTTTCTGTACGGTTGGGGCGCGGTGCTGGTAATCCTGACGGGCGCGACATCGGCTGTAGCGGTTGGCGCCGCAACGTACTTGGCTCATTTCGTGCCGGCGCTTTCGACAACACACGTGATTTTCGCGGCGCGGTTGCCGTGGGGACCATGGACGATTTCGGCCGCGCAAGTCGTCGCGGCGGTTTCCATCGCGATACTCGGAGCGGTCAACTATGTCGGAATCGAAAGCGGCAATCGGTTACAGGCGGTATTGACGGTCGCGAAGGTTGCGGCGATCGCGGTGCTTCCCGTGGTCGCTATTGTTCTGCATCCGGTGAAGATTTCACTCACACCGATCGTGCCGCACGTTGCGCATCCCGCCATTGCGTTCGGCGTAGTTATGGTCGCAGTGATGTGGGCGTACGAAGGATGGTACTATCTACCGTTTTGTGCGGGCGAGGTGCGGCATCCGCAGCGGACTGTGCCGCGGGCGTTTGTCATCGGGATTCTCGCGATCACTGCGATTTACGTGATTGTCAATGTGGGATACATGCTCGCGTTGCCGTTCGCGCAGATTCGCGGCTCGGAGCGTATTGCCGAGAAGGCAATGATGGAGCTGGTGGGCGCAAGCGGGGCCGGCATTGTGGCAGCAACCGTCGCGCTGTCGGGCGTCGCGTGCAATGCGGCGTCGATCATTGGGGTCTCGCGCGCATGCTATGCATTGGCAGCCGACGGTATGTTCTTTCGGGCAGCGGCGAGGGTGCATCCGCGGTATCGGACGCCGCACGTCGCTATCGTGCTTACGTGTCTCTGGTCGGCGCTGCTCGCGCTCACGGGAACGTACGATCAGTTGTACACATGGGTGACGTTCGCGTCCGTCGCTTTCAGCGCGCTTGCCGGGATCGCAATCTTCCGCTTGCGCCGCATTCGCCCGGATGTGCCGCGACCCTACCGGACGTGGGGCTATCCTGTGGTTCCGGCGCTGTTCGTTCTGGCGGTAGGCGTACTCGTGATAAACACGATGATCGAATTACCTGTCGAGTCGTTGATTGGAGTGGCGATTGTGGCCTTGGGGCTGCCGGCTTACTGGTACTGGCGGCGCGGCGTCAGGTTATAGAGGCAGCGAAGGCGCGAAAGAATGCTTACGCGCGGTGTTCTGTAGGTTGCTGCAAGAGTTTACGCATCTGTTCGACGATGGTGTAGGGTACGCGGATGTTGTTATTGATCCCGCTACCGAGTTTCACGTTCGGCTTTGGCGCGCCGTGAAAATCCGAACCTCCGGTTGGTAACAAATCAAGATCCTTCGCTAACCGGCTGTAGTAGGCTTGCTCATCGGCGTTGTGCTCGGAGTGAAAGACTTCGAGTGCGAGCAATCCGGCCTCCTTCATGCGCAAGATGACAGCACGCTCACCGTCGCGAGTCATCGACAGCCGAATGGGGTGCGCGAGCGATGGGATGCCGCCGGCGTCGCGAATCGATTGAATGGCTTGCTCCGTGGTCTGGCTTTCACGCTCGACGAATGTCGGCGCCGTCTCGCCTATATAACGTGTAAACGCGTCGTCAAAGCTTGAAGCGTAGCCCTTCTCGACAAGCACGCGGGCGAAGTGCGGCCGGCCGGTCAGAGTTCTGCCCCGGTTTTCGACTTCTTCAAGAGTGATGTCGATGCCGAGACCACGAAGGCGATTGATCAACTGCCCGTTGCGCGTGCGGCGGTCTTCGAGCGCCTTTTGGAGGCGCGCCGTGAACGGACCAGAGGGCGGGCCAGCAAGAAAATATCCCAACAGATGGACAGACCGGTAATCGCCACCCGGAGGCGCAAAGTACAGGCGCGAATTCAGTTCGATGGCGCAGATTAGCTCGATACCTGCATCAGTCGCGGGCTGGCGCGCCTTGAGGTAGCCTTCGAGCGTGTCGTGATCGGTGATGGCGAGGGCGCGCAGACCGGTATTTTTCGCGAGCGCGATCAACTCTTCAGGCGCAAGACTGCCGTCCGATTCATGGGTGTGGGAGTGCAAATCGACGAGGCTCAAGTCCACTAGCGGCTCTTTACCTCGGCGGGCAAGTCAAAGACAAACGTTTCTCCGCAGGTATGCGCGACTAATCGGCCAGGGCCCAAGCTCTTGTCTTTGGTTTTATTTTCGAAGAACACCGCCCCGTCGGTACTGTCGCCGGATTTCAACTTCATGGGAACCATGGTGATGGCGGATGCTGCTGCAGCGGCTTTGAATCGGGGGTTGACAAACTGCGCCATCGCCGCTTCTCGGCGTTTCTCGTAGCCGTTCGTTGGGCGATAGTTGGCCAGTGCATAAATGCTCGATTCGTAGAGCAACTGCAGCTTGATGACATCGTTGTGGCTGGCTTTCTCGAGGAGTGACTCAATCACATCGTCGGCTGCGACAGACGGGAGAGACGCCCCATCCTGGCGCGTGATAGAAAAGTCCGAAGGCTTGACGGTCCAGGACACGAGAGAGCCGTTTGTAACAGTAATCTGAACGATGTTGAAGTCCTTAACGTGGGGCGGAAGCGGAGCGAACATCACCGTTATGCCGTTCTTCGTCAACGCGTCGTATTCCAGACCGTGGGATTCGAACTCAATGGGTCCGGGCGTTGGAGGTGGAAGAGTTTGGACAGGTGTTTGCGCCTGGGCGGCTGCGAGGATTATCGACGCGAACAAGAAAACCCAGGTCACGCGTTGCTCCCCGCGAGCTTGGGGGTGAGATACCACTGAAGTGTGCCTTTGGGATGCATCGCGAAGCTTTCGAGATTCACGCAAAGGATCCCGCCTTTCTTAAAGTCGATGCGCAGATTCTCGTATCCGAGAAGATACGCCGCCAAGTGCGCAAACAGAGGATTGTGACCCACTGCCAGAATGGAACTCTCGCTCTTATGAAGACGAATTTCGTCCCAGGCGGTTTGGGGAGTCGCGTTAGGAACGAGAGCTTTGGTTTCGAGCAGCTTGTTCTTATATCTCAGGACGTCCTGAGCGACTTCGGCCGTTTCCCGAGCACGCTTTAGCGGACTCGCGAGGATAAGGCCGGGATCCACTCGCGCGCGGCGAACGGTTTCGAGAACTTGCCGCAGTTTACGTCGTCCCTCGGGCGTAAGCGCGCGACCGGCGTCATCGCCACCCGGATGAATGTCTTCCGCGATTCCGTGCCTCAAAAGATACAGGTGCATAGCGGAAAGCTTCGCCTTTCATACTGTCATACTGGTCGCGTTCATGCGGCTTGCGAGCGATAAGCAGAATCGCATTCTGGTGGTTGTTGCGATACTTGCGGCGGCTCTGATTCACGTTTCGATTTCCGCAAGTGAGGTATTGCTCGGCGCCGGCGTTTTGCTGCTGCTGGTCTTTCGCCACAAGCTGGAATTTCCGCGCATTTGGATTCCGCTGGTGTGTTTTTTTCTCTGGACGGCGCTGGCTGACGTCTTGTCGCCGGACCCGTTGGGCGGGCGCGCGCAGATCCGCAAGTTTTTTGTGTTTCTGTTCCTTCCGCTGATTTACGGCGTCTTCGTGCGAGAGTTCGAGAAAGTATTCTTCGTGATGGCAGCGTGGACCGTTACTGCAACCGCTTCAGGATTGTGGGGAATCGTCCAGTTCATCACGAAATACGAACACGACAAGGCGGCGCCACAAGGCTTCTATATCGCGTATTTGCAGCGGCGCATTACGGGGTTCGAGGGGCACTGGATGGAGTTCGGCGCGCTGCAGTTGAGCGTCTTGACACTGTTGCTCGCACAATGGTTTTTTTCGAACCGCCGCATGCCGGGCTGGGCGTACTCGAGTGTTGCGATTCTCTCGGCCGCGATTGTGCTTGGGTGGACGCGCAGTATCTGGCTCGCGACGGTTCCATCCGTGTTGTACCTCGTTTGGTTCTGGCGGCCAAAAATGATAGCGCTGGTCCCCGTTGTGGTGGTGCTCGCGTTACTTGTCGGGCCGGCTGGAACTCGCAGGCGCGTTGCTTCGCTCTTCAATCCTGAGGCAGATGTCGATTCCAATCAGCATCGTATTGTTGTGTTCCGAACGGGACTCGAGATGATCAAAGCTCACCCGTGGTTCGGCCTCGGGCCGGAGCAGATTGGTCGCCAGTTCGAGGGCTATGTGCCGAGCGACATTCAGAGACCGCTGCCGGTGGGTTACTACGGTCATTTACACAATATCTATCTGCAATACGCGGCAGAGCGCGGGATTCCGGCTTTGGTGTTCATCATGTGGATGATTGGACTTACTGCATACGATGTGAGCCGCGCGATCGCGCGCGCCAGCCGGGAGCGTTCGCAGCAGCTATTCCTGCTGCATGGGACAAATACAGTGATCATCGGAGCACTGGTCGGAGGGTTGTTTGAGCACAATCTGGGGCATAGTGAGGTGCTGATGATGTTTATGAGCGTGATTGGATTGGGTTACGCGGCGGTTGAGAATGTTGTAGGAGTTCGTTGAACATGCGGAGCAGCGTTTCTTGTTGTGGTTGGGAGTTATGCCTCGGTTAAATTGAAGGTGAGAAGCGATGAACTTAAATACAGTGCAGGAGATCGAACGCGCGATTGATGCGCTGACGCCCGCGCAGCGCGAAGAACTGTACACCTGGATCGACGAACAATATCTGCACGCGGGCGATGCGCAGCTCAGAGCAGCCATCGACGCGGGCCGCTTCGATGACCGCATTGCCCGCGCCATGTCGGATCATAAAGCCGGAAGAACAAAACCCCTCTAGCGCCGGGCTGGCCGATGCACCGCGCCAACGCGGAATTTTGGAAAGAATATCGCGCTTTGCCCAGCGATGTCCGCGAACGGGCGGATAAGCAGTTCGCGATGCTCAAAGTTAACCCGCGCCACCCTTCCTTGAATTTCAAGAAGCTCAGCGAACGTTGGGGGCTGGAACTTTGGTCGGCCCGAGTGACGCTCAAATATCGCGCCCTTGCCGTCAAAGTCGACGATGAGTACGTGTGGTTCTGGATTGGCGAACACGACATTTACGAGGGCATGATTTAGCACGTCGCGGGGCGGCTCGAAGACCATAAGTTTTGCTACGAGGCGGAAGACTAGCGAATCAAGCCGTAAGCCGATGCGAAGACATCGCGCGGCCCTGGATAAAGTTATCAGGCCGGTATCATAGAAGAAAATGGCTGCTTTGACGATCAACCGTAGTGCAACTGAATTTAAGGTCGCTGATCTCTCGTTAGCGGAATGGGGCCGGAAGGAAATTTCCATCGCCGAGCATGAAATGCCCGGCTTGATGGCCATTCGCGAGAAGTATGCGCGCGAAAAGCCGCTCGAGGGCGTGCGCATCACCGGATCGTTGCACATGACGATTCAGACAGCGGTGCTGATTGAAACGCTGGTTACGCTAGGTGCCGATGTGCGCTGGGCGAGCTGCAACATTTTTTCTACGCAGGATCATGCGGCGGCGGCGATCGCGGCAACAGGAGTGCCGGTATTTGCCTGGAAGGGCGAAACGCTCGAAGAGTATTGGTGGTGCACATATCAGGCGATAAGTCATCCGAGCGGCGAAGGTCCGCAGTTAGTCGTGGATGACGGCGGCGACGTTACATTGCTCATCCACAAGGGTTACGAGCTGGAAGAAGGCAGCGATTGGGTCAACACGCCTTCTTCAAGTCACGAAGAACGTGTTATCAAAGACGTGCTGAAGCGCACTCACGCGGAGGATCCTGAGCGCTGGCACAATATCGCGAAAGAGTGGCGTGGCGTTTCGGAGGAAACGACGACCGGCGTGAAGCGCTTGTACAGAATGCAGGAAGCGGGCAAGCTGCTCGTGCCAGCGATTAACGTCAATGACTCGGTGACGAAATCGAAGTTCGACAACTTATACGGGTGTCGCGAGTCGCTCGCCGACGGCATCAAGCGTGCGACGGACGTCATGATGGCCGGCAAGATAGCCGTGATCTGCGGCTACGGCGACGTGGGCAAGGGATCGGCGCATTCGCTG
>Ga0213875_10001465_pt1 | contig 15271 bp, 23 predicted proteins | sample BarmaccomBMRX_R8_FD_160105 | JGI IMG/M metagenome (GOLD analysis project Ga0213875, IMG submission 160105) | Root-associated microbial communities from Barbacenia macrantha in rupestrian grasslands, the National Park of Serra do Cipo, Brazil - RX_R8 | ecosystem: Host-associated > Plants > Roots... | reverse complement strand
GCTGCTCGACGCCGACGGGGACCTCGACGCCGGCGCCGGCCGCCATCGCCATCGCGCCGAGCTGCTCGACGCCGACGCACACCCCGGCAATGTGGAAGCAACGACTTGGTGCTATGACCATCGAAGGGGATTCTGTCGCGGGCGATGGTTCGGCGGGATGTTTCGCGGACCTGGAGTCCGGTCAATCGGATGCAGTTACGGTTTCAGTGTCCGTGAATTTCGATACGTCAACGGCCGCTTCCCAGGGTGTTATCTTGTGTTCGGATGGCAGCAGTTATTACACCTGCTACTTGCAGCAGCTTAGCGGCGGACCCATCCTTGCAATCGACGACAGCAATGCAACAGTCCTTGCCAGCACGCCGTTCGTGCCAACTGACAGCCAAGAATCAATTGTTGCTTCAATTAACAGCGGAGCGATCAGTGTAAGGTGCGGTTTCCAAACTCTAAATTACACGGACCCGAGCCCAAAAACCGGCACGAGCCACGGCGTCAAGACCGGGATCAGTACTGCCTGCCGGCTGAGCGGATTCAGTGTCACGCAAGGCACGGCGACTCTATTGCAAGACAACTTCGTGGACTCCGATGGCACGCTCTTAACGGACCATGTTCCCGACGTTAGTTAACGGAGGCCAGCGGGAGCGACGCAACCAAGCAATCAATGTAGGCCGCCGGCAGCATCGCCGGCTTTTTTCAACGCAACAGGCGAGAGGGCGATTTATGAACGTGCAAGTAGTGAACGAAGGCTTGGAGCGCGTCGGCGATTACCTGAACGCGGCCCAGCTCCCCACCGTCATGCTTCTAGGGCTCTACACCACGGATCTAGCGGCGGACATCACCACGGTGTACGCCGATATGATTCAGCCCACTTTTGCGGGGTACGCCGAAACGTTGCTGAGCAACATTCAGTTCAACTTTGATGCGACGAATAATCGTTGGGTGTTCAGTGCAAACGAAGTTGATTTCGCGCCGACTTCTACCGGAAGCCCGGTCACTATCTACGGATGGTATCTCTGCGCCCCAACGGCCCCCGGAAGTGGCGGCAAGAGTCTGTTGTGCTATCAGCGTTTAAGTGTGCCGGTCGTGCTTACCGGACCGACCGACACGCTGCCGCTGACGCCGTCGCTCGCGATTCAAAGGCCGTGACGCGGGCCGAAAAGGAGTGGGACATGGCCGGATTCGTAACAGGCGTGGGTGAACGGGTCCTATTGTCGGCCGCACTGGATGCTGTCGGCCCCCTCAGCCTGCGGCTGGCCAAGACTGCCTTCGCGCCGACGGCCAGCCTGACGCTCGCAGGTATCACCGAGGCGGACTACGTCGGCTACGAACCGCTCCCGCTTACGCTTGGCACGGTTCAGCCGGGAACGCCAGGCGGCCGCGCGGAGGCGGACTTCGCCAATGTCACGTTTACCTGTGGCGGCTCGGCAACACCAAATTCCATCTACGGATATTTCGTTACAGACGGATCGGGCAATCTGCTCTGGTGCGAATTGTTTGGCGGCGCCCCGCGACCGATGGACGGCGCGGGGCGCACGGTCAGCTTGGACATTTCACTTCGGCTCTGGGCGCCGAATTAGGCGCTCTTACCCCCATCCTTGCCGCGCTGCTCGGCACACCACTTTTGCCAGGCGGCCAAGGCCGCGGCGTTTTGCAAGTGGACGTACTTCATCGTCGTCTCGATGCTGGCGTGCCCGAGGAGCGTCTGTAGATGGTGCGTTGGCATCCCCCGCTCTGCAAGCTGCGTCGCGCGCGTGTGTCTGAGCGAATAGCAGCAAATTTGCTCCCCGCCAGTGCGTGGCGGCAACGCGAGCCCGGTCGCCTTTCGCAAGCGGCGCATCGCGCAAACAACAGTGTTCTTGTTCCATTCCTTGTGCCGACGATTCAAGAACACCGGACCCACGGCGGCCGGCCGTCCCCTGAGAAGTCGGGTTAGCAGACGGCCAAGCCGCGGCGACACCGGGATAACCCGAGGCGTCGTTGAGTCCGCGCGGAGATCACGCGCCTTGTAATCGCACAACTCGAACCATGCCAGGCCGGAGCGCAGCGCTTCCGCGACAGTCCGGGCCTCGGGCGGCCAACGCAGGAACTCCCAGCGCAAGCCGCGGACCTCCTGGGGGCGTGCGCTCGATTCAATCATGCAGAAGAGAAAGCGTCGGAATGGCGCTGCGGCGGCGCGGAGCAGGCAAACCAACTCGGCGCGCGTGAGTAGGCGGTGACGGCGTCCAAGTCGCGGCTTGACGGTGCGTCGGAGCGGGTTTTTTTTGAGTAGCTTCGCTTCGCGGCAAGCCCAAGCGTAGAGCCGCTGAAGCGCCTGGACGACGTGCCAGGAGCGGGGAAGCTCCGTCAAGTGGAGCGGGGTTAGCTCGTCGGCCTGGATGTCACCGATAAGCTGAACCGCCTTCTCTAGCTGGGCGCGGTAGTACTCTTCGGTACGCTCGGCGCGATGAAGCTTGACCCAGCGCAGAAATTTTTCCGTTAAATCTTTGAGGGAAAACATTGGACCATTCTCCGACGTGTGGAAGGTCGGCCGGCAGAGCGAGGGTTTCTACCGGCCATGCGATTGCGGGGCAAGACATAATTCGTGTGCCACAGCTGAGAAAAGCAAGAGGACTTGAACGCTTGGACAGCAGAGCTTTGCTGTATACAATAACAGCGATGGAAGGTCTCTACCCCCGTGCGAATTGGCCCTTGGACCGGCCAACCGTGCGGGGGTTTTTCGTTCTGGGCCTTGACGGATATTTCACTTTTGCCTAGGATCATTTCGCAAAGCTCAATCCGTTGAGTTTGCCGGTTGGCTTCGGGGCGTGGCGCAGCTTGGCTAGCGCGCCTGAATGGGGTTCAGGGTGATTTCAAAACACCCGCACGAGCCCCCCAATTCTTCCCGAATCCAAGACATGCAAACTCGATTTGGTAGTCAGTAGCGAGGGTCCAATTCGGCATGTCGCCGAACGCTGCTACACCGCGGATGGGCTTGCCGCGGCGGCGCTGCCATGCAAGAGACGGCCCCCTCTCCAACCGTTCGTGTCCTTTGCCCTTTTCACCTTTGGCACGCCTTCAATTCTGACTGCCGAATTCTCCTAGCACAAGCTGCGCATTCGTACACCGGCCATGCAACCGGCCACGTGTTCACGTTCGCGCGTCCGCGCTGGGCCTCCCTCGCGCAGCAGCTCGCCTCCGCACGGCCAACCCTGGCCCCTTTCCTGAAGGAGGAATTTCCCCATGCGCATTGACATGTCGAACTGGCGCCGCTGCGCGACCGCCGGCTGCGGAGCGCCCGTTCAGCCCGGCAATCCTGGCTCCCTTTGCTACCACTGCCAAAAGCGCAGCAAATGCGTTATCTGTGGCCGCCCTGACCGCGACAGCAGCCACCGGCATTGTCCCGCTTGCCGCATCGTGATGGATAACCTGCGCGCCATCGCCAGCGAGGGTGAGCGCCCCGACCCGGAGACCGCGGCGGAGCGGGTGAAGCTTTACGCCACGCGCGCGGCGCAGCACAAGCCTTTGTTCCCGGTGCATTCATGAGCCCGGCGCTGCGCGACACGTTCGCGCTCCCCGAGCACTATCGCAACCGGCAATCGCAACTTCCTCCCTTGACCCCGTTCGATCCCCTCTGGGCCTTCTGGAACGATCTGTGGGAAACCGAAAACGAAGTCTTTGCCCATAGCTGGGGGCACCTCCCCGAGCGCTGGCAGGACTTCTACCGCGACCTCTACCAGCGGCACAAGGAAGGGCTCGCGCCGAAGCTGACCGAGCGCTTCGCCCAGCAGCTCGCGGAATGCCTCTTGGAGAATTGGGACCTCTTCGGCCCCGTCGTTGAAACCATCCTCAAGAAGACCAAGCAAGCTCGAAAGGAAGCCACATGAACGAACCCGTTCAACCCTCAAGCCTTTGTTTCCAGACCTACACCGGGCGGATCATTGACCTCCTCAATCCCGACCCCGCGAAGCTCTCGATCGTCGATATCGCCCATGCGCTCTCCAACCAGTGTCGCTACGCCGGACATTGCAAGCGGTTCTTTTCCGAAGCGGAACACTCCTTCAACGCCAGCTCGCTTTGCCAGGGTCCCGCCCAGCTCGCCGCGCTGCTGCATGACGCCGTATCTGCGTACTTCATGGCCTTCATCACCATGGACAACCCGAACGGGAATGACGTGGATACCGATGCGCTCTACTCGATGTGGAAGCACGCCATTCTTGACCGCTTCAGCCTAGAGCATCCTTATCATCCTTCCGTGATGCAAGCGTGCCGCGCCTGCCTGCACCACGAGGCGCGTATCCTTCTCCCCCGGCCGCCCGAGCACTTTAAGCCCATATCGCCACCTTCGCCTCTCACCATCGGCGGCGCCCTTGGTTGCTGGGTTCCGTGCATCGCCGAGCAGAAGTTCCTCGAACGCTTTGTCGAAGTGGCACCGGACCGCGTTTTCGAGCAAAGCCAGGAGGAGCTGAAGATGCGTTCGGCTGGCGTCTTGCATCGGCGCGGAAAGGGGGCGCGTCCATGAAGCAGGTTTTTTGCGTCTCCTGCCCTTACTGCAAATCGCGCTGCGTTGCGCGGCTCGATATGGTGAAGACCTGGGAATCGGTCATTACCTTGTGTGACACCGAAGCACAAGGCTGCGGCCAGCGCTTCGTTGTCGAAGTCGAGCTGCGCCCGTTCCTGCGCGTCTACAAGCTCAGCCCCGCTCCGGCGGTCATCCCCATCGACGAGGCTCCGCCAACGCCCATCCCACCTACGGCAAAGAAGGGGGTGGATCATGGCGATTAAGAAAAAACCCGCGCCGGCCCAGCCTGCGAGTGATTGGATGAAAAAAACCCTCACTCACATCGAGATTGCCAAAGCGGCTGCCGACGCGCTGAACAAACATCCAAACCCTGTCGCCGCGATTGAGGCCGCCTTCTTCACCAGCGAATGCGTGCGTACCTACGCGCGGATCATTCACCGCCTCGGCACCCTGAAGCTCAGCGAGGCGGCCGCCAGCTTTCAGCCCGAGCTACGGGAGCTGCACGAGGCGGCACGCTTGCTTTGCGAGTCCGCAGGACCTGAAAAGCAAGAGTGACCATTCGGCCCGCCGCGGCTGCACGCAAGGGGCCGGCCAAATCCGCCGCGGTCCCGTCAAGAACACCGAAAAACCGATTGCGTTACGCAAAGGACCTTTGCGTAACGCAATCGCCCCCGTCCCAACCAACCCCGAGAGAGGATGGTTTGATGAGCCGAAACGAACGGCGTCACCGCCACTGTTGTTGGTGCAAATCAGACATGGGGTACACACGGAAGGATTATTGCAGCGCCGCCTGCAAGCAGAAGCATTACCGCTACCGGCGGCGCGGCTTCCAGGAGGCACGCCCCTACGGTGTGCAACAAAAGGCCACGGACGGGCCGGACCCCAAGCCCCCCCAGTCCGCGGCAGGCGGCCGGCCCTTAACGAAGGAGGATGTCGATGAGTGAACGCAAAAAGCCGCCGCAACCAAAGAAGCCACCCTCCGGCCGGAAACGCAAGCGGGTGGACAAGCCCACTTGGAAGCCGGCCTCTCTCTTCAACACCGAGGACGGCCAGGCCGATAACGGCGCTTACGAGAAACGACCCGTCCGCAGCGCTAAAAACACCAAGAGCGAGGACAAGAAGCCCGATGTTTCATAACCCCCGCTTTAAGTGCCGGGTCTGCTTTCGCTGGTGTATTCGCAGAACGACGCGGCGCACCTGGCTCACTGCGTGGCACCCGGACTTGACCAAGCTCTGTCTTGAATGCGCGATCAAGTCCCCCGAGTACTGGGAATACATGGACGCGATCGCAAGCAAAACGTGGAGGCCGGCCGGCAAAGGCCGGAAGAAATAACCCGAGGCCGACGTCCTGGCCGTGATTACCTCCGGGATCGCGGCCAGGCCAGCCGTATCCTTTTGTCTCCTTATGTAATCGCTTTCAGAACCGAACCGTCACCCAAAAAGGACCTTCACCGATGCCGCTCCTGAAATTTTCCGATGTGAACCTGCACAAAGCGTCGCTCGCCATCATCGACAAAGCCAACGCCATTATTGCCGAGTACCAGCAGCAAGGACTCGATCTCACGCTCCGGCAGCTCTACTATCAATTCGTCGCGCGGGGATTCCTCCCCAACAACGATCGCGAGTACAAGAAGCTCGGCAATACCATTGCCAACGCCCGGCTCGCGGGCTTGATCGACTGGGAAGCGATTGTTGACCGCACACGCTTTCTGCGCGAGCAACCGCACTGGAAATCGCCCGTGCAGATCATCGACGCCTGCGCCGCTCAATTCCGCCTTGACAAGTGGATGACGCAGCCCAACTACGTTGAGGTGTGGATAGAGAAAGACGCCTTGATTGGTGTCATTGAAACGGTGTGCCAACAGAACGACGTACCCTACCTTGCCTGCCGCGGCTACGCCAGCGCTTCCGAGGTATGGGAGGCCGGCTATGTGCGGATGCGTCGGCGCGTGAAGGCAAAGAAGCAATGCGTCGTTCTGTACCTGGGCGACCATGATCCGTCCGGCCTCGACATGACTCGGGACGTACAGGAACGCCTTGACCTCTTTGCGGGCCAGGCCGGCGCGGTCGAAGTCCGCCGGCTTGCCCTGAATATCGAGCAAGTGCAGCAATACAACCCGCCGCCCAACCCCACGAAGATGACCGACTCGCGCGCGAGCAACAGCAACGGCACCGGATACGTCGAACGCTTCGGGCTCGAATGCTGGGAATTGGACGCCCTCAATCCGACCATTATCCGCGACCTCATCCAGGCCGAGCTGGATCAGCTCATTGACCGCAAGCAATGGGCGAAAGCGGAAGCGGAGGAGCAGGCTGGCAAGGGCCAGTTGGCGGCCATCGTCGAGCGCTGGGACGACGTTTGCAGCGCGATCGCGGAGGACGGGGCATGACGTTGGTTTCCCTGTACAACTCGGAGGGCTGCGTTGGCCGCTGCGACGCCAAGTGCTACAACGCGGCCCGCCCTGGCTGCACCTGTATCTGTGGGGGCAAGAATCACGGCGTCGGCCTGCGAACCGCCCTGGACAACGCACGCGAGCATTTTCGGCGGTGGCTTGAAGAGGCCGAGAAAGCCGCCGGTGAACAGCTGCGCGGCACCGTCAATCCCGAAGTCCTGCAACCCTCCCTGCCGTTTGGCCAGTGACGCCAGGCGGCACCCATTGCTTGCTTTAAGGAGCCGACGAGAATGGACCTTGAAAAAGAAGCCCGCAAAGAAGCGGCGGCCATCATCCGCAAGGATGAGGCTTTCGACCTCACGCTTAGCCCTGCCGTGGGCCTGGCGCTGCTTTCCACGATTACACTCGCCATGAACCATCCGATGTACCCGCGCGAGCTGAAATTTCACATGCGGCGGTTTGCCAACACCCTGATAAATGCGATCGCGATTGAGGGGGGGGCGCTGGCTCGCTACTACGGGGAGGCGCTCGAAAACTGCCGCGACCTGGCCGAAAGACCCGCCCCAATCAAGGAGCTGCCGTAGCGAAGTATAGACCCCAGTGATGGAGGCTCCCCCAGGATGCGAGGCGACGAACTCACCCGGAAGCTCGCCGAGAGTAACGGCAAAGCTTCCAATCGGCGGCCGGCCAGCAAACCGGCCGCTCGCACTTCCAAGGCAGCTCAAAAGGAAGAAGAGCCACCACCCCGAAAACCGCCCGAGCAATTCGAGACCTACTACGAGTCGGGACGTTCCTGTTTTTGGACCAAGAACGCAAATCAGGAGTGGCAGCGATTTACCACGGACGAACTAGGCTGCATGCTGCGCGTCCGTGGCTTCTCAACGAAGAGCTATGACGGCTACGGCGCCAGCGAAGCGGATCGGTTCATCCATCAGATTCGCTTTGAGCGCAGCGTCAATTGGGCCGGCGAACTCGGAGGCTGGCCGGCCGGCGTTCATCAGGTCGGCGGCAGCAAAATCCTCATCACGCGCGGCTATCGCTCCATCCGACCGAAGCGCGGCCCGTATCCTTTAATCCGCAACTTCCTGAAGACGTTGTTACCGAGTCCGCAGCTCAGCTACTTCCTGGGATGGCTCAAGGGCTCGCTCGACTCCCTTGACGAAGGTTTCCCCTTCCGGCCCGGCCAGCTCGTTGCGTTCTGCGGGCCGGTCAACTGCGGCAAATCGTTCGCACAAACGCTCGTCACGGAAGTCCTGGGAGGACGAAAGGGGGACCCGACCGATTACCTCCTTGGCAACACCGCGTTCACTGGAGATTTTTTTAAAGCCGAGCACCTGGCCATTGAGGATCGCTCATTGCGCGACTTCTCCTCAGCCCGGCGGCGCACTTTTGCAGCGAATCTAAAGGGACTCGTCGTCAACAGCGAGCAGAGAATCCATCCCAAGGGAAAGGAAGCTTTTCTGCTCCCGGTTGGTACACGGATAACGCTGAGCTGCAACGACGCGCCCGCCGCCCTGGCGATCCTTCCGGCGCTCGACGTGGATGTTGCCGACAAGGTCCTCTACTTCCTCTGCGAGGAAGGGGAGTTGCCGATGCGCAACAAGAAAAGCATGACGCGCGCCGAACAGTACGCAGCGATCATCGCGGAGCTGCCGGCTTTCCTCTGGTATCTGCGGCAGATCGAGATTCCCCGTTCCCTGCGCGACAAAGGCAACCGCTTCACGGTGCGTGCCTGGCACCATGAGACCATCGTTAATTCGCTCGACGACCTCGAGCCGCATCAGCGGCTTTTGCAGCTCCTCGAAGTCCTGGAGTTGCCTTGGCCCTCGGATGGCGTGAAGAAGGGGACAGCGCCACAGATCGAGCACTGGATGCGCAAGGTCGATGTCGCACGCCAGCTCGATCGGCTGCTGACCTATGACAACGCGATGGGGGTCTTGCTCTCGAAGATTGCCAAGGACGACGATCCCCGCGTTAAAATCAAGGGAAAACAGGGAAGGCATCACGTTTATTTGATTTACAAGGATGAGTTATAATACTTACCCTCTTTTTTTTCCTTTAACAAATTAAAAAAAAGGGATAGTGGACAGTTTACCTAGGGAAAGTGTCCACTATCCCTTTTTTTGGGCAATGGCCTTCCCAAAAACGCACCTTTGACCCATCGCCTCAAGCATAAATACCTAGCGGTAAAATTTCTCAGAAACCGACCTTTCCTAGCGGGGTGGAGTTGTGGTTTAATGCGCTCGCCAGCATGCGGAGCGAGGGACGCAGGCTGGCGCAGCGGAAAAGCGGGGCATGGCAGCCCTGCTCACGGAATGAGAAGCTGCGATGAAAGGCGAACGGTCCAACACCGTTCGCCTTTTTTTATTTTCTTTTTGTCAAAAGGGGGTCGGCGTGACGGGTATCGAACGGCTCTTGGACTACGGCATGGCCGGGATTCTTATGGCCGTCATCCTCTCCTACTCCACCTGGGTCTTGACCCGCGTTGTGCCGCGCAAGGAGGCGGAACATCTGGCGGACCTCAAGCAACTCCACGCCGATTGTGAGGAGAAAATGGAACGCCTGGCGGACAACTTTCGCGCCGGCATCGAACGCCAGGCATCCAGCTTCAGTGACGCGCAGCGATCCGTTGCAGACGAATTCCGGGCGTTCAACATCGCGCTACGCGAACTGCTCAATCAGCGGAAGTTATAGCCGGGTGTTCCGGCTAGCTTGATACGGTTCGTTTCCGAAAGAGGGTTCCCATGCGTTTCGTTGTCCTGTTCTCGCTCGCGCTGTGTTGCGGGCTCCTCTGGGTCGAGCCGAGTGAAGCGCGGCTCTTCCATCGGCTTCGCGCTCGCTTGGCGGCGCGCCGCTCGGTCGCGGCCTTCTACGCCGCGCCGAGCTGCGCGGCGTGCGGCTCGGCGGCCCCGGCTGCCTCCTCCCCGTCGCAGTCTTGCCCCAGCTGAATTTGCCCGCTGAAGTGAGGCCGGCGACCTGGCCGGCGTCCAGCCGATCGGCGCCGGCCCCCCATCAATCCCAGCGTGACGATACGGTAGTTTTTCTGACGCAGAGGTTTTTCGCATGAAGAAGGTTTTTATTCGGAGCATCGGCAAGCAAGTGGTGCTTGTTCCGCGCGAGCAGCTTCGCTTTAAGAGTCATGGTCGAAATTTCTCGATTCCGCGACATCTCAAGGCGCTGGCCAAGACAACGCCGACCCCGCCGGCTACCTGGGATTTCAGCCAGGGGGAAAAGCTGCAATTCCCGATCCTCGGGAACGATACCTATGGCGACTGTTACTACGCCGCCATCGCGCATGGCAGCCAGTGCTACACGGGCAATTCCTCGACGGAGTGCTCCTACGATGTGAACGCGCTTGAGCAGCGCTATTTGTCGATCAGCGGCGGAGACAATGGCCTCGACGATTCGACGGCGCTCTCCGAGTGGGAAGGCGGCATCGTCGGGCCGGCCGGTCCGCGCAAGATCCTCGATCATCTCACCGTGGACCCGTCCGACCTGGCGAGCTGCTTGCTCGCGTTCTGGGCCTTCGGTGGGGGCGTCTGGACCTGTTCGCTGCTCGACGCCTGGCTTAACAACACGAACCCCGGAAGCATCTGGGATGCAACCGGCCAGGCCGATCCCAACAACGGCCATGCCATGTTCCTGACGGGAAGAAACGCAAAGGGCAACTGGGATGTGCGGACGTGGGGCATTAGCCCACCGGTTCAAGTCACGGATGCGGGCGTGAAGGCCGCCGACTCGGAGCTACTTGTCGCCTTCAGCCTAGACCAATTCCGCAGCGACGGAACGAGCGCGTTTACCGGGCTCTCCTACGATGCCATGGCGCAATTGTGGCAGACTTGCGGGGGGCAGTCCCTTCCCCCGTCCCCCTTCGGTCCCCCGGCCCCGACGCCGCCCACGCCGACCCCGCCCACGCCAACCCCGCCCACGCCGACGCCGACGCCCGCGGGCGGGGATATCACCGTTACCAACCCGATCAGCCCTGGCAGCTATCTCTTGATCCCGGCGGCAACCAATTTCGCCACGCCGAACGACGCTCTCACGTTCATTGACGCGGTGATTTGGGGAATCATGGGGGGCGGTAAACAGTCTCGCGCGGCGGCCGCTGGCCCGGCTCGACGTTGACCAACTCGGCACCGTGACAGGCTTCCGGCGTCTCTGATTGTGCGGCAGCCTGCGACGGTGTACGTCGCCTAGCTCGTGTCTGTTAGCTGGGCCTCACGCTTGATAATCTCCGGGGCGTGAGAGACAGATCGAGCTGCGGGCCGGTCGCGGGGTTCAGGGAGAGACCGCGACCGGCAAAAAATCAGCCCCCGCCGCGGCGGGGTTTCCAATAATTTGCGGGGCGCCCCGAAAAAATCGAACACGGCCGCGGTGAACCGCGGCCGGCCTCCGCAAGTCAGCAGAGAGTTCTTTTTGAAAGGGGTTTCTCATGATGAAGTTGCACGAACAGCGCAAAACCGAAATCAGCATTGCGCTGCAAAAGTCCGGCGTGCCTCAAAAGGACGTGGGTCCGTTCCTTCAGCTCATCGAGCAGCTGCTCGCTCAGGGCGTTAACCTGGCCGCCGTCATTCAGGCGATCATGCAGCAGTTCTTTCCGCCCACTCCCGCGCCGACTCCGGTGCCATCCAACGATTTCCCTCCGCACAACCCGGCGGCAGGGTAATTCCTCGCGGCGGGAGCGACGTGATTCGCTCCCGCCGGCTTTTCTCTCTTGGTGAGCGATGCCACAGGTTTTCAGCCTCCGCGAATGGCTGCTCGGCAACGACAAGACGACGCAGTTGTTTTGTCGTTTGTTCCTCAACGATTGGACGCCACAAGGAGACACGTCCACCCTCGCTGACTTCATCGAGCCGAGCTACGCCGGCTATCAGGCGCAAGAGCTGATATGCGATTTCGAGAACACGCTTGAGCGCTACACCGACACCTGGGGAAGCTGCTTCCCCATTCGCTTCGAGTGGGAACCCGGCGCCCCTGGGGATGCGTTTCCACGCGGCTACTTCATCGTGGCGCTGCTCGGTGACGGAACCGAAGAGTTGGTTGCTGCGGAGATGTTGGAATCGACCTTGCCCGAGATTGCCGGACCGGGAGGGTTTGGATTGGTTGTGTACCTAGACGCGATGCAATTATCGCTCTTCTGAGGAAAGGTTAAAGCAAAGTGCGCTGCCAACACGCACAACCAACAAGAGAAAAAGGCAGGGTAGACAATTAAAGCGACGGACAGCACGCTAACCCGCTTTAACTCTCCATGCGGGCCGGAATCGTTGATAGCAACGTAACTCCAAAGCGCCCATGCGTACAGACCAATTGCCGTCAATGTTGCTATGCAGAGATGAACCTTGAACGAACGGGATAACATGACTTGTTCCCGATTGATTATCTGAATGAAATCAATTTGGCGTTGCATAATGCAAACCAAATTACAGCGTGCGTAACTGCTGTAGGTCATCATTAAGGGTAACAGCTTGATGTTAATTTTCAACTAGACAGGTGTTCACTCGATGCCGCTTTCTCGCTTACTTCAGATTCAAGACGAATTTCCGAGCCGTTGGAGAATGTACACGCTCGCGACGCTACTACGCGCTGTCTTTTACAGCAACGATTCGCTTGTTACTCAATGGTGCAGATGGGCAGGGAACACACCATTCTTTTTCACGCCGCCTGACCCACCTTATCTTTCAAGCTGCACAATCGTTTACGAAGGCGAGGATGCAATTATTTGCTTTGAGGGCACGCGAAATGGCGAGCAACTTGTCCAGCAAATAATTACCTCGAATACGAGCGCGTATCTCGACGCGCCAGGATCGGTAGGTAATTTTTGGCGATACAGCTATTTGCGTTGGCGTGATTATGTTCGCAGGCAATTATCACTCTTGCCTAACCTAAAGCGCGTGACGGTAATCGGCCATAGTTTGGGCGCCTCAATAGCTCATGTGTTTGCGGCCGCGTGTGTTTACAATCAATGGTACGAAGTAAATGCATTGGTTACGTTTGGGCAGCCACGAACAGGAGATAGTTCGTTTTGTTCGGTCGTGATTCCTAACTATATAAGGCTTGCCTATGTGGATGATATAGTTCCTAACGTGCCTCCCCCGGTACGTTACTGGATGGGGTTGACGCCGGCTCCAAATATGTTTTTCGGAATGGAGTTCGCTCACGCAGTGGCGCCGTGGATAATTCAATCCAACGGCGTCTATTCCCAGAGAGGCGTTGCGCCGCTAGAAGAATCGCCATTGCAGCTCTTGGTTGCTTACCTTGAAAATCCTGGCACCCTTGGTGATTTTCTCGGGCAGGTTCACTACATGGGCTCTTATTGTCGGAGGCTTGAGAGGGACGCGGATGAATCTTTAGGTTCACCAGACCTGACACCGATGAGGGTATTAAACGGGATAATGGCTCAGCTTGATGCTGCGCAAAATCCGAATCCGCCTCCGCCGCCTCCGCCGCCTCCGCCGCCTCCCGCACCGCCGCCGCCGTATTTGGTGAATCCGGCCGTGTTCGCAATTCCGAACCTGGAAATCCCGGTTCCGCCCGCCCAACCCCAAATTCCTGACACGTTGTCAGGCAAAACGATTGAGCGACGCTGTGTTGCTCATGGTCTCTACTCTTTACAAGGAATGCCGCACATGGCGAACGAATTCCGCGGCCGCGACCGGCGGCTTTTGACCAGCCTGGCCAAGACGATCCAAGACATCCAGCTCCGCGACGGGCTGGTAGGTCAAACCAGAAAGACCCGGAAGCTTAGCAACCGGGTGCTGATGTTTCCAGGAGGCGGCACGCCCGACCTCTCCACCGCCCTGGCCGAGATCGGCAGCCACGCCAACCTGTTGCTGACGCAACAGCGCGTCGGGTAATCCGCCGCGCCGAATCAACTGTTTTCTGCGTTTTTTTCCGGTTTTCTTCCTGTACCTCCTATTTTTTCCGAAAGGAATTCTCATATGGCTCCTCCGCTCACCAACAACGCCCAAGCCTCGTACATGCGTGGCGTACTCAAGATCAATTACGGCAACCAGGGATGGAGTGAGCGCTACGTGCTCAACGCCACCTCGGGAACAAACCCCGTGGCGACGTATCCGAACGCCGTGCTTCAGCTCAACGAAATTGCCGGCTACCGCGCCAAGCTTCTTGGCGCCGGCTGCGTCATCGTCTACGGCTCCGTGTCGCTCAGCGACAGCAACCGTGATTCGGTCAAGGCCATCACCACGCCGATCCCGGCGGCGCTGGTGGACGGCGAAACGACCGTGGAGACCATCAATCGGGTGGAGGATTGCTTCGTCTTCCGCTTCGATGACCAACTCGGCCATTACGACATCCGCGCGATTCGCGGCCTGCGTGACAGCTGGATTGCCGACGCCAAGGCAACCGGCAGCTTGCCGGGGACCATGCCGACCATCTCCAGCGCGTTTGCCCCGGTCGCGGGTGGCAGCGGCAATCCGACGCCGGGCAATGCGATCTTCAATTACCTGCTCGCGGTGATGTCGTATTCCGTGGGCTTGAAGGTCAACAAGGCGTCAAACCCTGGGACGTTCCTAACGTTCCCGCTGAACACCGTCAGCTACAACGGGACCGGCAACCGGAAGACTGGCCACCCTTTCGGCCTGTCAGTTGGCAAAGCGCCGACCCGAATGTAGGGCCGGCGTTCTCGCCGTGTGGCATGATCGTCGATTATTGGCGATGGTGCTACACGGCCCCTTGCCGTTGGTATCCGGGGGGCGAAGTGGGCAAGATTCAGTTCTACTTCGCCGCCCCTGGAGCGGGGCTCTTGCCGTTCCCGACAGTGTTCTACCCGTTCGCAAACTTTCTTGACATCACGAATGTTTCCGATCCGGGAGAGATCGTCGGGTATGGCCTCAGGGACCGCTACAACGGCGTCAACCCGAGCCCGCCGGCCGGCGACCATTGCGAGGGGACGGCCGACGACTTCGCGGGCAAGGGGATCGATCCTTCCACCTGACCAGGCTGCCGGCGTATGGCCTTTTCAAACCGCGTAGTTTGGCTCTTCCTGGAGGTGGGAAGCGACTTCAAGACCTTCCCCCCTTCGCAGCTTCCCCGCTGCGATTTCCCGCCGCCGGCGCCCGCCAGGGCGCCGGCGGCCATTGTCATCTCTCCTTCGGTCACTTCTTCGTCTCCACAGACCTCGACGCCGGCGCCGGCCGCCGTCGTCATCGCGCCGAGCTGCACGACCTCGGCCAGCAGCTCGACGCCGGCGCCGGCCGCCATCGCCATCGCGCCGAGCTGCTCGACGCCGACGGGGACCTCGACGCCGGCGCCGGCCGCCATCGCCATCGCGCCGAGCTGCTCGACGCCGACGGGGACCTCGACGCCGGCGCCGGCCGCCATCGCCATCGCGCCGAGCTGCTCGACGCCGACGGGGACCTCGACG
>Ga0213875_10001464_pt1 | contig 15271 bp, 9 predicted proteins | sample BarmaccomBMRX_R8_FD_160105 | JGI IMG/M metagenome (GOLD analysis project Ga0213875, IMG submission 160105) | Root-associated microbial communities from Barbacenia macrantha in rupestrian grasslands, the National Park of Serra do Cipo, Brazil - RX_R8 | ecosystem: Host-associated > Plants > Roots... | reverse complement strand
GGATACGCTTCGCTTTGCTGTAGCAAACAAGCCTAGTGCCATAGTTCTCGACTTCTTCGCGGGTTCGGGCACGACGGCCCATGCTGTAATGCGGCTGAACCGTCAAGACAACGGGCGCCGACAGTGTATCTCGGTAACTAACAACGAGGTTTCCCCTAACGAGCAAGCTGCGCTAGATGTCCGTGGCCTACGCCCAGGAGATGCTGAATGGGAGGCCTTTGGAATCTGTGACCACATCACTGAGCCGCGACTTCGCGCAGCCGTGACCGGGCGCACACCGGAGGACCAACCGGTGAGGGGTGACTACAAGTTTATAGATGAGTTTCCGATGTCCGAGGGCTTCGAGGAGAATGTCGAGTTCTTCAGGATGACCTATGAAGCTCCGAGAGCGGTTGCCCACAACCGGGCCTTCGAAGCAATTGCGCCGTTGTTGTGGCTACGGGCTGGCTCACAGGGTCGACGCATCGACACGGCCGCCGATGACTTCGCGGTAGCCGACACCTACGGCGTTTTGTTCGACCTTGACGCGTCGGCAGCCTTCGTCGAGGCGTTGCAGAAGGCCGAATCGGTACGTGTCGCGTTCATCGTCACTGACGACGAGTACGGATACCAGATGGTGTGCACCGAGCTTCCGGCGTATGTGAAGTCGGTCCGGATCTATGAATCCTACTTGACTAACTTTGCGATCAACACGGCCAGGGAGTGACCCGAGCGATGCGGTTCATGCTAAAGGACTATCAGGACGACGCCGTGGAAGAAGTCCTGCGCAACCTGGCTGACGCCCGAGATGACTGGCACCGGCGCCATCGCCCAGTCGCGTTCTCGCTTACGGCAACGACTGGCGCTGGCAAAACTGTCATGGCCGCCGCAGTCATCGAGGCGCTGTTCGAGGGCAATGACGATTACGACTTCGAGCCTGACCCCGGGGCGGTCGTCCTCTGGTTCACCGACGATCCTTCGCTAAATGAACAGACCCGGTTTCGGCTCATGGAGGCGGCCGATCGGATCGGTCACTCACGCCTGGTCGTCATTGAGAACACGTTCAATCAGGAAAAGCTAGAACCAGGCAAGGTGTACTTCCTGAATGCGCAGAAGCTATCGAGGAACTCGATGCTCGTGCGTGGCGCTCCCGAAGAGGAACAGGAACCACTGATCGAGCGGTCCGTCATGCCAGATGCTCGATCCTTTACAATGTGGGACACGATTCGCAACACGATTGAGAACGATCAACTCACGCTGTACGTGATTCTCGACGAGGCCCACCGCGGTATGAAGCAGCATTCAGCCAGTGACCGCGCCGAGCGCTCGACGATCGTTACACGGTTGATCAATGGCGTCAATGGAGACCCTCCCGTCCCGATTGTATGGGGCATCTCGGCCACCGTCGACCGGTTCAACCAGGCGATGGCTAAAGCGGAGGGACGGACGTCCTACCCACCGATTGTCGTCGACTCGCGACGAGTGCAAGAATCAGGATTGTTGAAGGACGACATCCGCCTTGGTTTTCCTGCCATATCCGGCCAGTTCGACACGGTGCTCCTGAAGCAGGCCACCCGTAAGGCCAAGGAAACAACCGCGTTGTGGCAGAAGTACGCGGCTGGCAAGGACGACAACAAGGAACTTGTCATACCACTGCTCGTTGTGCAGGTGCCGAACACACCGTCGGATGATCTGCTTCTATCCGCGTTCAATACGATCAGCGATGAGTGGCCGGAGCTTGCGCCCAACGCGATGGCCCACGTCTTCGGTGAGCATACCGTGATCGAGCTGGGCGCCCATGCGGTGCCGCATGTGAGCCCCGAGAAGGTGCAGGAGAGTACGCATGTCCGCGTCCTGTTCGCCAAGGACGCGGTGTCAACCGGGTGGGACTGTCCGCGAGCCGAGGTGCTCGTGTCATTCCGTGCGGCGCAGGACAAGACCCACATTACCCAGTTGCTGGGCCGGATGGTCCGCACTCCGTTGGCGCGCCGGGTGCCAGGTGATGATCGGCTCAACTCCGTGGAATGCGTGCTGCCGCACTTCAACCGGGCAACCGCCACGACGATTGCGGAAATGTTGCTCGGTAAGAAGGCCGAGGGCGACGACGGGAGTGGCGACACCGGTGGCGGGGATGGGCGTCGGGTGCTCTTCGCCCCGGTCGATATGCAGGTTAATTCTAGGATTACACAAAGCGTTTGGGATGCATTCGACCGGCTGCCGCCCCAAACGTTGCCGCGCAAGGTGGCTAAGCCAACCAAGAGGCTGAGTGCACTAGGACAAGCGCTGTCCCGTGATGGCATCCGGCCGAATGCCCGTAAGGATGCCTACTCGGAAATGTTCGCTATCCTTGATGGCTTGATGGCGCGCCACAAGGACAGCCTCGATGAGGCCGTCTCTCGGATCTTGAAGGTCAGGGGCGAGACGATTATCGCGAGCGTCCGCGAAGGCAAAATGAAGGTAGGTGAAGGCTTCACAGAGATAGCCGACGATCGCGCTGTTGAGGCTGACTTCAAGGCTGCTGGCCGTGTACTGTCACCGGACATCGCGCGTAAGTACGCCGAGCACATCGCCATTCCCGATGGTGATGATGACGGCCTCTTCGATGCGCATGTAAAGATCGCTGCCCTAGCTAAGATCGAAGGCGTACAAGGTGATCTCGACCACGAGGCGAACGCTCTTACGCAGAAGTGGCTTACCCAATACCGCGTCGCGATCAAGGGAGTTCCAGACGAGCGTCGTGCCGTGTATGACGACATCATCGCCATGTCGACCGAGCCCCAACGCATCGATATTCAGCGACCACGTGTTCGCACGGAAGATACCAAAGATGCGGATGACAACAAGGTTCCAGTGAAGTCCGGACACTTGATGTCCGACGCCGACGGGAACTTCCCCATTGGAACGCTCAATGCGTGGGAAACGAGCGTACTCGAATCAGAGATGAAGCAGCCGGGATTCCTCGCCTGGTACCGCAACCCCGGGCGCGCCTCCGCCGACTCGCTTGCGATCGCCTACAAAGACGGCAAGGGCAACTGGCGCCGCATGTGCCCCGACTTCATCTTTTTCAGCAGCTCTGGCGAGGGCATAAAGGTGTCAATCGTCGACCCGCACGGCTTCTACCTCGGCGATGCCCTTCCGAAGCTCCGAGGCCTAGCCGACTATGCCACCAAATATGGAAGCGAGTTTCACCGCATCGAGGCCGTCGCGGAGATGACGGACAAGAAACTCCGAGTCCTAGACATTAAGTCCGCTACGGTTCGTCAGGCGATCAACGAGGCCAGGGACGCTGAGGCCCTTTACCTCAGCGATGCAGCGACGGACTATTACTGACGCGTGCCATCGAGCCTACCGTGAAAGGACTGGTCCAATTCGGTGCTTACCATGCCGCTCAAGGGGTCGCTCGCGCCTGGCCTTCTGCCTGGCCTTCCGGCCTTCCGGCCTGCGGGTGCTTGGCCTTCGGTGGCCTTCGGGAGCGGTGAGAACTTTCTCCACGGTTTCAAGGGCGCGGAGCGCGCCGCGCGGGCTGGCCGCCGCGCATGTAGAAGCGCCGCGCGAGGTCGGCACTTGGCCGGGCGCGGCGCATCGTCTGTCTGGATTCGGCTGAGGTACCTTCGGGGTCCTTGACGCGCCAGGGAAACCGTCCTGCCGCTCTTAGGCCCTGGGCGGGCCACGGCGGCGGCCGTCGCGCACCATTCCCCAGGTAACGGCCGCACGGACACAGCGCCGCGAGGGCCAGTGCCCACGCGCGGTGCTGCAAACGCGGCCATTCCTCCGGTGCCCGATCCTGAAGCCCTGCGAGTTCGCCGTCAAGGGCGCTCCCTCCGGTCGCGTCTATGATGGCGCAAGCGCCACCCTTGAGCGGCGCCCTCGACAGGGATTCAGGGGCACCTATCGGAGAGATGGCCAGGTCCGAGCGCTGCCGTCAGCAGTTCGTCCTATGTGATCAGTACGCTAATCTCCTCACGAATAATATTGAGAGCCTGAATGGTAATACCTCGGATCTGCTCCCATTGTGCAGCCCAATCGCCTCCGAGAGCGTTAAGTCCAAACCTGGATCGTGCTCGTTCGGCTCTAAGGACTGCGCTGTGTTGTTGACCAGCTCGTATCGCAATAACGTCACGAAGTGTATCCACGGCGTCATGGGCTCGGCCCGCGTGCGCTCCTAGTAGATCGGTTAGCTTGGCTTTCATGTTGTTCAGTGTTCCGCCGTTAGATGGAAGATTGAACCCGTTCAATATGTCCGAGAGCGCGCTGCACCTGGACTCAAATTCATCAGCGCTGATCGCAGGATGACTAAGCTTGGCCGCAACAGCGACGCGCTGGACTCGAAGCAAAGGGCCATTTGTTACCAAGCGCCAAGCCAAATCAAGGTGGTCCAGCGCATCTGGGAGAGCCATAGCTAGAAGGGGCTCGGCACCGAGTGGATTCTCGCTGACGCCGATCAGCTTTTCGAGTTGAATCAGGTACTCCTCGCACTTGAAGAGTTCTCTGTACGGCCGCAACCGTACGCGGTTTATATCCCAGTACCACCCTCCCCCGTCCTGGTTAACACCTGACCAGGTGGCTGGTTCGCCTTGTAGTATCGTCGCCAGCTCTTCTGGCTCCACGAAGGTCCCGCTAACATTATTTACTGTAGTAGCGAACTCTGTAAGCGATAGCCTTATAGTAAAAACCTCAGCTGGCTGAGGGGGTGTGGATTTCTGTTGTTGCGCAGCTAGCTTTAGCCCCGTTAGGAATGCCTTTATCAGCAACTCCATTGCTGGATGTTGAGCATAATGCATACCGGCCACAGTTAGCGCAACCGACTCTCTCGCATCCGGGTATAGGGTACCCCTCTGAGCACGTATAAACCTGTAGCCATGCTGCCATGTGGGCATTCGGGTATATATTTCTTCAGCATCAAGGCCATCTTGCTCAAGGCGATACCTTATCCATTCCCAAAGTGGCCATCGAATCAGATGCTTTGCATGCCCATCGGGCCAGGTGTGGAGAGCCACGTATCCGTCTGCCACAGTATTCAGCAACTTAACTGCAACTGGCTCAGGATTCTCAAGTAGGCTCGGCATTCCGTGCCTCCCATCACTGGCTATGCTTCAGTGTCAGAACAAGTATGGCTAACGCGGCTGCGGTACGCCCGGCGGCAGCGAAGCAGTGTTCCGAGCCCTGATCGCGTGTAGCGCTGGCGTGTAGCAACCATCCTGCTCCATCCCGATCAGCCAGGGGTCAGCGGACAGAAAAATCCCACGTCACGCACCATGCCGCACATAGTGCCCGGAACTTCTAAGCAGCGGGTCGCGGGTTCGAATCCTGCCGGGCGCGCTCACGAGAACCCTAGGTCAGCACCTATGTCGCTGTAGCTGCTGTGACGCATCGGTGCACCGTCCGGGACTGGGGAAGACGAGGGTTGCAGCGGGCCCGAGCCGGTCAAGATGCTCGCGGAGATCGCGTGCGATGAGATCGGGAAACGAGACAACGCGCCGACCGGCACGCGACTTGAGAGTCCCGAAACCGCGAGCTACACAAGAGCCTCTTACAGGGAAGAGGTCTCGTCGGGGGATGGCATCTTCCCTTCTTCGTCTAGTTTCAAGCCACGTTCACTAAGTGGAATGTCAAACGGGGGAATGTCTTCCGGGTCCTCAACTTTAAGCTGCTTTCGGACTGACTTATAAAAACTCATGAGAGCCGCATTATACCGCTCTCCAGGCGGTTCCTCGTATATGCCTCCTCGGTCATCGGGCTTGTTCTCTCCTATAACCATACGAACAGCGTAGGCATGATGGAGCACGAGCTGTGCGGTGAATTGGACCTCGCGGTTGCCAAGCAGCCGGATCTGGTGAGTAAGTGCTCGAAGATGGAGATGGACCTTATTGAGTTGCCGGTGAATATCTTCATCCGTTCTTCCGCTCAGCTGCCGGGACAGAAAAATTAGCTCGCGGGCTGTACCGGCAAAGTCAGAACACATCACACGTAGTGATTCATCCCAGCGATGCGTCATCGCAGTGCGTTCTTTGTGCCGCTCTATAAGAAAATTAGACAAGAAAGCGATCAACGCTCCTGCTACCACAAGGAGAAGCGCGCTGAAAGTACCGGTCGTCATAGGACAATGATAAGTCAGGTCACATCTACGGGGCAGTGAGGCTCACGGTACAGACCGCCCGTAAGACCACGCTGATTGCCGGGAAGTCATCCTCCGGTCCCGCGGGTTTGGAGAACATGGATCGCTTTGGCCAGTTGACCGGCACACCAGGGGCAGTATCGGAGCTTACGCAGGATGCGCCAGATCTTGAGCTGGGCGTTGGCGCGTTCGCCGGGGCCGCGCAGCCGGGCATGAGCGGGGTTGGCCTCCTACTAGGCAGGCTTGTTCCGTCCCCGGTACGGAGTGCAGATGTGTTCACCGGCGCCGGTGTAGCCCTTGTCGGGCGAGCACTATCAGGGCAGTCGCCCCACTCGGCGAGCATCTGGGCGGCGTTGATCTGACCCGACCTTGGCAGCGACGTGAAGATCGGCCCGTCCGGGTGCTCGCCGAGCCGGGCGGTGACCGACCGGTCCAGGTCCTTGCCCGCGGCGGTGACCGCCTTGACCACGCTGACCAGGGCCAGCACGGCGTCGCGGACCGCGGCGGTGAGCGCGTCGCCGGCGGTTCCGGCCGGGGCGGAGCGCAGCCGGCCCAGCAGCACGCCAGCGGGCCGCTTGCCGGAGTAGCCCATCTGGCGGCAGAACGCGGCGATGTCATCCTCGGTCAGGTGCGCGGCGGAGGCCGCGGCCGGGTAGCGGGTGAGGAACTCCAGCGCGATCCGCGACTCCAGGTCCGCGAAGATGACCTTGCCGCCGGGCCAGTGCGCCTCCAGCAGCGCGCCGAGCTGGTTGACCGCGGCGACCCGCAGGTCGGCTACGTCGTCGCGGGTGCGTGTCACGGTGCGCAGCGCCTTGGTTTCATCGGTATACGGGGTGGCAACGCGCAGCCGGTGGCAGCGCAGCCGCAGGTACTCGGCGATCACCTCGGCATCGCCGGGGTCGGACTTGGCGCCGGACAGCACCTCGCTCTCCCGCCAGGTCTTGATCGCCTTCGGGCTCACCGGCACGACGGGGTGCCCGGCTTCCAGCAGCGTGTCGACCAGGCGGCCGGACGGCCGCTCGATCGCGACGGGCATGTCTGCCGGGTCGCCCAGCCCGGCCAGCTTGCGCACCAGCCTGCCCAGCCCCTCGGCGCTGTGCGCGATGGTGAAGCGCGCCACGATCTTCCCCGACGGGTCCATGACGCACACGGCATGCGTCTCAGCAGCCCAGCCGACCCCGGTATAGAACACGGCCCCTGGAACAGTAAGCGACAACGGTGGTCCCCTTTGCGCTGGCAGCGACGACCCGGCGGCACCGGGACTGGCCCCCGGGCGGTCACTAACCGGCGCTCTGCGGCGCATCTCCCTGTTGCCGGTCCGCAGCCCCGGGGAAGCCGGGGGCGGTGGTGTCATGGTGGCCCTCCACGGGCGACCGACGCAGACCCTCACCCCGGCTCCCGCCGAGTCCGAACGACGAGCACCCTATCGGTGCCCGTGAGAAAGAGGGTGCCCTAGTGACCGGCGACCTGAAGCCCGACGTGTCCTGATGGACATCCGCATGCCCGGCCTCAACGGCATCGAGGCCACCAGGCGGATCGCATCCTGGCGCCAGCCGCCCGAGATCCGCGTCCTCATCCTGACGACGTTCGACCTCGACGAGTACGTCTACGACGCCCTCCAAGCCGGCGCCAGCGGATTTCTGCTCAAAGACGCCTCTCCCGAGCAGCTCACCGCCGCAGTACGGATGGTCAGCCAAGGCGATGCCCTCCTCGCACCCAGCATCACCCGCCGCCTCATCGAAGAGTTCGCGGCATCCCGGACCCCAGCTGTTTTCACGCTGGTACAGCGCGGGGCACCAGCACCAGGACTCTGGCTTAAATCTCCCGGGATGGCAATTAACCTCATCGATCGCTTCCGGCCCTCCATGCCCGCAGGTAACACCCCCGCTGCCGGCAGCCAGTCCCTGCGCGAGGCCAAATGCGCCAGCGGCCCCACTGGGCGGGGCCAAATGCGCCAGCGGCCCCGCCGCCATCGTGAGCCCAACCCTGACCATCCAGAAATACATGCCCGAGCCGAACGTTCGGCCAGTAAATCACCCCTGTGTGGTTCCGGCGCGCCACGATGTGACTCGTCGTCCAGGCGGTCACTTCGCGGGCTGAGCGGCTGCCGTGCCCGGCACTCGCCGGGCCGCCGCTATGTGCGGACGCCGGCCCGATGCGGGCCGAGGTGCTTGGCCGCCCAGATTGGATTGTTGTGCAGGCCCGGCCGGGTGCATCAGGCGAGGAGGTCTGGCGTGGCTGGCGGGTAGGGCGGCAGCAGTTAACTGCTGTCAAACACGCGGGCGGCGTGGGTGTTTCATCCGATGACGGGGAGCTGGATCGTGGAGAGGGCCGGCCGCCGTGGCCGATGGTGTAGGTGGCGCTGGCCGGTCTGTGCCGGTTCAGCGGCTGGGTTCCGGCGGTCCGTGGGTTGAGATCGGTATGAGCCAAACGGTCTTTCGGTAGCGCCCGCCTCATACCGCAAGCCGGCCCGTAGGCTGACGCGCGGCGTGCCGGTGCGCCCTACCGTCGGAATGACTACCGGCCACACGGGCCAGACGGGCAGGGCGGCCACCGGAGCCGGATCTTCGCCAAGTCCGGCTCACCCGGCAGGAGCGCGCGGTCTCCGCCACGCGCGGCCGGGGCCTTGCCTGGCAGGGAGGAAGCGAGAGCGACGAAAGCGATCGACACCGTCATCGGAGTCGGCTGGATCGTCTTCTGGGCCTACTGGCTCGTGATGGCCGTCACCGCCAAGGCTGAGCAGTCCCGGTGGGCACGGTTCGCCGGGGTCCGGGTGGGAATCATCCTCGTCATCTTGCTCCTGATCCGGCTACGGGTCTTCAGGGGCCCCGGGCGGCCACGGGAAACCCGTGGCCGCTCGGCATTGGCTTGGCGTTCTTCGTCCTCGGCCTGGCGCTTGCCGTCTGGGCCAGGGTGTACCTTGGCCGCAACTGGGGCATGCCGATGTCTCAGAAGGCCGACCCCGAGCTGGTCACGAGCGGACCCTACGGGAGGATCCGCCACCCTATCTACAGCGGCGTCATCCTCGGCATGGTCGGCACGGCGATAGCGGTCAGCCCCTACTGGCTGATCGCGGTCGCGATCGCCGGCGCCTACTTCCTGTTCAGCGCCGTCATCGAGGAGCGCACCATGGCCAGGCTCTTCCCCGCCGCCTACCCGCCCTACAAGCGCGCCACGAAGATGCTCATCCCGTACATCCTCTGACCGCGAGCGCCGTGTCCTTCGCGTTCGAACAGCGCAGGACGGCGCTCTCACAGCGGCATTCAACTTCTGCGCCTTCAGGGACGACCCGGCTGTTCCTTCCGGGAGCTCTACAATGACCGGGTACTACTCGCTGTGAGCCTGGACGCGGGTCTCTGGCTACAGCCGATTGCCATGACTGTGCGGAAGAGGCGCATGATGCCAGAGGAGACTGCTGAGATCGTCGGGTCCCTTGGCCGCGAACTCGTATCGGATTTGGCGCCGGAAGAGCTGCCGCTATACCCGTCGCTGCTGAGCCAGTTCCAGAGTGCCAAGAGCGGCCGGCGGCCCAAGAAGTCATCGGATGACCAGTTCCTTGGCTTCGGGGGCGCCGAAGCCCTGACGATGCTCACCCCCGTGATCCTGAGCTTCACCAGCAGCGTCTGGCAAGCGCTCGTGGCCGAGACAGCGCGGAGTACGGCACATGGTGTCGTCGAGTACGTCAGGTCACATCGCCCTGGGCACCATGAGGCCGCCGCGCCGCCGCTCACAGCAGACCAGCTCCAGCTCGTCCGGACGGTGGCCGAGCGTGAGGCGCGCCGACTGGACATATCCGAAGGCCAGGCCGGGCTCCTCGCCGATGCGATGGTAGGGGTCTTGACCGGGTCCAAGGCTTAGCTCGTCCACTGCCAGCTGTGGAGCATGAAGGCAAATGCTCCTCGAAGATAGGGCGAATCCTCCGGCCATTCGGGCGACCGGCCCAGCGTTATCAGATATACCACGGGACCGCGGACGACGAACCATTGCTCCAGCGCCCCCCGGTGAAGATCCGAATACGTGACAAGCAGTCCGGGCGCACCGTCAAGCATGTCCGGGCGCGCGCCAAGCCGGAACAGGTAAGACCTGTATTCCGCAATCTTGACGGGGTTGACGGCGACCAGGCTCTCCAGTTGCATTGCCGCTCCGTCGAACGGGAAAGTGAAATATATCAGCCCGGGCTTGCCTGCCTGAGTAACGGCGTACCAGCTGGGTATGAGGCGGACGTCATAACCGTATCCGTGGATCCAGCCGTCGCTGCCGATGCTGCCCATAGGCTTGACACCGTGCGCGCTCCCGCTGGGCCCCCATAGAGCCGTCCCCGCCACGGTGGCGATGACCGCTACCGCAGCCACGAGCCACCCAAACGCCACGACGGCCACCGGTCGGCGCTTGCGCCGAATGCGGCGGCGCAGGAGCATCCCGGCGGCATAGGCAGCGGGCACGAAAAGAATGCTCACCAGGGCGGCGCCGAGCACGACCTGGCGAAGCGGCAGGGTATCCGGTCCTGTCAGGCAACCGCCGGCCGGCGGATGGGCGTACTGGATGCTAAGCGATGCGAAGCAATGATCCATCGCCCGCACATTGGGCAGCGCCAGGCCGCTGACCATCGCAACCGCGGCCCCGGCCACGACCGAGAGCGCGACACTCGTCGCGGATCTCGCCTTCACCGCCACGATCAACGCACATACCACCGCGACGACGACGATCGCCTGCTCATCGAAGAACATGAGCCGGGCCACGAAGTCAGGGCTCCACCGCACGACCTCGGCGATGCGCGCATGCGCAGCCGCGCTTACCGCCAGCATCAGCGCGACCGCTGTCACGCACCCGGCCAGGCACAGCACGGCCGTGGCCAGCCAGCGCCGCACGGTCCCGTCGTGCGCATCACCCGGTCGCCGCCACTGACGGTGCGCCACGGTCGCCGCGAGGGGCATGCCCGCGACAAGCAGGCACACCACCCAGCCGGCACCTTGAAGGGTGACGACAATGGCCGTTCCCCTGAGCGATTCCGGGAGCTGATGCCATTCGGCTACGGCACTGGTCCCATCGATGAAGGTGAAATTGTCCAGCAGAAGGTACAGGCCAATGGTCATGATGGCCCATGCAGCGACAGTCGCCGCAGCCATGGCACCCCGGGCAGGAATGCGTGTCGCCGTCCCGCCGGCACCCAACTGCCAGGCATCGGCCCAATGTCCGACCCATACCGGGAACGGCGTGAAGATCACGACGACGAGGCCAGTCCACACCACGAGGACGCCAACGGCCGCCGGGTTCAGATGGTCCGGCGCAAGCGCCTGGTTGAGCGCGGCCGACAGGGCAATGACCGGGCCGAGCGCTAGGCCCAGACCCAGTCCCAAGCCCGCTGCCCATCCCTTCACCACGCCCGTGTTCGCCTCCAGCAACTGCCTCCTCCACATGGCGGCCGCGAGCGCTGGCCCCGCGAAGGCGGCGAAGATGAGCGCCGGGACAACGTGCCTGATGCCGACAGTCGTGGTCATGAGGGTTACGATCTCCCGCGCGGTACTCGCGCCAAGGGCCCCGACCAGCCCTATCGCCAACCCATCCCAGAACCCGAACCGGTACAGCGGCGCGGGGTCCAGCAGTGCTGCCGCGCGTTCCCGACCCGGCGGATGCCTCCAGCCCAGGTGCCAGGCACGGCGGCCGGTACGGGCCGGCTGGCTTGCCAGTACCGTACCCAGCGCGGTCTCGGGGTCGAGTTGCCGTGCACGCGCGTCCGCGTCGAATTCGCGCGATCGCAGGATCGCGTTACGGAGCGAGTAAACGATCAATGCCATCACGGCCACGCGCCAGGTCAGCTGCTGCGGCTCGCCCAGGACGCGGCTGAAGATCAGCAGGACAGCCATCGGCAGCAGCGCCGCAACGACGAACGCCCGCCAGATCGCCAGGGCCATGTACGTCTGGTCGATATCGCGGTTCTTGATATGGGCCAGTTCATGCAAGATAACGGCGTCGAAGGCGGCGGGCTCCCTGACCGCCGCCTTCGCCGCTCCGCCGCTGATGGCAACGAACCGTCGCCGGGGCCGGCCGAACGCGAACGCCGACGGGCAGAAGTTGAGCGGCTGAAGCAGCCAGACCACGGGGCCGGTCCCGGCCCGCTGGCGAACCCCTTCGAGTCGGCTCACCAAGTCGGCGGCGTCGGCGCCGGCCAGCTCGGTCAGGTGCTTCCGCCGCCGGTACCACCAGGGCTGTGCCAGGAAGATGACGCCGGCCACAACGATGAGCAGGCCGACGCCCAGCAGGCCCCACCACGCCTCGGCACGTTCACCTCCCGAGTAACACACCGAGGCCTGGTGCAGCGCGTTGGCGTAGGCAATCACACCGCTCGGCCGCCGTGCCAGCGCCTGCGAGCGGCACCTGAGCATCAGCGAAATCAGCGCAGGCCCGCGCGGTGTGGCCAGGTAGATGCCCTGGTAGACGAAGAAGCTCGATGCCGCTACCGCCGCGATGAGCAGCGCGAAACGGAAACTGGTGCTGACGGGAAGCGCAAAAGCACCGCTGCGGCCCGGGCCGGGAGGCTGTGCGCCTGGCTGGCGGCCGGCCGGGACGTCGGCCAGCTCCATGCTCATAAAGATCGCCAGCTTCTTCCAGGCCCATTCCTGGCGGCCTCCCAGCCGTCAGTTACAAGAACCTTTGTCATCCTGGCAGCACCAGCCCCACCGGCCCCGGCTATTACCGCGCTGCACAGGCGCGAACTAATCCCCGGTTGCGCACCCCAAGCCACAAGATAATCCCTCCCGGCACAAAGTGTATCAGCTCGATACATAGTCGTACAGCACAAATCCGTAACACTGGGAATTCCCGCCTGGAAACCGCGCTCCGCAAATCGCCTCTTAAAGCATCGCCTCCGGTGCCTTGAAAGAAAATCGAGTGTCACAGGCTGCCACCAGAAGCCGGTTCTTGCGGTGAGACCTCTTCTACCGGGACTCTCCGCCCATTTCCGGACGTCCAGGTATATCCGCGTGCCTGCCCGTACATATCCGCTTGGGCCAAGCAGAGCGCGCAAGCGGCGCCAGCCTCGCCTACATGCCGCGAGCGATAGTCCCTGATATCTCCAGTCACGAGTCACGCGTTACAGCCGGGTGGCAAGAACCCGGCGCGACGGCTTGCCGCCCGATAGCCTGGTGCGGCTGTTAGCGGCGGGAAGGGCGACGCCAGCCCGGATCAACGGGGGTCAGATGGGCATGTTCTCACTTGCGGCACGAATGGCCGCTCTGGTTGCGGGTGTTGGCCTGGTGCTGTCATCCGGTCCGGCTGCCGCCCTGGGGCGCACGGCCGCCCTGGGGCGCACGGCCGCCCTGGGGCGCACGGCCGCCCTGGGGCGCACGGCCGCCCTGGGGCGCACGGCCGCCCTGGGGCGCACGGCCGCCCTGGGGCGTGCGGCCGGTCCTGCCATGCGCCCCGGCGTCACAACGAGCCGCTGCCCGGAGGGCGGATCCGGAGGGCCGTTCTGGCGGGTGTGCACCACCCCGCTGTTCACCGCGGGCGGGACCCAGCCCGTGACCGACGGCGCGCAGGCGACGATTATGCTGCCCTGCCGGGCCAAGGCGCCGGACTTCAGGAAGCGGTCCCTAGGCGGCGGCAGGACCACCACCGACGAGGGGTACGCGTACTTCTCCTACAGCATCAGCCCGGACAGGGCGTTCGAGGTGGGGCTGGAGCACAACTCGAAGGCCAGCAACGACGTGAGCTACAAGCTCTACGCCACCGGCGTGCCGGGCAGCACGGGGTTCATGCAGGCGAAGGGGCAGATCGCCTGCGGCCAGCCGCTCATCCTGGTGTTCGGGATCGGCGATGCCGGCCGCGGGCAGTTTCTCGCCGCTGTCATGAACGCACAGCCGCCCGTCCAGGTATACGCACACCTGGAGCTGACCGTGCCGGGGGCGAGCTCATGGGTCGCCTGCCGATGCCGCCTTTCCATGGTCACCGCCATCGCACAGAACGGCTGGGTCCAGACCAAGCACGGAAAGGTCCCCGGCGCGGTCCCCGTCCCGCTCCCCGACGGCGCGTCCTACGGACCGGTCCGCTGGTCCAGCGTCAAGTATCTCGTCGACACCCCGCACAACTACGCCTGGAAGCCGGTCACCGCGGCCGACATCCAGTACAGCAGGGCGTTCACCAAAGGAGTCGCGACCATACCGCGTCCCGGCGGCACCGCCCCGAACCTGGCCGTCGGCCCCATCAAACTGCCGTGCAACACCAAGGCAACGCAGCCAGATGACTACTGGACCTGCTCCGGCGCCTGAGCTCGCCCAGGCACAGATCGCGACGGCTGGCCCCGCCGGCCAGGAGCCCCGCAACGGTCCCTTACGGCAACCGCCCCCCAAACACCTCAAAGACGGAAGGGGAAGATATGGCACCGCATTGGCCATGGGCCAGGAAGGCGAGAATCACCGGCATCGCCGCGGGCATGTTCGCGCTCGTGACGGCGGCCGGCGTGGTGGCGGCGTCCCCACCAGCGGACGCGGCGGGATCCCCGCCGCGTCCGGCACGGCTCACCGAGGTCAGCTCCGACCCGTTCACCAACCCCAGCAGTTACCACGCGACACAGGTCGAGCCCGACACCTACGCGGCGGGCTCGACGATCGTCGGCGCCTTTCAGTCCGGAAGGTTCTTCGACGGCGGCGCGTCGGACATAGGCTGGGTCACCAGCCTCGACGCAGGACGGCACTGGCACCGCGGCTTCCTGCCTGACACGGTGTACAGTGGCGGCCCCTACGCGCGCATCAGCGACCCCGTGGCGGCCTACGATCTCAGGCACCACACCTGGCTGATCTCCGGGCTGACGGTAAATGATCTCGCCGTCGGGACGGATGTCACGGTCAACCGGTCCTCTGACGGCCTGCACTGGTCCAGGCCGGTCACGGTGTTCCACGTGCCGTCCGGCGGTTTCGTCGACAAGGACTGGACCACATGCGACAACAGTCGGTCCAGCCCGCATTTCGGCAACTGCTATGCCGAGTTCGACCTGCCTTCCCAGAACGAACTGCTGCAGATGAGCGTCTCCACCGACGGCGGCCGCACGTGGTCGTCGCCGAAACCGACCGCGGACATGGCGCACGGCCTCGGCGGGCAGCCGCTCGTCCAGCCGGGCGGCAGGGTCGTCGTGCCCTACGAGGGTTTCGACCCCGTCAGCGGCGCCCAGTACATCGGCTCGTT
>Ga0213875_10001463_pt1 | contig 15281 bp, 11 predicted proteins | sample BarmaccomBMRX_R8_FD_160105 | JGI IMG/M metagenome (GOLD analysis project Ga0213875, IMG submission 160105) | Root-associated microbial communities from Barbacenia macrantha in rupestrian grasslands, the National Park of Serra do Cipo, Brazil - RX_R8 | ecosystem: Host-associated > Plants > Roots... | reverse complement strand
CCCGCTGGCCACCCAGTTATCGCCGTCGCGGGCGGCCCCGCCTTCACCTTCAGTTACACCGAGCACACCGAACTGCTGACCGCGTCCGGCCTGGACGTCGTCACCTTCGACCCCCTGCGCGACGAGACCCTCCCGCCGGGCACGGGCGGCATCGTCCTCGGCGGCGGCTTCCCCGAACTGCACGCCTCCGGCCTGTCCGCCAACGAGCCCCTCCGCCACGCCGTAGCCGCCGCGGCGGCGAACGGCGTCCCCATCGCCGCCGAATGCGCCGGCCTGCTCTACCTGGCCCGCACCCTCGACGGCACCCCCATGTGCGCGGTCCTGCCGATCGACGCCACCATGAACCCCCGCCTCACCCTCGGCTACCGCGAAGCCACCGCCCCCGCCGGCTCCATCCTCGCCGCGGCCGGCGACGTCGTCCGCGCCCACGAGTTTCACCGCACCGAGACCCAGCCTCCGGCGAGCCCTTCACCCGCCTGGCACCTCGACCCGGCCCGCCAGGAGGGACACGTCACCGCCAACGTGCACGCGTCCTACCTGCACGTCCACTGGGCGGGCTACCCGAAGTGCGCGGCCCGCTTCGCCGCCGCCTGCCACGCCGCCGCCTCCGCCCGGGTCGGCTCGTGAGCACGCTGATCGGCGTCGGCGTCGGCCCTGGTGACCCCGAACTGGTCACCCTCAAGGCCGTCCGCATCCTGCAGGAGGCCGACGTCGTCTTCGTGCCGGTGATGGCCGGCCCGGGCCCCGCCGTGCCCGGCCGAGCCGAGACCACGATCCGCGCCCACATCCCCGGCGACCGGATCCGCCCGGTGCCGTTCGCGCTCAACGACACCGGCGGCGTCACTCCCCGCCGGGCCGCCGCCTGGCAGGCCGCCGCCGCCGAGGTGGCCCGTGCGTTCGCGGACGGTGCGGCCACGGTGGCGTTCGGCACGATCGGTGACCCCAACCTGTACTCGACGTTCAGCTACCTGGCCCAGGCCGTCCGGGCGCTGGTGCCCGGTGTCACCATCGAGACCGTGCCCGGCATCACCGCCATGCAGGACCTGGCCGCCCGTTCGGCCACCTCGCTGGCCGAAGGCGACGAGCCGGTCACCCTGCTCCCGCTCACGGCCGGCGCCGATGCCTTCCGCGAGGCGCTCGCCCGCCCCGGCACCGTCGTCGCCTACAAGCTCGGCGCCGCCGCCGGCCCCACCCCGGCCGAGACCGTCGCCCTGCTGACCGGCGCCCACCGCCTGGACGCCGCCGTCGCCGGGTCCCGCCTCGGCCTCCCCGGCCAGGCCATCCACCCGGCCAAGGACCTGGACCAGCTGTCCGCCGTCCCCTACCTGTCCACCCTCATCGCCCCCGCCCACCGCACCGGCCCCGGCTCCAGTCTCACCCCACCAAGCCCCGCCGCCCCGGCCGCCCCGGAGACCTCATGAGCACCGGCAAGGTCACCTTCGTCGGCGCCGGCCCGGGCGCCCCCGACCTCATCACCCTGCGCGGCGCCGCCGCCATCGCCGCCGCCGACGTCGTGATCTGGGCGTCCAGCCTGGTCCACCCGGGGGTCGTGGAGCACGCGCGGGATGACGCCGAGGTCGTCGACTCGGCCGAACTGCCGATGGAAGGCGTTCTCCCGTACTACCAGCGGGCGGCGGCTGAAGGCCTGACCGTGGCCCGGGTGCACTCCGGCGACCCGGCCCTCTGGGGTGCGATCCAGGAGCAGCTCGACCGCTGTGCCGAGCTCGGCCTGGTCACCGAGATCGTGCCCGGCGTGTCCAGCTTCACCGCGGCCGCCGCCGCCATCGGCCGCGAACTGACCATCCCCGAGCTGGCACAGTCGGTGATTTTGACCCGGCTGGGCGGCGGCAAGACGCCGATGCCGCCGGGGGAGCGGGTGGTCGATTTCGCCCGGCACGGGACCACGATGGCGCTGTTCCTGTCGGCCGCCCGGTCCGGTCAGCTGCAGGACGAACTGCTGGCCGGCGGCTACCCGCCCGAGACCCCGTGCGTGATCGCCTACCAGGTCAGCTGGCCTGACGAACTGATCATGGACTGCCCGCTGAGCGAGCTGGCGGCCACCATGAAGGCCCGCAAGCTCTGGAAGCACACGCTGGTGCTGGTCGGCCCGGGCCTGGCGGCCGGCGGCACCCGGTCGCACCTGTACCACCCGGGCCACTTCCACGGCTTCCGGCGGGCCGAAGCCGGCGCCCGCCAAACCCTCCGCGCCCACGACCGAGCTCACGCCGGCCCCCACGACCGGGAACCCAGTTGACCGCCGTCCCGCCCGCGACGCCCGGCCCGCCCGCGACGCCCGGCGTCCCGGCAACGGCTGGCCCGGCCGCCACCGTCGGCGTTCCCGCCACCGGCGGCCCGGTCGTGACCACCGCCGTGACCGTGATCGGCGTCGACGGCACCCCGCTGCCGCCCGCCGCCGCCGAGGCCCTGGCGGCCGCCGAGGCCGTGGCCGGCGCTCCCCGCCACCTCGCTGCGGTCCCGCTGCCGCCCGAAGCCGACCGCATCCCCCTGCGCCACCTCGAACCCGCCCTTGACGCGATCGCGGCCCGCCCCGGCCCGGTGGTGGTGCTGGCCTCCGGCGACCCCGGCTTTTTCGGCATCGTCCGCGCCCTGCGCGCCCGCGGCCTCACCCCGGCCGTGATCCCGGCGGTGTCCTCGGTCGCGCTGGCCTTCGCCCGCCTGGGCCTGGACTGGGACGACGCCCTGGTGCTGTCGGCCCACGGCCGCGAACCGGACCCGGTCGCGGCCGCCGCCCTGGCCCACCCGAAGGCGGCCATCCTCACCGGCCCGCCCGAGGCCGTCACCGGCGCCCTCCGGTCCGCCCTGCGCGACGCCGGCCGCACCGTCTACGTGGCCGAACGCCTCGGCACCGCCGACGAGCGGGTCCGCGACCTGACCGCCGACCCCGAGGCCGAAGTCACCGACCCCCACGTCCTGATCTCCGTGGCGCCACCCCCAGCGACCCTTGAGCCCCCGAGCCCCATCGCCCCCGCGCACCGCAGCGAACCCGCATGCCCCACCGGCCCCCGCTGGCTGGCCGGCCACCCGGGCGCCCCCGCCGCCTGGGCGCTGCCCGAGGCCGACTTCGACCACCGCGACTCGATGATCACCAAATCCGAGGTCCGGGCGCTGGCGCTGGCCCGGCTGGGACCCGGCCCCGGCCAGACCATCTGGGACGTCGGGGCCGGCTCGGGCTCGGTTGCGGTCGAATGCGCCCGCTTCGGCGCCTGGGCCATCGCGGTCGAGGCCGACCCGGCTCAGTGCGACCGCATCCACGCCAACGCCGCCCGCCACGGCGTCCTGCTCCGCGTGGTCAACGGACTCGCCCCCGCCGCCCTGGCCGGCCTGCCCGCCCCAGACGCGATCTTCGCGGGCGGGGGCGACGACGACGTGCTGCGGGCCGCCGTCGAGGCTGGCCACCCGGCCCGGGTGGTGGTCACGCTGGCCTCGGTCGACCGTGTCCGCCCGGTCAGCGAGCTGCTGGCCCGCCTCGGCTACACCACCGACGGCACCCAGCTGCAGGCGTCCCGGCTGGCCCGGCTGCCGGGCGGCTCGCTCCGGCTGGCCGCCACCAACCCCGTCTTCATCCTCTGGGCCGACCGGGCTCCCGCCCCGTCCCCGGGAGCCGCCCCGTCCCCGGGAGCTACCCCGTCCCCGGGAGCCGCCCCGTCCCCGGGAGCCGCCCCGTCCCCGGGAGCTACCCCGTCCCCGGGAGCCGCCTCGTCTTCTGGAGCAGCCCCGTCCCCTGACGCCACCCCATCCCCGGGAGCCACCCCGTGATCGGCCTGGTCGCCGTCACCGCCGCCGGTCGCGCGGCCGCCGCCCGGCTGGCCGCCGCCTGGCCGGACGAGACCCGCGCCTACGACGGCCCGGCCGCCACCGCGCTGCCGACGGCGTTTGGCGCCTGCGACTCGGTGGTGGCGTTCCTGGCCGTCGGGGCCACCGTCCGCCTGCTCGCCCCGCTGCTGGCCAGCAAGCACCGTGATCCCGGGGTGGTCTGCGTAGACGAGACGTTGCGTTTCGCCATCCCGGTCACCGGAGCGCACGCAGGCGGCGCCAACGACCTCGCCCGCCGGGTCGCCGCCGTGCTCGGCGCCGAACCGGTGATCACCACCGCCAGCGACGCCAGCGGCGCGGTCGCCCTGGACGGCTTCGGCGCCGACCTCGGCTTGGTCATCGAGCCGGGCAGCGACCTGGCCGCAGTCGGCACCGCGATCCTGTCCGGCCAGCGGGTCACCCTCACCAGCGACCAGACCTGGCCGCTCCCGCCGCTGCCGCCCAACGTGACTCCAGGCGAGACGCAACGTGGCGTCCCGGCTATCCTCATCACCGACCGTCAGGTGCCCGAACGTGACGAGCCCACTGTCACCTACCGGCCGCCCTCCTTGGCCGTCGGCCTCGGCGCCAGCCGCGATGTCCCGTCGGCCGAGATCGGGGCCCTGATCGACGAGGCGCTGGCCACGGCCGGCCTGTCCCCGCTCTCGGTCCGGGCCGCCGCCACCGCCGACGTCAAGCAGGATGAGCGCGGTCTGCTCGCCGCTGCTGGTGAACGCGGCTGGCCGCTCACCTTTTTCAGGGTTTCCCAACTCGCCGAAATTCCGGTTCCCCACCCGAGCGAGACGGTACGCGCCGCCGTCGGCACCCCCAGCGTCGCCGAAGCCGCCGCCCTGCTCGCCGCCAGCATCTCGAGCCCCGCCAGCACCTCCAGCACCTCCAGCCCTGCTAGCATCTCCAGCCCCGTCAGCACCCCAAGCCCCGTCAGCACCCGAAGCCCCGCCAGCAACGCCAGCCTCGTCGTCCCCAAACGCACCAGCGCGCACGCCACCGTCGCCGTCGCCCGCGCCCGGCCCCGCGGCCGCCTCGCCATCGTCGGCATCGGCCCCGGCGCCCGCGACCTGCTCACCCCCCGGGCCGTCGCCGAACTCCGGCGGGCCCGGATCGTCGTCGGCCTCGACCAGTACCTGCGTCAGGTCCAGGACCTGATCCGCCCGGGCGCCACGATCCGGTCCAGCGGTCTCGGCCAGGAACAGGAACGGGCCGAGACCGCGGTCGCCGACGCCGCCGCCGGGAACGCGGTCGCCCTCGTCGGTTCGGGTGACGCCGGCGTCTACGCCATGGGCAGCCCCGCCTTGGAGGCAGCCGGCCTCGACGGCCTGGACATCGAGGTGACCGGCGTCCCCGGGGTGACCGCGGCGCTGGCCGCGGCGGCCGTGCTCGGTGCCCCGCTCGGCCACGACCACGCCATGATCTCCCTGTCCGATCTGCACACGCCCTGGGAGGTCATCGAGGGCCGGGTCACCGCGGCGGCCGCCGCCGACCTGGTGGTGTGCTTCTACAACCCGGCCAGCCGGGAACGGGACTGGCAGCTGCGCCGGGCGCTGGCCATCCTGGCCGCCGAACGGCCGCCGGACACGCCGGTCGGCTGGGTCCGGGACGCGTCCCGCCCGGCCCAGTCGGCCGCCATCGCCACGTTGGCCACATTCGACCCGGCCGTGATCGACATGCGCACGCTGGTCATCGTCGGCTCCTCGCGTACCCGGCTGGTCGCGGGCCGGGTCGTCACCCCGCGCGAATACCGCTGGGCTGGCCCTATGGTGTCCAGAGGTGCCAGCGGCTCTATCCGGGAGGAAACGTGACCGAATTCGAGCGATCGCCCGAGCGGGACCCCGGCGAGCCGCACCCGATCGAGGCCGAGTCCTACCGGATCCTGCGATCCCGGATCGACCTCAGCCACCTGCCTCCGCTCACCCGGGCGGTCACTGAGCGGGTCATCCACGCCAGCGCCGACTTCGACTACGCCACCGACCTGGTGGCCGACGAGGCCGCGCTGGCGGCCGGGGTGTCGGCCATCGGCCGGGGCGCGCCGGTGGTGGCCGACGTGGCCATGGTGGCCGCCGGCATCACCGGTTACCCGGTGATCTGCAAGGTCGGCGAGGGCCTGGCCACCCGGCTGTCGCGCACGGTCGGGATCACGGTGTCAGCCGCCGCCGCCCGGCTGGCGTTCGGCGAGGCCGGCCCGGGCGCGGTCTGGGTCATCGGCAACGCCCCGACCGCGCTGGCCGAGATCCTGCAGCGGGACGTGTCCCCGGCCCTGATCATCGGCATGCCGGTCGGCTTCGTGGGGGCGGCCGAGTCCAAGCAGGCGCTGCGCGACAGCGGGCTGCCCGCGCTCAGCAACAAATCCGAGAAGGGCGGCTCGGCGGTGGCCGCGGCCGCGTTCAACGCGCTGCTCCGGGTCGCCCGCGACCAGCAGCCGGAAGGCCGGCCGGCCGGCCGGGTGGCCGGGGGGCGCCGTTGAACCCGGCCCTGCTGATCGCCGGCCACGGCACCCGCGACCCGAAGGGCGCTGCGGCCTTCGCCGCGCTGACCGCGCGGATGGCCCGGCGGCACGCCGCTGACATGCCGGTCGCGGGCGGTTTCATCGAACTGTCCGAACCGCCGCTCAAGGACGCCGTCACCGAACTGGCCGCGCGCGGCCAGCGCGACCTGGTCGCGGTGCCGCTGATGCTGTCGGCGGCCGGGCACTCCAAGGGCGACATCCCGGCCGCGCTGGCCCGCGAGACCGGCCGCCACCCCGGCCTCAGCATCCGCTACGGCCGCCCGCTCGGCCCCCACCCGGTGCTGCTGAACCTGATGGCCGCCCGGATCGCCGCCGTCGCCGGTCCCGAGCCGCCCGCGGTGCTGCTGGTCGGCCGGGGCACCAGCGACCCGGACGGCAACGCCGACGTGGTCAAGGTCGCCCGGCTGCTGTGGGAGGGGCGGGACTACGAGTTCACCGAGACCGCCTTCATCTCGCTGACCAGGCCCAGCGTGCCCGAAGGGCTGGAACGCTGCCGCCGCCTGGGGGCCCGCCACATCGTCGTCGCCCGTTACTTCCTGTTCCCCGGAGTGCTGCCGGACCGGGTGGCCGAGCAGGCCGCTACGTTCGCGGCCGGCCATCGCGATCTCGACGTCCGCACCACCGACGTGCTCGGCGACTGCGACGAGATCGCCGGTCTGGTCGAGGAGCGCTACCACGAGGCGCTGGCCGGCGACATCCGGATGAACTGCGACACCTGCCTGTACCGGGTCGCCCTGCCCGGCTTCGCCGACCGGGTCGGCGCCGCCCAGCACCCTCACGACCACCCAGACGATCATGACCACGTTCATCCCGCCTGACCTGGACTTCCACGGCGACCAGGAGCTGGCCGAGGGGCTCGTCGACCTGGCCGTGAACGTCCGCCCCGGCACCCCGCCGGGCTGGTTGCGGGCGGTGATCCGGGCCGCCACCGACGACCTGGCCGCCTACCCCGACCCGGCCGCCGCCACCGCCGCGGTGGCCCGGCGGCACGCCCGCCCGCCGTCGGAGGTGCTGGTCACCGCGGGCGGCGCCGAGGCGTTCACGCTGATCGCCCGGGGCCTGCGGCCCCGCCACGCGGTGGTCGTGCACCCGCAGTTCACCGAGCCCGAGGCCGCCCTGCGGGCCGCCGGCCACGACGTCGACCGGGTCATCCTCGGCTCCGGCTTCGGTCTCGACCCGGCTGCCGTGCCCGCGGGCGCCGACCTGGTGATGGTCGGCAACCCCACCAACCCGACCTCGCTCCTGCACCCGGCCGCCACCCTTCGGACGCTGGCCCGGCCCGGCCGCACGCTGGTGGTGGACGAGGCGTTCGCCGACTGCGTGCCGGGCGAGCCCGAGAGCCTGGCCAGTGCCCGCGACGTCCCCGGCCTGATCGTCGTGCGCAGCCTGACCAAGACCTGGGGCCTGGCCGGCCTGCGGGCCGGCTACCTGCTGGCGGCGCCGAAAACGGTGCGCGCCCTGGGTGCCCAGCGCCCGCCCTGGGCGGTGTCCAGTCCCGCCCTGGCCGCCGTCGTCGCCTGCTGCACTCCCGCCGCCACCGCCGAAGCAACCGCCTGGGCCACGGAAATGGTCCGGGAGCGCACCCGCCTCGTACGCCGATTGACGGACCTCCCGGCCGTGGAGGTGCTCCGCGCCCCAGCCGCCCCAGCCAAGCCAGGCACCCCCCCAGCCACTGCAGTCACACGAGGCCCAGCCGCTTCTTTTATTCTTATTAAAATTTCACCTCCCGAGCCATCACCCCGGGCGGCCATCCCTCACCCCACCGTCCGCGACCGCCTGCGCCAAGAGGGTTTCGCCGTCCGCCGGGGCGACACGTTCCCGGGCCTGGGCCCGGGCTGGCTCCGGGTCGCGGTCCGCGACCGCGCCACCAACGACCGGTTCGTGGCCGCCCTCACCCGGGTGCTCGCCACCACCACCCCCGCCACCACGACCCTCGCCACCAGCATCGAGGAGACCCGATGAGTTCACCGGCCGAGCCGCCGTCGCCCGCCAGCCGCGCGCGCCCGTACCCCGAGGACGAGCGCGCCGCCGTCTACCGGGTCATCGCCGAGCGCCGCGACGTGCGGCAGGGCTTCCTGCTCGATCCGGTGCCGGACAACGTGCTGGCCCGGGTGCTGGCGGCCGCCCATCAGGCCCCGTCGGTCGGCCTGTCCCAGCCGTGGGACTTCATCGTGATCTCCGACCGGGCCCAGCGCGAGCGGATCGCCGCCCTCGCCCGCCGCAACCGGGACCAGTACGCGGCCGGGCTGCCCGCCGCCCGCGCCCGCGCGTTCGGCGACCTCAAGGTCGAGTCGATCCTCGACACCCCGGTCAATATCGCGGTCACCTGCGACCCGACCCGGGGTGGGCGGCACACGCTGGGCCGTCACAGCCAGCCGGAGACGGCCGGGTTCTCCAGCGTGCTGGCGGTGTCCAACCTGTGGCTGGCCGCCCGGGCCGAGGGCCTCGGCCTCGGCTGGGTCAGCTTCTTCAGCGAGCGCGACCTCGCCGCCGAGCTGGGGCTGCCCGCCCACCTGGAGGTCGTCGCCTACCTGTGCCTGGGCTACGTGCGCGAGTTCGGCGACGAGCCGGAGCTGGCCAGCACCGGCTGGGCCTACCGCCGCCCGGTGTCGTGGGCCGTGCACGCGGGTGCCTACGGCCAGCGCGGGCTGCCCGGCCAGCCGCCGGTGCACCTGCTGGACGAGGTGGTGGCCGGGATCGTGCCGCTCGACGGCGAGGCGATGGCCGTCGCCCGCGAACGCCAGGACCGGATGACCAAGCCGCGCGGCTCGCTCGGCGTCCTCGAGGACGTGTCGGTCCAGCTGGCCGGCCTGGCCGGGCAGTGCCCGCCGCCGATGCCGGAGCCGGCCGCGGTGGCGGTGTTCGCCGGTGACCACGGCGTCCACGTCCAGGGCGTCAGCCCCTGGCCGCAGGAGGTGACCGCCCAGATGGTGGCCAACTTCCTGGCCGGCGGGGCGGTCGTCAACGCCTTCGCCGCCCAGGCCGGGGCCGAGGTCGTGGTGGTCGACGCCGGGGTCGCGGCCGACCTGGACCCCGCCCCCGGCCTGCTGCCGCGCAAGGTGGGCCGGGGCACCGCCGACTTCACCCAGGGCCCGGCCATGACCCGCGCGCAGGCCGAGCAGGCGATGGCGGTCGGCGTCGAGGTGGCCCGCGACCTGGTTGCGGCGGGCAACCGGTGCCTGGTCACCGGGGACATGGGCATCGCCAACACCACCGCCTCGGCCGCCCTGATCTGCGCCTTCACCGGCCTCGACCCGGCCGCGGTGACCGGCCCGGGGGCGGGCGCGGACGCCGACGGGCAGGCTCGCAAGGTGGCCGCGATCGCCCAGGGGCTGGCCCGGCACCAGCCCGACCCGGGCGACCCGGTCGGCGTGCTGGCCGCGTTCGGCGGCTTCGAGCACGCTGCCCTGGCCGGGTTCATCCTGGCCGGCGCCGCCCTGCGGGTGCCGGTGATCCTGGACGGGGTGATCGCCGGGGCGGCCGCCCTGGCCGCGGTCGCGATCGCGCCCCACGCGCTCGGCGCCTGCCTGGCCGGCCATCGCAGCACCGAGCCCGGGCATGCCGCTACGCTTGGTCACCTGAGGCTGCGGCCACTGGTCGACCTTGAGCTGCGGCTGGGGGAGGGGACCGGTGCCGTGCTGGCGCTGCCCCTGGTCCAGAGCGCGGCCCGGGCCTTGCGCGAGGTGGCGACGTTCGACTCGGCCGGCGTCAGCGACAAGTCCTAAGGAGCTCCAGACGTGACGACCGAGAGCCTCGGCGATGGCTGACGGGCGTCCCTACCTGCTGGGGCTGCGGCTGGCCGGCCGCCGGGTGCTGGTGGCAGGCGGCGGGGCCGTGGCCGGCCGCCGGGTGCCCGCCCTGCTCGACGCCGGCGCCGTCGTCGTCCTGGTCTCGCCCGCGGTCACCGGCTCGCTGGAGGACATGGCCCAGTCGGGCCGGATCGAGTGGGCCCGCCGCCGGTTCGAGCCCGGCGACACCGCCGGGACCTGGCTGGTGTGCGCCTGCACCGACGACCCGGCCGTCAACCGGGCCATCGTGGCCGAGGCCGATCAGCACCGGATCTGGTCGATCCGGGCCGACGACGCCCAGCAGTCGGGGGTCTGGACCCCGGCCGCCGGGCTGGCCGGCGACGTCCAGGTCGGGGTGCTCAGCGGCGACCCGCGGCACAGCGCCGGCCTGCGGGACGCGATCGTGACCGGTCTGCGGGCCGGCACCATCGGGGCCCGGCGCGGCCGGCGGCACCGGTCCGGGGTGGCCCTGGTCGGCGGCGGCCCCGGTGACCCCGGCCTGATCACCGTGCGCGGCCGCCAGCTACTGGCCGAGGCCGACGTGGTCGTCACCGACCGGCTGGCGCCCCGCTCGGTCCTCGATGAACTGCCGCCCGACGTCGAGATCGTCGACGTGGCCAAGATCCCCTACGGCCGCTCGGTGGCCCAGGAGCACATCAACGCCGCCCTCATCGAGCACGCCCGGGCCGGGAAGTTCGTGGTCCGGCTCAAGGGCGGCGACCCGTACGTGTTCGGCCGTGGCGCCGAAGAGGTCATCGCCTGCCTGCAGGCCGGCATCCCGGTTTCCGTGGTCCCCGGCATCACCAGCGCGGTCGCCGTCCCGGCGGCGGCCCACGTCCCGGTTACGCACCGTGGTGTGGCGCAGGAGTTCAGCGTGGTGTCGGTGCACGTGCCGCCGGGTGACCCCCGGTCCACTGTCGACTGGCCCGCGCTGGCATCCCTGCAGGGCACGTTGATCCTGCTCATGGCCGTGGAGCGGCTCGGAGCGGTGGCCGAAACGCTGATCCGGCACGGGCGTTCCGCCCAAACTCCCGTTTCGGTGATTGCGGACGGTACTCTGCCTACTCAGCGCACAATTGTGGCAACGCTGGACACCGTCGCGTCCAGCGTGCTGAAAGATGGGATCCGGCCCCCGGCCGTCGTCGTGATAGGTGAGGTCGTGAACGTTGCCGCCGAGATAGCTGACCTCGTGCAGCGCATGCCCGCCGTGGCGGGCCCGGCGTGAGACCGCCGTCGGCCTCGCCGGAATCCTCGGCTCCTCGCCCGGCCGAGCCCCAGCCTGCCACGCCCGCAGCAGCTGCACCCGAATCAGTCGCGTCTGACGCAGCCACACAAGCCCCGGAAAACCCTGAAAAAGCAGCGGCCCCGCAGGCACCCCAGGAACCACAAGCGTCACAGGCCACCAAGTCAGCAGAGCCAACGGGGCCACCAGAGGCCACCGGAGCCTCCGGGGACGCCGAGCCGCACCAGGACTCGCCCGCCGAGCCGCACATCCGGCTGGACGCCCAGGCCCTGGAGGGCGCCCTGGTCAACCTGGGCAAGCGCATCGCCGCGGTACCGCTGCTGTTCGAGACCCCGGACCTGGCCGCGGTCAAGGCCGAGCGGGCCAAGGTGCTCAGCCAGGTCGACGACTACCTGCTGCCGCGGCTGCGCCGGTCCACCGCCCCGATCCTGGTGGCCGTGGTCGGCTCCACCGGCGCTGGCAAGTCGACCCTGGTCAACAGCATCGTCGGCCAGCCCGTGAGCGCGACCGGGGTGCGGCGGCCGACCACCAATAGCCCGGTGCTGGCCTGCCACCCGGACGACGTCGACTGGTTCGCGGAGAACAACTTCCTGCCCAGCCTGCCCCGGGTCCGCCAGGAGGGCCTGGCCCGGCCGGGCCGGGACGGCCTGCTGGTGCTGGCGTCCAGCGAGGGCATGCCCCGCGGCCTGGCCCTGCTCGACACCCCCGACATCGACTCGGTCCAGCAGGCCCACCACGAGTTCGCCTACCAGTTCCTGGATGCCTCCGACCTGTGGCTGTTCGTCACCTCGGCCAGCCGCTACGCCGACTCGCCCGTCTGGCAGCTGCTGCAGCACGCCCGCGACCGCGGCGCCTCGCTCGGCATCGTGCTGTCCCGGGTCCCGTCCGGCGCCCGGGCCGAGCTGGTCAGCCACTTCACCGCGATGCTGGACGCCAACGCGATCGAGGCGACCGACCGCTTCGTGATCCCGGAGACCCGGGTGGCGGGCGGCATGCTCCCGGCCGAGGCGTTCGAGCCGATCCGCGCCTACCTGACCGACACCAGCCGCCGCGAGGAACGCCGGGTCGCGGTGCTGACCCAGACCATGGCCGGGGTGCTGGAGACGTTCCACACCCGGGTCCCGGCCCTGGCGGCGGCGGCCGAAGCCCAGCTGGCGGTGCGCAACCGCCTGCGCAAACTGGCCGAGGATCCGTACCAGGTCGCGCTCACCACCGTCGAGAAGGCTCTGCGCGACGGCGAACTGCTGCGCGGCGAGGTCCAGGCCCGCTGGCAGGACCTGGTGGTCACCGGCGACCTGACCCGGACCCTGCGCGGCCGCAAGGCGCCCCGGCAGGGCAAGCGGGCCCGCAAGCGCCAGGCACCGGAACGCTCGACCGCGCTGCAGGCGGCGCTGCGGGCCGCCCTCGAGGCGGTGATCGTGGCCGCCGCCGACCGCGCCGCCGAAGAGGCCGACCGCCGGTGGCGCGACGACCCGGCCGGATCGGTCATGCTCGCGGCCGCGGCCGAGGAGCGGATCACCGGCCACCGGGCCGACCGGCTGTTCGCCACCGTGTTCGGGGACGGCACCGGGGCCGGGCTGGAGGAACTGGACCTGGCCCACTCGTCCGCTGACCTCCCCGACCGGGTGTCGCGGGCGGTCAGCGCCTGGCAGGACCACGTGCTGCGGCTGGTCCGGCAGGCCGTGCAGAAAAAGCGGCACGCGCGATCGGCCGGGCTGGACGACGATACGCTGGCGCTCGTCACCGTGCTCGCGGTCCTCGGCGAGGGCGCGATCGGCAGCCACGCCGCCAAACCGCCCGACGACAGCGACATCCTGACGCTGCCCCGGCGGCTGGTCACGGGGGTGCTGGGGGAGGAGCCGGTGCAGGAGATTTTCGGTACCGCCCGGGCGGAGCTGAACGAGAGGGCACGGTTGCTACTCGACGAGGAACTCCTCCGGTTCCCTGAGGTCATCGACGGCCTGGGCCGCTTCGACGAGGTGGCCGGGGTCCGGCTGTACCAGGCCGGCTTCATGCTCGAGGCGCTGCAGTGACCACCAGCGCCCCCCCGTTCGCGGGCCTGCCCAGCGCGCACCTGCCCACCCGGCTGGCCGCGCTGGCCACCCTGGCCGAGATCGCCCAGGACCGCAGCGGCCCCGGCGGGTTCAGCCCCGAGCTGGTGGGTGACGCCGAGAGCCTGCTCACGCGGGCCGGTGAGCGGCTGCGGCTGTCGGCCGCGCACACCGTCGTGACCCTGGCCGGCGGGACCGGCAGCGGCAAGTCGTCCCTGTTCAACGCCCTGGCCGGCGCCAACTTCTCGCCCGCCGCGGTCACCCGCCCGGCCACCAGGAACGCGCACGCCTGCGTGTGGGGCATGCAAGGCGCGGCGCCGCTGCTGGATTGGCTGGGGGTCGAACGCCGCTATCGCTACGCGCGGGCCAGCGCGCTCGACGCGGGCGAGACCGCCCTGAATGGCCTGCTCCTGCTCGACCTGCCCGACCACGACTCGGTAGCGGCCGGCGCCGCCACCGCCGTCGACCGCCTGGTCAGCCTGGCTGACCTGATGGTGTGGGTGCTCGACCCGCAGAAGTACGCGGACGCGGCCGTGCACAACCGGTTCCTGTCCAAGCTGGCCCGGCACGGCAACGTGACCACCGTCGTGCTCAACCAGGCCGACCTGCTCACGCCCCAGCAGGCGGAGGACTGCGAGGAAGACCTGCGGCGGCTGCTCGACTCCGAAGGCCACGGCGAGGCCCGGGTGCTGCTGGTCTCCGCGCTGACCGGCTCCGGCCTGGGCGAGCTGCGCCAGATCCTGGCCGACGCGGTGTCCGCCCGGCAGACCGCCGCCGACCGCATCGCGGCCGACATCGACAGCATCATCAGCGGCTTCGACGCCTACGCGCTCGACCCGGCCGCGGTGGCCCGCCGGGCCGCCGAGCACATTCCGCCCGCCGCCCCCGCCAGCGGGCCCGCCGTCCCGCCCTGGGATGCTGCCTCGCCCGCCCTGCCCGCGGCGGCCACCCCCGCCCGCACCGCGCTCGACAGCGTCCCGGCCGCCCCGGCCCTGGCCGCGGCCGACGCGCTGGCCCACGCGGCCGGCCTGGCGGCCGTCACCGACGCGCTCGAAGACGTCCGCGAGATCCACGCCGCCAGGTACCTGAGCTGGCCGTTCGCCCGGGTCTCGGGCTGGCTGCCGGGCCGCGACCCGGTCCGTTCGGTCCGCCTCAGCCGGGCCAGCGCCGACGCCCGGATCGCGGTCGCGGCCGGCGCCGATGCCCAGCAGTCCGAGATCGACAGCGCCATCACCGTCTTCGCCAGCGCGGTCGGCGATGGCCTGCCCGACCCCTGGCCGCGGACGGTGCGGATGGCCGCCCGGTCCCACGCGGCCGATATCAGCAGCGCCCTGAGCAACGCGATCAGCGAGAGCGTGCCCGCCGCGGCCCGCATCCCCGGCTGGTGGCGGCTGGTCTTTGCCTGGCAGTGGCTGCTGGTCGCGCTGGTCGCGGCCGGCATCGGCTGGATCGGCGTGCTCATCGCGGTCGGCGCCTTCCACGCCATGGGCGCCCACCCGCCCATGCTGATCGGCAGCGTCGGCCTGATCCCCTGGGTCGCCGCCATGGTCGTCGCGTTCCTGCTGCTGGGCTGGCTCACCGCCACCGGCAGCCAGAACGCGGTCACGCTGGCCTTCGACCGCGAACGCGAGCAGATCGCGGCCGCCATGCGCGCCCGCATCGACGCGGTGGCCCGCGACCTGGTGGTGATCCCGGCCGGCACCGAGCTGATGGAGTACGCCCGGTTCTGCACCGAGCTGACCGTCGCCACCCGTGGCTGACCGTCGCCACCCGTGGCTGACCACCACCCGCGGCTGACCACCACCCGCGGCTGACCTCTGCCCACCGGCTGACCGCCGCCACCCAGACTGATTCCGCCGACG
>Ga0213875_10001462_pt1 | contig 15299 bp, 12 predicted proteins | sample BarmaccomBMRX_R8_FD_160105 | JGI IMG/M metagenome (GOLD analysis project Ga0213875, IMG submission 160105) | Root-associated microbial communities from Barbacenia macrantha in rupestrian grasslands, the National Park of Serra do Cipo, Brazil - RX_R8 | ecosystem: Host-associated > Plants > Roots... | reverse complement strand
CGCAAACGAGAAAGCACCTCCGGCGGAGCGCGCAAAATTCACGTTCTGGTTGGTAATGCTGGAATTGAACTCCTCGACAGCCTCTACGGGAATCGGAATGCCCGCCCCGATGCTTCCGCAGCACTCACCTCCGACCTGTGAATCGGAGATGTCGAGACCGTCGAGATTAAACGTGTTTTGATCCCCCGCTGCTCCGGCAATCGTGCCGCTTGATCCGTTGTAAGATCCGCCTGTCCAGGGTTGGGCGCCAGGTTGCAACCACGACAATTCGAACGCCCTGCGAGTCACGGTGGGCAGTTCTTCAAGCTCTTTCGAGCCGATCACGTTGCTCACGGTGGCATCGGTGGTTTGAAGCTGAGTTTCCGCCGTTGCCGTCACGGAAATCGATTGTGATACGGTCCCAACCGTCAAAACGAAGTTGTTCAGCGTGGACTTGGCAACCTGCACGACGATGCCCGAAACATTTGTCGTTTGAAAGTTGGGCGCGCTAGCCGAGAGCGTGTAGTTTCCTGGCGGCACGGCTTGGAATGAATACTGGCCTTCTGCGTTAGTCTGCATCGAAACCGCTGTGCCGCGCGTTTGCGACCGCAGGGTAATCGTCGCGCCTGGGACCGCAGCACCGCTGGAGTCGTTTACGGTTCCGACGATCGCACCGGTCGTCGTTGTGGCTTGACCCATCGCGGGCATACCGCGTAACAAGAACAGCAGGAGTAATGCAGTCAATGTGGCGGATTTGTACTTCATATAGGCTCCCCTTTCCTCTAAGCCCCCTTCTTCGCATGCAACAAATGTTGCAAATCGATCTTTTATATCACCAATGAAGAGCGCGGGCAAGCAAAATTAGATGAAATTTCAGGTTATTGCGCTTTAAGCGCTTCAGAAGGTTCGATATATGATTTCACAGAGGTGGCCGAGCGCGCGGTCCTGGGCTTCTACGTCTTCGGGCAAGGGGCCGATGCTCACATCGTTTACAAACAGTCCGATGATTAACTGTCGACCGCTGGCACCGCTCATATATCCAACGAGTGCCTTGCTAAGCAGCAAGGCGTTACCTGTGAGCAAGTTGTCCCAAACCAGCGTTCCGGTTTTTCCGACTGCCTTTCCGCGCGCTGGGCTATTCTCGGGAACAGCGTTGAAGAGGGTTCCATCCACGCCTAAGATGGGCAAAGCGTCCCGGTAGACGGCGGCGTCCGACCGCTTGGACATCGCGGACAGTAGCGTAATAGCTGCGCGAGGAGTGATGAAGTCGGAACGCGCGCCACCTACGCCGCCGCCGAATGAGATCGCGTCAATCGGAACTCCCAGGCTCTTGAGGAGTTCTCCTTCGCGCAGCATGCCGGCGGTGTGACTCCGTTCGCCGTGTTGCGCAGCGATAATCAGCGGAAGCATGCCGGCGCCGAGGTTATGACTGGTTTTGAAAATGACCTTCAGCGCCTCCGAAAACGGGGGTGATGTATGTTGGGCGATCGATTTCATACCGGCGTACTCATCCATGGCCGGCAACTGGCTCCGGTCCTGAGGTGCGAACCGGCTTGCGTCTACCAGAACCCCATGCGCGAGCAGCCGTTCCATCATCAGCGTGCGTGCGAATTCGGCGGGATTCGACACCTCGCCGATGCGCAGCAGGGGCTTTCGTCCGAGCGCAATTTGTCCCCGAACCGTGTAGCGGCCAGGACTAATTTCTTCAACCCGGACGTTCGTGTGGTCGTTGGAGGCGACGGTGTTCACCGCAATGTCCCACTGCGCGTAAGATGTTTTGGGCCGAGTCTCCACTTTGGCAGGCGCTCCAATCTGGGCGCCTGGCGTGGTGAGCACGTCGAAAACGTTGTCATTGATGACAATGGGCGTGATCTGCGAAGGGCCGCTGCCACTCCCTTCCGTCGGTTCAAACAGGCGGTCGTCGATCAAGACATCTGCGACGTCATGAACGCCTGTATTTGCGATCTGCGTGGCCAGGTCATCCAAGCCGGAGAGCGGATCGGTATCGGTCAGAGTCGCGCCATTTGAGAAGTTAGCGTAGATGTGGTCTTCCGGCGTATAAGCCAAATGGCCGTTCGCATCAATCCGGCCACTCAGGTTGGGATCCCCCATTGCTCGAAGGACGAGGACGTCCGCGTGTTTTGGGGTCGTGCTGCGCGCGCGATAAATCGGAGTAACAAACCGGAAGCCGGGGCCGAGCGCTACAAGAGTAGCTGCGCCCGAAAATAGCTTCGTAGTTGACGCCGGCGCAAACAGCTTGTCCGAATTGTGCTCATAGAGCGCTTGACCGGACGCGACGTCCGAAACCAGGATGCCCCAATGCGCGTGGCTGTAAATGGCGGCCGAAATGAACCCATCAATCGTTTCACTCTGAGCCGCGGCTGCAGTGCTGTACGGGAATGTCGATAACAATAAACATCCAGCAAGAATTCGAATGGTCATTATTGGTAACTTACTCCAGGGGCAGGGAACTCGCGCAAATGCGAACATTCTCGTTAATCGCGCCACTCGAATGCATTTAGACAGCACAGCAAGTAAATACGCGCGAATTGAACGCGAACGAAGGTTCCTTCTCGACGCGTTTCCGACCGACGCACAGGTCGTCCGCATCCGAGAGATTACAGATCGCTACATCAAAGGGACGAGGCTGCGTCTGCGGAGGCAAGTCGACGGCGATGGCCAGATTACGTTTAAGCTTACGCAGAAAGTGCCGGCGCCTGGCCCGGGATCGCAGCAGGGTTTCATCACGAATATGTATCTTACGGAAGATGAATTTCGGATTGTCGCGCAACTTCCAGCGAAGGAGCTGAAGAAGCGCCGGTACAGTGTTCCACCTTTCGGCATCGACGTGTTTGAAGGTGAGTTGCAGGGTTTGGTGCTGGCCGAGATTGAGTTCGCGTCAACGTTCGAAGCGGACGCATTCCCGATCCCTTCATTCGCCATTCGCGATGTCTCCGGGGATGAGCGGTTCACGGGTGGGCGGCTGGTCTACGCGTCGCGACAGGAATGGCAGAGTTGGGTAGCCGAGGCTGTCAGTCAAGCAAAGCTTGATTGATCGCGCGCAGGTGTAATGCTGCGCAGTCGACATGCGGAAAATCGGTGTTCGTGTCGTCGAAAATCAGACTCAAGTCAGTTCCGGCTAGAACTACCACGTCCACGCTGTCCCGTTCGAGCAAAGTATGGGCCAGAGCCGTCAAGCTGGTGCGCTGCTCGTCGGTGCCCCTGCCCTCTTCAGCCATTTGGATGTATGTGCGATGTACGAGGTCCAGCTCGTCCGGCTGGGGCTGAACAAACTCGACCTCCGGCACAAAGCCATATAGCCGCGACTCGATGACGTATCGCGTTCCAAAAACGGCGGCCCGCCTCACTTTACGCGCGTTCAGTTCCTCGCGTACAGGTTCGAAGATGCTCAACAGCGGCAAAGGCGAGGTCGCGAGAAGCTCGCGGATACACATATGCGGCGTGACAGCGGGAACAGCCGCGATGGTAGCTCCCGCAGCCTGCATACGGGTGATGAAGCCCGTAAGATATGCGGCGAGCCCGAGCCGATCATTGGCTTCAACGTACTTACGCGCTCGGCCCAGATCGGCGTGAATCATGATCATCTCGAGGGTGCGTCCGCGCGCCTCATGCGCTCTTGCGAGTTCGCGGTAATAGTGCGTTGCCGCGCCTACGCCGACGCCGCCGATTAAACCTAAACAAGCGTCCATAGTTGGGCTCCAAACTTTCAGGCAGGTGTTCGCTTGCCTTCGTATTTGAAGAACACGACTGCCAGCGGTGGAAGTTCGATCGTCAGGGAGTGGCTGCGTCCGTGCAGGGCGACCGGATACGAATAGACGCCGCCGAAGTTGCCGTGTCCAGTGCCTCCGTATTGTGTCGCATCGGAGTTGAAGATTTCGCTCCAAAATCCGCTGGCCGGCACACCAATGCGATAGTTCGGTCGCGGCACGGGGCTGAAGTTGCAAACCACAGCGATGCGTTCCGACTCGGTGGGGCCTTTACGCATGAAGCTCAGCACGTTGTTATCGGAGTCGTGCACGTCGATCCATTCGAACCCCTCCGGCAAGTACTCATGCCAGTGCAGCGCGGCTTCTGTCCGGTACAGACGGTTGAGATCGCCAAGCAGCAACCGCAGCCCGGCGTGCGGTTCCAACTTGAGCAGTCCCCAATTTAGCGAGCCGTCATGGTTCCACTCCGACCATTGACCGAACTCACCTCCCATGAACAGCAGCTTCTTTGCCGGTTGCGCCCACATGTAGGAGAACAGCGTGCGCAGGTTTGCGAATTTGCGCCAATCGTCGCCCGGCATTTTGCCGATCAGCGATCCTTTGCCATAGACGACTTCATCATGCGAGAGCGGCAGAACGAAATTCTCGGTCCACGCGTACAGCATGCGGAAGGTCAAATTGTGGTGATAATACTTCCGGTGAACCGGGTCCTCGGCCATGTATTTCAGCGTGTCGTGCATCCAGCCCATGTCCCACTTCAGCCCGAAGCCAAGCCCTCCGATGTACGTGGGCTTCGAGACCATCGGCCAAGCGGTGGATTCCTCTGCGATGGTCTGAATGTCCGGGTGCGCGGCATAAAGATCACGGTTCAGGCGGCGTAAGAACGCAATGGCGTCAAGGTTCTCACGCCCGCCATAGGCGTTGGGAATCCATTCGCCGGCCTTGCGCGAATAATCCAGGTACAGCATGGACGCGACGGCGTCGACTCGCAGCCCATCGGCGTGATATTTCTCCAGCCAGAAGAGAGCGTTACTCAATAGAAAGCTGCGCACCTCGTTGCGGCCGTAATCGAAGATGTAGCTGTTCCAATCCGGGTGGTAGCCGCGCCGCGGATCGGCCGGTTCGAATTCATGCGCTCCGTCGAAGTATGCAAGGCCATGCTCATCGCTCGGAAAATGCGACGGCACCCAATCGAGAATCACTCCGATGCCGTTCTGATGAAATTCGTCTATCAGCCGCATGAAGTCCTGCGGCGTGCCGAAGCGGCTGGTAGGAGCGAAGAATCCGGTGATCTGATATCCCCACGACCCGAAAAACGGATGCTCCATTACGGGCATGAACTCGACATGCGTGAAGCCCGTTTCCTTGACATACGGGATTAGCTCGGCGGCGAGTTCCTGGTAACTGAGCGATCGATTATTGTCGGATGCAACGCGCCGCCACGATCCCAGGTGCACTTCGTAGATCGACATCGGCGCATCCAGGCTGTTCTTCGGCCCCCGAGTAGACATCCACTCGCTGTCCTGCCACTCGTACGACAAATCCCACACGATGGAAGCGGTGCGTGGCGCAATCTCCTGATAGAACCCGAAGGGGTCGGCCTTGTCGGCGCGGAATCTGCCTTGACGCGACTCGATGTGGTACTTGTACAAAGCGCCTTTTCCGACATCTGGAATTAAGCCGTGCCAAATGCCGCCGCCGATGCGCTCCAGCGGGTTGGCGCGCTTGTCCCAGCCGTTGAAGTCTCCGATCAGGGATACCGATTCGGCGTTAGGCGCCCAGACAGCGAATTCTGTGCCCGCATCCGGCCCCACGATGTGCGCTCCGAGCACGTCCGCGAGACGAATGTTGGTGCCCTCGTGGAACAGGTACACATCCTCATCCGTAAAGGTACGTGTGGCAGTCTGCATGGCTCTCCTGTGATGACTCTATCGCGGAGGCGGCGTTTCAGCGGATCAGTTCGAGAACGCCGCGCAGCGGGATTTCCACCCAATCCGGGCGATTATTCAGCTCGTACGCGATCTCATACAGCGCTTTCTGCAGAACGAAGGCATCCAAGAAGACGCGGCGGCTTTCGATCGGCGGCGTAAACGCACTGTTCGCGGCGCTCTCGAAATACGAGCGGAGATAAAGGTCGGTGACTTCCGCAGTCCAAGAGGCTGCTTTCGACTGAAGAGACTGTGTGGATTGCGGATGGGCGCGCTGGGCTGCCGCCGCAGCATAACTGAACGATCGAAGCATGCCGGCGACATCGCGAAGGGCCAGGCCTTTGCCGCGCCGTTCGGAAAGCGCGCGCGCCGGCTCCCCTTCAAAGTCGATGATGACGAAATCATCGCCTGTATGGAGCACTTGGCCGAGGTGGAAATCACCGTGGAGGCGGATGCGCGGGGTGTCGATGTGATGAGTTCGAACGGCGTGTAAACGTTCGCGAACCGCGGGTTCGAGGGCTACCGCGGGGCGGGCCATTTCGCCGGTTGCACCATCGAGACGAGTTTCGCTGCGGCGGAGCAGGTTGAATGTGATGTCCGCCTGCGCGATCATGTCACGCTCTATCTCGGCGGCGTCGGCCAGTGTGAAGGGTTCGGGAGCGAACGCGGGATCTGTATCATCGCTCGCGAGCGCCGCGTGCATCTCGGCTGTACGGCGGCCGAGTAGCTCCGCCGACCGGGCGTATGATCCCACATCCGGCGTGTCGCGCGAAAAGAATGCAGCCAGCTCTTCAAGCGTGAACTTCCATGCGTCTCCGCGATTCGGCACGAATTGCTGTAGAATCCCGGCCGTGTAGGGCTCGCCGTTCGTTGCCCGATACTCGAGCGATCCGAACACCGCCGGTGTATGCCGGAAGCCATGCTCTGTGAGAAATCTGCCGATTTCGAGATCGGGGTTTACGCCTGGTTCGAGCTTCCGAAACAGCTTCAAGATGAACTGATCGCCGTAAATGATCGATGTATTGCTTTGCTCGGCCCCCGAGACGGAGCTTTCGAAGTCGCCTGGCGTGAACGGCACGATCGGAGACGCGATCAGCTCTCCTGCATTTCCCGCTAATGTCGCGCCGGATTGGATGGCCTCGAGCAGCGCGCGGCGAAACGCCTGCTGCGACAACGGCGGCAGTTGATAGAGGTCCGAATCGCGTTCCGCATAATGCACGCGAACGATGACGATCGCGCCGGCGTTTGCGACCGGAATTTCATCTGCGATCCGAACATCTTCGATCTGGCGAGTCTTCGCGCGAAACCACCGCTGGCCAACAAGCCACGCTGGATCGAGCTGCTCGCGACTAGATGAAGTACTCAAAGTCGGTCTCGAGCCGCAGGCGGCGGCGGATGCGCAGAATGTGACCCGGCACGCTCCCCGGATCTAATTGCACGTAATTTCGAGGACCAGCCCACACATATCGCGCTCCGGTGAGCAGGTCGTTGGCTTGATACGGACGATCTTCATCGATCTGCAAGTGCCGTAGCGGCAGGTCGACAAAGCCGGCTTGTACGTGATGGGGATCGAGATTGATGACCACCACGATCAAATTCGAATCGTCGGGCGACCGTTTGCTGAAGCAGATCAACTGATCGTTGTTGACGGGGTGGAATTCCGTGCGCCAGTCCGACTGCAGGGCTTCGTTCTCATGCCGAATACGATTGACGAGCGAGATGAATTCGCGCAAGCTGTTCGGATCCTCGAGATTCCACTGCCGGATCTGATACTTCTCCGAATCGAGATATTCTTCGCTGCCTTGCCGCAACGGGCGGCTTTCCATCAGCTCAAAGGCCGGTCCATAGATTCCATAATTCGCGCCCAGCGTTGCAGCCAGCAGGAAGCGAATCATGAATGCAGCGCGGCTGCCCATCTGCAGGAATTCCGTCAAGATATCGGGTGTATTCGGCCAGTGATTCGGACGGAAGAAATCCCGCACCGGCGGCTTTGTCAATTCGGTGATGTACTCGGTCAGCTCATATTTAGCGTTGCGCCACGGGAAGTATGTGTACGACTGGCTGAAGCCGAGCTTCGCGAGGCGGTACATGATCTTCGGCCGTGTGAACGCTTCCGCGAGGAATAGCACGTCCGGATAGTCGCGCTTGATCTCGGTGATCGCCCACTCCCAAAACGCGAACGGCTTCGTGTGCGGGTTGTCGACTCGAAAAATGCGGACCCCATGGCCGATCCAGAACGTGAAGACGCTTTTCAGCTCTTGCCACAGCTCGGGCCAATTCGCGGTTTCAAAATCGAAGGGATATATGTCCTGATACTTCTTCGGCGGATTCTCGGCATATTGAATCGTGCCGTCCGGCCGCTTGCGGAACCACTCTTCGTGTTCGCTGGCGTAAGGATGATCGGGCGAAACCTGGAACGCGATGTCGAGCGCGACTTGCATTCCTAGTTCTGACACTCGCTTCACCAATCGATCGAAATCGTCGAAGGTCCCTAATGCCGGAAGAATCGCCTTGTGGCCGCCTTCGGTCGAGCCGATCGCCCACGGGCTTCCCAAATCCTCGGGCTCCGGGGTGACGGAATTGTTTCGGCCCTTTCGGAATTTCTGCCCAATGGGATGAACAGGAGGCAGGTAAACAACATCGAAGCCCATCTCCGCGATGTAGAGCAGCCGCGCTTCGCAATCGGCAAACGTGCCGTGGCGCGCGGGATCCGGAGTTGTGGAGCGCGGGAACATCTCGTACCAGGAACTGAAACGTGCACGGACCGGATCGACCGCAATCACCAGCTCGCGTCCCAGCTCGGTCGCAAACTGCCGGTCGGGATAACGGCTCATCACCTCGTTCAGCGCGGCGCTGGACGCGCGATCACGCAAGCGCCCAAGATCCTTGCCTAAACGGAGGTTCTCGGCTTCTCCTTCGAGCCACGTTGCATCGCGATGATCGGCGCGCGTACCCGCGGAGATCACGAGGTTTGCGCCGATCGCGTAGTCTACGGGCGTATCGGTGTTGGCATCGATGCGTTTATTGAGATCGCGGCGCCAAGTCTCCCAATGATCAACCCAGGCGTGAATCGTGAACCGGTAGCGGCCCAGCTCTTCGACTGTGAAATCTCCCGCCCATCGGTCGTTTACCAATGCGCGCATAGGCGCTTCGCTCCACGTCTGGGTGTCTTCACGGCGATAAAGCAGCACCGCGGCGAGCGAATCATGGCCGTCCGTGAAAATGTCGGCTTCAACTGCAACCTGATCGCCAGCGGTTCGCTTCGCCGGAAATCTGCCCGCGTCCACGTCGGGCGAAACGCCCTCAATCACTACTCTGCGCCTTCCGTCACCCTCGATTCTGGGCGGCGCTTTCTTGACCGGAGCGGCAATGGTACTTTTCGATCTCGCGGTTTTCATTTCTTTTCGTCGATCAGCTTTTGGTACAGGCTGATGGTCTGATCCGCGATGGTCGTCCAGCTGAATTTCTCTTCGACTCTGCGGCGGCCGGCTTGCCCAAACCGCTTACATTTCTCAGGATCATTCATCAGATTAGATACCTTCGCCGCCAGATCGCGCGCGAAGCGATCCGGGTCGGTTGGAAACCCTGTGGCGGGATCGGCTGTGAAGGGTACCAGGTAACCGGTCTCCTCGTCTACGACGACTTCCAGTATTCCGCCGGTCGCACTCGCGACGACCGGAGTTTCGCACGCCATAGCCTCGAGATTGATGATGCCGAAGGGTTCGTAAACGGAGGGGCAGCAGAACACGCGCGCATGGCTATAAAGCTGGATTACGTCGCGCTTCGCCACCATCTTCTCGATCCACACCACCTTCGCGCCGCCCGCGCGCGCCTGATCCACCTTCTCGCGCATCTCCCACGCGATTTCCGGCGTATCCGGCGCGCCGGCGCAGAGAACGGCTTGCGTACCGCGCGGCATGTAGCGAAGCGCGTCCACGAGGTGCGTCACGCCCTTTTGCCGTGTGATTCGTCCGACAAACAAGATGTACGGCGAAAAGGGATCGACGCCATAGGCGCGCAATGCGTTCGTGTCGCTGGTTCTTCGATATTCGTTCAGATCGATGCCGTTGTAGATGACATGCACGCGCTCAGCGGGGATCGGATAGACGTTGAGGATGTCTTTACGAGTGCCTTTCGATACCGCGATCACCGCATCGGCGTACAGAATTGCGGTTCGCTCCATCCACGCGCTGAGATGGTAGCCGCTGCCGAGCTGCTCCGCCTTCCAGGCGCGTAGCGGCTCGAGACTATGCGTCGTCATGACGAACGGTGTGCAATAGAGCGTCTTGGCTAAGAACCCGGACATCGCCGCATACCAGGTATGCGTGTGCACGACGTCGATACCGGTCAGCGCTTTTACTTGCGTCAGGTTCAGACTGAACGCTTCGAGCGCGCCCTTGAATTTCGCGATTGTGCCGGATGCAATTTCACTCCACGGCTCGGACCCGCGCACGCGCAGGTTGCCTTCGTCCACCTGCTGATCGCCCCAGCAATGCACCTCAACTTCAATTTTTTTTGCCAGCTCGCGGGTCAGATACTCGACGTGAACACCGGCGCCGCCGTACACGTGAGGAGGGTATTCGCGTGTGAAGATGGCAGCTCGCACCGGCCTCACGCCTCTTCGAAAATTCCCGTTTTGCGATTCTTCCGTACGCTATGCGCGGGAAAATGGCGGCCATTCATCGCCACATAAACGCCCGGCTTGAGCGTCTGAGCAAACGCGAGCGCACTGCCCAAATTGAACATCCCGTCCGAGCTGCCGAACTTGTACGGAACCATCGCGCCGGTCAGCACGATTGTTTTCGATTGAACATTTTGGGCGAGAACGCGCGCGGTATCGGTCATCGTATCGGTGCCGTGCGTGATCACAATGCAACTTTCGGGCGCTTCGCGGCACGCTTCGACAATCTTGCGCCGGTCTTCATCGGTCATGTCGAGGCTGTCGATCATCATCAGGCACTGAATCTCTAGCTTAAGCTTCGAGCGTCCCAGCGCCAGCATCTCCGGCACATGCGAATTCTTGAAAAAGAGGCGGCCGTTGATCTCGTCGTACTCTTTGTCGAACGTGCCACCGGTGATAATGACGCGGATTTGCGCAGCGGGCATGATGCTCAAACCATCAAACGTGTCGGCGCGGGTTCACGTTCCGGCTGACATATCGCCTGTGAGATTAAACCGCGGCGGGGTTTCGTTGCAGAAATTCCAAGCGCTTAGATAGGCGAGTTTCAGTATCTTTTCCATCTTTGTGTAGTTGATCTTGTCAGCGGTGTCGGTGGTCTGGTGGTAATCGGGATGGAAGCCCGTGAACCACCAAATGGCGGGAACGCCGCGCAACGCGAACGGAAACTGGTCACTGCGGAAGAATACGTTCAATGCAGCATCCCGATCCCACTTATAGTTCAGGTGTAAGCCGACGTCTTCATTCGCGCGCTCGACAACTTTTCGATAATCGGGAGTGTAATTCGTGCCAATGAGGTTCAACTCGTTCGAGGTGTCGGGTGCAATGTCGATGACACCGTCGGTTTGGCGACTCGGTGTTTCGTTACGGCCGATCATGTCGAAATTGATGACCGCGCGGGTAGTGTCGATGGGCCGCAGTGGATGCTGAACGTAATAATAAGACCCGAGCAGACCGCGCTCCTCAGCGGCGAACACGATGAACAGGATGGAGCGCTTCGGGCGCTCTGGATTCGCGGCGAAGGCGTGAGCTAACTCGACGACTCCCACAGTTCCAGAGGCGTTGTCGTCGGCGCCGTGAAAGATCTGGCCGCCTGAAGCGCCATTGTGATCAAAATGGCCGCTGATGACGATCGTCTCGGGTGCGAGCGCGGGATCGCTTCCTTCAAGGAGTCCGGCGACGTTATAACTGCGCCCCTGGCGGGCTTGCGAATTCTCGAGGTGAATAGTTACAGCCGTTCCTGGGATGTCCTGCGAGACGGTCGTCAGATCGGCGTCAATGGTCTTCTGCAGGACTGAAGGAGTGGTGTTCAACGGCGCGATGAGGTTGACCGCCACTTTGTCGGACACCGTCATGTAGGGGATATGAATCTCGTCATCGACGATTGCCTGTGAAGGAATGGGGTTTCGCTGTTGGGGGCTGCTGACTTTTGCTGCACGCTCTTGGTTCGTAAGGTGCTTGCGGTTAGGCTCGGGAACGCTTAGCACAGCCACCGCGCCGTGAGCTTGCGCGTTCAGAAGTTTTACACGCGCGGTTGCGTATCGCGTGTTGCCCAAGCCGTTGAAGATCGATTTAGGGTTCGTCTCTTGCGGCTCATGATCGAACACCAGAACGATTTTGCCGTTTGCGTCGATACCCTTGTAGTCGTCATAATGCAGTTCCGGAGCGGTGATACCGAACCCGGCAAACACCACAGCAGCTGAGACATCGATGCTTTCGGGAAATTGCCCGAACGCGTCGGGATAATGCAGCGTTTCTGCGGACGAGCCGTGCTGAATTTTGAGGTAATCGGCTTCGCGATTCGTGCGAAATTCCCACAAGGGCACTGCCTGCAGGAAGCTTCCATTCGCGGCAGGTTTCAGGCCGGCTTTGACAAATTCAGATTGGATCCACTGAACGGCGACTTCGGAACCGGGTGCAAGTGACATGCGGCCCTGGAGCGGGTCGGATGCGAGAAACGTGATGTCGGCTTTCAGATCGGCGGCTTTAATTGTTTCGAAACCGGTTTGAATACGGGCTGGGACGGTAGCGGCCCAACTTAGCGCTATGGCCGCGATCGCGATACAAGCGGCTGCGCGGCGGATAGATTGCATAGCCGCGATTTTATCGCTTGCGGGGGAAGGGACAGTCCTAACATATCGAGTATGACCATAGTTATACTGGAGCCAGATGAAAACAGCCATTTCTCTGCCGGACGATCTATTCCGCAGGGCGGAAGCGACAGCACGACGCCTTCGGGTATCGAGAAGTGCGTTGTACGCGAGCGCTATCGCCGACTATGTCAACGCACGCCAGGAAGAGTCGATAACGGCACGGCTGAACCAACTGTATTCCCAGCGGCCGGCCAAGGTGGACTCCCGGTTGCATCGCGCTCAAATGAAGTCCGTTACTCAGGAAAGATGGTAGCGGCGGGATGCGGCGCGGAGAAATTTGGTGGGCAGACCTTCCGCGGCCTCGCCGTTCCGAGCCGGGATACAGGCGCCCGGTTCTTATAGTGCAAGCGGACGCATTCAACGCAAGCAAAATTCAGACCACAATTGTCGCCGTCATCACTAGTAATCTCCGGCTCGCCGAAGCGCCCGGAAACGTTTTGCTGCCGGCACATTCGGCGGGGCTACAACGCGCCTCCGTTGTAAATGTCTCGCAGATACTGACCCTCGACCGCGCTTTTCTAACTGAGCATGCCGGTACATTGCCGCCCCGCCTCCGTCGCTCTGTCGATGAAGGCCTGCGCCTTGTGCTCCAGCTTTAGACGAGCGTGGCGCAACAGCGCTTTACGTTCCCGTAACAACTCCCCCATCGACGCTAATCACCGCGCCATCAACAAACGACGCTGCGTCGGATGCGAGCCACAAATATGCATTTGCGATATCGACGGCTTCCCCTAATCGGCCAAGTGGTGTGTGATCGCGCATTGTTTGAAGCACTTTTTCGGGCATTGCTTTGATCATCTCCGTTGCAATGAACCCAGGCGCGACGGCGTTGACGCGGATTTTGAATCTGCCGAGCTCGCGCGCCCATACGCGCGTCATCCCAATTACGCCGGCTTTCGTCGCGACGTAGTTGGTCTGGCCGAAATTGCCGTACAGACCGACCACGCTTGCAGCATTCAGAATCACGCCTCCGGCGCCAGCCTGGATCATCTGCGCCGACACCGCGCGGGTACACGTGAAAACGCCGCGCAGATTCACTGAAATCACAGAATCGAACTGCTCGTCGCTCATCGATCCTGCGATCGCGCCTTCTTTGTAACGGACCAACTGGCCGTCGCGCAGAATGCCCGCGTTGTTTACGAGCACATACGGCGACCCTAAGCGGCTAACAACCTCTTTCACCGCATCGTCGACTGCGGCAGAGTTCGTGACGTCGACTCTTTGAAAAATTCCGCCCGACTCCGCTGCGCCCTCCCGCATATCCCAAGAGGCCACCCGGCAACCTTCCTCAGCGAAACGCCGCGCGGTGGCTGCGCCGATGCCTCCCGATGCGCCGGTGACGATGACAACTTTATCTTTGAGACCGGTTTCGATCAATCTTTAACAGGGTAGCGAAATGCGCGGATAGCAGCGATGGAAGCTCTGCGCGAGATAGCAGGCTAGCTCGCGAGGCGAGAAGCTGCGCCCTTCATCAAAAATCGCCACTACTTGACCGTCAAGATCGCGTGCGATGGGCATTTCGAAATTGTCCGGCTTGAAGGTGCGCTTGCGATCCGGCCGGCCCGTTATGGAGCCCGAAATCAGCGGTCCCCACGATGGGAAGTCGATGCTCACTTGAACGGACGTCGACGGACATCCTAACTTCGTCATCCGAATCGAAGAACCCGGATGCCACTGAACGAGCTCGTCCGGGCGAACGCCTTTTTCCGAGGCCGCCTCATTGATCGCACGCGTGAGGCGCTCGCATTCCTCCGTCAGCGTTTGCCAATATTCGGTCGCTTCTTGATAAAGAGGAACGGGTGCAACGGAGGTCGCGGCGCTCATAATCGCCTGCCAGTGTACCGCTTTTTCCGCTCGCCCGGGTAGTCCGGGTTTTCCTAGTGCGCGCCGGCCGCGACGCCGACATTCAGCTCTTTGACGATGTTCGTGACAAATGCCTTAGCGTCGCCGAAAAGCATCAGCGTTTTGTCCATGTAGTACAGATCGTTATCGATACCCGCAAAACCGGGACTCATGCTGCGCTTGATAACCATTACGGTACCCGCCTCATGGGCGTTTAGGATAGGCATGCCGTATATGGGGCTGCCTTTCTCGTACTTCGCAGCGGGATTCACGACATCGTTCGCGCCGATCACCAGGGCCACATCGGTACGCGGGAAATCGGGATTGATCTCGTCCATCTCGATGAGCCGTTCATAGGGGACATCGGCTTCGGCGAGCAGAACGTTCATATGCCCGGGCATGCGGCCAGCCACGGGATGGATGGCGAACCGCACGTCGACGCCGCGCTTCGAGAGCACGTCATGAAGCTCCCGGAGTTTGTGCTGCGCCTGCGCGACAGCCATGCCGTATCCGGGGATGATGACGACCGAACGCGCGCCGTCGAGGATCTCAGCGGCATCCTCAGGCGAGGCGGAGCGAACGGGACGGGCTTCGGACTGTTTCGCGCTGACTTGCAACGTGCCGAACGCGCCAAACAACACGTTCGTGAAGGAGCGGTTCATCGCCCGGCACATAATCACCGAAAGAATGAAGCCCGAAGAACCATCAAGCGCGCCAGCCACGATCAGCACTTTGCTGTTGAGCACAAAACCCAAGAGAGCCGCCGAAAAGCCGGCATAGGAGTTTAATAGCGAGATGACGGTCGGCATATCGGCGCCGCCAATGGGAGTAACCAGGAGCACACCGAAGAACAAGGCGACCACGACCATGATGGGAAACAGGAGCGCCTGTTCGGGGTGAACAACCAGCGCGACGGCCAGCGCAATGGCCGCGCCGAGTACGGAGAGGCTTACGATGTTTTGACCCTTATAAACGATGGGACGCTGCGGCA
>Ga0213875_10001461_pt1 | contig 15300 bp, 15 predicted proteins | sample BarmaccomBMRX_R8_FD_160105 | JGI IMG/M metagenome (GOLD analysis project Ga0213875, IMG submission 160105) | Root-associated microbial communities from Barbacenia macrantha in rupestrian grasslands, the National Park of Serra do Cipo, Brazil - RX_R8 | ecosystem: Host-associated > Plants > Roots... | reverse complement strand
TCGGTGTCGGAGTGGGCGTCGGCGTCGGAGTGGGTGTCGGCGTCGGCGTCGGCGTGGGTGTCGGCGTCGGCGTCGGAGTGGGCGTCGGTGTCGGCGTGCTGTTGACGTGGTCGTCGCCGCCGCACGCCGAAAGGCTGAGAGTCAGCGAAGCCAAGGCCGCAACCGTCGCGCCCCGCACAGCCACCCTGCGGCCACGAACACCCTGCTTTGCCATCGATAACCCCCTCGAATCCGATGCGATAACGCGATCTGATCCAGGATGAACTTCCGGTCATCCCCCAAATGGGTGAAGCCCGGCCGCCGGTGACAGATTTCGTCTTGGCGCCTGCTGTCAGCAACTTGACCGGCGCTCGCCGCCGGCTGCAAGCATACCCCTCGGGTGCCGGCGCGGGGGCACGGTGCCGCTTGAACAAGGCCATAGGCGATGGAGATCGACTGTTTCCTCTATCCGGGATGGCGCCCGCTGATTCGGCCGGCGGCAAAGCGCCGCGAGTGGATGGACGAAACACCGGAATCGTTCGCCTATCGCTGCCTGCCGCTGTCGATCGCCAACTGCCACGGCTGGGAGATCGGCAGCCCACTCGGCTTCTCCGCGATCTGGCATGGCGGCACCGATACGGACAGCGTCGAGATCAGCCTCGATGACGATGGCGCGGCCGAGCTCGACAGGCCGGTCTCGCTGTTCGGGCAGGGCACGATCACCTTCCATGTCGCCGGCCTGTTCCGCACCTCGCCGGGCTGGAACCTCTGGGTCGGCGGCCCGTCCAATGCGGCCAAGGACGGCATCGCGCCGCTCGCCGGCATCATCGAGACGGATTGGTCGCCCTACACCTTCACGATGAACTGGCGCTTCACACGGCCGGGGCATCGCGTGCGGTTCGAACCGGGCGAGCCGATCGCATTCTTCTTCCCGGTCGAACGCGGCACGATCGAAGCCGCCTCGCCCCGCTTTCGCCCGATCGAGGAAGCGCCCGAGCTCCAGCGCCAGTTCGACGAATGGAGCCGATCGCGCAGCGCCTTCCAACAGCACGTCCGCGAGCATCCGCCGAGCGCGGCCGCCGACAAGTGGCAGAAGCTCTACTATCGCGGCGTTGCACCGGATGGTTGCCCCGGGAGCGCGGGCCATCAGTCCAAGCTGCGCGCGCCTAGTTTTGCACCGCCGTTGCAGACGCCATGGCCGCGGCCTTCGGCCAAGTCCGACGGCGAACGGCGCGATCCGCCCGCTCCGCAGTCGAACCCCGATCCGCTCGCGAAGCGCGATTGGCTGCTCGTCATGCAGGAGCAGCTCCGCGCCTTGTCACCACGCGCAAACGACATCTATCGCTACGACGACATCGACCCCGAGGCCTTCCTCGACGACCATTACGCGCTGAACCGGCCGGCGATCCTATGCGGCGAAATCGATGATTGGCCGGCGCTGAAACGCTGGTCCCCCGCCTATCTCGCGCGGCAGGTCGGCGCGGCGCCTGTCGAGTATCAAGGCGAGCGCACAGGCAACGCCCGATTCGAGCTGGAGAAGGACCGGCATCGGCGCAGCCAGCCATTCTCCGACTTTATCAAGGCGATCGCGCAACCAGGAAACGACGCCTATCTGACCGCCTATAATTCCGGCGCCAACGCCATCGCTCTCGCACCACTACGCGACGATCTCGGCCGCATCGACAAGCTGCTGGCGCACGGCGATGCCGCCGACGAGGGCATGCTGTGGATCGGGCCGGCCGGAACGTTCACGCCGCTCCATCACGATCTCACCAATAACCTCCTGGTGCAGATCACCGGCCGCAAGCGCGTGCTGCTCGTACCGGCCTCCGAGACGCCGCTGCTGCAGAACCATGTTCATGTCTTCAGCGAGATCGGCGATCTGCTCGATCCGGAAGCGGCGCGCCGCTTCCCGGAGATCGCGCGCGTGCGCGTCTTTGACGTCGAGCTGCAGCCCGGCGAGATCCTGTTCCTGCCGATCGGCTGGTGGCACCAGGTCACCGCGCTCGATTTCAGCGTGAGCGCCACCTACACCAACTTCCGCTGGCGCAACGACTGGCACCAGAGCTTCCCGACGGTGGCCGCGCGCGGCTAGCCGCCGATTGCGCCGTGCATACCGTAGCCGGCGAGCAGACGGACGAGCTCGGCCTGCCGGCTCACACCGGTTTTCGTGAAGATCGCCTTCAGCTGACTGCGCGTCGTCGCTTCCTTGACCCCGAGCGCGCGGGTCGCGTCGACGAGGCTGTCGCCCTCGAGCAGGCGGCGCGCGAGCCGCGCCTCGGCCGGCGTGAGATCGAACAGCACCCGCAGCAAGTCGGCACTCGGCACGTTGGCATTGTGTCCGTCCGCCAGCACGATCAGCAGACCGCGCGCGGAAAAGGCATCGCTCGCGCGCCCGCGCAAGGGCACGACGTGGAGGACGAAGGGCATGCCGCCCGCACGCGGCCGCAGCGGCAGCGACTGCGCCGCAATCGCGCCGCCGCGATAGCGGGCGAGTAGATCGGTGAAACGCAGATCGGTGTCGGCGCTGAGGAAGGCGAGCCGGTTCTGCCGTTCGACCACCTCGTTGCCGAGGCGATCGTTGAACAGGCTGTTGGCGGCCTGCAGGCGCCCGCCTTCGCCGACGATCGCGGCACCGGTGCCCAGCAGGGCGATCCCGTCGACAATCATGCGCGCTTCGTGCGCCTGCAGCCGCGCCGAGAGCGTCAGCGCGCGGGCGAGATGCGGGCGCAGCCGATCGAGGAATGGGACGGCGGCGATCGCCTGCTCGTGCGAGCCGAAGCCCTCCATCACCAGCATGATCGCATCGTCACCCGCGCCCTGGATAACGGTTCCGGCGCCGGCGTCGATCCCGTTGGGGATCAGGAAATCGCGATAGACCGGCATTGCGGCGCGCTGCCCGGCGTCGCGGAAGTCACTGTCGGTCTGGAAGCCGGGGTGCATCTCGACGAGCAGCGGGGCGCCGCGCTCATTCTCGTTCATCCAGCCCTGCGCGATATAATCCTCGATGATCCAGACCACTTCCGGCGCGGCGGTCCATGATAGCCCGGATGCCGATTTGGTGAAGAACAGACCACCCGCGGCGCCGCAGGCGCGACCGAGATCGCTGAGCACGCCAGGCCAATATTGCGGCTGCGCACCCGCTTCGTAGATCGCATCGAGCAAGCCCGTCGCGTCGAAGCGCGCCATGTTCTCTCCCCAGTCCTGACCAACAACTTATCGCCGGCTGCGGCGAGGACAAGCGATTGATCTTGTTGACTCCCTTGCGAGCTTGGCCGGCACGCCGACCATCGGCACGTTCCGCCGCTCATTTTCGCGATTGCGAAGCGGTCGCAATAGCAATAGAGACGCTGTGCCTGCTCAGGGACGTACGGGCGCAACGAAGGGGAAATCGACAGATGAAGACCGATGAGGGCCGGCGGACTCGCTCCGTCGCCGCCGGGCTAATGGCCGCGACCGCAACCGCGAGCGTGCTGGCGGCAGCGCCGGCCATCGCTCAGGACGCGGGTAGCGCCGCATCGGCGTCTGACAGCGGCTCCGTCCAACTCGGCCCGGTCAGGGTCGAGGGAGACGCGGGCGTGGCGCCCGCGGCCAATCCCTATGCCGACCCGGAGGCGCCCTACAAGGCCGACCGCCTCTCCTCGGGCAAGTTCGCCGAGCCGCTGCTGAACACCGCGCGCACCGCCACCGTCGTCACCAAGGAAGCACTCGAGGACAAGCAGGCGACGACGCTGCGCGAGCTGGCGCGCTCGACCGCCGGCGTCACGCTCGGCTCCGGCGAGGGCGGCAACGCGTTCGGCGACCGCTTCTTCATCCGCGGCTTCGATGCGCGCAACGACGTGTTCGTCGACGGCGTCCGCGATCCCGGCGTCGCCATCCGCGAGAATTTCGACGTCGAGCAGGTCGAGATCCTGCGCGGCCCCGCCTCCTCCTTCGCCGGCCGCGGCACCACCGGCGGCGCGCTCAACATCGTCACCAAGCAGGCGCAGGACGGCAACTTCCTGCTCGCCGAGGGCACCGGCGGCTTCGAAAGCGGCGAGCGGCGCGGCACGATCGACGTCAACCGCCAGATCAGCCCGACGCTCGACGTCCGCCTCAACGGCATGATCCAATATGGCGGCGTCGCCGGCCGCGACTTCGCGACCGACAACCGCTGGGGCGTCGCCGGCGCCGCGACGTTCAAGCCGACCGACGACTTCACGCTGAAGGCGAATTTCGCGCACAGCCGCATCTGGGGCCAGCCCGATTTCGGCGTGCCGTACAACCAGGTCGCGCGGCGGCCGGTGACGAGCGGCGACGTCTCGCGCTATACCTATTATGGTATCGCCAACCGCGACTTCACTGAGTCCACTCAGGACGTGGGCACGCTCGACGCCGAGTGGCGGCTCAACGATTCCGTCACGCTCGAGAACAAGTTCCGCGGCAGCCATTCACTGCTCAACTATATCGGCACGATCCCGGAAAACCCCAGCGCGAGCGGCGCCACGGCACCCTATTCCTCCAGCGCCACGCACTTTTCGGGTTTCGTCCAGCTCAACGCGCAGAGCCGCTACGAGCCGGTGACGGTGATCGCCGACCAGCCGCAGGCGACGTTCAAGTTCGATACCGGCGAGATCCGTAACACGCTCGTCGTCGGCGGCGAGTTCTCGCACGAGAAGATCGACATCAACAGCTACACTGGCTTCACCTCGGAGCTCACCACCGGCCCGGTCGCCTTCACGTCGAGCGGCGCGCCGATCGTGAGCGTCTTCGACCCGACCCATTACCTGTTCGGATCAGGTGTAGCGCATCTCGGTACGAACCCGCAGCGCTACCGCGTCGACACCAAGGCCGGCTATCTGATCGAGACCGCCAATTATCGCGATCTCGTCATCCTCAACGCCGGCGTGCGCTACGACGATTACGACATCACCTCGGCCAACAACACGAGTTCGCGCAAGGCGCATTCCGGCATCACCAGCTACAATGTCGGGCTCGTCGTCAAGCCGAGCAAGATCGGCAGCGTCTACGTCGCCTATGCGACCGCCGCCGATCCCGTCGGTGACGAGCTCGACGCGACCGCGAGCGCCTATGGCGGTCTCTCGCCGACGCAGAACGCGCTGCAGATCTTCGGGCCGCAGCGCAGCCGCTCGATCGAGGTCGGCACCAAATGGGAGCTGTTCGATCGGCATCTGCTCGCCAGCGCCGCCGCCTTCCAGACGCGCGTGACCAATGCCCGGGAGACCGCACCCGCCGGCCTGCCCGGCTACACCAGCGGCCAGATTGTCGCCGGCGCGATCTATCGCGTGCGCGGCCTCGATTTCGAGCTCGCCGGCAACATCACGCCGCAGTGGAGTGTGCTCGGCGGCCTCGTGATCATGGATCCCAAGGTCCGCAGGTCGATCAACCCGCTGAACGACGGGCTCCAGCTCGCCAACATCGCGCCGACGTCGTTCAACCTGCTCACCAAATATCAGCTCACGCGTCGGTTCGAGCTCGGCGGCCAGGCGGTCTACGCCTCGCAGATCAAGGGCGGCGGCCTGCTCGCGGCGAACGGCAACGTCCCCTACCCCGGCACTCCGCGCCCGACGATCCTGCCGTCCTACTGGCGGTTCGACGTCTTCGCCGAGGCACGCGTCAATGAGCATCTCGAGCTCAAAGTCTATGCGCAGAATCTGTTCAACAAGACCTATTACGACTCGCTTTATCAGAGCGCCCAGCCGTTCATCGCCGTGGCGCCAGGCCGCAACATTCTGGTAGAGGCCGCGATCAAGTTCTAGGCACCCGCACATGCTGATTGCGATCCCCGACATCCTGAGCAAGGCGGAGGTGGCGGAGTTCCGCCGCATCATGGACGCCGAGACTTGGGAAGACGGTCGCTCGACGTCCGGGGCGCAATCGGCCGAGGTGAAGCAGAACGAGCAGCTGCCGCCGGATGGCGCGACGGCGCGGAAGCTCGGTGAGCGCGTGGTCGTCGCGCTCACCCGGAACCCGCTGCTGATCGCGGCGGCGGTGCCGCTCCACATCTTCCCCCCTTTGTTCAACCGCTACGGGCCCGGAAAATATTTCGGCGAGCATGTCGACAACTGTATCCGCGGCGATCACCTCACCGGGCTGCGCATCCGCACCGATCTTTCGGTGACGCTGTTCCTGTCGGAGCCTGACGAATATGACGGCGGCGAGCTGATCGTCGAAGACTATTACGGGCAGCACAAGGTCAAGCTGCCGGCCGGCCATCTCGTCCTCTATCCGGCGACGAGCCTTCATTCGGTCACGCCGATCACGCGCGGCACGCGCGTCAGCTCCTTCTTCTGGATCCAGAGCATGATCAAGGACCCCCTGGCGCGGCGCCTGACCTTCGACATGGACAACGCGCTGCAAACGCTGGTGGAACGGCTCGGGCGCAACGACCCCGAGGTCCGCAAGATGACCAACATCTACCACAACCTCATCCGCTACTGGGCGGACGTGTAGCGGCGGGTACCCCGCCCGACGCATTTTTGATCGGCTGAATAAACATATCGTTCGCACTGAGCCCTTCGACTGTCTGCCAAGGCAGGCGCTCCGGATAGACTTCGATCCTGCGGATCGAAGTCGAAGTACCGCCACAGCGCGTGCCTTTCGACTTCGCTCAGGGCGAACGGGGAATGGTGGATCAGTAAGGTCGAAAAGTGCTCCAGGCTGATCGGGATGCGCTTTAGTGCCGGATCGAGAATTCGATGGGCACGGTAATCTCGATCTCGTCAGGCCGATCCGGGGGGATTTGCGGCAGCGGATCGGCGCGATGCAGCGTCTCCATCGCCGCCTGGTCCAGCGCGGCAATGCCGGACGAGCGCTCGAGCGATGCCGAGAGCACGTGGCCGCTACGATCGATCCGGAACCGGATGTAGGCGATGCCCTGCTGCCGGGCATGTTCGGCATCGGGGGGGTAGCGACGAAAGCGCTCGAGGCGCGCCAGCACGCGCCCTTCCCATTTGTCCGGTCCGTGGCTGGCGGGCGGCTGTGGCGACGCTGCCGCGGCGGCTGGCGGCGACGGCGCGACCGCCTGCGGATCGGCCGCGGCCGGTTGCGGGAGCGGCGTCTGCGGGGCCGGCAGCAGCACCGGCGCCGCGATCGGCACCACCGGCGTAGGCGCGAGCGCCTGAACGGTCTGCTCGACCGGCCTCGGCCGCGCGACAGGTTTGGGCCGCGGCGGCTGCGGCGTGGTCGCGGGAAGCAGCGTGACAGTCAGCGTCGTCGGCGGCCGCTTTGCGTGCCGGACCTCTCCCAGCGTCACGAACAGGCCGATCGCGAACAGCGCGCAGGTCGCGGCCGAACCGACGCCGCCGAACAGCCGGCCGCTCCGCGAGGGCTGATAGCCGTACCGCTCGATCGGCGCATACGATGTGATGCGGGCGCCCGCCGCGGCGCGGAGCGCGCGATCGTCGACGCGCGCGCCTGACGCCCGATCGGGCGCGACCACATCGTCATCGGGGATCGTCGTCAGCATCGCTTCACATCGCAGTCGGTCGGCCCCGTCTAGCTTGGATTGAGAAGCATTTGCAATTTCTCTTCGCACCGTCCTGCAGCGCGTCGCGCGGACGCTGCGAGATGTCGAGCAATCGCAGCGACATGGCGCCAGGGGGCTTGCGATACCCAACTCGGTTTGATCTACGCTGGCGCATGACCAGCACCGTTGGCGGCCATCAGCCCGAACCCGACGCGCGTTTCGCCGCCCTGCTCGCAGCCGAGGACAAAGCGCTGGCGCTCCTCGACAGGATCGAGTCGTCCGGACTGATCCGCGCCGGTCGTTCGGAACGCGAGATCGAGCGCGAGATCCGCGGGCTCGCCGCCGACGCCTTCGGCATCGACAAGCATTGGCACAAGCGGATCGTGCGCGCCGGCAGCAACACGCTCGCGGTCGCCGGCGACAATCCGCCGGTCCGCACCGTTGGCGAGGACGATCTCGTCTTCCTCGATCTCGGGCCGGTGCTCGAGGCGTGGGAGGCGGATGTCGGGCGCAGCTATGTCGTCGGCGACGACCCGGTGAAGCATGCGCTCGTCGCCGAGCTGCCGCGTCAGTTCCGGGCGCTGAAGGATCGCTTCGATGCCGATCCCGAGATCACCGGCGCCGCACTCTATGCCTTCGCCTGCGAAAGCGCGGAGGCCGCGGGCTGGCGGTTCGGCGGCGAGATCGCCGGCCATATCGTCGCCGAGTTCCCGCATGCGCGCATTCCGGGGCGCAAGCAGGCGCATCACATCAGCCCGGACAATCCCGATCCGATGCGCGGCCCCGATCCGCTCGACCGCCAGCGGCATTGGATTGGCGAGATTCACCTCGTCTCGCCGGACGGCGCCTTCGGCGGCTTCTACGAGCGACTGCTCGATCGCCCGGAATAGCCGGCCACAACCCGGTCGTCGCGCCGGCCGCTACCCCGCCGATGGCGCGCGCCTGCCCCGCCGATAACGCCGCAAGGCGACACGTTTGTGGAAATTTCCCGGCCGTCGCGTTAGTTTAGCCGCAGGGACGCGACCTCAGCCAAAGCACAAGCATCGCGCGCTACGACGGAACCCGGAGGAACGATATGGATCGCGTCGCCCGCTTCGGACTGTCCTTCACGGGGACCCGGAAGAGCAAGCGCGAGAAGATCTTCGAACCCGTCACGATCGTCGCCGGGGTTCGTCAGTCAAAGGCGCATCTGCTCGATCTCTCCCTCACCGGCGCCCTGGGTCATGCCGACGCACCGCCCGCCGTCGGGACGCTGATCACGGTGCTCTGTGTCGACGAGCAGTTGAAGGGCTCGGTGGTCTGGATCGAAGCCAAGCATTTCGGCATTTCCTTCGATCCCGCGCTCGAACCCGATACTGTGCAGCGTGTCTTTCGCCAGGCGGTGAGGAAATAGGCGGTAGGCGATAAACGCGCGGACCGCATCGCGCTCAGCACCCTACGGCAGCAGCAGCGAGGCATCCCCGTAGGAGTAGAAACGGTAGCCGTTTTCTATCGCATGAGCGTAAGCCGCCTTCATCCGCTCCAACCCCATCAGCGCCGCGACCAGCATGAACAGCGTCGAGCGCGGCAGGTGGAAGTTGGTCATCAGGCCGTCGATCGCGCGGAAGCGGTAACCGGGCGTGATGAAGATGTCGGTCTCGCCTTCGAACGGACGGACGATGCCGTCCTCACCCGCCGCGCTCTCGATCAGGCGTAAACTGGTAGTACCGACCGCGATGACGCGACCGCCGGCGGCGCGGGTCGCGTTCAGCCGGGCGGCGGCGGCGGCGTCGATGCGGCCCCACTCGGCATGCATGCGGTGCGCATCGCTGTCCTCGACCTTGACCGGTAGGAAGGTGCCGGCACCGACATGCAGCGTCAGCGTCGCATGGCCGATGCCGGCCGCCTCCAGCGCCGCGATCAGCGCCGGGGTGAAGTGCAGCGCGGCGGTCGGGGCAGCGACCGCGCCCGGCGCCGCGGCGAACATCGTCTGATAGTCGGCATCGTCGCGCGCGTCGGTCGGCCGACGGCTGGCGATATAGGGCGGCAGCGGCATGCGGCCGGCGCGCGCGAGCAGCAGCTCCACCGGCTCATCGCCTTCGAACTCCAAAACGATGCTGCCGTCCTCGCCGCGGTCACCGGCGATCGCCACGACCCCCGCGCCGAAATCGATCCGATCGCCGGCATGGAGCCGCCGCGCATTGCGCACGAACGCCGCCCAGGCGCGCGGACCCAGCCGGCGGTGCAGCGTCGCGCCGATGCGCGCGTCGCCGCGCCGGCCCTCGAACTGCGCCGGGATCACGCGCGTATCGTTGAAGACGAGCAAATCGCCGACGCGCAGCAGCGACGGCAGATCGCGGACACCGTAATCCGCGATGCGATCACCCGCGAGGAGCAGCATCCGCGCCGCATCGCGCGGTTCGGACGGACGAAGCGCGATGCGATCGGGTGGAAGCGCGAAATCGAAGAGGTCGACGCGCATCAGCCGCCGGGAGCGGACCCCGGATCAGGCACTACCGGTCCTGTCCCCGGCGCGCTGTCGCCGTCCGCCGCCGGCGGCGGCGTCCCGGCGGGCGGAGGCGCGAGCGGGTTGGGTCGCGCGTTGACGGTTTGCACGCCCGCGCAGCCGCCCTCGATGCTGGCATGGAGGACCTTCGACGGATCGCTCGGCGGCTCCCCGCGATGGATCGCATCGACATAGCCCATGCCCGAAACGACGCGGCCGAACACCGTGTAATGCTTGTCGAGCTTCAGGTTGGGCAGGAACATGATGTAGAACTGGCTGTTGGCGCTATCCTCGGACGCCGCTCGCGCCGCCGCGACCGCGCCGCGGACGTGCGGCAGATCGTTGAACTCGGCAGGCACGTCCGGCAGTGTCGAGCCGCCCTCGCCGTTGCCGAGCGGATCGCCGCCTTGAGCCATGAAGCCGTCGATCACGCGATGGAAGGCGAGCCCGTCGTAGAAGCCCGAGCAGGTGAGCTGGCGGATGCGATCGACCATTTTCGGCGCCTTGTCCGGCCGCAGCTGGATCACGACCTTGCCACCGGTCGAGAGATCGAGGTCCCACAGATTTTCCGGCGCTTGCGGCGGCACGACATAGTCGCTCTGCGGCTGCGCCTGCGCCGCCTTCACGAGCTTTTCCGCCTTCGGCGTCTTGTGGGGCTTGCTCTTCTTCTCCTTCGCCGGCGCGGCGCTGGTGACGGCGATACCCAGAAGCACTGCGAGAACCAGCCTCGAACGCATGATCTTGCCCATCTCCCGCTACACGACGCCGCGACGGCTTAGCCGATCGCGCCGCGCGTGCCTATGCCCGCGCGCTGCCCTTGCGGCCCAGCGCCGCGACACGCGCCGTTACCGCCTGATCGACCGCCGGCGTCACGAACTTGTGGATCGCGCCGCCATAAAGCGCGATCTCCTTGACCAGCCGCGAGGCGATCGGCTGCAGCGCGACGTCGGCCATCAGGAAGACGGTCTCGACGCGGTTGTTGAGCTGCTGGTTCATCCCCGCCATCTGATATTCATATTCGAAGTCGGCGACGGCCCGCAGGCCGCGCACAATCACCGCCGCACCCTGCGCCTCGGCGAAATCCATCAGCAGCGAATCGAACGCGACGACGCTGACGCCGGGCAGGTCGGCCGTCTCGCGGCGGACCATCTCCAGCCGCTCCTCGACCGAGAACATAGGCGACTTGGACGCGTTGGTGGTGACGCCGATCACCAGGCGGTCGACGAGCTTCGCGCCGCGCCGGATGATGTCCATATGGCCGAGCGTGATCGGGTCGAAGGTACCGGGATAGACCCCTGTCCGCTCCTTCATCGCCCACCCCTCACCGGTCCCGCTCCACGATATAGTGCGCGATCGCGCGCAGCAGATCGGCCTCGGACCCGAAGGCGGCGAGATGCGCGATCGCCTGATCGACGAGCAGCGCCGCCTGCCGCTTCGCGCGCTCGACGCCGAGCAGCGACACGAACGTCGCCTTGCCGGCGGCCTGATCCTTGCCGAGCGCCTTGCCCGCGAGCGCCTCGTCGCCTTCGACGTCGAGCAGGTCATCGGCGATCTGGAAGGCAAGCCCGATGTCACGGGCATAGCCGCGCAACCGGGTACGGCCTTCGGGCGGGACATGGCCCATGATCGCGCCCGCCTCGAGGCAGAAGCCGATCAGCGCGCCGGTCTTGAGCTGCTGCAGCCGGGTGACGGTCTGGAGGTCGAAAGTGGTGGTCTCGGCGATCAGATCCATCATCTGCCCGCCCGCCATGCCGGCGGGGCCGGCCGCGCGCGCCAGCTCGAGGCTGAGCTCTGCGCGGACGAACGGATCGGGATGGGTTTCGGGATCGGCGACGACCTCGAAGGCGAGCGCATGCAGCGAATCGCCGGCCAGCACCGCGGTCGCCTCGTCGAACGCTTTATGGACAGTCGGCCGCCCGCGGCGAAGGTCGTCATCGTCCATGCACGGCATGTCGTCATGGACGAGCGAGTAGACGTGCATGCACTCGATCGCGAGCGCCACCCGCGACGCCCGCGCGCGGTCGACGTTGAACAGCTCGCACGCCGCCATCACCAGCAGCGGCCGCAGACGCTTGCCGCCGCCGATCGCGGCATGCCGCATCGCTTCGTACAGCCGCTTGCGCGGATCGTCGGGAACGGTGAGCAGCAGGTCGAAATGGCGATCGACGTCCTGTGCGATCCGCGCCAGCGCGGGACGCAGGCTGAGCGGGCTCGGCACCGGCGCGATCAAGTCGCGTCGAACGGGGCCACGCCCGCCGGCTTGCCGTCCTGCCCGAGCTGGATCTGTTCGATCCGCGCCTGCGCAGTCGCCAGCCGCGCCTCGCACTGCGCGCGCAGCCGATCGCCGCGACCGTAGAGGTCGATCGCCTTGTCCAGCGGCGCATCGCCGCTCTCGAGCTGCTGGACGATCGTCTCCAGCTCGCGCAGCGCCTCCTCGAAGCTCAGCGCCGCCAGATCCTCTGATTGGCTCATGTCAGGCTTGTGGGCCGCAGGTGGCGGAAGATCAAGCGCGTGCCGCCCGCGGTCACTTGCGGAACGGATCGACGACGCCTGCCGGCAGCACGTAGGAGGAAGTGCCCTCGGCGGTGCCCTCCTCGCCGGCATGCTTCGCCGCCTCGCGCTCGGCGCGGAGCTGTTCGATCAGCGCCTCGCGATCGCCGGCAAGACGGTTGTCGGGCTGCGCCTCGATGCCGGCGGCCTTCGCCGCTTTCGCCACGATCGCATCGAGCTCGCGCTGTGAGCAGAGGCCGAGCGTCACCGGATCCTTCGGCACGATGTTCATGATGTTCCAGTGGCTGCGATCGCGGATCGCGGCGATCGTCGAGCGCGTCGTGCCGATCAGCTTGCCGATCGCGCCGTCCGAGACCTCGGGATGGTTGCGGATGATCCACGCGATGCCGTCCGGCTTGTCCTGCCGCTTGGAGACCGGCGTGTAGCGTGGCCCCTTGGTGCGGCGGACCTGCTCGGGACCCTTGGCCATCTGCAGACGGTAGGAGGGATCGTTCTGGCCCTTGTCAATCTCGGCCTGGGTGAGTTCGCCCGCGCGCACGGGATCGCGGCCGGTCAGCTTGGTCGCGGCGGTGTCGTCGGCGATCGCCTGGACCTCGAGGATGTGCAGTCCGCAGAACTCGGCGATCTGATCGAAGCTGAGCGCAGTGTTGTCGACCAGCCAGGAAGCGGTCGCGTGCGGCATGAGCGGCTGGGCCATTGGGGGCCTTCTCCAGACAAAGAAAGGGCCGCCCCTCGCGGGAGCGGCCGGTGCGTGACGAGCGATGTAGTCGCGGGCGGGGCGGAGGGCAAGCTGGTCCGGTCGAAGTTACCGCAGCCGATCTCCGAAACGCGGTGCGCCGGCACGAACCGGAGCGCTGGAAGCGCTAGCGATGCGCCTGCCTCCAACGCTCCGGCCTGAGCCGGAGCACGAAACGTTCGATCAGATCGTGTTGGCGGGGACCGCGGGCGGCGCCGGCGGCTTCGGCGCCGAGACCGGCAGCGGCGCGACCGGTGCACGCGGCGCAGCCGGCGCCGCCACCGGCGTCGGTGCGGCGAGCCCCATCCGGCTGCAGTCCCCCGCCTGGTGCGAGACGACCTGCGGCTTGGCGCTGCCGCCATAGGAGGTGACCTGCATGCTGCGGCTGCAGCTCGCGCCGCCACTCGAGGTCGAGACGAAGGAATAGCGCACCACGCTGCCTGCCGGCACGGCCTGCGCGGCGGCGAGGTTCGGCGCGGTCGCCATCGTGCGCGCGCGCGCCTGCATCGCCGCCACCTCGCGCATCATCGCGTCGCTTTGCGCATCCATCTGCGCGAACATGCGGTCCATTGCCGCAAACGGATCGACGAACGCCACCGGCGCGACGCGCGCGACCGTCACCGGCGTCATCACCAGCTTCGGCGCGACATTGCCCGAATAGCGGATATGGGCGGTCATGCCGTTCGGCAGCGTGACCGTCTCGACATGCGTCGGCTGCGTCGCGGCAGCGATCGCCGCGCCGGCCAAAGCGAGCGTCGCGACGCCTGCAACCGCCAGAGCCCGAACCATGCGCATCGAAATCTCCCCTCACGATGAATGGCGGCCGAACGATGCCGCAGCGATCCTGAACGGCGGACTAACGTCCCGTTCAGCTTCGGCGCCGGTCAGACCCGGCCGGTGACGGGCAGCAGCGCGCCGGTGATCGCCTCGGCATCGTCGGACAGCAGGAACGCGATCACCTTGGCAAGCGATCCCGGCGCCACCCAGCGGTCGAACGACGCGTCCGGCATGTCCTTGCGGTTGACCGGCGTGTCGATGATGCTCGGGAGCACCGCGTTGACGCGCACGCCTTGATCCTTGAGCTCCTCGGCAAGGCTCTCGGTCAGCTTGTGGACGCCGGCCTTGGAGGCGGCATAGGCGCCCATCCCGGCCGCCGCTTTCACCGCGCCGTTGGCGCCGATGTTGACAATCGCACCCCTCGAATTGGCGAGGTGCGGGATCGCGGCGCGGCTCATCGCATAGGCGGTGCCGACGTTGAGGCGGTAGAGCCGTTCCCAGCTCTCGGGCGCGCCCTCGCTTACCGTCTGCCAGACGAAGCCGCCGGCTATGTTGACGACGCCGTCGAGCGTGCCGTGCTTCGCGACGATGTCGCCGAGCAGCGCCTCGGCCGCGGCCGGTGCGCTGATGTCTTGGCCGAGGAAGGCGTCCGCGGCCTCGGTGGGCGCACCGCCCGTCGCGATGTCGATCGCGATCGGCTTGGCGCCGCGCGCCGCCAGCTCGGCAATCACCGCACGGCCCAGCACGCCGCATCCTCCGGTCACCGCGACGACGCGCCCCTGCATGGCTCACCCTTCCCTTCGATCCCGATGCGGGACGGCTACCGCCTCCCACGACCGCCAGCAAGCGTATCGCGCGCGCAACGGACGGCGCGTTGCGCGTCCGGGGGGCATGCGTTATATCTGCAGCCAACCGCCTCGGCTGCGCGTCCCTATCGGCGCCGCGTCCGGGGCGATCATCGTTTCAGGCGCACCCGCGCCTTCCGGAGAGCAGCCGATGGCACGCCGCCGCCAGATCTACGAAGGCAAGGCCAAGATATTGTACGAGGGTCCCGAGCCCGGCACGCTGATCCAATATTTCAAGGACGACGCCACCGCGTTCAATGCGCAGAAGAAGGGCACGATCTCGGGCAAGGGCGTGCTCAACAACCGCATCTCCGAGCATATCTTCACGATGCTCGGCGCGATCGGCGTGCCGACCCACTTCATCCGCCGGCTCAACATGCGCGAGCAGCTGATCCGCCAGGTCGAGATCGTTCCGATCGAGGTCGTCATCCGCAACGTCGCGGCGGGCAGCATTTCCAAGCGGCTCGGCATCGAGGAAGGCACGCAGCTGCCGCGCACG
>Ga0213875_10001460_pt1 | contig 15303 bp, 13 predicted proteins | sample BarmaccomBMRX_R8_FD_160105 | JGI IMG/M metagenome (GOLD analysis project Ga0213875, IMG submission 160105) | Root-associated microbial communities from Barbacenia macrantha in rupestrian grasslands, the National Park of Serra do Cipo, Brazil - RX_R8 | ecosystem: Host-associated > Plants > Roots... | reverse complement strand
ATTCGACATGGTGGTGCGACACGCGGTGTGGCTCGCCTCGGTCGGGGATGTGCTGTATGATATGGCGTTGTGGCTCAACCGGCAGATCAACGGGGTGCGCCGACGCCTCGGCTTCACCTACTGGTCGCTGTCAGCATGGGCCAAGCACAAGGTGAAGCAGGCGGTGAACTATATGGGCCGCTTCGAGGAAGTGCTGGTGGCAGAAGCGCGACGCGAGGGTGTCGACGGCATCGTCTGTGGCCACATCCATCACGCCGCGATCGAGCACTATGACGGCGTCACTTATCTCAACAGCGGTGATTGGGTGGAAAGCTGCACGGCGCTCGTCGAGCATCTCGATGGGCGTTTCGAGATCATCCGGTGGCTCGATGTCGCCGCCAAGGCTCCGGCCAGCATGCCCGTGCCGGTTCATGCCGCGGCCGTGCCGCTCCTGGACGCAGTGGCTTGACGCGCATCCTCATCGTTACGGACGCCTGGGCACCGCAGGTCAACGGGGTCGTGCGCTCGCTCGAGAATCTGCTGCGAGAGGCACCTCGCCTCGGCGTCGAGTTCGCGATGTTGACGCCCGAGCCCTTTCGAACCATCCCCTTGCCGACTTATCGCGAGGTGCGGGTCGCGCTGACTCGCCCGGGCGTGATGGCGGAGAGGATTGATGCGGCCGACCCCGATTACATCCATATCGCGACCGAAGGCCCACTCGGTATTTGCGCGCGCCTTGCCTGCCTTCGCTCGGGCCGCCCCTTCACCACGAGCTATCACACGCGCTTTCCGGAATATCTGGCCGCGCGCTACATCGCGCCCCAATGGTTCACCTATGCGTTGATGCGCGAGTTCCACAACGCGGGAGCCGGTGTCATGGTGGCGACAGCGACGCTCGAGCGCGAGCTCGCGGCGCGGGGCTTCCAGCGGCTGATGCGCTGGTCGCGCGGTGTCGATGCCGAGCTCTTTCGGCCGCGAGAGACGGGCGCATTCGACTTGCCGCGACCCATCTTCCTGTCCTGCGGTCGGCTCGCGGTGGAAAAGAACCTCGCTGCCTTCCTGTCGCTCGATCTTCCCGGCTCGAAGCTCGTCGTCGGCGAGGGCCCGGCGCGGCGCGCCCTCGAAACCCGCTTTCCTCGGGCGCGTTTTACGGGCGCTCTCCAGGGAGAGGCGCTCGCCACGGCCTATGCGAGCGCCGATGTTTTCGTCTTCCCGAGCCTCACCGACACTTTCGGCATCGTCCTTCTCGAAGCCTTGGCATCGGGCCTCCCCGTGGCCGCCTATCCGGTCGCGGGGCCAAGGGACGTGATCGGCGACAGCGGCGCCGGCGTGCTCGATGGCGATCTCCGCAAGGCGGCTCTTGCCGCGCTCGAGATCCCGCGCGAAAGGGCGCGCGCCCATGCGCTCACCTTCAGCTGGGAAGCCTCGGCGCGCCAGTTCGTCGACAACGTGCAAAGCGCGCACGCCAAGGACGCGCGATTCGCGCGCCGCTCATGGCTTCGCCGCCGCAAAGTTCCGGCCCCGAGCCTCCAAAGCTGAATTTTCGAAGGTTCGGGCCATGCAAGCCGAGGCAAAAGCTGACGGCTCGGCCTCGCCTGATGCGAGCCGACTGCACTCACCTGCGAGCATTGTTCGGCGGCGAGAAGGTTGATAAGAGCCCGCCCGGGCGAGGCGGAAGGCGCCTCCGGAGGCAGGCAATGGCGCAACCGATGAAACTCGTTGCCGGCAATTCGAACCGGTCGCTGGCCGAGGCGATCGGGGAATATCTCGAGCTGCCGCTGACGGCATGCTCGGTGCGCCGTTTCGCCGACATGGAAATCTTCGTCGAGATCCAGGAGAACGTCCGCGGACAGGACGTGTTCGTGATCCAATCGACCTCGTTTCCGGCGAATGACCACCTCATGGAGCTGCTCATCATCATCGATGCGTTGCGCCGCTCCTCGGCGAAGCGTATCACGGCCGTGATGCCCTATTTCGGATATGCGCGGCAGGACCGACGCTCGACGGGCCGCACGCCAATCTCGGCAAAACTCGTCGCCAATCTCATCACGCGCGCCGGGGCCGACCGCGTGCTCACGGTCGATCTGCATGCCGGGCAAATTCAGGGCTTCTTCGACATTCCGCTCGACAACCTGTTCTCGGCGCCCGTCATGGTGCGCGACATCAAGGAGCGCATGGACCTCAGCAATCTCACCGTGGTCTCGCCGGATGTCGGGGGCGTGGTTCGGGCCCGTGCGCTTGCCAAGCGCATCGGCGCGCCGCTTGCGATCGTCGACAAGCGGCGCGAGCGGGCCGGCGAATCGGAGGTGATGAACATCATCGGCTCGGTCGAGGGCACCTCCTGCATTCTGGTGGACGACATCGTCGATTCGGGCGGCACCTTGTGCAACGCGGCCGACGCGCTGATCGCGCAAGGCGCGAAGGACGTATCCGCCTACATCACCCACGGCGTGCTGTCGGGCGGTGCGGTCGACCGCATCATGAAATCGCAACTGCGCGAACTTGTCGTGAGCGACACCATCGCCCCGACGCCCGAGCAGAAGAGCGCGCCGAACATCCGCACGCTGCCGATCGCGCCGCTCATCGGCGAGGCGATCGCGCGCACGGCGAAGGAAGAAAGCGTCTCGAGCCTGTTCGATTGAGGGTTCTCCGATGAGTGACCAACGCGATTTGACGCTTGATGAGGTGAAGCACGGGCTTGCCACGCGCTCGATCCTTCTTGTTGACGTGCGGGAGCCTCATGAATTTGCGGCCGCGCACATCCCCGGCGCGGTGAATGTGCCGCTCTCGACCTTCGACCCGAGCGAGATCACGCCACAACCCGGCCAGACGGTGGTTTTCAGTTGCCGCTCGGGCGTGCGCACCTTGAAGGCGATCGCGGCCTCGCGCGCCGCAGGCTTTGCCTATGACGCGCACTATCCCGGCTCCATGCTCGATTGGACCGCGGCCGGGGAGCCGATCGAGGCAGGCTGATAAAGCCGAAGAAGCATCACCGGCGATTGCAGAGCAATGTGGGGGCTTGGCCGTTCCCAGCACGACGGTACCGGTCATTTTCCGATTCAGTCGTCCCGAGCGTCCCACGGATTGATCACCGAGACCTCAGCGTCGTCAAAATCCGCGACGTTGCGCGTGACGATGATCAGGTCGTGAACGATGGCAGTGGCTGCGATGAGCCCGTCGGCATCTCCGCGCGGCCGCAGCGCCGAGAGCCTGCCCCATTCCACGGCGATCTGATCGATGATCGGCAAGATGCGGTCGGCATGGTCGTGCCGCAGCTTCTGCAGCCACTCCGTCAATCGTGTAGCCGCGCCAGGATCGTATCTTCTTTTGAGCCCAATACCCCGCGCGATCTCCCCGAGCGTGATGACGCTGAGGTAAATGCTTAATGGATCGACGGAGCGAAGCCAGGACACCGCCTCTTTTGTGTTCCGTCGAGCTTCGGAAATGACGTTGGTGTCAATGAGGTACATCAGGGAATAATGTCGCGGCTCGGCTTTTTGGCCCGCCTCGTGGTGGCCTCGACGAGTTCGTCGTCAAAAGCGGGCCCAGCCAAGAGATGATCTACCAATGTGGGGCGTCCCGTCGTGAGCCTGTCGTAATCCACCACCGAGAGGATCACAGCAGCCCGTTTGCCGCGCAAAGTGACGATCTGCGGCCCTTCGCATAGCGCCCGCTGCACCAGCTCACTGAAACGGTTCTTGGCATCCTGCAATTGCCATTGCATGTGATCTTCCCTGTCCGGACAGTCTAGCTGCATCCCCCTCTGTGTCAATGGCACTTCCTGGCCGGCGGTCTATTCGCCCGTGAGAGAGACGCTGGACAAAGGTTACGAGTGAGTTCGAGACTTGACCGCATCCGATGAATGCACCTAGAACAAAAAAGGAACAGAAATGGGAATCGCTGATGGATGATGTGCTGACTTTTGACCGACGCCCGATGCGCCCACTCACGCGGGGACAAATGGCGGGCTCACTCGGCCTTTCTTCAGTCACGCGCCCGGCTTCTATTGACGAACCGGGTTGGCGCGCTCCGGGCGAGGTCGCTTTCGAAACCCTGCAATGGCCGCCTGCCGGCGGGGTTGCCGAGCGTTCGGCGTCGCGCCAGGTTGACGCAAGCGGGGTTGCGACCATAGTCCACTCCTGCTCAACTCGGTCGGCTCGAGCAGCGCGCTTCGAACCACCGTCGGCGCGATCGGAATTCCTCTCCTTGAAAGCGAGTTTTCATTCATGCGTCCCATGAAATTCGGCATCGGCCAACCCGCACGGCGCGTCGAGGATCATCGGCTGATCACGGGCCACGGCGAGTATACGAGCGACAAGATCCCGCAGAACGCGGCGCGCGCTTTCGTGCTGCGCTCGCCCCATGCGCATGCGCGCTTTCGTATCGCCGACGTTGCTCCGGCGCGGGGCATGCCGGGCGTGCTTCTCATTCTGACCGCCGCGGACATAGAGCATCTCGGCGGCCTGCCTTGCCTCGCCCCGGTGGCCAATGCGGACGGCTCACCGATGCAGCATGTGCCTTACCCGATCCTGGCGAAGGACGTCGTGCGCCATGTCGGCGACGCGGTCGCATTCGTCGTGGCCGAGACGCTCGCCCAAGCGCGCGATGCGGCAGAGAACATCGTCGTCGAGTATGAGAACCTGCCAGCCGTCAACGGCATCGTGGCCGCGATGAAACCCGGCGCGCCGCTCGTCTGGCCTGACCGGAAGGGCAACATCGTCTTTGACGCGGAGATGGGCTCGAAGGAAAAGGCGGATGCCGGCTTCGCCAACGCGCATCATGTAACGAAGCTCAAGATCGTCAACAATCGCCTTGTCTCCAATTACATGGAGACGCGCGCCGTCGTCGCGAGCTACAATTCCCGTTCCGAACGGTTCCAATTGAATCTCGGCAGCCAAGGCGTGCACGGCATTCGCGACGTGCTTGCGGACGCCGTGTTCAGGGTGCCGAAGGACAAGGTGCATGTCACCACCGGAGATGTCGGTGGCGGCTTCGGCACCAAGGCCTTCTGCTATCGCGAATACCCGCTTGCCGCAGAAGCCGCGAAGCGTCTCGGCCGGCCGGTCGCCTGGGTCGGCGATCGCGGCGAGCATTTCCTGGGCGACGCGCAAGGGCGCGATCACATCACCGAGGCCGAGCTCGCGCTCGACCCGAAGGGGCGCATTCTCGGGCTCAAGATCGACGTGCTCTCCGATATGGGCGCGTATCTTTCGGCATTCGCGCCCTTCATCCCCTCGCTCGCCGGGCTGATGGCGCCGGGCCTCTATGATATTCCCGGCACCTATTTCCGCTTTCGCGGGCTCTATACGAACACGCTTCCCGTCGACGCCTATCGCGGCGCCGGGCGCCCGGAAGCGGCCTACCTCATCGAGCGCCTCGTCGATCTCGCCTCGCGCGAGATGGGCATCGCGCCCGACAAGATCAGGGCGCGAAATTTCATCAAGGCGAAACAGATGCCGTACAAGACGGTGATGGGCCGCGTCTACGATTCGGGCGAGTTCGAGGGCCATCTCCACCGCGCCATGGAGGTCGCCGGCTGGTCGAGGTTCAAGGAGCGGCTTCGCGAATCGCGAAAACGCGGCATGATCCGCGGCATCGGGCTTGCGAGCTATATCGAGATCTGCGCCTTCGGGGCGGCCGAAGACGCGGTCGTGCGCATCGAGAAGGACGGCTCGGCGACGATCCTCGTCGGCACGCAGTCGAACGGCCAGGGCCATGCCACCGCCTATGCGCAAATCGCCTCGCAGCATCTCGATCTCCCGCTCGAGAAGATCGGCCTCGTGCAGGGCGATTCGGATCAGGTGAAGACGGGCGGCGGCACGGGCGGCTCGCGTTCAATCCCGGTCGGCGGCGCCGCCGTCGCGGCCGCCGCGACCCTGCTGGTCGACAAGCTCAAGGGGTTAGCCTCGCAGGCACTGGAGGCAGCAGCCGGCGATCTCGAAGTGGTCGACGGCACGGTGCGTGTCGTCGGCACCGACAAGGCTCTCGGCTTTGCCCAGATCGCGTCCCTGCCAGGCGTCAAACAGAGCGATGTTTCGGCCGACGGAAATTATCTTCCGTCGGAGGGCACTTACCCCAATGGCACGCATATCTGCGAGGTCGAGATCGATCCCGCGACCGGACAGACGAAAATCGTCGGCTATACCATCGTCGATGATTTTGGCGTGGTGTTGAACCCGCTTCTTCTCGCGGGCCAAGTCCATGGCGGCATCACGCAAGGGATCGGTCAAGCGCTGCTCGAGCGCACTGTCTATGGCGAGGACGGCCAGCTCGTCACCGCCTCCTTCATGGATTACGCGGTGCCGCGTGCGGAGGACGCGCCCAGCTTCGTATTCGAGACGCGCAATGTGCCTTGCACCACGAATGCGCTTGGCGTCAAAGGAGCGGGCGAGGCCGGCACCATCGCGGGCGCCGGAACGGTGATGAACGCCGTCGTCGATGCGCTCGACCGCGCCTATGGCATTCGCCACATCGACATGCCGGCGACACCCTTCGCAATCTACGAGGCGATCAACGCCGCGACGCGGCAAAGGGCGGCTTGACCGTCGCGAGGACGAGAGGTCTCGCGCTCTCGACCTCGTTCCTTCTTGCTTCGGTCGGGGAGTTTTCACCGCGTTTTGCTGCCATTCGGCCCATCTCGGATCGTTTCCATCTGGCGTGAACTTTTTTCAAAGCGGCGTTGGTCCTCGTGTGTCGTGCTATAAGGCGCAATGCGCTTGCGAGCTCCTTGCACCTGGCTAAGGCTCGGTATCGCTATTCTTTTACTCGAGGGCGCGAGCGGGTGGGCCTTCGCGGTCGAGCTACAGAAATTCGATCCTGCACGGTGCGAAAACAACGACCACCAGAACGACAAGGATTGCGTCCGCAACTGGTACGCCGAATATTCGGCAGGGGTAATCAGCGAGTTCAAATATTATGCGGGTCTGGAGGATTTCCTCGCCGAGATGCTCGCCGATCCTCAGGAAACGCTATTGACCGCCAAGCTCTCGCTCATCCTCATCGAGGGCGGCACGAAATACACGCAATGGGCGGTGCTTACGGACAAGGGCGCCGCGGAGAGCGCCGAGCTCGACATGCCGCGCTACGAGGCCATCGTCGGCGTATGCCGAGACGCCATCGCTGAATGCGCAGCGCGCTTTTCGATTTGCGGCAGCATCGCGACAAGGCTCGCCTCGAGGCACGCCAATATCTCACGAACGCCACGGCTTGCGAGAAGGCCTTTTTGCTCGCGCTCCCCACCTCGAAATTGAGGGGACACGGTGCGAGCGAGAGGTCACCCGCGTCACCGGCGAGCGGCGGTCCTTTGCAGATCACGCCGAACCGGTAGTCACGTTGACCTGTGTAAAACGTTGTTCGAAAAGATTATCACTTCATCGAGAAGTCGTATCGGGTCCCGGAATTTCCTGTCAAAAGAAGTGGATTTCTCAAAGATCAGGTTTCAATTGCGGGAAGACGCCAGCCTTACAGAAAGGGCAGCGTGGGAATTTTGGAGACCGATCCGAACTTCTTCAAAACGATCGGATGATTTCGGTTGACTGAATTCATGTCTTTTCGAAAATGGCTAACAAAGTTTTTCCGGACCGGTGCTGGGCATGCAACCTAGGCAACGCTTGACGACTTTAACCATGGGCGGGTGCGCGCTCCATGCGAACGCCGGCCCCTTTTTCGTCGACGACCTATCCCCGATCATCGGCTCGAGCAGGAGGGCTTAGATTCATGCGCAGGCTCACGAAGACGAATCACATTTCCAGTTCCGGGAAGCATGTCCATCCCCGCAAGCTCGCCCTCGCCCGCCAAACGGCACCCGCGCGGAAATCCACGATGCCGCATGATGCACTTCCGGAATCGCTCGAAACCCCGACCGATCTGACCAATGACGCCGTGGGCGCCTTGTCGAAAGCGATCAACGGGCTCGTGGCGGATGCATTTGCGCTCTATCTGAAGACCAAGAACTTCCATTGGCATATGAGCGGGCCGCATTTCCGCGATTATCATCTTCTTCTCGACGAGCATTCCGACCAGATCTTCGCCACCACCGATCCGCTCGCCGAGCGCGTCCGCAAGCTCGGCGGCAATACCTTGCGTTCGATCGGCGACATCGGCCGCAATCAGAGCCTCGAGGACAACGATGCGGAATTCGTGCGCCCGCGCGACATGCTGCTCGAGCTCATGGAGGACAACAAAAGGATGGCGCATGCGATGCGCGAGGTTCATGAGCTTTGCGACAAGCATGAGGACGTCGCGACGGCGAGCCTGCTCGAGGTTTACATCGACGAGACGGAGCGGCGCACCTGGTTCCTCTTCGAGGCGAGCCGCGACTCGGACGACACCGGACATTGAGCGGACATCGGTTTCGCAGACGCTTCACGTTTTGAAGAGCACCACGCCGCGGCCGAAAGAAATCCGCCCGGTCACCATGGGAGGCGCGCCAGGCGCCTCCTTAGGGTTAACGCTCCGTTAAACAGCCCACGCCATTGATGATCCCACCGAATCGCATCCTTTGCCGGAGCGATTCGGTTCCTCGAGGCGGGAAATGCGATGGGTCGGCATGTCGCGGTGCTCATGGGAGGCTGGTCGGTCGAGCGGCCCGTCAGCCTCAATTCGGGCAACGCTTGCGCTGACGCGCTCGAGGCCGAGGGTTACCGCGTCACGCGCATCGACGTGAAGCGCGATGTCGCCGAGAAGCTCGCCAGCCTCAAGCCGGACGTGGTCTTTAACGCGCTGCACGGGCGTTTTGGCGAGGACGGGACGATTCAGGGCATATTGGAGATCCTGCGTATCCCCTACACTCATTCGGGCGTTCTCGCCTCCGCGCTCGCCATCAACAAGGACAAGGCCAAGATCGTGATGGCGGCGGCCGGCGTGCCGGTCGCGATCGGCGCCGTGGTGTCGCGCTTCGAGGCCGCGAAGCGCCATGTCCTGCCTCCGCCTTACGTGCTGAAGCCCACGAACGAAGGTTCCTCCTTCGGCGTCGTCATCGTCCGCGAGGGTCGCGAGCATCCCCCGCAAGAGATCGCGCGCGATGATTGGCCTCACGACGAGTGGCTGCTCGCGGAGAGCTTCGTCGCCGGGCGCGAGCTCACTTGTGGCGTCATGGGCGACAAGCCGATGGATATCATCGACATCCGTCCGGCCACGGGTCTCTTTTACGACTATGACGCAAAATACGCCGAAGGCGGTTCAATTCATGTGATTCCGGCAGAGCTTAAACCGAATATTTACCGAGACATTCAACAGTTCGCGTTAACCGCGCATCAAGCACTCGGCTGCCGGGGCGTGAGCCGTGCCGACTTCCGCTACGACGACACGCCTCGAGGATCGGGCGCCATCGTCTGTCTCGAGGTCAACACGCAGCCCGGCATGACGCAGACGAGCTTGGTGCCGGACATGGCGGCTCATGCAGGCATGAGCTTCCGTGAGTTGGTCAAGTGGATGGTGGAGGACGCGTCCTGCGATCGATGAGCGCCTTGGCGGATCCCTTCACGAGCGCCTACGCTCCGCGTTCCGTGTTTGCGAACACGGGCGAGGGCGGATTATTCGCGCGCCCGAAGTCGAAGCCAGCGTCACGGCGAGGAGCTTCGGGGGGCGGCACGGCGGCAATGCGCATCCCGCGATTCACCGGCACCTGCCTGATCGGCGGCCTGTTTCTTGCCGTCGCCAGCTTCGGCGTGTGGCGCGGCGGCGAGCTCGATGCGTTCCTCGCGCGCAACGGAGCCGTGAAGGAAGTTCTGGCGCGGAGTTTCGGCCTCGGCATCACGACTGTCGAGGTTTCGGGCGCGGCACGGCTGTCGGCCGCGGAGGTGGTCGCGGCGGCCGGGATCGACGGCCGAGGCTCGCTGCTCTTCGCCGATGTCGAGGGTTTGCGCGAGCGCCTCAAGGCGAACCCGATGATCGCCGAGGCCAGCGTGCGCAAGCTCTATCCGCACGCGCTCGTCATCTCGGTGACGGAGCGCCAGCCATTCGCGCTCTGGCAGAAGGATGGCGAGGTCTCGCTCGTCGCCATCGACGGCACGCCCATCGATGCCTTGCGCGACCAGCGCTATGTCGACTTGCCGCTCGTGGTCGGCGAGGGTGCGAACGAGAGGGTCAAGGACTTCGCCGCACTTCTCGACACGCAACCGTCTCTGAAGCCGCTCGTACGGGCCGGCAATTGGGTCGGCCAGCGCCACTGGGAGCTGCAGCTCAAGAGCGGCCTGATGGTGAAGCTGCCGGAAGCCGAACCGGCGGCGGCATGGGCCCGCTTCGCCGGCCTGATGCGAGATTACAAGCTTTCCGAGAAGGCCCTGATCCTCGTCGATCTCAGATTGCCCGACCGTGTGATCTTTCGGCTGACCGAGGAAGCCGCGGCCGAGCGCAACGAGGAGATGAAGAAGCGCTTGCCGCCCTTCAAGGGAGAGCCCGGATGAGCCTGCGCCACGGGCTCACGCCGCGCGTCAAGCCGGTCGGGCCGCGAAAAAGCTCCGTCGTCTCCGTGCTGGACATCGGCACGAACAAGGTCGTTTGTCTCGTGGCTCGCCTCGATCCCATGGAGGCGAATGCCTCGTTGCGGGGGCGCACGCATATGGGCCAGATCCTCGGCATCGGCCATCAGCGCTCGCAAGGCCTCAAAGCAGGGGTGATCAACGACCTCGAGCTTGCCGAGGAGACGATCCGCCAGACGGTGCACGCGGCCGAGCGGATGGCCAAGGTTCAAGTGAAGTCGAGCATCGTCAACATTTCCGGCGGCCGGCTCTCATCGGAAGCGCTCGAAGGACGCTGCGATACGCGCGGACGCCCCGTGAGCGACAGCGATGTTCGCCTCGCTCTTTCGCGCGCGAGCGCCAATGCGGCGCGACCCGGCCGCGCCGTGATGCACGCCCTGCCGACGAGCTTTGCGCTCGATGATGTGACCGGCGTCCGCGATCCGCGCGGCATGGTGGGCGAGACGCTCGGCGTCGGCATGACGGTGGTCTCGGCCGACGTGACCTCGGTGCGCAACTTGATGCTCGCCGTCGAACGCTGTCATATCGAGGTCGAGGGCGTGGTCGCCTCTCCTTTCGCTTGCGGCTTGTCTACGCTCGTCGATGACGAGGCGGAGATGGGCGCGGTCATCGTCGATCTCGGCGCGGGCACCACGACGGTCGGCGTTTTTGCGGGCGGGCGGCTGGTGCATGCCGACGGAGTTGCGGTCGGCGGCAATCACGTGACGCTCGATGTGGCGCGCGGCCTCTCGACCCGCCTTTCCGCGGCCGAACGTCTCAAGACGCTTTACGGCTCGACGATCGCCACGGCGTCGGATGATCGTGAGACGATCGCGGTACCCTCGGTCGAAGCCCATGAGGCTGTCGAGGAGGCGCATATTCCGCGCGCTCAGCTCGTGCGCATCATCAAGCCGAGAGTCGAGGAAATCCTCGAGCTCGTGCGCGATCGCTTGCGCAAGTCCGGGATCGCGCCGGAAGGACGCCGCTACGTGCTCACGGGCGGAGCGAGTCAGCTCACCGGGCTGACCGATACGGCAAGCCGTATCCTCTCGAAACAGGTGCGCATCGGCCGGCCGCTCGGCGTCAAGGGCTTGCCGGAGGCCGCCAAAGGTCCGGCATTCGCTGCCGCGATCGGGCTTCTGATCTATCCGCAGATTGCCGATGTCGAGCACTTCGAGCCGCGCGCCGAAAGCGGCATGCTGGCTGCCGCTGGGGACGGCTACTTCGCCCGGGTCGGGCGCTGGATCAAGGAGAGCTTTTGAGGGCGCGGCGGGCACGATCCGGAGCGTGAAGAGAGACTGGAACAGGCGTTCGCATGGACGCGCAGAAGATGAGGCCAACGCGATGACGATCAATCTCAAGGCCCCGGATATCCGGGAATTGAAGCCCAGAATCACGGTGTTCGGTGTCGGCGGTGCCGGCGGCAACGCGGTAAACAACATGATCGAAAGCGGCCTCCAGGGGGTCGAATTCGTCGTCATGAACACGGACGCGCAAGCGCTTTTGATGTCGAAGGCCGAGCGCGTCATTCAAGCGGGGCTCGTGGTGACGCAAGGGCTCGGCGCCGGCTCCCATCCCGAGGTGGGCCGTGCAGCCGCGGAGGAGGTGATGGAGGAAATCCGCGATCACCTCGTCGGCGCCCACATGACCTTCGTCACCGCCGGCATGGGCGGCGGCACCGGCACGGGCGCCGCGCCCATCGTGGCGAAGGTCGCGCGCGAGATGGGCATCCTCACGGTCGGCGTCGTGACCAAGCCCTTCCAGTTCGAAGGGCAGCGGCGCATGCGAGTGGCCGACCAGGGCATCGCCGAGCTGCAGCAGAGCGTCGATACGCTGATCGTCATCCCCAATCAGAACCTGTTTCGCGTGGCGAACGAGAAGACGACCTTCGCCGACGCCTTCGCCATGGCCGACCAGGTGCTCTATTCGGGCGTCGCTTGCATCACCGATCTGATGGTCAAGGAAGGGCTGATCAATCTCGATTTTGCCGATGTGCGCGCCGTCATGCGCGAGATGGGCAAGGCGATGATGGGAACGGGCGAATCGTCCGGCGACAAGCGCGCCCTGCAGGCCGCCGAGGCCGCCATCGCCAATCCGCTGCTCGATGAGACCTCGATGAAAGGCGCGCGCGGGCTCCTGATCTCGATTTCGGGCGGCAATGACATGACGCTCTACGAGGTCGATGAAGCGGCAACCCGCATTCGCGAGGAAGTGGATCAGGACGCGAACATCATCGTCGGCGCGACTTTCGATCAGGCGCTCGAGGGCGTGGTTCGCGTGTCGGTGGTCGCGACCGGCATCGATCAGATCCCCAATGCGCTTGCGCCCACCGAGACAGTGATGCCGCAAACTGCGGTGCAGCGCATCTCGGTCGCAACCGAGCGCCTGCGTCACGAAGCGCGCACGATCGGCGGGGATCCGGTTCCTGTTCAGCCGGTTCCCGTACCATTGCATCACGCGGGCGAAATGGAATTGCCATTACCCCCGATGCCGGAAACCGTCTCCGCGTCGCGCTTCGTGGAGCCGCTGCCCGAGGATGTTCGTCCCTCACCCGAGATGACGGAAGCCTTCATTCCACCCCCGCCCGAACGGCCGGTAGTGCGCGGCCCGCGCATGCCCCGCGTCGAGGATCTGCCCTTGCCAGGGCAGAACCAGCTTCGCGCCGCCAAGGGCTTGACCCGCCCGGCGCCTCAACCTCTGGAGGCAAAGCGCATGACGCTGTTGCAGCGTCTTGCTGCGGTCGGACTCGGACGGCGCGATGAAACAGCCGAGGAGGAGACATCCGCTCCGGCGGCAGCCCAGGCACAGCCCGTCGTGCCGCGTCAAATCGCAGCTCCGCCCGCGGCCTCGGCTTCGGGACGACGCATCCCTGCGCCTTCCGCCGCGCCGCGGGCGCCTCACGGGCTCGACCAGCATGGAAGGCCGCTGCAGCAACGCACCTTCGAGGACGATCAACTCGAGATCCCTGCCTTCCTGCGGCGGCAGTCGAATTGACGCCGAATCGCCGAGCAATTGGGCGCTCCGCGTAGTCCGTACCGATCCTGGTCCGTATTGCGGGGAGCACGATAGCGTGCATTTTGGCGACATGGACCGAGACCTCAATCCACGAAAGCCAAGATTCGGCCGCGTTTAGTCGGCATTCGATGCCTCGCGGAGGAGATTGAGGTCCCGGGTCAACCAACTGTAAACAAAAGATAAATGGCTGTAACACAATGTAAGAAAGAGTGACTTGGCGCATCTCCTCGGCACGTCTAAGGTCCCCACCCGAGACACGATTTTGACTCGATGATGGCGATGCCGCGACGGCATCTGCTCCTTCCAAATACCGGCGCGGCATCCAAGCTCGGATTCCACCAAGACCGGTTCGGACCAGAGATGACTTGATGCGACATGATGCTCAACACACGGTCGAGCGGCCGGTCACGGTTGAAGGGATCGGCGTTCACACCGGCAAGCCCGTCACCCTCACCATTCGTCCGGCGGGCGCGGGAGTAGGCATCAAATTCATTCGCAGCGATCTCAAACCTGGCATATCCATCCCGGCCCGCTACGATGCGGTCTGCGCCACAGATCTGTGCACCGTGATCGGCGACGGATCGGGCGCCAGCATTTCCACAGTGGAGCATCTCCTCTCGGCGCTTGCGGCTTTCGGGGTCGACAATGCAATCGTGGAGGTGGACGGTCCCGAGACGCCGATCATGGACGGCTCGTCCTCGTCCTTCGTCGACGCGATCGAAGAGGCAGGCTTGCTCGAATTGCCGGCGCGCCGCCGTTACATCAAGGTGCTCCGGAAAGTGCGGATCGAGAACGGCTCGTCATTCGCGGAGCTCTCGCCCAACACCAAGGGCTTGAAACTCGACGTCGAGGTCGATTTCGAATGCTCGGTGATCGGTCGCCAGCGGACGCGTTTCGACCTCACCCGAGAGGCGTATCGTCGTGAGCTGTCGCGCGCGCGCACCTTCGGCTTTCTCAAGGATGTCGAGCGGTTGTGGAAGGCCGGCATGGCACTCGGCGCCTCACTCGACAACACGATCGCCATCGGTGACGAGCGTGTGTTGAACACCGAAGGCCTGCGCTTCCGGGATGAGTTCTCCCGGCACAAGGCGCTCGACGCCATCGGGGATCTCGCGCTCGCCGGCTTGCCGATCATCGGATCATTCCGTTCCTACCGGGGCGGCCATCGCTTGAACATCGGCGTCATCGAAGCCTTGTTCGCCGACAAGTCCGCCTATCGGATTGTCGACGGCGCGGTGCCGGCCACGACCTCACGTCGCGGCGATTTCGTCCCCGCTGGTATTCCGGCCGCGGCTTTTGCTCCCGACATGAGCTGATCGCATCGCGATCGACCCGCCTCCGACCTTCATTCTGCCTTAACCGTCCCGAATATAAGGCGACGCGATAGCCGAGCTTGGATTCTTCCGCAGGTGCTTGAATGCCGAATGAGCACCGGGTGGGCGTCGCGTTTGAGGGGTCAAAGCGGCAACGATCGGGAGATCATCACTCCACGGGCTTGGATTCCCGAAATCGCGTTGACCCTTGGAAGGGCGGGGCTTTGGGCGGTTGCCGGGCGGGTCTCGGCGAAAGCGGGTGACGAGGCACGCCGATTTGTGTAAAAGGCGCCGCGCGGGTGGGGGCTTACAGGTGGACAGACGAGACATGCTCATCGAAAGGCAACGATTTTCGAGAAAGTTCGCGTCCGCGACGCGCGTCGCTTTGGCGTTGACCGGCGCATTGATCCTTGCGGGCTGCGACACCGTTGCCGATTCGATCGAGAACTTCAATCCATTCAGCGACAAGAAGCCCTACAAGCCCGAGGTGCTGAACGACGTGCCGCCCGACCAGCTCTACAATGATGGTCTGGGCA
>Ga0213875_10001459_pt1 | contig 15312 bp, 12 predicted proteins | sample BarmaccomBMRX_R8_FD_160105 | JGI IMG/M metagenome (GOLD analysis project Ga0213875, IMG submission 160105) | Root-associated microbial communities from Barbacenia macrantha in rupestrian grasslands, the National Park of Serra do Cipo, Brazil - RX_R8 | ecosystem: Host-associated > Plants > Roots... | reverse complement strand
ATTGGCCGATCTGATCGAGCGCGATGAACTCATCAGGCTTGTGCGCCTGCTCGATCGAGCCCGGACCGCAGACGACGGTCGGTATGCCCGCTTCCTGGAACAGCCCTCCCTCGGTCCCGAAGCTGACCTTGCCGGTGCCGTTCGCCCCCGTTAACGCGGCGGCCAAACGAGCGACTTCGGCATCGCCCGGAGTGTCGAGAGCCGGAAACGAGGTCAGCTCCTCGAGCTGCAGTCCGGTGTCGGGGCGAACCGCCCGCATCTCGGGCAGAACCTCGCTTTCGGCATAGGCGCTGAGTTCGCCGACCAAAGCGTCCGGGTCGTCGCCGGCGAGAAGCCGGAACTCGAAATCGAAGCTGCAATCTTTCGGCACAATGTTGACCGCGGTGCCGCCATGTATCACGCCGGTATGGATCGTCGTATAGGGCGGGTCGAAAGCGGGGTCAAAAGGCCCGTGCCTGCGCTTTTCGCGGGCCATCCGCTTCAGCTTTGCGACAAGCTCAGCGGCCGCTTCCACCGCGTTCACCCCAAGATGCGCGAGCGAGGAATGGCACTCAAACCCATGCACATGACAGCGCATCGTGCGCTTGCCCTTGTGGCCCGTCACGACCTGCATCTGGGTCGGTTCCCCCACGATGCAGAGGCGAGGCCGGTCCGCTCGGCGGCTCAGCTCCGCAATAAGGCGCCGAACGCCGCGACAGCCGACCTCCTCGTCATAGGAGAAGGAGAAATGGATCGGCGTGTGAAGGCGGCGTGCGAGCAGTTCGGGGAGCAATGCGAGAGCAACCGCAATGAAGCTCTTCATGTCGGCGGTGCCGCGGCCGTACAATTTGCCGCCATTTTCGGCCACGGCGAACGGATCGCTGTGCCAGTCCTGGCCATCGATCGGGACCACATCGGTGTGGCCGGACAACATGATACCGCCGATCCCCGCGGGACCGATCGTGGCGTACAAATTCGCCTTTTGCCCGGTTTCGTCGAACACCAGCTCGCTCGGGACGCCATACCCTTCGAGATAGTCGCGCACGAAGTCGATCAGCGCGAGGTTCGACCCGCGGCTCGTCGTATCGAATCCGACCAGGCGGCGAACCATCTCCGCGCTCCCGATCACCGCCCCAGACACATCGCCTCCGACACGCAACGTTGCACCACCCAGGCTAGGCGCAATGGCGATGACAGGCCAGAGGCTTGCGGGCGTCACATGGCCCGAGCTTAAAGAGATCGCAATCCCGCATGTCAGGGTGCCTGCGCTGGGCTAGATTGCACCCCCGTCTGGACCCTGGGCGCCGAGGCGCGACTCGATGACAGCCGATTGCGGCTACGAGATTCCCGGCGTGGTGTGGCGCCGCGACCCACGCGCACCGGAGGTGCCGCTCGTCTTCGACTCGCCTCATAGCGGAACGCACTATCCCCACGATTTCCGGTTCGTCTGCTCCTCCGCCGACCTACGCCGGGCGGAGGACGCGTATGTGGACGAGCTGTGGTCGGCGGCGCCGGATTTCGGCGCGACCCTGATCGGCGCCGCCTTCCCGCGCAGTTATCTCGATCCGAACCGCTCAGCGCACGACATCGATTTGGAATTGCTAGAAGACGGAGCGGCGGTCCGCCTCGAAGCTCGTCCAGAGACTCGCGTCGGCCTCATCCGGCGCTATGCCACGCGCACAATCCCGATTTACGACCGCAGGCTATCGATCGCAGAGGTCCTGGCCCGGATCGAGCGGTATCACACGCCATACCATCGCGTTCTCGCCGAGGCTTGCGACCGACTGCATCGCAAGTTCGGCACCGTTTGGCACATCAACTGTCATTCGATGCCCTCGCCGCCGCGCAAGCCCGGGCGGCGTCCCGAGCCCGAGCAGGGGGATTTCGTGCTGGGCGACCGCGACGGCACGACCTGCGCGCCAGAGCTGACCGATTTCGTCGCGCGCACATTGCGCAGCATGGGATATGACGTGCGCATCAACGAGGGCTACAAGGGAGTCGAAATCGTTCGCCGGCACGGGCGCCCCGCCGAGCGCCGCCACAGCCTGCAGATCGAGGTCGACCGCGCGCTTTATATGGATCAGAAGGAGCTTCGCATCCTGCCGGGAGACCGGCTCCCCAGCTTCGCCCGCCTGAAGGCCGACATCACCCGCCTCATCGAGGCGCTGAGCAGCTTCGCCAATCCGCGACGCATCGACCAGTAACCGCCGTCGCGTGCGAGGCAGTACCGAAATGGCGCGCGAGATTCCCGCTGCACTCGCGGGTTCTCGAGCCGCGCACCGAGATCAGGTGCTGCTCTGCGCGGCTTAGCCTGGAGATCCCGCCGCACTCCGGCTATTTTGTCTGCCGCTTGAAACTTCGGGCGGAGCGCCCTGTTTCCGTTGCCGCAATCTCGACCCAGCCGAAAAATCGCGCGTACCGCAGCTGTGACGACTGAAATCCGCGGCAGCATACGGCTCGCAACGACCCCGCAGAACCAGGCCTCCGTTCAGCCCTTCGGACGCCCGAAGCGGGCGCATACGAGCGGCGCGCGAGTGGACACATTGCTGGTCGGCGCCGCAATGCTCGGCGCGGCTGCCCAATTTTTTCTGATCCCGCTCACTCTCGGGACCTCCTTCGCCTGCAAATGGCTCCTGCTCCCAATCGTCATTCTCACGCCAATGCATTGGGGGCTTTTCCATGAAGCCATTCACTATTCTTTGATCCGAGGCCCCGCGCGAAACCGTCGGTTAGGCCGCGTGCTCGGGATTTTGCTCGGCTTCTCCTGGGATGTCGTGCGGTTCGGTCATTTGACGCACCATCGCGCCAATCGGCACGCCTTGGATCGGCCGGATATCATCCCGCCGAACCGGTCCTGGCTCGCGGCCGCCTTGCCGTATTACGTCAAGCTGCTGGGCGGACATGCCGCCATGACGGCCGGGCTGGCGGCGCTTGCTTTTTTACCGAGCCCCGCATTGCGAGGCGTGCTGCAAAGAGCGGGACGCGACCCTTCGCTTGCCGCGATCAGCGAAACCGCGCTCGCCTATTTCGGCGATAGGGCGCGCGTCAGACGGATCCGAACCGATTTTGCGTGTTCATCGCTGCTGCTTGCGATCGCGCTGGTTCTATGGAGCGGTGCCGAGATGGCGCTGCTTCTCAGCATACTTGGTCGAATGCTGATCATCTCCCTGCTCGACAATGCGCATCATTACGGAACCCCGCTCGACATCGGCGCCGCCTCGATCAACACGGCCGCGCCGCGCTGGCTCGGATGGCTTTTGCTCAACCAGAACCTGCATCACATCCATCATTCTCGCCCGCAACTCGGTTGGCGCGAGCTGGTCGACGCCTTCCGAGAATCGAACGGCCGTTATCAGGGTCAATGGGCTTGTGTCGTCATCCGGCAGCTGCGCGGCCCGCTTCGAGCCCCGATGACCGGTCCCTGAAACTGCTAAGGGGCCGCTGCGGCGAGCGGCCCCCGTCCTTTCAAATCACCGACCTGTATCAGAACCCGGTATAAGGCGGCACGCCGTAATAGTCGTCGATCCCGCGGCGATAGTTGCGGTCCGACCAGTTCGGCATTGCGCTCGAGCTGTAGCTGGGGGCGCCTTCGAGGCGGCTGCGATCGAGATCGACGACGTATCCGCCCTGGCGCGTATCGTAGGTAAGCACCTTCCAGGGCAAGGGGTGATAGCTTTCGCCAATCCCGAGAAAGCCGCCGAAGGACATCACGGCGTACGCCACCTGGCCGCTGTACTTGTCGACCATGAAATTGTAGACCGTCCCGAGCCGATCTCCCTGGCGGTTGTATACGGCGGTGCCTTCGACCTTGTCGGAAGCGATAAGCCGATCGGTTTCGTCGGTTGCAACGGAGCCGCCGGCAACCCCGGTGGTCGCGCTCTGCATCTGTTGTCTCCTTCAGGACTGCGGAATACTCATTAAACAGCTCCTGCGAAATCCGGGTTCCGCGGGGACGGCGCACGGCGCGAAAGCGGGTCTAATCCGGTTCGGTAAGCGGCAGCTCCCCGGAGCTGCGGCTTGCCCCATCGGTGCCCGCTCCCTATAGTCCCCGGCTCATGGGCGCCTCTGCGTTCCGGCATCGCCATCTTCTCGGAATCGAAGGGCTGGGTCCGGAGGACATCGACCACGTCCTCAACCTCGCGGACGGCTATGTCGAGCTGAGCCGGCAATCCGAGAAAAAGCGCTCGGTGCTGCGCGGGCGCACCGTCATCAACTGCTTCTTCGAGAATTCCACGCGGACCCGCACCTCTTTCGAGGTCGCGGGCAAACGACTCGGCGGCGACGTCATCAATATGTCCGTGCAGGCGAGTTCGATGCGCAAGGGCGAGACGCTGATCGACACGGCGATGACCCTGAACGCGATGCACCCCGACGTGCTGATCGTCCGCCATCCGGAATCGGGCGCGGTGCAATTACTCTCGGAGAAGGTCGATTGCGCCGTCATCAACGCGGGCGACGGCAGCCACGAGCATCCGACGCAGGCGCTGCTCGACGCGCTGACGATCAGACGCCGCAAAGGACAGCTCGGCGGGCTCACCGTCGCGATCTGCGGCGATATCCTGCACAGCCGGGTGGCGCGGTCGAATATCGCGCTGCTGAACACGATGGGGGCGCGGGTCCGCGTCGTGGCCCCGCGTACCCTATTGCCCGCGGAGGTCGAGCGGCTCGGGGTCGAGGTGTTTCACGATATGCGCTCGGGGCTCGCCGATGTCGACATCGTGATGATGCTGCGCCTGCAGAACGAGCGCATGCATGGGTCGTTCGTCCCCTCCACGCGTGAGTACTTCCATTTCTTCGGGCTCGATTACGAAAAGCTCAAATCGGCCAAGCCTGACGCGCTGATCATGCATCCCGGACCGATGAATCGGGGGGTCGAGATCGGCAGCGAGGTCGCCGACGACATCGATCGCAGCCTCATTCGCCATCAGGTCGAGATGGGCGTGGCGGTTCGCATGGCCTGTCTTGAAATTCTCGCGCGCGACCTCGGCAATGGACCGCCGCTTGGCTGAGACGGCAGGTCGGCCCCTCCTGTTTCGCGGGGCGCGGCTAATCGATCCTGCGGGCGGTCTCGACGCGACCGGCGACCTGCTGGTCAAGGGGGACCGGATCGCCGCGCTCGGGCCAGCGCTGGGTCAAGAGGGATTGGCCCCCGAGATCGAAATCGTCGATGCCGACGGTCTCTGCCTCGCGCCGGGCCTTGTCGACATGCGCGCGCAATTGCGCGAGCCCGGCGCCGAGCACATGGAATCAATCGAGAGCGCCGGGACGGCGGCAGCCGCGGGCGGGGTCACAACGATCGCGGCGCTGCCCAACACCGAGCCGCCGGTGGACGATGTCTCGGTCGTCGAATTCGTTGCGCGCCGCGCCCGTGAAGCAAGACTCGCCAAGATTTACACCTATGCGGCCGCCACTCGCGGACTGGCCGGCCGTGAACTGACCGAAATGGGCCTGTTGGCCGAGAGCGGCGCAGTCGGCTTCACCGACGGCGTAAAGGCGGTGTCGGATGCGCTCGTCATGCGCCGTGTGCTGGCCTATGCCCGAAGTTTCGATCTGTTGGTCGTGCAGCATCCGGAGGAGCCGAGCCTCGGGGGGGCGGGCGAAGTGACCGAGGGCGAGACCGCCACCCGGCTCGGTTTGCCGGCGGTCACGCCGGTTGCCGAGGTCATGATGATCGAGCGCGATTTGCGCCTGGTTGAGATCACCGGGGCCCGCTACCACGCCGCGCATGTCTCGACCGGGGCTGCGGTCCAGGCGATCCGGCGCGCCAAGCGGGAAGGGCTGCCGGTGACGTGCGACACGGCGCCGCCCTATTTCGTGCTGAACGAAACCGCGATCGGCGATTACCGGACCTTTGCCAAGCTATCCCCGCCCTTGCGCACGGAACGGGACCGGCGTGCCATCGTCGAGGGGCTCTGCGACGGGACGATCGACGCAATAGCCAGTGACCACGCGCCTTGGGACCAGGATTCGAAGCGGCTGCCCTTCAGCTCGGCAGCGTGCGGTGTTGTCGGGCTGGAAACGCTCTTGCCGCTCTCGCTCGAACTCTACCACAATCGCCATCTCGGGCTTCTGGACCTGTTGCGACTGCTCACGACCGGTCCTGCCGCGATCCTTGGGCTGTCGGTGGGGCGGCTCGCTCCAGGGGCGCCTGCCGATCTCGTGCTGTTCGAGCCGGACGTGCCGGGGCGTATAGAAACCGAAAAATTCCGCTCGAAATCCAAGAACGCGCCGTTCGACGGTCGGCCCGTGCGCGGCCGGGTCGAGCGCACCGTCATTGACGGCCGCACCGTCTTTGCGCGCGCCCGCGAGGCCCGATGACGGCGCTCCTTCTCGCGGCCGCGATTGGGTATCTGCTTGGCTCGATCCCGTTCGGGCTCGTGCTGACCCGGCTCGCCGGGTTGGGCGATATCCGGCGGATCGGCTCCGGCAATATCGGCGCGACGAATGTGCTGCGCACCGGCAACAAGCGTTTGGCCGCGCTGACGTTGCTGCTTGATCTCGCGAAGGGAAGCGCCGCGGTCTTCATCGGCGCCGGTTGGGGGCCACATGCCGCGCTGGTCGCGGCCGGGGCCGTGATCATCGGCCACATGTTCCCGGCCTGGTTGCGCTTTCGCGGCGGCAAGGGGGTCGCGACGGCGCTGGGCGTCTTGATCGCGATGGCCTGGCCGGTGGCCGTCGCGGCGGCGGGGCTCTGGCTTCTGACCGCTCTGTTGTTTCATTATTCCTCGATGGCCGCGCTGGTGGCCGCAGTGGTCAGCGCGGCGCTGGCGGGGCTCGTCGTCGAGGGCGATCGCGCTTGGCTGATCGCCGGGATCGCGCTGCTCGTCGTGTTACGCCATCATGAGAACATCCGGCGACTGCTGGCCGGCACGGAGACGCGCATCTCGCTGAGAAAAGGTTGAGCCCTGCGGGCGCGAGAACTTGACCCGGAAGAACGGCTCGATTGGCTTCGCCTCAGCCGCACCGAAACCGTTGGCCCGATCACATTCTATGCCCTGCTGCGCCGCTTCGGATCGGCGCGGGCGGCGATCGAGGGGCTGGCGCAGCTGCGGCACCGGACCGAGCGCGCCGGCCCGGTTGCGCCGGCCAGCCGTGCCGAGGCCGAGCGCGAGCTGACCGCGCTCGACCGGCTCGGTGGGCGGCTGGTGTGCCGGGGTGAGCCGCTTTATCCGGCGCTGCTGGCCGAACTCGAGGATGCGCCGCCGGTGCTGAGCGTGCTTGGCCGCGCCGAACTCGTCAACGGGCCCGTGGTGGCGATTGTCGGCGCACGCAACGCCTCGGCCAACGGACGCCGGCTCGCGCGCGAGATTGCTGCCGGCGTCGGAGAGGCCGGGGTCGTCGTCGCCTCGGGGATGGCGCGCGGCATCGACGCTGCCGCGCATCTCGGATCCCTCGCCAGCGGCTCGGTTGCCGTGGTCGCCGGCGGCGTCGACATCGTCTATCCCGAAGAAAACCGCGCGCTGTACGGAGCGCTGACGCAACAGGGCGCGGTCGTGGCCGAACTGCCGCTCGGCATCGAGCCGCAGGCGCGCCACTTCCCGCGCCGCAACCGGATCATTTCAGGAATGGCGCTTGGGGTCGTCGTGGTCGAAGGGGCCGCGAAATCGGGCTCTCTGATCACCGCGAGATTCGCGCTCGAACAGGGGCGCGAGGTGTTCGCGGTGCCCGGTTCGCCTCTCGATCCGCGCGCCCGCGGCCCCAACGACCTCCTCCGCCAGGGTGCCACCCTGACCGAAAACGCGGCCGATATTCTGACCCAGCTCGGACCGCTCTTGCAGCACCGGGCCCCCCGGTCCGGGATCGCGCCGGCGCGGCAGACCGTGCTTTCCTTGGCCGCTGCGCCGGCGCCGGAACCCGGCCCCTTGAGCGAAGCGGATGCGGGTTCCCTGATCCTGGAACGGCTCGGGGCGACCCCGGTCGCGGTTGACGAACTGGTGCGCCAGTGCCAGATGTCAGCTTCCGCCGTCGCGACCCTCCTGCTCGAGCTCGAATTGGCCGGACGGATCGAGCGTCATCCCGGCAATCTTGTCTCGCTGCGATAGGAGCTCTTCGGCCACAGCGCCGGGGCCTCATTGAAAGCTATGAACGTCGTCCCATGAACGTCGTCATCGTTGAATCGCCAGCCAAGGCGAAGACCATCAACAAGTATCTCGGACCCGACTACAAGGTCGTGGCGAGCTATGGGCATGTCCGCGATCTTCCGGCGAAGGACGGTTCGGTCCTGCCGGACGCCGATTTTGCGATGTCGTGGGAGGTTGACGGGAAATCCGAGAAACACGTCCGCGCGATCGCAGAGGCGGTGCGCGGCGCCGATCGGCTGTTTCTCGCGACCGACCCGGACCGCGAGGGCGAGGCGATTTCCTGGCATGTGCGCGAGGTGTTGCAGGGCCGCCGCGCGCTCAAGGATGTCGAGGTCAAGCGAGTCGTCTTCAACGAGGTGACGCGCAACGCCGTTTTGGAGGCGTTCCGTCGCCCGCGCGACATCGACAAGGAGCTGGTCGAGGCTTACCTCGCCCGGCGCGCGCTCGATTATCTCGTCGGCTTCACCCTCTCGCCGGTGCTGTGGCGCAAATTGCCGGGCAGCCGCTCCGCCGGCCGCGTCCAATCGGTGGCGCTGCGGCTCATTTGCGAGCGGGAAGCCGAGATCGAGGTCTTTCGGCCGCGCGAATACTGGTCGGTCGAAGTCGAGTTCGAAACCGAGGCGGGCCAGCGTTTCACGGCGCGCCTCACGCATCTCGACGGCAAGCGGCTCGACCGCTTCGATCTCGACGATCAGGCCAAAGCCCACGCCGCCGTCGACGCGATCCTCAAAGCGGCGAGCTTCGCCGTCGCGGAGATCGAGCGCCGTCAAGTCAGGCGGAACCCGGCGCCGCCGTTTACGACCTCGACCTTGCAGCAGGAAGCGTCGCGGAAATTCGGCTTCGCCGCCAGCCGCACGATGCAGATCGCGCAGCGGCTTTACGAGGGGATCGATCTCGGCGGCGAGACGGTCGGGCTGATCACCTATATGCGCACCGACGGTGTCGCGGTCTCGGCGGAGGCAATCGGCGCGGCGCGGACGTTGATTGGGGCCGATTTCGGCGCGCGGTACGTGCCGGCCGAGCCTCGGGTTTACCGCAGTCCCGCGAAGAATGCGCAGGAGGCACATGAGGCGATCCGGCCGACAGACCTCGCACGCAAGCCCGACGATGTCGCCGGCCATCTCGACCCCGACCAGCGCCGGCTCTACGAGCTGATCTGGCGACGCATGATGGCAAGCCAAATGGCGTCTGCCGTGCTCGATCAGGTTTCGGTCGATATTGCCGACCCGAGCGGCAAATTGCGCCTGCGCGCGACGGGCTCGGTCGTCGTCTTCGACGGCTTTCTCGCGCTTTATCAGGAAGACCGCGACGAGGCCGAGAGCGCGGCCAAGCCCGGCGACGCTCGCGACGAGGGCGAAGCCCGTCGGCTGCCGGAGATGCGCGAAGGCGAGCGGCTCGGCCGCGGCACAGTCACGCCAAGCCGGCATTTCACGCAGCCGCCGCCGCGCTACAGCGAGGCGAGCCTTGTGAAGCGGCTTGAGGAACTCGGGATCGGCCGGCCTTCGACTTATGCCGCGATCCTGCAGGTCCTGCAGGATCGAGATTATGTGCGGCTCGAAAAGCGCCGCTTCGTCCCGGAGGACCGGGGCCGGCTTGTCACGGCGTTCCTCAGCAGCTTTTTCGAACGCTATGTCGAATACAATTTCACCGCCGACCTCGAAAACCAGCTCGATGACATCTCCGGCGGCCGCATCGACTGGAAGGAGGTGTTGCGCAATTTCTGGCGGGATTTTTCCGGCGCGGTCGACGGCACCAAAGAGCTGACGATCACGGCGGTGCTGAACGCGCTCGACGAGGATCTCGGCCGTCACTTCTTCCCCGATGACGGTTCGGGACGCGACCCGCGACTCTGCCCCGGCTGCGCCGCCGGCCGCCTGAGCCTCAAACTCGGCCGCTTCGGCGCCTTTATCGGCTGCTCAAATTACCCGAACTGCCGTTACACCCGCCCGCTTGGGATCGAGGGCGACGGCGAATCGGCTGCCCCGGCGGAGGTCGCGCTCGGGACCGATCCGGCAAGCGGGGCTGCGATCACGCTGAAAAAAGGGCCTTACGGGCATTACCTGCAACTCGGCGAAAGCGGCGGCGCGGAGAAGCCGAAACGCGTGGCGCTACCGCGCTCCCTGAAACCCGCCGATGTCGACTTGCACACGGCACTCAAATTGTTGGCCTTGCCCCGCGAGATCGGACGCCATCCCGAAAGCGGCGAGCCGATCCTGGCGGGGCTCGGCCGCTTCGGCGCCTACCTGAAGCACGGCCAGGCGTTCAAGTCTCTAGGTGGCGATGACGACGTGCTGACGATCGGCTTGAACCGGGCGGTGACCCTGCTCGCGGAGCCACGCACGGGCCGCCGCGGCGCGCCACAGCCGCTGCGCGAACTCGGCCCGCATCCCGAGGGAGGCATCGTAGGCTTGTTCCGGGGCCGCTACGGTCCCTATGTCAGCCATGGCGGCGTCATCGCCTCATTGCCGCGCGGCGCCGATCCGGAAACCGTGTCGCTCGCCGACGCCGTCGCGCTTCTTGCGACGCAGCGCGCCAAGGGCAAAAACGGCAAAGGCAGAACCAGCGCGCGCAAGAGCAGGGCAGCAGGCGAACCGGCGAAGAAAATCCCGGCGAAGACCAAAGCGGCAACGCGGCCGACAGCTGCCAAGCCGGCGCGTGGTTCTGCAACCAAGAAAAGCGGCGGGGTAGCGCGGAAAGCCGCGAGCCGGCCGGCAACAAAGCGCGCGCCTCGGGCAGCGCGCCCGAGCTGAGCCCCGGCGGCAATGCCAAAGCCGCCGCAGACCCGCCCAGGGCGCAATGAGCGGCCCCGCGGTCACGGAACCCTGCCCACCGCAACCGAGTTGGTCGCTTTTCTGCGCGGCAACCCCGAGACGGCCGGCCGCCGCGAAATCGCGCGCGCGTTCCGTCTGGCGCCGGCCGACGAGCCGGGATTGCGCGATCTGCTGACGCGGATGCAAAGCACTGGCGAGATCGTGCGCGCCGCCAACCGCAAACTCGTGGCCGGTCCAGCGCTGCCCGAGGTCACGGTCATCGAGGGCGTCGGCCACGACGCCGACGGGGTTCCTCTTGCCCGGCCCGCTGTGTGGAGCGGCACCGGCTCGGCACCGGTATTTCGCCTGAACGAGGATGCCGCGATCCGCGACTTGCCCGCTGGGGCCCGGGCGGCAGCGCGCCTGATCCGGCGCGATTCCGGCGAGGTCGAAGGGCACTTGCTGCGGCGTCTCGACCGGAGCGAGAACCGCATCGTTGGGGTCTATCAGCGTCAGCGCGAGGGGGGAATTCTGCTGCCCGCCGACCGGCGGGACCGGAGCGAGTATCGCGTTTCCGCGCGCGACGACAGCGGCGCCCGGCATGGCGAATTGGTGATCGCCGAGGAGCGGACGACACGCCGGGCAGGCTCGCCGCAGGCGCGGATTGTCGAGCGGCTCGGCCCAGCCGATGCCGCCGGTGCCGTCAGTTTGATCGCGATAGCCTCTCACGATATCCCGACCGAATTTCCCTCCGCCGCGCTGGCCGAAGCGGCGCAGGCGAAGCCGGTCGATCCGGCCGGCCGAGCCGATTTGCGCGCGCTTCCGCTGGTTACGATCGATGGCAGCGACGCGCGCGATTTTGACGACGCCGTATGGGCAGAGCCCGACGACGATCCGGAAAACGCCGGTGGCTGGCACCTCGTCGTGGCGATCGCCGACGTTGCCTGGTATGTCCGGCCCGCCAGTGCGCTCGACAAGGAAGCAGAGCGGCGCGGCAACTCGGTGTATTTCCCCGACCGCGTCGTGCCGATGCTGCCGGAGGCATTATCGAACGAGCTGTGCTCGTTGCAGCCGGGTGTGGATCGGGCCTGCGTCGCGGCGCATCTGTGGATCGACTCGGGCGGCCGCAAGCGACGGCATCGCTTCGAGCGCGCGATTATGCATTCCGCTGCACGGCTGACCTACGAGCAGGTGCAGGCGGCGCACGACAGCGGAGCAGATCTGGCCTTTCCAGGCTCAGCCGACCGGATCGCCGGCCTGTACGGCGCGTTTGCCGCGCTCGACCGGGCGCGAGCCGCCCGCGGCACCCTCGAGCTGGACCTCGTCGAGCTTCGTGTCGTGCTCGACGAAACCGGCGCCCCGGTCGCCATTCGACCTCGGCCGCGCCTCGACAGCCATCGACTGATCGAGGAGTTCATGATTCTGGCGAACGTGGCGGCGGCCGAGGAGCTCGAGACGCGGCGCCGCCCCTGCATGTACCGGGTCCACGACGTCCCCGACCCGGAGAAGGTCGGTGCCTTGCGCGACCTGCTGGACGAGCTTGGAATCCCCGGGCTCGCGCTAGCCAAAGGCCAAGCGTTAAGGCCGGAGTTGTTCAACCGCGTGCTGCGCCGCGCCGCCGAAACACCGCAGGCCCCGCTCGTCAACGAGTTGGTGTTGCGAGCGCAGGCTCAGGCCGCTTACAGCTCAAACAACATTGGGCATTTCGGCTTGGCCCTGCGGCGCTATGCCCATTTCACCTCGCCAATTCGCCGCTACGCCGATCTCCTCGTCCACCGCGCGCTCGCCGACGCTGCACCGCCCGCGCACGTATCGCGTCTGGCCGAGATCGGCGAGCACCTATCGGCAACCGAACGCCGCGCCGCCGCGGCCGAGCGCGCCGCGATCGAGCGCTACCGCGCCATGCTGATGGCCGGCTCGGTCGGCGAAATTTTCGCGGCGCGCATCACCGGCGTGGCCCGCTTCGGGCTGTTCGTTACCGCGGCCGAGAGCGGGGCGGACGGTCTCGTCCCGATCCGCAGTCTGCCGAGCGATTATTACGAGCACGATCCGGCACGGCATTCGTTGACGGGCCGGTATTCCGGCCGCGCCTACACCCTGGGGGACCCGGTATCGGCGCGGCTGACCGAGGCCGACCCGATCTCCGGGCGTATGGTTTTCCGGATCGAGGAGGAGCCGGGCGACAATCGGCGGGTTTCGACCCGAACGCGGCAGCGCCGGTTCCCGACGCGGCGACCGGGCGAGGCCGCAAGGATGGGCCGCCGGCAACGCGGTGGACCGGAGCGATGATCTCATCGCGACCGCCGCGGCGCCGTTGAGCCTGGGTGTCCCCGTTGCTACTGTGTCGCGCAACAGGGGAAGGCGCTGCGCGTCGGCGCAGCGGGGATCGCAACCGCAGCGTCCCCGCGACGGGCGCAGCGCCATGTATCGAGGTCAGCTTTATGCTCGGTTTATGATCCGCTCGCGCTCGGCTGCGTTCGCGCGCGCCGGCGTTTTCATTTTTTCTTGCCTCGGCGCTTGCGCCGAGCAGGCGCCGATGCCGGCGGATGCAACGGGGCGGCTTTTCGCGCGCGGTCTCGACGAAATTACCGATCTCTATATCGAACCCGTCTCGAACCGGAAGCTGGTGCTGGCCGGGGCGGCGCGGCTGGCGCGACTGGACAGCAAGTTCCGGCTCGCGGAAAGCCCCGCGCCGGGCGGCGGCACGGCGCTTGTTCTATCCTACGACGGACGCGAGGTCGGCCTTCATCCGGCGCCGGCGGAGGATGCGGGGCATGATTGGGGCGAAGTCGTCAGTCAATTGATCGGCGATGCGAAGCGGGTTTCGCCCAAGCTTGCAACTCTGTCTGACGAGGAACTCGACAAAGCGGTCTTCGATGGCATGACTGGAACGCTCGATCGGTTTTCGCGCTATGCCTCGCCCGAGACCGCGCGCGATCAGCGAGCCGCGCGCGACGGTTTCGGCGGGATCGGCATCACCCTCGATGCGACCAATGACGAACTGCGCGTCACGGCCGTGTCCCCGCATGGGCCGGCCGATCGTGCCGGGATAAAGGCCGGCGACAAGCTCCTCGCAGTCGATGGCATGACGACAGCCGGCCGCTCGCAAACGGATGTGATCCGCCAGCTGCGCGGGCCGATCTTCAGCACCGTCGAGGTTACCATCGCACGCGGAGCGGTCAGCGGAACGCGCCGGCTGAAGCTGCAGCGCGAGCTGATCGTGATGCCGACGGTCAAGGTAACGCGCGACGGCCAGATCGCCGTTATTCAAATCGCCAGCTTCAACCAGAATACGACGCAGCGCGTTGTCGACAGCCTGCAAGAGGCGCAGCGCCAGGCCGGCTCCCGCCTGGCCGGGGTCGTTCTCGACCTGCGCAGCAATCCGGGCGGGCTTCTCGATCAGGCCGTGAGCCTCGCGGATGTCTTTGTCCGCGAGGGCCCGATCGTGTCGACTGTCGGTCGTCACCCCGCGAGCCGGCAGTTCTTTGCAGCGACGGGCGACGGAATCGCGCCGCGGCTTCCGGTCGTGGTGCTGATCGACGGCGGCTCGGCTTCGGCCGCCGAGATCGTGGCGGCGGCCCTCCAGGACCGCGGCCGGGCCGTCGTGATCGGCAGCTCCTCGTACGGCAAGGGCACGGTCCAGACGGTCGTCCGTCTGCCGAATGACGGCGAGCTTACGCTGACCTGGGCGCGTCTGGTAGCGCCGTCAGGCTATCTGCTGAACCAGCATGGGGTCGTGCCAACCCTGTGCACGAGCGATCTTGGGGATGACGACCGCTCGTTGCAGCTCGGCTTGCAGCGGGCAAGCCGGCTGGCTTCGGCTCGACAGCGCGCCGGCCTCGACGAGCCCGGCTGGTCCGATCTGAGGGGATCCTGCCCGGGGCGCCACGGCGAGCACGATATCGATTTGAAGCTTGCCGAGCGCGTGCTGCAGGATCCCGCGCTTTACGCGCAAACAGTCCACGCGGCAGCCGGGCAATCGGTTGCGACGACGGCGCCGCAAGCCGCCACGATCGCCGAGCCCGCCTTGACAGGGGTTGGCGGCGCGTTATCTTCCGGCATCAGATAGCCGATTAACATTCTGACGGGAGGCCATCCGATGGCCAAAACGAGCACCGTTCTGATTAAGCTGGTGAGCAGCGCCGATACGGGGTTTTTCTATGTGACCAAGAAAAACCCGCGGACAAAGACCAACAAGCTCGAACTCAAAAAATTCGATCCGGTCGCCCGCAAGCACGTCGTCTTCAAGGAAGCAAAAATCAAGTAACCGAGAACGTGCTCGGAAGTTCTGGCCGGGCCGGTCCGCGTGACGGGGCTAATATTTACAGCGGCTGACGTCGCGCCGGAACGGTGGGGGTCGACGCAGCACCGCAAATTGCAGAATTTCGCCTCATAGGGCACGCCGATTTTAGCGCGGAATTTGCCGACTAGAGCGGAATCCGATGAGGTCCGATCGGCGTTGAAAAGAACTCCCCTCCCGCGGGCTCGACCCGCGGGTCCAC
>Ga0213875_10001458_pt1 | contig 15315 bp, 17 predicted proteins | sample BarmaccomBMRX_R8_FD_160105 | JGI IMG/M metagenome (GOLD analysis project Ga0213875, IMG submission 160105) | Root-associated microbial communities from Barbacenia macrantha in rupestrian grasslands, the National Park of Serra do Cipo, Brazil - RX_R8 | ecosystem: Host-associated > Plants > Roots... | reverse complement strand
AGCGGGAACACCTGAGGCGTTTGGGCGAGGATGAGCCGCTCGCGGGGCAGTGTGGCGCGAACCTTTGTGCGGTAGACCTGCTTGACAGTATCGATGGGCACCACGCCTACAATCGCCGCCCCCGTTTCGCTCGCCTGCTGGATCACTTTGTCGATCGTCGCCCTGTCGACGAACGGGCGGACGGCATCGTGTACCAGCACCAACTGCGTGCCGTCGCCTATCGTCGCAAGCGCGTTCTCGACAGATTGCTGCCGCGACTCGCCGCCGGGGACCGTGCGCACAACCTTCGCGAAACCTTGGGTTGAGAACAGCCGTTCCGCCCACTCCATGTCGTCCGCTCGCAGCGCGACAATGATCTCGTTCACCGGGGGGCAACTCACAAACTTGCGAATCGTGTGGACCAGGATGGGAGAGCCGTTCAGCAGCATGAACTGCTTTCTGCTGATGCCCTCCTTTTCCGGCGCGCTCCGCCCCATGCGCGTTCCGAGGCCTGCGGCCGGGATGATGACAGAGACATTCATGCGCAGAGATCCCGGCGGCGCTATTGCTTAGTCGCTTTCCCCTCCATTACGGTCGCCCACGCCTTACCGTCCTGCGACATTTCGAATTTGATGCTGTACGCGCTCGGCGAAAGCATCGCCTCCGTGTACCGCCAATGCATCTTCGAGTCTGAATCGTTGTTCCACACCCAGGTATCGCCTTGGAGGGTGCCGGTTGCCGATTCGTGCTCGCCTGCGCTGTTGTAGGACGAGAACGTATAAACTTTTTTATCGGGATCGTACCCCATGAACGCCGTCTCGACACCGCTTCCCGTGCTCCCGCTGAACTTCGTGTGAATCACGACCCAGAACTTGCCATCCATCCACTCGACCTGATCCGTGCCCGTTACTTTCCCTCCAGCGCCCCCCGGGCCGCTCTTCATTTCCGAATCCGTTGTCCAATTCCCAACGAAGTAATCCAACTTCTTGAGCTCCGGCGCGGGCTGCAGCATTTGTTGCGCTTGCGTCCGCGCTGCGCTCGAGAGAATCACAAACAGCAGAAATGGCGTGAATATGCGGACAGAGGATTTCAGACGCACGTTAGAAGTTTCCTTTCGGCTGCTTCAGCTACTGTATCGCGACCTACCTCCGTGGTCGCGCGCATCCCCGCCCTTTGCGTCTCCTAGCCGGACGTCGTGCCCGTTGCTGACGCCACCGCCGCTGCGGATCTTTCCGCCGCATGCAATCGCTCATCGTGCTTGCCGAAAATCATTTTGCCCGCGGTTGTTTGTAGCACGCTCGTGACCGTGATATCGATGGTCCGCGAAATCAGCCGGCGGGCATTATCGACTACCACCATCGTTCCATCGTCGAGGTACGCGACGCCTTGGTTGGGCTCCTTGCCCTCCTTCGAAATAACCACCCGCATCGTCTCGCCTGGCAGGACTACCGGCTTCACCGCGCTCGCGAGCTGGTTAACGTTCAGCACGTTTACGCCCTGAACCTGAGCGAGCTTATTGAGATTGAAATCGTTCGTCACGATCTTCGAGCGCTTCACTTTCGCCAGCTCGATCAGCTTCAGATCGACTTCTTTCACCGCCGGAAAATCAACCGTCGATACTTCGACGTGAACGCCCGGAGTGCTCTGTAGCCGCTGGACGATGTCGAGTCCCCGGCGACCCCTGTTGCGCCGGATTCCATCCTGCGAATCGGCGATTGCCTGCAGTTCGTTCAAGACAAACTGAGGGATGACGAAACGGCCCTCGAGAAATCCCGATTCAGCAATATCCGAAATGCGGCCGTCAATGAGAATGCTGGTATCGAGAATTTTCTCGATCGACGAAGGCTCCGCGTCCCGCGAGATAAAGGGAAGCGATGTGACATCGAACAGGTGCGACTTGCGAATCCCGGCTACCAGGCCGACATAGCCTCCCAACGCGGGGACTGCGATTTCCAAAAACTGAATTGTTCGAGCGCCGGCTACGGGTCCTGGGCGCAGTACGGCTACGAAAATGAGTCCCAGACCACCCCCGATAAACAGTCCGGCCGCAGCTGCGATCAGCGAACTTAAATTCGCCCTCGTGACACGCATTTCGAGCAGGACGGCAGCCGTCCCGATCGAGGCGCCGCAAACCAGCGACATCTGAATAGATAGGCCAAACGGCAGAAAAAGGAGTGTGAGAATCGCGAACAGTATGACAAAACAGACACGAAGCGAGAGAGATTCCCAATACGAACGATGCACGCGTTCACCTTCGCCCGACATGCGCATGCAGGATTTATTCGCCGCTATTTGCGCGAATCACGCGCATAATTGCAGCAAAGTATATCACTAATTGGGAATTGGAAGGGAAAAAGAACGGAAATGCAGAATGGGCGGGACGGGCGGATTAGAGAGCTTTGGATAGTTCTTCGGCGAACGCGCTTTGCTTGTCGTTGGATTGATGCGAGCGGCGAGCGTGGGACGGTTTACGAGCGGGTGCATGGGTACCACTGGGGGGTCGACGCGTCCGATCGGGCGGTCCGGCGCTCTTGCCCGGTCCCTTTCCCGACTTCGGGGGCTGCGCCGGGTTCGCGCGGAGAAGCCGATCCTCTAACGGCGCGCGATCAAAGCGCCGGATGATGGCGTTCATTTCTTCTTGGTTCGGCGATTCGATGAAAGCGAACCCCTTCGACTCTTGAGTCTCGGGGTTGCGAATGACCTTGATCGCGTCCGCGACCAAGTTTTCTGAGGCCAGCCACGATTTAATGTCGTCGGCTGTCACCCAGACCGGAAGATTTCCGAGAAAGACAGTAAAACTCATCAGTGAGTGTTATACGCTCCGTGTGGGAATGATGCGAGGTGTCCTCCAGAAGTGGCAAACTTCCGCGAGGCCATTAGAATACTAACACAGCATGCGCCTGTTGGGAACGGCAAAAATCGCTTCAATTCGTTGTGGCGCAAGGGCTATCTATTTTTTTCGATGCGTGTGACCGGCGTTTTGACGGCGAAAATTTCGCCCGCCCGTAGAACTGCGTTTTCGGTCCTCGAATCGGTCGCCGGCGGGGCTTTTGCGTCCGACGCCCTGCGCGACGCAACGCGCACTATCGACAGTCGGGATGCCCGTCTTGCGTCGCAGATCGTTTTTGGCGTCTTACGGTATCAGGCGCAGCTTGATTTTTTGATTGCACTCTACGCCGGGCGAGACATTCGAAACTTCGATCCCCCGGTACTCATCGCGTTGCGCTCCGGCATCTTCCAACTGCGCTATCTCGATCGCATCCCGGTACACGCGGCGGTTCACGAAACCGTCGAGCTCACGAAAGCGCATAAACGTGCGGCAGTCGGGCTAGTAAACGCCGTGCTGCGCAAGGTGAATCGTGACCCGATTGCCTGGCCGAGCGCGGAAATTGAGTTTTCCTGTCCCGGCTGGCTGCTGGACCGTTGGATCGACCACTTTGGCCGCCAGCAAGCGCAGGACATTGCGCGAGCGGCGCTGGTCGAGCCCGCCCACTACCTCCGCATCCCCACTGGCTCGCTTGCGCCGGAGGACGCTGTTCTAGAGCCGACACCCGTTTCCGGCTGCTATCGTGCGCTTTCTTCTCTGCCGCCCAGCGTCCGGTTGCACGACATCGGAGCCCAAACCATCATTCCTTTGCTCGATCTTGCACCGGGTCATCGGCACCTGGATCTATGCGCCGCGCCGGGGAATAAAACGCTGCAGGCGCTCGAAACTCCGCTCGCAACGGCGGTCGCGTGCGATGTCAGCTTCCGCCGGCTGCGAGACGTGCCGGCGGTCTGTCCGCGCGTAGTGCTCGACGCCGCCTGCGCGTTGCCGTTCGGTGTTCAATTCGACCGGATCCTTGTCGATGCGCCGTGCTCAGGTACCGGCACGCTGGCGCGAAATCCCGAGATCAAGTGGCGGCTTTCACCCGAAGACATTCAGCGGCACAAGAAAGGCCAGCTACTCATCGCGCGTCGAGCGGTTTCGCAGCTCGCGCCGGGCGGCAAGCTGGTTTACGCGACCTGCTCGCTCGAGCGTGAGGAGAACGAGGAAGTCGTGCGCGAGCTGCTGGCGCACGAGCCGGCTGTGCGCTGTGAACGCGAAGTGTGGCGCATTCCAGGACGCGAGGAAGGGGACGGCTTCTACGCCGCGGTACTCACGGTTTGACGTACATAGGAGCGTTTCCCTCAAACTTACAATTCAATGGGAGGGCGTATGGCAGAACTCCGGATTGACGCCGCAAAGGCAGCACTCGTCCTTATTGACCTGCAGAACGCGATTGTCAGCAGGCAGGCAGCGCCTCATTCAACGGCGCAGGTACTCGAGAACAGCAGAAAGCTAGCGGAAGCCTTCCGCAACAAAGGCGCAACCGTTGTTTATGTGCGCGTTGACATCAATGAGTTCCTGAAGCTTCCCGTGGACGAACCGTTTCGCATGGGCGACGGACCGTTCCCGGAAAGCTTGTCGGAGATTGCTCCCTCGGCTGGTTTTGAGGCCGGTGACATTCTGATCACAAAACGCCATTGGGGCGCGTTTGCGGGCACCGACCTAGAGCGCGAGTTGAAGAGCCGCGGCGTAGACACGGTCGTCTTAACAGGTATCTCGACGAATGCCGGCGTCGAATCTACTTTGCGCCAGGGCACGGGGCTCGGCTTTGCATTCGTGACCGCGGAAGACGCCTGTTCTAGCCACGATGCGGAACAGCATCAATTTGCGATCACGAACACATTCCCGCGTCTGAGTCACGTTCGCAGCACCGGCGAAGTTCTGGCCGCGCTTGCCTGACGCAGAAAGGCGGAACACTTAGCGGCAGGTTGGAACGCAAACTACTGGCAACCCTTGAAAAAATACCTGAGCGCGCAGTGCCCTCCCTCTGGTTTCGAATAGAAGGCAACTGAATTGCCGGCCAGCGCGGCTTCGAAAACAGTTGACTTTCACGACCTCGAGCACCGAACCTCAATGTGTCCGAGCATTCAAGATTTCTATACTCCCGTTGCTATCGTGCAGTTGCAAATCGCAGCCACCGCTTCCGATGGTGCCATTGAACGCATCGGAAGACGTTCCTCCCGAAATGGTCAACGGGAAATCGGAGCGAATTTTTCCGAACGACGTTGTTGCTGAGACGCGGTAACCAACATTCCCATCCAGGTGGACGCGGATCGGCGAAAACGACGTCCGAATCAGGATAGGCTGGCATGCGCCCTGAGAAGTGCCCGTCGCATCCACGGCGCCGTTCTGGTTGTCTACCTCGATGCGGCCGGCAATTTGGTCGAGTACGACCGCGGCAAAACTCGTTCTAACGCTGGCGGACCGAGCGTTAGCAGCCTTAACGCTGCCGTTCCTGTTGTCGACCATCAGTGAACCCGCGACATCGGTTGCTTCTATCTCCCCAAAACTCGTTCTTAGTGTCGCGTCACCGTGAATTCGTGAAACAGACACCTCGCCGTTCTGCGAGTGGACCTTGACGCTTCCATCGACATCGGTGACCGAGACGCGACCGAACGAGTTTGCGAGATCAGCAGACCCTTTTACTTTCGATCCTTGAATTTGAGAGTTGTTGGCTCGAACCGAGAGCGCGCGGCCGATTTCAAAGAAGCGCACTTCTGCGAAGCTCGTGTTTAGCTCAGCCATTCCGTTCACGTCCGACGCATCAATCCTGCCGTTACCGTTATGCACCGTAAGGTCGCCGCGGACGTCACGAGCAGTTACGTCTCCAAACGCGTTCGTGATCCGCGCCGTACCTTGGATGTCTGAGACATTCACAGTACCGTTTGTGTTCACGATCGTCAGACCGTTGCCGACGTGTTCCGCCGATATGGATGCGAAGCGGTCTTTGATGTTCAATGCGCCCGTTACACCGTGCGCTCTGACTTCGCCGTTCGTGTTCTCGATTGTGACATCGCCCGCATTGTCAGCTACCTCGATAGCGGCAAACGAATTCTCGAGCCGCTGCGACCCTTGTCCCCCGCGGGAACTGACCAGACCATGGGACGTTCTAATGTCCGCGTTGGCTTTGAGGCCGGTGACGGAGACGCCCCCGAACCCACTATGCACTTCGAGTGGGGCGTTTTCAGGTATTGTAAGTTCGTACCGGACCGAATACGATACGCTGTTGAACCCCAGGGAAAATTCAGGTCTTTCGGGATAGCGCGTGCGGATAGATAATTCCGACGAGCCAGCCTCAGTTAGTATCTCGATTCGGTTGGCATATTGCTCCGCGCGAGCGCGGTCGAATGCCGAGACATGAATCTGTGCGTGTATGGTGACATCGAGCCCCGGATGCGTTCTGATGACGATGTCGCCTAGTCGGTGTTCTACCAGCACGGCTTGACCCTGCCGCAGGTCCACTGTTTTGTCGAAGTAACGCGTGTACTCCTCCCGCGCGCAACCGCTCAGCGCGAACAGTAAGCCCAAAAGAATGACCTTAGCGTCTCTGACCACTGGCAACTATTTCCTCCAATGTCTGTTGTTTGTCACGATACAAATCCGCTAACTCGCGCTGCAGACGCACGTTGAACCTGTTTTGCGCGACAATCGATCGCGTCTCCTCAATTGCGGAATCGAGCATCAGAAGTTTCTCTCGATAACTCGCGACAATCGGCGGCGCCGTTTGACTCCCCAGCTCGGGTTGAGCCAAATTAGACAACTCCTCAATGGAATGTCTGTAAGCTGCTTCGTTCTTTTCCACATTCCGCAGCGCTTGTTCGGTGAGGAAATCGCGTTCGGAAGCCGTCGTCTGGCCGGCGCTTTTCGTTGGCGGCTTGACATGAGTCAGTTGCGGCCACGACAGGAACGCAATCGCGGTAACAACGGCAGCAGCCGCTACAAACATCCAGGCGTGCCATTGCGGTCTTGGGCGCTTCCGCGGCGGTTCTTGCCCAATGCCGCGCTCGATTCGAAGCCAAAGGTCCGGGCTGTCCCACTCCTGATGTAGCTGCTTGGCAGTGGTTGAAATCTCGTTCCAGACGCGGTATTCGTTCCTGCACGTCGCGCAATGCCGTAGATGCTCCCGCGCTTCCGTCATCAAGTCCGGATTCGCCAAAGCCCGGTCCAAATCACCGCATTCAAATTTCATGTGCTTGGCTCCGCTGCGTCAATACCTGTTTCAATGCGCGTTTCGCCTCGAAAAGCCATGCGCGCGAGGTTCCCTCCGGCACCTCCAACACACTTGCAATCTCGGAATGCTTCATGCCTTCCGCTTCAAACATCAAGAACACCAGCCTGTGTTGCTCGTTCAGCGTCAGCAACGCGCGTTCCAGCGCCACTTTGAGCGTCAACTTGGTATGTGCGGGAACTTCTTTCGGCATCGGCTTTTCTGCCAGGCGCTGCCGCTTGCGCAGTATGTCGTAACAGCAGTTGATCAGAATCCGAAGCATCCATGTCGAAACTGCGGAATTGCTTTCGAACCGCTCGATGCCTCTATAGACCTTTAGGAACGTTTCCTGCACCGCGTCTTCGGCATCGTCCCGGCTACCGAGCAGGTGAAACGCCAGACTTTTCATTCGCGCGGCATGCAGCGTATACAGCCGCTCAAACGCTTGCAGCTCCCCCCGCTTGCAGCGTTCCAGCAGTTCTGCGTCAGTCGAATTGTCCCGTAGAGCTGTACCGAACTGCAGCGGAACACTCACCTCCCATGTCATCGAAACTCGGCGATTAGACGGCGCAACGGGCTTAAACGTTGGCCACGTCTAAAAAATGTCCCCGCCGTGTGGTTGCACGCCGCAAGCGATATTCGTGATACGATCGGTTTAAACCCCCAACGCACGGTGTTTCAGATAGTTCCATCGATTTTTGCGGCTGATTTCGCCCATCTGGGTGATGAGGTGCGCCGTGTCGAACAGGGCGGAGCGTCCATGCTACACGTCGACATCATGGACGGGCATTTTGTGCCGAACTTCACAATGGGCACGCCGATCACGGAATCGCTCCGGCGGTTCACGACGCTCAAGCTCGACCATCATTTGATGATCGAGGACCCCGATACCTACGCCCCCATATTCATTGAAGCCGGAGCCGATTGCGTCAGCGTGCACTATGAGGTGTGCCGCAATCTTGATCGCACGCTGCACATGATCCAGGAGCACGGCAAAAAAGCCGGAGTGGTAATCAACCCCGCGACACCCGTTGCGCTGCTCGAGGATGTGCTCGATATCGTCGACTATGTTCTCGTCATGAGCGTCAATCCAGGCTTTGGCGGACAGCGGTTTATCTGGCGTTCGCTCGACAAGGTGCGGACGCTGTGCAGGCAACGCGCCCAGCGCGGGCTAGACTTCCAGATCGAGATCGACGGCGGGGTGGGACCAGATAATATTGCGGAAGTCGCCCGAGCAGGGGTAGATTGGGTCGTGGCGGGCACATCTGTCTTCCATACACCCAACCCGGCGCACGCGATTACCGAAATGCAGCGCGCGGCCGCCGAGCCAGTTTCTATTAAGGTCTAGATTTATGTCTTTATTCCAGTTCTCAGCGAAGCGGGCGCTCACACCGGTGTTGTTGGTCGCGCTGTTCGCTTCCTGCTTTCATAAGAAATACGAGACGCCGATCACAAAGAACACTCAACAGCCCGACAAGGTGCTGTTCGATCAGGCCGTTCACGACATCGAGCATGGTCGCTACGAGGTTGCACGATTGTCGCTCCAGACGCTGATGAACACCTACGATTCGAGCGAGTACCTGGCCAAAGCCAAGCTGGCGATCGCCGATAGCTGGTACCGGGAGGGCGGGGCCAACGGCCTCGCGCAGGCGGAAGCCGAATACAAGGACTTCATCCTGTTCTATCCAGGGATGCCGGAATCGGCAGAGGCGCAGAACCGCGTCTGCGAGATCCACTATAAGCAGATGGACAAGAGCGACCGCGACACCACGCAGACATTGCGCGCCGAAGAGGAATGCCGGCAGGTCATTGTCCAGTTCCCGAACAGCAAGTTCGTGCCGGTGGCAGAGCAACGGCTGCGGAACATTCAAGAGAGTCTCGCCGCGCACGAGATGGTGGTTGGCGTATTTTACGCCGCTCGCGATATGAACCCCGCTGCGGCGAACCGGTTGAACGCATTGGTTGACCAATACCCGCTGTACAGCAAGGCCGACGAGGCGTTATATGAAGCCGGCATGTCGTACATGAAGATGGGTCCGCGCTTCCGCAAGAATGCCGGCGAGATGTTTACTCGCATCGTGCGCGATTATCCGGCCAGCCGGCGAGCCGCGGATGCGAAAGAGCGCCTGCAAGATATGGAAATGCCCGTTCCGCAGATGAACCGCGAAGCGTACAACCGCGAGAAATATGAGCAAGCGAATTATCATCGACCCGGACTGCTTTCCCGATCGATGAGCTGGATGCGGCCCTCACCCGACGTGAGCCACGCCGCAAAGGTGGGCCAGCCGACCATGACAGATCCGAAACGCACGATTCCGGTGAGCGTTCCAGTGGTGGCCGCGACTGAAACGGCGGGCGCGACGACGGGTACCGGAACGGGAACGACGGACGTCAGCGCGAGCGTAGTAAACGGCACAAGTGCGGCGGACAGCAAGCCCGATGCAAGAAGCAGCATGTCGGGAGGTCAGAAACAGGCCGCGAGTCAACAGATCCAGCCGTTGCCGACAAATCGCGATGCGGAGTTAAAGAAGCTGCGTGAGAAGCAGGCGAAGAAGATCGCCAAGATGGAAAAGAAAAAGAAGGATCAGACCAAAACGCAGCAGCAGCAAGGCCAGCCGGCATCTACACAAGGCGCGCAGACGCCGGTCGGCACTCCAAATCCGGTAACGCCGAACCCGAACAACCCACAAGGGCCGCCACAAAGCTGACGATGCCGGCAGACGACGGCATCGTCACCATTCCTAGCCGCCAGTCGTTCGACCAGGCCGTTCAGAAGCTTCAAGAAATCCTCAGCGCGAAGGGAATAAAGTTGTTCGCGCTGATCGATCATAGCGGCGAGGCCGAAAAGGTGGGCATGCAAATGCGTCCCACCAAGCTCTTGATTTTCGGCAATCCGAAAGCGGGAACGCCGCTGATGGTCGCGTCTCCGACTCTCGCGATCGATCTCCCGCTTAAGATTCTGGTCTCGGAGGACCACAACGGCAGCGTGCTCATTTCGTACAATGCTCCGACTTACCTCCAGACGCGGCACAATCTGCCGTCCGAGCTGGTCCAGAATATCGCGGTTGTCGAAACACTCGCCGCGATGGCAGCCGGATAACCCGTGAGTAGTCTCGGAATCTAAAGAAGCGCGTGAGTGCCGTGCGTCACGGCAGCTCCCGCACGAAGAGCCGCGGCGACTAATACCACTTCGCTGATTTCATTCTCATTAGCTCCCGCCTCCCGTGCTCGCTTCGAGTGAATCTCGATGCAGTAAGGACACTGGGTGGTAAATGCGACCGCGAGCGCCATCAGCTCTTTATTCTTAACCGAAATCGCTCCCGGAGCCATGGCTGCCTTATCAAACGCCCAAAAGGCCTTCATACCATCCGGCGCGCTCGCTTCCAAGTTCTTTAGCTTGCTGAGATTCTTCATGTCGTACATGGGGTCTCTCCTAAACGAAGGATCACACACACAAGCCGCACTGCTTCACAATCAGCTTTCGACAAGGGTCGGATAAACTTCGCGACTGTGACTTAGGCGGTCTGAGATAGACAAACAGCGGGGGAACTCATAACGAGTTTTCCGTGCCGAACGCCTTTAACCCCGATCAGTAGATCTGCAAGCTTTTGGACCTGCTTGCATTGCCCTTTCACCACGATAACTTCGAGACACGTGGAGTGATCAAGATGTGCATGCGTGCTGGCAATAATGACGCCGTGATGGCCATGTTGAAGGTCCATCAGCTTGTCCGGCAAGAGCCGCGAGTGATGATCATAGATCAGCGTAATGGTCCCAACCACCTGGGCTTCCGGCGCTTCGATAGCGGCATTCACTAGTCGATCTCGAATGAGATCGCGAAATGCCTCCGACCGATTCGTATAGCCTTGCTTGCTGATGAGACGGTCAAAGCGGACTAGAAGATCTGCGTCAATTGCGACGCCGGTGCGCGTTAAGCCAGCCATAGGATAATGGTTCCTATAGCGTAGCACCTTTCTTGCACCCGTGTTACCTAGCGACTGATGCACATACCCGATGGCTATCTGAGTCCGTCCACGTGCGCGGCCATGTACACGGCTGCCGCGCCTTTCTGGTATGTGGCTCTCAAGCGCGCCAAACGAAGCTTGAACACTCGTACGGTGCCCTTGTTAGGACTCGTCGCGGCCTTTTGTTTCATCGTCATGATGTTTAACCTGCCGCTCCCTGGTGGAACGACCGGACACGCGGTCGGCATGGGCATAGCGTCCATTGTCCTCGGACCTTGGGTATCCGTGCTCGCCGTCTCTATGGCGCTTCTTATTCAGGCGTTGTTCTTTGGTGATGGCGGGATTACCGCTTTCGGCGCTAATTGCTTCAACATGGCTATCGTCGGCTCGCTGGCGGCGTACGGCATCTATCGGCTCATTGCTTACGGCGCCGAGATCACATCCACGCGACGCTTAGTGGCAGCCGCAATCGCCGGCTACGTCGCGATCAATTTCGCTGCTCTCTGTGCCGGGATTGAGTTTGGGATTCAACCGCTCCTGTTCCACACGCCAGCCGGCACTCCCCTTTACGCACCGTATCCTTTGAGCATCTCGGTTCCCGCGATGATGATCGGTCATCTGACTTTTGCGGGTCTCGCCGAGTTAGTGATTTCTGCGGGGATTGTCCGGTATCTCCAACGCGCCGATCCCGGAATGCTTCGGCTCACAGCGCCAGATGCGCCACTCTCAGCACCTTCCGCAGCTCCGTATCCCGGACAACCGAAGGCTCTCTCTCGCAAGCACTGGTTCGCACTTGCGCTCGCGCTCATTCTGACGCCGATCGGGATTGTCGCTGTCGGGAGCGCGTGGGGAGAATGGAGCGCGAGCGACTTCTCGAACGGAACAGTTCGCGATCAGATGACAGCGGCATCAGGAAACCAGGCTCCTCCGGCTCAGGCGCCAGCGGGTCTGAATCGGCTATCTAGGTTTTGGAGACCGCCGGTCCCTGCGTACGCGCCCGCTTTCATCAAGAACGCCTATTTCGGCTACTTTGTGTCGGCAAGCACAGGAGTGGGGCTGATCGTGCTGCTCACGTTAGTCATCTCGCGGCTGCTCCCGACGCGGCTAAGCGCCCAAGAATTCGAACCGCCTGGAATGACACCGCGGTATCGGCGGCGAACGCGCGGCTTTATCGAAAAGACAACAGAGAGTCTGCTGCGGGTGGTACAAGAAACTTTATCCGCCGAGGAAACCGCGCAGCGCCGAGGTCTGTTGCAGTCCTGCGACGCTCGCGTGAAACTGGCGGGCATTGGCGCTCTCATCATCAGCGCCGTTGCCGTCCACCGCATCTGGACATTAGCGGCTATTTTTGCCATCGCTATTCTACTGGGCGTGTTATCCCGAATTTCGCTTTTCGTGCTTGCCCGGCGCATCTGGATGCCTGTGCTCGCTTTCACAGGTGCTATTGCGCTGCCCGCGATGTTTCTCGTACCGGGCCGAAGTGTCTATCGTGTTCCGCTGCTTGGCTGGCCGATTACGACCTTCGGTTTGCGAAGCGCCTTTTTGCTGGTCGGGCGTGCGGAAACGGCTGCAACGCTGGGCCTGCTTCTGGTCCTCTCAACACCTTGGAACCGTTTACTGCGCGCGTTGCGCTTTTTCCGAATTCCGCCAACGGTTGTCATTACTCTCGAAATGACCTACCGATATCTATTTCTCCTCGTAAGAACGACACAGGAGACAATCGACGCGCGGCGCGCTCGGCTCGGCGGCTACCTGCAACCTAAAATCGAGCGCGGTCTGGCTGCCGCCATGGTAGGCGTACTGCTCGATAAAACACTCCAACTGAGTAGTGATGTTCATCTCGCGATGCAAGCTCGGGGATTTCGAGGCGACGTGCGACTCATGGACGATCTCCGAATGAGGAGAACTGATTGGTTTCAACTCACCAGTTTGCTGGTTATTGCCCTGATTGCAGTTTGGATCGGGAGATAGAGCGAGTTGGAATCAGAGCCCAGCATCGTCTTTGATTTCCGCGACGTTTCTTACGCGTATGAAAACGTGAATGCGTTGCGCGATGTCTCGCTCCAAATCAGACGAGGCGAGCGTACCGCCCTTTTAGGCGCGAACGGCTCGGGCAAGTCCACTCTGATTCGGCTTCTTGCCGCGTTGAGTTTTCCTGTTAAAGGGACCATCGCTTTTTTGGGGACTAACATCACTCCGTCACAGCTAGATGACGCGGAGTTCTTTTATTACTTTCGTCGCCGGGTAGGTGTTGTTTTCCAGAATCCGGATATCCAGTTATTCAATCCAAGCGTTTTCGATGAAGTAGCGTTTGGGCCTCTTCAGCTTGGCTGGCCCAAGCGCCAGATTTACGATCGCGTTCTCGAAACTTTGGCGACGATGGATATAGAACGCTTACGGGATCGACCGCCCCACCGTCTCTCGGGTGGCGAGAAAAAGCGCGTGGCACTCGCATCGGTTCTCGTGCTGGATCCCGAAGTTTTATTGTTGGACGAGCCAACTGCGGGATTAGATCCCAGCAGCGCAGCTCAAATCGTGAGTCTCTTGTCTTCTTGGAAAGCGGGCGCGAAGACCGTGATCACCGCGACGCATGATCTGGATGCGGTGGAAGAGATTGCGGATCGATGCTGCGTACTTGATTGCGGGCGTTTTGTTGCCGACGAAAAACCGCTGGCTCTTCTGCACGACATCGAACTGATGCAGCGGACATCGCTCATCCGACCTCATCGCCACAGTCATGAAAAGGATCATATGTTCCCTCATCCTCATATTCACCGACAAGAAATATAACTGCCAGATACTTACAGACCCAGGTCGCTCAGCCCTGGATGTTCATCCGGCCGGCGTCCGAGCGGCCAGTAATACTTGCGACCTGATTCCGCAATGGGAAGGTCATTGATCGAAGCAAATCGTGCGGCCATGAGTCCATCGTCATTGAATTCCCAGTTCTCATTGCCATAGGAGCGATACCAGTTACCTGAATCGTCGTGCCACTCGTAGGCAAAACGCACGGCAATGCGGTTACCGGTGAAAGCCCACATCTCCTTGATGAGCCTGTAATCCAACTCCTTGGCCCATTTGCGAGAAAGGAAAGCCACGATCTCGTTTCGACCATTGATGAACTCCGAACGGTTCCTCCATCGTGCATCGACAGCGTACGCCATAGCCACCTTCGCCGGATCGCGCGTGTTCCAGCCATCTTCGGCGAGGCGCACTTTCAAAATCGCGCTCTCCCGGCTGAAAGGAGGTAAAGGAGGCCGACTTGCTAACGTTTGAGTGGCCATTGTTTATTCTCGCTGTGACCACTCGCGAGAATTGACGAAATCGAGATTATTTGGTGCGGAGAGGGGGACTTGAACCCCCACGGTGTTACCCGCTAGCACCTCAAGCTAGTGCGTCTGCCAATTCCGCCATCTCCGCAGTTACGAAACCGCTACTTGTGAGTTCCCGTCGCGGGACCAGGGGTTGGTTTCTTTGCCGCCGGCTTGGTTGCCTTCTGCGCGGCGGGCGCACTCGATCGCGTATGCTCAAGCACGCTACCGCTTGAGGAGGATCCGCGGCTGGCAAGAATAGCCAACGTGAGCGAGGTCACCATGAACAGGCTGGCCGCGATGGTCGTCGCTTTCGATAACACGGTCGCGCTGCCGCGCGGACCGAATACGGTTTGCGATCCCATGCCGCCGAACGCGCCTGCCAGATCCGCCGCTTTGCCGCTCTGCAGCAGCACAACGAAAATCAGAATCAGGCACAGAATGACGTGAATCGTCGTGACCAAATACACCATGGGATACGTCGATTATACCAGCGGCGCGATGTCGCCGTTCAGTAATGCGCGGCTGCTCGATAGTCATCGGCAAGCGATAAATCCTGCCGGCGAACGAGGAATGCCTCTATCAGGCCGATGTCCGCCGGATTGAGCCGGTGCGCACCGGAGGCCGACGGCGCGGCTGCACCCGGACTAGCGTCCCAATAACAATTGACTTCGGCAATCCGTTTTTCGCGCACCACAATCGATCCCGCCACGAAATCCCCCAACCGCTTGCTTTGCGCATCAAGATCGCGACCAGCACCCCAATCCCTCTTTGTGCACTCGAAGATCGAAGTAGTACACGGAGGTTCCGATCAACAGAATGGGGGTAATGAGCACCTCGACCAGAAAGTTGAGCAGTTGTTGACCTGCGAACCAGATCCGGAACAACTGCGGGTCCTTTTGGAACGGCACCGCGATGAACGACCCGATGCCGAACAGCAAACCAAATCCCCATACCAGCACGGTATACAGCACACCCAACACA